>Ga0209172_10002212_pt1 | contig 35682 bp, 43 predicted proteins | sample LarsenN4metaG_FD_184113 | JGI IMG/M metagenome (GOLD analysis project Ga0209172, IMG submission 184113) | Hot spring sediment bacterial and archeal communities from British Columbia, Canada, to study Microbial Dark Matter (Phase II) - Larsen... ... | reverse complement strand
TTACCTTGCTCTTGCTCACCCTGGGGGAAAGTTTCACCGGTTACCTGCTTCCTTGGGATCAACTGGCTTATTGGGCGATTACCGTTGGGACGAACATTGCCGGTTATATCCCCGTTGCCGGGCCGGCGCTGCGCGACACATTGCTCGGAGGGACCGAGGTGGGTCAAAATGCTCTCATTCGTTTCTATACGCTGCATGTTGCCTTCCTGCCGGTGCTGATCACCTTGCTCGTCTCGCTACACATCTGGCGTGTCCGCAAGGATGGCGGGCTGGCAGCCAACGACACATAAGATGAAGCGAGCTGACACACCTTTAGGAGAGATAGAATGAGCACAATCTCACCACAAATCCCCGTGAGCGAAGAAATCTTTCCCAAAGACGCCAATAAGACTTACGCATTGGCAGAACTGGTGCGCAGCGAAAGTCCCGTGGTCGGCAAAGGGCCAGAGGATACACTGTTTTCCTTCCCGGTCTTGATGTTATGGGAGAGCGTGCTGCTGCTGGGCGTAACGCTGGCGATCTTCCTGTTCTCGCTTGTAAAGCAAGCGCCTTTAGAGGAGATCGCCAATCCTCTGGTCACCACGGATCCGGCCAAGGCACCCTGGTATTTCGTTGGCTTGCAGGAACTTCTAGAACACATGCACCCTCTCCTGGCTGGGGTGCTCATACCAACTATCCTGGTCATTTTCCTGGCCGTCTTGCCGTATATTGACCATTCCCGCGCCGACGTTGGCGTGTGGTTTTCCTCACCGCGCGGCAAGCGCATCGTGGCCTGGATGGCCGTCTATACCCTGGTGGTGATGCCCGCCTACATTTTGTTAGACAATGCCTTCAGCTTGCGCGAGCTGCTGCGGGGGAGCCTTCCGCAATGGGTGGCGCAGGGTTTGTTGCCTGGCCTCATCCTTCTATTGCTGGTTGCAATTCCGACGCTGGTCCTGTGGCGCCGAAAAGCCAGTACCCGCGAGCTGATGCTGGTTTTATTCACGATCATGATCGTCTCGGCTATCGTGTTCACCGTGAGTGGATTCTTGTTTCGAGGGCCGGGCTTTAAGCTCTATTGGCCGTGGCAAATGCCAGGCGGATACAACCCGTGGAATGGCCTATGAGGGCCGCTATTTGACCGACCTATGGAATCGGCAAGGAGGATTCATGGAGAAGTCTATTCAATCCAAACCGGCTCTCTCACGGCGTAACTTTCTCAACCTGGCCTGGGCAGCTTCGGTTACCGGGCTTTTCATACAGGCTGGGACGGCCTTGGGCAAGTTTTTACAGCCACGCGCAGAGCCTGGAGGGTTTGGCACGAAGATCGTCGCTGGCCGCGTAGACGAGTTCAAACCGGGGACGATCAGCCACGTGCAGAAAGGCCGCTTCTATGTTTCCAGATTGGAGGACGGCAGTATGCTGGCCTTGTGGCATCGCTGCACGCACCTGGGCTGCACGGTGCCCTGGCGGGAGGACGAAGGGATTTTCCATTGCCCCTGCCATAGCTCGCTATTCAATCAAGTGGGCGAAGTGCTGGGAGGCCCTGCCCCGCGCCCGCTGGATATTTTTCCAGTCGAAATCGTTGACGGCCAGGTCGTCGTAGACACCAGCAAACCCATCCAGCGGGTGAAATTCGAACCCGAGCAGACCACCCCGACTGCGTGAGGAGGCTATTGTGCGCCTAAAAGAGAATTACACGCCGCTGATCGGTACTGCCTTTGGGCTAACGCTGGCGATCTTGTTCTCGTTCCAGGTTTACCTGCTACGCGAACCTGTGCGCATTGCCGGGGATATCGCCCGCGACTGGGCGGCTGCGACCAGCGCTGGGGGAGAGCTGTTTGCGCAAAACTGCGCCTCCTGCCATGGCGATAACGGCGAGGGGGTGGATGCGCCTGCCCTGAACGATAGAGGCTTTTTGAGCGAAACGCACGACGATGTGATCTTCAACATCATCAATTCCGGCATTCCTGGCACCGAAATGCCTGCCTGGAACCAGGCACATGGCGGGCCCTTTACGGATCAGCAGGTGCGCCAACTGGTTGCCTTCATCCGCAGTTGGGAGGCGACCGCGCCTGACCGGCGCTCGCGAGCCCAAGCTGGCGACCCGGCAGGCGGATTGGCGATTTTCACCAGCATTTGCTTTGCCTGCCATGGCGAGGACGGGCGAGGAACCAGCCGGGCCCCTTCCCTCAACGACGCCGCGAGGCTGGCGCAATTTGACGACGAATGGTACGCCGAAACCATCGCCAATGGACGCCCGTCGAAGGGCATGCCCACATGGGGCACAGTGCTCTCCCCAGCCCAAATTGGCGACATTGTGGCGCTGCTGCGCGCCTGGCAGCGCGGCGATACGGTTAACCTGCCCGGGCCCGGCGAGCATCTGCACGAGGCTACGCACGCCCTGGAACACAACGAAATCGAAGATGCCGAACACCACCTCGAAGAAGCCGAGAAAGCTGCCTCAGGCGAGCAGCAGGCGATAATCAAGGAAGCCCTGATGGCATTGAGGTCGGGTGACCTGACTGCCGCCAGTGAAGCCGTCGAAAAAGCCGAGGCGCTGGAAAGCGTTGAGCATAGCGAGGAATCCATGCCTGGCATGGAAACGGGAGGAAAATCCCTCCAACCAGGGGAAGTGGAAGTACGTTCGGCATTTGACGACCTTAAGATGGGTATGGCTGAGGATGCTATCTCGAAACTGGAAACCGCCTTGGCTTTAGCACAGGGTAATCTGAAAGAAGCCATCGAACACGCCCTGGAAGACTTGAAGGCGGGAAACCTGGATGAAGCACGTGAGGTGCTGGAACAGGCTTTGGGGGAGGCCCATTAGCACGACGAGGCGCGCCATCTTACATTTTATACGCCAAACTGCTTATTCTGGTACACGCTGAATGACGCTCACCTTCTGCTCTGGCGTGGCGTAGAATTTAAATCAGAATGAGCAAACCCACAAGATCTAAAAAAGCAAGCCATAATAAAGCTCGCCGGGATTGGCCCTTGGTGGTCTATGTGTGGATCATCGGACTCGGCTTTATGAGTTACCTCGTAGCCAGAATTGCCCTGGATGCCTATCCCCACCCCATTCATTGGGTTTCCGGGGCAGTGGGCGCGGTCATCGGGTACTTCATCGGCTGGCTCTGGTATCACTGGCGAGGCGACTTGATCTGAGGGGCTACTCATACCTTGGGAAGTTCTAGCGTGAATGAGGACCCAGCGTCGCTCGAAAAAGAGGCGATCACCGCCTGTGGCGGCAGGCTCAAGGACCCTAGCCGCTACCCCAGCGCGCTCTACCGCGGGGAGCGGGTGTACTTCTGTACCCTTGCCTGCCTGCGAGCATTTGAGGCCGATCCTGATCCCTTTATGGCAGGCGAAATTGAACACCCCATGGATGATGATTGAAATTTGCCTTCGTTGACAATGTAGATCGCTGCGCTAAGAAGAATTGAGAGGGATAAATATCACTCAGAGATTGTGCCAAATATCATAAGCAGAAATGCTCATCACCTTTGCGCTAGTCGTCGCTCTCTCGATGGCTGGCGAAAAGATGCCCTGGCTTGCGACGCACATCGCCATCCCGTTCATACTGCTCACCGGTTGGTGGGCAGGACGGCTCGCGGGAGGATTGTGGAGCAGGGGCGAGAGGGACATCAAGCGCTGGCAAGTCCCGCTATGCTGGATCGCTCCGGCCAGCCTGGGTTTGCTTGCTCTCTTGACACTGCGGACCTCCATCGCGGTCAACTATAAAAATTACGATTACGCCACGGAATTCATCGATTATGCCCACGGCGCGCCTGGGGTGAAATGGGCCCTGGCTGACATCGCTGCTATCGCCAACCACACCGGCGCCGGCCAGGATCTAAAAATTGCCTACGATGACGAAGTCTCATGGCCAATGACAAGGAGATCGCGGCTCAGATGTTGAGCCTCAGCCTGGGGCCGACCATGCTGGAAGACCTGCCGGAACCTGTGGATGCCTATGCCGCTATACAGCGCCCCATGAAACCGAGCCAAATCATTGCTGATCTGGGCCTCAACGCGCCGCGCGGCATGGCTATCGGCTTGGATGGAACAATCTACGTAGCCGACACGTTTAACTCACGCATCGTCAAGCTCGACGGATCCGGCAACTTGTTGGCGACCTGGGGCAGCCGCACGCCTGACGGCCAAACCCCTGCTGCTCCGGGAACGTTCAACGAACCTTGGGGCTTTGCGGTGGATAGAGAAGGCAACGTGTTTGTAGCCGATACCTGGAACCATCGCGTCCAAAAGTTCGACGCCAAAGGAGAGTTCTTGCGGGAATGGGGCATTGCTGGAGTGTCTAGTGAATGCCCCGAGCGCCTGTGGGGACCGCGCGGCATCGCCGTCGGCCCGGATGGGCGCGTCTACCTCACCGATACCGGCAATAAACGCGTGGTGGTATTCGACGGCGACGGGAAATATTCCTTTGAATTCGGCGTCGGGGGGGAAGGCCGGCTGGACGAGCCGGTGGGCATCGCCGTCGGCCCGGATGGACGCGTGTTCATCGCCGATACCTGGAATCTGCGGGTGGCTGTCTTCACCGCCGAAGGGGAGTTCATCGTGAGTTGGCCAGTGCAGAGCTGGATAGGCGATTCGATTGACAACAAGCCTTACATCGCAATCGATATACAGGGACGCGTCTATATCACCGATCCTGAAGGCTACCGAGTCATTGTGTTATCTACCGCGGGAGAGCCGCTGACTGCATTCGGGCAGTATGGGCCAGAAGAGGATTCATTTGGCCTACCGGTTGGTATCGCGATTGGGCTGGATGAGTCCGTATGGGTCACCGATGCCGGCAACAATCGCCTGGTCCAGTATTCGCAGATCCAACCATAGGCCATATTGCTTATTCCCACCCCAGCTATTTGACGCTGACTAATTCGGACAACGACGGGTAAAATTATTTAGTTGGCTCTGTGAGCACGCGAGGCACCAAACTACGGTTAAGAGACGATAAATAATCAGGTATGAGATGAGGCGGCTGCGACTGGTCATTTGGCTATTGTTGTTCGCCGTCTTCGGTGCAACCGTATTCCTTTGGAATCGTTCAGCGACAACCGGAAAACCGGTCGTTATCAACAACACGCCAGTGCCCCCTGTGCCTACGCTCGACCCGGCTCGCGTGGGGCAGGGTGCTGCTCTCTACGCCCAATACTGTGCCAGGTGCCACGGTGCAGAGCTGGAAGGCGCGCCCGATCACGCCCTCCAACGGGAAGCCTGGCGCGCCCTGCTCTCCAGCCAGCCGGGCATTCTTATTTCAGGTTTTTTGACGGATTTGTCCCAAATCACGGCCCTCATCCATCCGCTCGGAGTGGGCAAACACAATCCTGGTCGACCTGCCTGTTCCCCAGCCTGAAATTGCCCGGCAACTTCGACCACTTGCGCCTCAATGCGGTTTTTTATTCCTGGTTCAATCCTATGATTTTTCCACCATCCTGCCGCTTTTGCAGGCCGGAGCGACGGGCTTCATCTCGCGTGAAGCCTTGGTAGCGGATCTGGCGCGTGCCGTCATCGCCGCCGGGCGGGGGGAAATCGTCCTGCCCCCGGAAATTGCCGTGCAGAGCCTGATGGCGTTGGCTCAAGGTCAGCCAGCCAGGGCAAGTCTGAGCCGCTAAGCGAGCGCGAATCGGAGGTGCTTCAAATGCTGGCCCGTGGGCATACCAATAAAGACATTGCCCAAGAGTTGATCCTCAGCGTCCGGACGGTAGAGGCGCATCTGCGCAACATCTTCGCCAAGCTTGGCGTCGGCTCCCGCACCGAAGCTGCCCTCTGGGCTGTCCAACACGGCTATGGTTCTTCCCCAATTAAGTGATTTCACTTAGCACAAATATCGCAATTCCACCGATGCTTTGCAGCGCAATTATGAATATACTGATAACAAATTAAGCGTGGAGAGAGAAATAAATGGCTAAGATGACAGGTGTAATCGAGCATAAATTCGCCTCTTCGGACGTTCGAATTCATCTACAGAGCAGTCCGCGCTTTGACTGGGCGGTGATCCTGCTAGGGCTTTGGATGGTTGGCGGCGTTCATCTGGACGCCTGGGCGCACCACCAGTTCGAGGTTGAAACGTTTTTCACCCCCTGGCACGGGGTGTTATATTCGGGCTTTCTGGCCCTGGCGGCCGTGCTGGTCGGTGCATACATCAACAACCTGCGGCGGGGCTACAACTGGCGGCGGGCTATGCCGGTTGGTTATGAGCTTTCCCTGGTTGGAGCGGCGATCTTCATGGCTGGTGGCTTTGGGGATATGCTCTGGCACACGCTTTTCGGCATTGAGGTCGGCATCGAGGCCTTGCTCAGCCCAACGCACTTATTGCTGGCATACGGGAGCACTTTGATGGTAACCGGCCCGCTGCGGGCAGCCTGGAGGCGCCCGGGAGATGTCGGTCAGAGCTGGATAGCTCTGATGCCCGCCATCCTGTCATTGGCTCTGCTGCTGGCAGTGTTATCGTTCTTCACCGCATATGCTCATCCATTATCTGACACGATGGTAGCCATGGGTCATCGCCTAGCATCCGATGTGCAGGCGTTCAACTTACAGGGGTTGGGAATCAGCGCCATCTTACTACAAAGCGCCATCATGATGGGCGTGATCCTGCTGGCGGTGCACCGTTGGCGGTTGCCAATCGGCGGCTTGACCCTGATTATTGCCGTCGCATACGGACTGACGGTCTCGATCCACGAAAATTTCTTTTTGATACCTTTTGAGATCTTGGCCGGTTTGGCAGCCGAGGTCGTGTACTGGTGGCTAAAACCATCCCTGGGGCGACCGACCGCATTCCGATGGTTCGCATTCGGTGTCCCGGCCGTTTTCTACGCCCTCTATTTCCTCACCCTGGCGCTAACCGGTGGCTTATGGTGGTCCTTCAATCTGTGGAGCGGGGCAATCCTTCTGGCTGGCATTGCCGGGTGGCTGTTGAGCTATGCCTTCATACCGCCACAAATTGCTGACGAGAAGGGAGCAAGATGAGCGCTACACCGGTAGCGGTGCTCGGGACGCTGGCCGAGTTTCACAAAGAGCCGATCCCCTATGATCTCAACGCGCTCGTCAGGCTGGTATCCAGGTTGCACCCTGACCTGCTCTGTTTGGACATGACCTCCGAACAGTGGCGGCAGCGCGATTTCGGCGGGCTGCCGCCTGAATACCGTGAGGCGCTCCTGCCTTTGGCTTATCAAACGGATATCGTGGTGGCCCCGCTTGCCAGCGAAAATCCACCGATGGAGTCCTTAGCCCCTGGCTGGCACGGGAGCCTCATCCGCTTGATCCGCAGCTGGCTGGCCTTTCTCCAACGCAGTGCGCCAGGCCCGGATTCGATCAACCAGGGATTACGCCACCATGCGGCTGACCTGCTTTACGCCCTGAGCGCCTGGCTGGCCGGGCCGGGGACACGCCGGAAGCTAACAGAGCATACCGATCGCTTGACCCAATCCGTGCTGGAACTGGCTCGCCGCGATTCGGAGGCGCGCATCCTGGTGGTGGTCAATGTCCGGCACTGCCATATCATCCGCGCCGCGTTGAGAAAATATCCGGAGATCCAGGTAGTGGAATATTCGAACCTTTAGTTTCGGTTAGCGCATCGATGGAAACAGATTATGAGTAAAACAGCAAAATACATACCGGCCTTGAGATTCGATTGGCTGACCCCGCTTTATGACCCGCTCTTGCGCTGGGGGATGCGGGAAGAGACTTTCAAACGGCGCTTAATCCATCAGGCGAACATCCAATCCGGGCAGCGTGTGCTCGACCTCGGCTGCGGCACGGGTACGTTGACCATCCTGATCAAGCAATCGGTCCCCGAAGCGGAAGTTGTCGGGCTGGATGGCGACCCGAAAGTGCTCGAAATAGCCCGCTCGAAAGCGGCTAAAGCCGGTGTAAACCTTACGTTGGATTACGGTATGGCCTACCAACTGCCATGCCCAGACGGCTCATTCGACCGCGTCCTCTCCAGCCTCGTATTTCATCACCTGGTGCGAGAAGATAAGCAGCGAACGATGGGCGAAGTCTACCGCGTCCTTCGACCGGGCGGTGAGTTCCACCTTGTAGATTTCGGGAAACCGCGCGGACTTTATGGAAGCCTGCTCTCACCCTTCATGATGCGATTAGAGGAGGCCTCTGATAATGTAAGCGGCTTGTTGCCAGTGATGATGCGAGATGCTGGCTTTATGCATGTCGAGGAAGCAGCTCATTACACAACGATATTCGGGACTCTCACATCAGTTAGAGCTAGCAAGCCTCGCTAATTTTTTTACAAAGGCATGGTGCGCGACATGCGCAACCGTTTCCTGGTCTCGTTCATCCTGGCCATCCCGGTCTTCCTGTATTCGCCGTTATTCACCGATTATTTCGGCATTCAGTTACCGCAGCCGTTGGGGTTGTCCAACGAGGTTCTCTCTTTCCTGCTCACCACACCCGCGGTGTTATACGGCGGTTGGGTGTTCTACGTGGGGGCCTGGCGCGGCTTGAAGAATGGCATATTGAATATGTCAGTGCTGGTTTCCCTGTCTGTTCTGGCGGGCTATCTGTTCAGCGTCGCCGCGACCTTCCTCTTTGAGGGGGAGGTCTTCTACGAGGCTGCCGCCCTGCTCCTGGCCTTTGTACTCTTCGGTCACTGGATGGAGATGCGCGCCCGGTCCGGGGCTTCCCAGGCCATCCAGGCTTTGATGAATTTAGCCCCGCCCAAAGCCACCGTCATCCGGGGTGGGCAACCGGTGGAAATCCCCACTTCGGAAGTCGTCGTCGACGACTTCGTCCTGATCCGGCCTGGTGACAAGATACCGGTAGACGGCGCGGTGGTCGAGGGCGAGTCCAGCGTAGATGAGTCGATGATCACCGGCGAGAGCCTGCCGGTCAAGAAGACCGTTGGCTCCAACGTAGTCGGGGCGACGATCAACAAGACCGGCACGTTCCGCTTCCGCGCCACGAAGGTCGGCGCGGACACCGCCCTGGCGCAGATCGTCAAGCTGGTGCAGGTGGCGCAGAACTCCAAAGCTCCCTCTCAGCGATTAGCCGACCGGGCAGCGCAATGGTTGGTGGCTGCGGCGGTGATCTTCGGTCTGGCGACTTTCTTTGGTTGGTATCTCTTCGGAGGGGCCGCCATCCCTCCTGGAATGGACCGTCTCGTTTGGGCGCTGACGCTGGCGATCACTGTGGTGGTCATTGCCTGCCCGGACGCGCTCGGGCTAGCCACGCCTACCGCCGTGATGGTCGGCACCGGCCTGGGGGCTCAGAACGGCATCCTGTACAAGAACGCCACCGCTCTGGAGCAGGCCGCCAAGCTGCAAGCCATCATCTTTGACAAGACCGGCACGCTCACCGAGGGCAAACCCCAGGTGGTGGAAATCATGGCCGCTGGGAACCCCCTCGCAGAGGACGAATTGCTGCGTTGGGTTGCTTCTGCTGAGCAGTCGTCCGAACACCCCCTGGCACAAGCCGTGGTCGACAAAGCCAGGGCGCAAAATCTGGCATTAGAGGCAGTGGAGGGTTTTGAAGCCATCCCTGGGCATGGCTTGAAGGCCAATGTTGCTGGCAAATATCTGCTGGTAGGCAACCGTAAGCTGATGCGTGACAACAACGTTGCCCTGGGCGGCCACAGCGAGCACGCCGCTTCGCTGGAAGGCGCCGGGCGAACGGTGATCTACGTCGCTATTGATGGCCAGTTCGCCGGGCTGATCGCCATCGCCGATGCGGTGCGGCCCAACGCTAGAGTTGCGGTAGAGAAACTGGCTGCAATGGGCGTGCAGGTGGCCATGCTCACCGGCGATAACCGCGCCACCGCAGAGCGCATCGCTGGCGAGCTGGGCATCCAGACCGTATTCGCCGAGGTGCTCCCCGGCCAAAAAGCCGATAAGGTGAAGGAGTTGCAGTCCCAGGGCAATCTGGTAGCCATTTAACCTCGATTAGAATCATTGATGATTAGAATTCGCACTCCTCTCCCTCACCTTCAGGCTCTTTTGGCTGCTGTCTTGTTTGGCGCGGCTGCTCCGCTTGCGAAGCTTTTGCTGGGCGATGTGGACCCTATCCCGCTGGCAAGCTTTCTGTATCTCGGCAGTGGGGTGACTGCACTTTTTCTGTTCTTGATCACAAATCTCAGCCGCAAGGGGCATTCCGTAGAAGCGCACCTTACGCGCGCCGACATGCCCTGGATGGCAGGGGCTATGTTTGCCGGCGGCGTGGCGGCGCCGATTATCTTGTTGTTGAGCCTGCAAAATACCCCGGCCTCTACTGCTTCGCTGCTGCTCAACTTCGAGAGTGTTGCTACCACCCTGATCGCTGTCGTGGCTTTCAAAGAAGCAGTCGACCGGCGCATTCTTTGGGCAATCGGTTTGATCACCCTGGCGAGTATTCTGCTCTCGTGGGACGCCGGTAGTGGGTGGGGGCTTTCACTGGGAGCGCTGGGTATCCTGGCAGCCTGTTTTTTATGGGGCCTGGATAACAATTTCACCCGCCACGTCTCTGGTAAGAACCCGTTGATGATTGTGGCGATAAAAGGTCTGGGAGCCGGAACATTCTCGCTGGTACTCAGCCTGGTGCTGGGCAAGCCTTTGCCCGGTGCGACGACCGCGCTCTGGACGATGATCCTGGGCGCATTCAGCTACGGGCTGAGCATTCACCTGTTTATCCTGGCGATGCGCAGCCTGGGCTCAGCCCGCACCAGCGCCTTCTTTAGCACTGCGCCGTTTGTCGGCACACTGCTTGCGGTGCTTGTGCTGAAAGAAATGCCGGATGTTTTGTTCTGGCTTTCAGCGCCGGTCATGGCAGCAGGAGCATGGTTGATGTTGAGTGAAAACCATGACCACCACCACGTTCACGAGCCTTTTGAGCATACCCACGCGCATAAACACCCCGATGAACACCATGAGCACCCCCATAATGCAGAAACCCCGCTCGGTAAGGGGCTACATGCTCATTTGCACACCCATGCGGTGCTGGCGCATGAGCACGATCACACGCCCGATTTGCACCATAGACATTTGCATGAGGGTGCAATTTGAGCAATAACGTCTCGATTACGACAAGATAGATAGACGCCAGCGATGATTCAATAAATCGCTTATTTTCTTATTAATCTGGCAGAATTACCCATAATTCCAATGTCGGGCAAGGATTGCGCGGCAGCGGCCAAGACAGGAGGCAAAAAGCCAAATGCTGCCAGAGCCAACCCCACGGCATTGTAAACCGCGGTAAAGCCCAGGTTCATCTTCACTACAGCCATAGTGCGCTGGGCGATTTTGAGCGTTTCGGGGATCAGCGACCAGTCTTCACGCATCAGGGTGATATGGGCGGCCTCAATAGCAACATCTGTCCCGGTTGCGCCCATTGCAATGCCAACATTGGCCTGAGCAAGCGCAGGCGCATCGTTGACGCCATCACCCACCATTACGACGATATGTCCTTGTGACTGATATTCTTTTACGATTGCAATTTTATCCTCCGGCAGCAAACCGGCCCGGTAAGAAACGCCAAGCCTTTTGGCAAGAGCAGCAGCGGTTCGTTCATTGTCGCCGGTAAGCAATTCCACCTGGCGAATACCCCGGGTGCGCGCCGCTTCCAATGCGGCAGGAATTTCGGCGCGCAGGGTGTCGGCGGCTGCAAAAATGGCTGCAAGCTTGCCGTCTACTTCGAGAAAGAGCAGGGTCTTCCCTTGCGCTTCGAGTTCTTTGGATTGTTCAAGGTTTTTGGCGGATGGGAGCAAACGGCGGTTGCCAATGATAACCTTGCGACTCTCAACCTGCGCCTGCACTCCCTGGCCTGGGATCGCTCGAAAATCTTCCACATCTTTCATCTGGCAGCCTTCCGCCTGGGCAAAAGAACGCACAGCTTCTGCCAGGGGATGTTCCGAGTAGCGTTCGGCAGACGCAGCCAGCGACAATGCATCGGCTCGTGAGATGTCTGCCAGCAGCACGACATCTGTAATCTGCGGCTGGCCCAATGTCAGCGTGCCGGTCTTATCCACCAATAGCACATCAGCTTTTGCAAGAATCTCAAGATATTTTCCGCCTTTGATCAGCAACCCGCGTTTGGCGCTGGCGCCGATGGATGCCAGCATCGCAACCGGAGTTGCCAGGGCGATTGAGCAAGAGCAGGCTACCAGCAAAACCGCCGCAGTCGAAAGCGGGTTGCGGCTGAACAAAAAGGTCAACACCGCCAGGCCGGCGACGATGGGTAAATACCAGGCGCTGAACTTGTCGGCGAAGCGCTGTACTTCAGCGCGGTTTGCTTCGGCTTCCTCTACCATTTTGATCACACGGCCAAAAGTAGTTTCAGTCCCAGTGCGCTCGGTGCGTATCCGCAGGCTGCCCATTTTTGCAATCGTTGCTGCAAATACTTTCATGCCAGGAGCGACTTCAACCGGCATGGACTCACCCGTGAGAGCGGCTTGATCGACTGTCGCCTGCCCGGAGATGATTTCGCCATCTACCGGGATTTTTTCGCCGGGCCGGACAGTCACAATTTCATCTACTCGCACCTGGCTAACCGGAATCTCCTGTTCCGCACCGTCGCGCTCCACGCGGGCGGTCTGTGGAGCCATAGCCGTCAATTCTTTTACCGCGCGGCGAGCGCTTTCGGTGGTGAAGTTCTCCACATACTCGCCGACGCGCATAAAAACCACCACGATCGCAGCCGTCACCCATTCGCCTACAGCGAGTGCGGCAACTACTCCGATCGTCATCAGGGTATGTGAAATGATCTGGCGATTGAGCGTGGCGCGCATGACGTTTAGGAAAACGGGATAACCGCCGACCAACACGAGCGCCAATCCAATGATGAATGGAATTTGTTCGTTGAGAATCTCAAACAGACCCATCCATTCGCCCACTACCACAATTCCCCACACCCCCACAAAAATCCCCACCAGGAGGATTGTCAGACGGCGATTGAAATCGCGCGCCGAGAGCAGATCTGGCAACGGGGAATCGATTTCAGGTATGCTATAACCTGCGTTCGATACAGCAGAGCTGATGGCAGGCATATCCATCAGCGCCGCGTCCAGCTCAATGCGCGCTTTTTCGGCACCAAGAAACACGCTCACTTTACGCACGCCGGGCACTTTCTCAATGGCATGCTGGACGTGCAGCGTACATTCAGCGCAATCCATCCCGGCGATTGGGATTTCAATGGTTTTCGTTTGGGACATTGGTTTTAGTCCTTCGATGGGTTGTAACGAACACATTCGTAGACGCCGCGCGCTACTTCACCCAGAAGTTCATCGGCGAGCGCCAATAGCTGCTCGACGCGCGGGTCGCTGAGAGAATAGTAGGCAAAACGTCCTTGTTGGCGAACGGCTACCAGGCCACAGTCGCGCAAGCAGCCGAGGTGGTTGGAAACGTTGGGTTGGGTAAGCCCAGTAGCCTGCACCAGATCGCTGACAGTGCGCTCGCCGACGCGCAGCGCCATGAGCAGGGCGAGCCTCGATGGATCAGCAAAGCCGCGAAATAGTTTGGCTTGCAGGTCAACCGTGGTGTGAGATTGAGTAGAAATCAGCATAATTCACATCCTGTATATAATATCATTATATCAGCATATAATGATATTATATGCTGGCTGCTTGAGTTGTCAAGCTGGATTGATAGTCTAACAGCCGCAGGGCATTGGCAACCACGACCAGCGTGCTGCCTTCGTGGAAAATGACCGCAATGCCGATGCTGACCATGCCCGTCAACGATGTGATGATGAGCAAGGCAATCACACCGAGTGAGATGACCAGGTTCTGCACGATAATAGCCCGTGTGGCGCGCCCCAACCCCACCGCAAAAGGCAGCTTGGACAGGTCATCGCCCATCAGGGCTACGTCTGCTTTACTCAACTTACTCAGAGGGACGATATCGGTCACCTCTGGCCGGCCGTGCGTGACCGTGCCGGTTTTATCGAAGGCGATGGCTTTGAGCCGGCCAAGGTTTTCCAGGTGCGCCCCGCCCTTGATCAGCGCGCCGTTGCGGGCCGCCTGGGCTACACCGTATATAAATCCTTTTCGAGAATCAATAAACAATCTACGCGCAAAGCTCAGAAAATCGCTTCGCGTAATGCTCGATCATGCCGCCCGAACAAATGCTCGCGCGAATAGGTTTTAAATTGTGGGTGGGTGGGGAATTTCTGCCGCGTCTACGGTGTTTCTTTATCATCTCTTTACAATCCCTCCAAAAGCCCTTCACATCTCCTTGCTAGAATAAGGACAATCAAGTACGACCAAATCAGAAAAACAAGGAGAACTTCTCATGAATACCAATTTCGTCAAAATCTTAGTGGTTGCATTTGCGGCAGTCTTAGCCCTGGGCGCGCTTGGCCTGGGCGTGGCATTTGCTCAGAACCCGACCCCCAACAGCCCCTTCACCCCTGGCGGCATGATGGGCGGTTTTTGGAACCAACAAGGAGGCTCGTTCGATATGAACGCCATGCATAACTGGATGACCTCCACCGGCGGCATGCATACTCTGGTGTGGGATGCACTGGCGGACGCCCTCGGCCTCACCAGCGATGAGCTATACGCTGAATTGAATAGCGGCAAGACCCTGGCCGAATTGGCCGAAGAAAAGGGCCTGGACAGGGATGCCCTGGTTGCCGAGCTGGAAAGCGCTCACCAGGCCGGCTTGGCCCAGGCGGTGACCGACGGCATCCTGACCCAGGAGCAGGCCGACGCTATGCTCAGCCAGATGGCTGGTAATTATGAATGGATGATCGATAACATGGGCGCCGGCGCTGGCTACGGCATGATGGGTAGGCGCGGCGGGATGATGGGCGGCTTCGGTTGGCAGGGCAGCAACGGTCAGTTTGTCCCCGGCGGGTGCCACGGCAACTTCGCTCTGGCCGCTTCACAGAACGCGCCATAATTTCCCTTCTCCTCCTTAAATTCCTGAGCGGTGCGCCAGCCGGCCGCCGCTCAGGTCTTTAAGCAGGGTTCAAGTCCGTTCAACGCCATATCCCGTTAAAGAGTGGTACTTATGAATCGACCTTCAAATCTAACCCGGCGAGAGTTCCTGCGCCTGTCTGGGCTTGGTCTGGGTGGGCTGGCTGTAAGCTCGCTCTTATCAGCCTGCGGCCTTACCCTCGAACCCGATACGCTTGTGCCTTTGGGTTCCACCGCTGCGCCAGCCTCAGGGCTGGCGACGCCATCTTCTACGGGCGAGTTGGTCGAAATCAGCCTGCGCGCCGCCCGGGCGAGCTATGACATCCTGCCGGGCGGGAAGACGCGCGTCTGGCAATACCAGGCCAGCTTGCTGCAGGGACCGCCAGCCAGCCTGCAAACACTGCCGGATAGCTACCTGGGACCAATCTTGCGCCTGCGCCGCGGTCAAATGCTGAAGGTCCACTTCGAGAATCAGATTAATGAGCCGAGCATCATCCACTGGCATGGCTTGAGCGTACCGGACGAGATGGACGGGCACCCGCGCCACGCCATCGAGCACGGACAGAGCTATACCTACGAATTTCCCATCCTGAACCGCGCCGGGACCTACTGGTTTCACCCCCATCCTCACCAGCGCACCGGTCCGCAGGTTTATTACGGCCTGGCGGGGCTGCTGATCGTTTCCGACGATGAAGAAGCCGCCCTGGGCTTGCCCGCTGGGGATTTCGACCTGCCGCTGGTCATCCAGGACCGCATTTTCGATAGTCAGAACCAGCTCGACTATGCCGCCAATCCCATGACCGGCTTTTTTGGAGACCAAATTTTGGTCAACGGGCAGGTGGATTACATCCTGGAAGCTGCCGCTGCGCCGTATCGCCTGCGCCTGCTCAACGGGTCGAATGCCCGCATCTACAAGCTGGCCTGGGACGACGGCGCGCCCTTGACCGTGATCGCCACGGATGGCGGGCTGCTGGAAAAACCGGTTGAGCGCGATTACGTAACGCTTGCGCCGGGCGAGCGTGCCGAGCTGTACGCCGATTTCAGCGCCGATCCGGTCGGGACACAACGCAGCCTGGTCAGCCTGGCCTTCGAAGGCAGGGGTGGGGGCATGGGCGGTATGATGGGCGGCAGCGCCGCGGGATTGCCGCAGGGCACAAAGATGGATATCTTGCGCTCGAAAATCACCCGCGCCGGGCAGGCTGGCCCTGGACTGCCCGAGCGCCTATCTGCGCCCGGCTTTTTCGCCGTTCAGGACGCGGTCAATGCTCGCCGCCCGCGCCGCTTCGACCTGACCATGCACATGGCTGGCTTGATCAACGGGCGCACCTTCGAGATGGAATCTGTCGCCTCTGATGAGGTGGTACGCCTGGGCGATCTGGAGGTGTGGGAGTTCGCCAACCTGGGTGGCGGGGGGATGAGCATGATGGGCGGCTCAGACCAGCCCCATCCTATGCACATCCACAACGTGCAGTTCCAGGTGCTGGAACGTCGCCTGGAGGGCGGCTTGCCTCGGGCGTACAATACCTTGAGCGACGGGTTTGTGGACAGCGGTTGGAAGGATACCGTGCTGGTGATGCCCGGCGAAGCGGTGCGCCTGCTGGTAAAATTCGATCACTACGTCGGTCTGTATCTCTACCACTGCCACAACCTGGAACACGAAGACGGCGGGATGATGCGCAACTATCGTGTGGAAAGTCGAGGGTGAAGTGTGTCCGCTCCCAAGATCCTGGTCGTCGAAGATGAAGCCTCGATCTCAAACCTGGTAGTCTCGTACCTGCGCAAGGAGGGCTACGAGGTGTTCACGGCCGCCGACGGTCCCGCCGGTTTGAAGGCCGCCCGCACGATCAAGCCCGACCTGATCGTGCTGGATATCATGCTGCCCGGCATGGATGGCTTGGAGGTGTTGGCGCAGATCCGCCGCGAGGCTAACCCGTACGTGATTCTGCTCACTGCCCGCAGCGAGGAAGTGGATAAGATCGTGGGCCTGTCGGTGGGCGCCGATGATTACGTCACAAAGCCCTTCAGCATGCGGGAGCTGACCGCCCGCGTCAAGGCTGCCCTGCGCCGCCTACACAGCAGTCCACAGGTTGGGGGATTGCTCGTCTTCAAGCATGTGCGCATCGATGCGGCCGCGCGCCTGGCCTGGTTCGACGACCAGCCCGTCGAGCTGACCGCCATGGAGTTCGACCTGCTGCGCGTCCTGGCCGAGCACGCTGGCAGGGCGCTCAGCCGCGAGCAGTTGCTGGAGAAAGTCTGGGGGACGAATTACTACGGCGAAAGCCGCGTGGTTGATGTCCATATCGGCCACCTGCGCCAGAAGCTGGGCGGCGAAGCGGTGATCGCAACCGTACGCGGGGTGGGCTATCGTTTCGACGATGAAAGGCTTTAGTGTTATGCAGACGATCCGGACGCGCCTGGGATTCAAAATATTTCTCTCCTACCTGGTTGTCATCCTGGTCGGGGTAGTGGTGCTGGCGGTCTCGGTCTCGCTGGTCCTGCCCGGCGCGTTCGACCGCCACATGATGGGCATGCGCGGCATGATGGGCATGATGGGCGATGACCACGGCATGGATAGCCTGTTCCAGGGCTTCCGGAGCGGCGTCTATGATGCCTTGAAGCTCGCCGCCCTGGCAGCCAGTGTGGCGGCCATTGCGGTAGGCTTTTTGATCACTCGCCAGATCGTCGCCCCTGTCCGCGCCTTATCGTTAGCCAGCCGCCGCATCGCCTCAGGTCGCTATAACGAGCGGGTGAAGTTGGCTGGCGAGAATCCAAACGATATGGATGAGCTGGGGCAGCTTGCCCAGGACTTCAACCACATGGCAGAGAACCTGGAACGCACCGAAGCGCTGCGCCGCCAGCTGATCGGCGACGTCAGCCACGAGCTGCGCACCCCGCTGACGGCTATCAAAGGCTCGCTGGAAGCCCTGATCGATGGCGTGCTGCCCGCCGAGCCGGAGACCTTTGAGCAGATCTACCAGGAAGCCGACCGTCTGCAGCGCCTGGTGAACGACCTGCAGGAGCTCAGCCGGGTGGAAGCGGGGGTGTTCAAGCTCGATCTCCAGCCGCTCTTGCTCGCCGATTTGTTGAAGACCGTCACGATCCGTCTCGAACGCCAGTATGCTGAAAAGGGCGTCAGGCTTGCGATCGATCTCCCCGCCGATTTGTCTGAAGTGCAGGCGGATGCCGACCGCCTGAGCCAGGTGCTCTTCAACCTGGTTGGCAATGCCTTGCAGTACACGCCTGCCGGCGGGCTGGTAACCGTTGCCGCGCGGCGGCAGGGAGAAGAAGTGCAGGTTAGCGTGCAAGATACCGGCATCGGCATCGCCGCCGAGCACCTGCCGTACGTGTTCGACCGCTTCTATCGGGCGGATCGCTCGCGTGCGCGTGTCTCGGGTGGAAGCGGGATTGGCCTGACCATTGCCAGGCACCTGGTCGAAGCCCACGGCGGGCGCATCTGGGCGGAAAGCCCCGGGCCGGGGAAAGGCAGTACCTTCACGTTTACACTGCCGGTTACAAAGCCGAGCCGCACTGCTTAGATAAATAACGACGGCTTGATCAGGTTCAATCTTTACAGAGTCTTTACACACCTTTCAATCGATCTTCATTCCCCTCTGGTAACATAGAGATAACGTAAAAGCAAGGCAGCCATCGCAATATATTCGTGGTTGCCATGTAAAAAGAAAGGAGTGTGTAAGATGATGACAGGACTGGGTATGGGCTTCGGCTTCGTAGGACTGCTATTAATGGTGCTTTTCTGGGGTACGTTGATCGCTGTGGCGGTGTGGTTGGTGCAAGCATTGTTCACGCGCGCCCCTCAATCGCCAGGCATAAGCATTAGTGAAGGCCAAACGGCACGCCAGATTTTAGATGGTCGTTACTCCCGAGGCGAAATCAGCAGGGAGCAGTACGAGCAGATGAAGCAGGACCTGAGCGGGAAGTAAATATTTCCAGATCGATAACTTGTGATAAAGAGGTGGGAGTGAGCTGATAAGCTGCTCCCATCTCTTTTTCCATCTTCGCCTGGCGATGGCTTTTTTCGCGAGGAGAACTGGATCGGGTTTGCTTTTACCCTTGACTTGTTGCAGCAGATACCGGACGATATCAAATGATCGAGAGGCAGTTGGCTTTGTCCCGGGAGTCGTGCTTGGTGATGTACTTCGGGCATGGAGCACCTTATATGGAAGCGACGGGGTGCTACGGGTGCGCTTGCCGTACCGGCCTGGCCGCAAAGATCGCCAGCTGGCTTCAGTCCTGCTGCAGGTGCTAGAGCAGCCTCCTTTGAAACAGGGCGTCTCTACAGATAAAGCCTGGTAGAGGATCGCTAGCTTGTGCCGGGAATGCGCCTGCCGGCTGTGATCGAGAATGCCGACCTGCTGGATCGAGACGGCCTGGCCTGCGTCAGTCGCAGGGTTCTCCCGATGGTGGTGCTGGTGGGGGTGAGCGGCTGGCGCAGCAGATTGCCCGGAACGCAGCCTGGGCGCAGGACGTTGTGAGTTGGGGGGCGGCGAGTCTGGGTGAGGTCTGAAGCGCTCTTGGCCATCAGGCCGAAATATCGCTTATTTCTAATAGCTTACAAATAATGTTGCAAATTGGCGGAATCGGTGTTTTGTCACCGATTTTTCGCATAGTGGTAGCCCCACAATAAACCGTGGTGGCTGGAATTTCCCCATCCCCCCGACCCCCTTCCCAGGGGGAAGGGGGAGAAAACAGAAGGTTTGGGGATTTTTGCGGCACAAAGTGCCGCAAAAATCCCCAGGATCTTCTCTCTCCCCGCCCCTTGAGGGGCGGGGCTGGGGGTGGGGTGGATGACCACGGTTAAGTGCAGAGCTACCTCGCATAGTCATTACCCCCAAAAAAACCAAAACAAAACAATACCAACACACACACCACAACCTTGACCAAAAAACGGGATACTGAAGCGGCCTTCTGGACACCAGCATGGTTGTCCGCTATCTCACTGGTGACCCGCGCGACCTGGCGGAACGGGCCTCCCAGGTGATCGATCAGGAAGAAGGCCTGGAAGTCAGTGACGTCGTGATTGCTGAAACGGCCTACGTTTTGACTTCTGTCTACAAAGTTCCCAGGGAAGCGGTGGTCGACCATCTGATCCTCTTCCTGCAGAAGGAAACATACACCCCTTTGCTCTGAGCAAAGACAACCTGCTTCAGGCGTTGCTACTTTGCAGGTCATCAGGGCGAGTTTCCTTTGCCGATGCTCTGATTTGCGCTGCCGCGCCGCGCGCCTTTTTACCGCGGTCTCAGCCGGCAGGGGCAGGGGGCAGGGCTGGCCGCCGTTTTGCGCATAGCCAATATCCCCATCCCAAACCAGGAGGCTAAGCCGCCAATCGCGGGCGATCTCTGCCAGATCGAGACGGGCTTTGTTCGCAATCCGATCGAAGCGCGCCGCGCCGGGGAGGATCTCCTGCCGCGCAGCGCGGCGTCAGGCCGGGGACTGTTTGCGCTCCATCCAGAACCAGGTCGAACCGCGGGAGCCGAAGGGGCTGCGCTGCTCGCGCAGGACCGCGAACCAGGGCGCGAAGACGGCCCGCACCGTCTCAGGGGTCACCCCGAAGGAGGCGCCCGCCTCGGAGTGAGGGTCGAGGGTGTAGAGCATATACCGCCCGCCGGGGACCAGCGTCTGGGCCAGCCCCTCGGCGTAGCGGCGCCGGGCCTCCGGGCCCAGCCCGTGGAAGCAGCCCATGTCGAGCGCGAAGCCGCACGGCGGCAGGTCCAGCTCGGCGAGCCGGGTTACGTCCGCCACCAGGAAGCGCGTCTACCCGGCGACGCCGGCCTGCTGCGCCTTGCGGCGCGCCCGCCGGATCGCCTGCGGGACGAAGTCCAGGCCGATCGCCGGCCGGCCTTGCTGCGCCATGTAGATGACGTTCGTGCCGGTGCCGCAGCCCAGGTCGAGGGCTGCGCCGGGCGGGATATCCCCCGCCTGGAAGGCGGCCTGCACTTCCGGCGGCGTCACGCCGGTGTCCCAGCGGGGCTTCCCCAGCCAGTACATCAGCCGGTAAAGGAAGCGGTTCATGCGGCCATCAGTTTCGCCAGGCTTTTCTTGAACGGCGGGTAGGCGACGCCTTTCTCGGTGATGATCGCCGAGATGTAACGCGCCGGGGTGACGTCGAAGGCAGGGTTGCCGGCGGGGGCATCGTCCGGGGTGATCTGGTAGTCCCCGATGTGGGTCACCTCCCGCGCGGGGCGTTCTTCGATCGGGATCTCGTCTCCCGTCGGGCAGTCCATGTCGATGGTCGCGGTCGGGGCGGCGACGTAGAAGGGGACGCCGTTCGCGTGGGCCACGACCGCCAGATTGTACGTGCCGATCTTGTTGGCCGTATCGCCGTTGGCCGCCACCCGGTCGCAGCCCACGACGCACAGGTCGACGCCGAGGGTGCGCATGTAGTGTCCGGAGGCGCCGTCGGCGATCACCTTGAACGGCACGCCGTACTGCTGGAGCTCCCAGGCGGTCAGGCGCGCGCCCTGCAGGCGCGGGCGGGTCTCGTCGGCCAGGCAGAACACGTTCTTGCCCAGCTCGTGCGCCATGCGGATGATCCCGAGCGCCGTGCCATACTCGACCGTGGCCAGGCTGCCGGTGTTGCAGTGGTGGAGGATGACGGCCGGGTCGGGCACCAAAGGCTGGGCGTGCATGGCGATCGCCTTGTTGATGCGCACGTCCTCCGCGGCGATGGCGTTGGCTTCCGCCAGGAGCGCTTGAGCCAGTTCTGGGATGCTCTGGATCGCCGGGTCCGTGGCGATCTTCATCATCCGGGCGATGGCCCAGGGGAGGTTCGCCGCGGTGGGGCGGGCGGCGCCGAGGACCGCCGCCGCGCGCCGGAGCTCGGCCCGCGCGCTGGCGAGGTCAGCTGCCCCGGCCCGGTAAGCGACCTGGGCCAGGCCGTAGGCGGCGGTCACGCCGATGGCGGGCGCGCCGCGCACCACCATCTCTTTGATAGCGGTTGCCAGCCCGGTGTAATCCGTGTAATCGTTGTAGACGGTCTCTGCGGGGAGTTTCCGCTGGTCGAGCAGGCGCACGGTCCCGTCCCGCCACTCGATGGTGGAGAAAGTTTTTACGGCATCCATCCCTCATCTCCTGGATAAGAACACGAAGGCCATAAAATGATAATTCAATCACCGGGGCACCAAGACACGAAGTTTTCTATAATTCTATGCTCCTTGGTGTCTTTGTGCCTCAGTGGTCAGGTCTTCTGCTCGGCTTGCAGGGTGCGACGGGGTCGTTTTCCGGCGCGGGACGACCTGCCGCGCCGCACCGTATTCGTCTTTCAGCCGGTCGCCCTGGCTTTCCTCCCGGCTGCCTCGATTTCCGCCATCCGCGTCTGGACGAGCTTCTCCACCAGGCCGGCGGGGAGGGGCTGGTCGATCGGGAAGCGGATCGCGCCCTTGGAAGTTTTGTAAGACTTGAGTGCGTCCCGGTGCGCCTCCAGGACAGCCGGACTCATGGGGAAGTAGCTGCAGTGATCCTTGTAGGCGGCATAAGCGGCCAGCGGCCGCCCCTTGTACTTGAAAGCCGGCGCTCCGTAGCTGATGGCCTCGGTCGCCTCGGGGACGATGGAGCGGATCATCTGGCGGATCTTCTCAAGCGTCGCGCGCGCCTGTCCCGGCACCGCCGCTAGGTAGTCGTCTACGGTTTTTTGTGGGCTATTCGGCATAGTCTTGTCCTTTCGGGTGACATTTCCTGGCAGCGAACTGGTCGTGGGGCCAGTTTCTCACGCTCTACGACCAGGTTATTCGCGCACATGACTGTTCTCCTTTTTCTCTACTTTCAATACCTTCTCTAATGCATCGAAACGCTGATTCCACATCTGTGTCAACTGCCTGGCCCAGCCCTCCAGCTCAAGGATGGTCTCCGGGTTGATCTGGTAGATGCGCTGCTGCGCCCGTTTCTCGACCCGCACCAGTTTCGCCTTCCGGAGGATCTTCAGATGCTGCGAGATCGCCGGGCGGCTGACAGGAAAATGATGGTAGATATTCGTGGCAGGCAGCCGGCCGCGGCTCGCCAGCAGCTCCATGATCTTGCTCTGTGCCAGGCCCGCAAAACGAGGGCTATGATTCTCCGGTCCAGCGTGGCACCCGATCCGGAAAATCGCTGTCGCCCAGCTGCGCGCACAGCCCTCGGAGCTCTGCCCGCGCGCCGCGCCATTCCAGGTCGGTGAGGTCCTGCGCGAGCGGGACATCGCGGCGGAGGGTCGCCAGGTGGCGGTAGAGGAGGGCCGCTTCCCAACGGCCCCGGAGATTCTCGGCGAGGTTAAGCGCCCGTCCGGCGGGCAGCCCCCACTGCTGAGGGTCCTCGGGGATGGCTTCGAGGCGCCCGTACCGGGAGAGCACCGCGGCGGCGGATTTCGCCCCCCAGGCAGGGACGCCCGGGATGCCGTCGGCCGAATCGCCGACCAGCGCCAGCCAGTCCGGGATCGAGGCCGGCGGGACGCCGTACTTCTCGATCACCGCGGCTTCGTCATAGACGATGTCCCGGCGGCGGTCCCAGCATACCACGCGGTTCCCTGCGACCAGCTGGGCCAGGTCCTTGTCGGGCGAGCAGATGACCACCTGGTCGACGGCGGGATCCCCCCCAAACCGGGCCGCGGCCGTGGCGATGGCATCGTCCGCCTCGAACTCGACCATCGGCCAGACGACCAGCCCCAAGGCGCGGGCGGCCTCCTCGGCGAGCGGGAACTGGTCGAGCAGGTGCGGGTCAATGCCCTCCCCGGTCTTGTACCCCGGGAACAGGTCGTTGCGGAAGGACTCGATGACGTGATCGAAAGCGCAGGCGATATGGGTCGCCCCCGACCCGGTGATGAGGGCGAGCAGGCTCCTGAGCAGGCCGCGCGTCGCGCCGACCTCACGCCCCCCAGGCGATTTCTTGGGAGGCGCGCCGTAGAAGCTGCGGAAGAGCTCATAGGTGCCGTCGACCAAGTGGATTTTCATTGCCGCGGGCGCCTAGCCGCCAGCCATGGCGCCCACCACCCGCAGGGGTTCCTCGCCCGCGGCGACCGCCTTGGGCAGGAGGGCGTCTTGCGACTCAAGAGATAAGTCTTCCCCGCCGGCGAAGAACCGGATGAAGGGCCGGCGCTGCTTCGTGACGTGGTCGCGGATCGTGCCGCGCAGCATCGGATACCGGGCCTCCAACGCATCCAGGACCGCGCCCAGCGTCGCGGGGTCTTGTACCTGGAGTTCGACCTCTTTGCCGACGTGCGCCAGCGTCCGCAGGTGATGTGGGAGCACGACCCGGATCATGGCAGGGTCTGGACCTCCACGGACAGCACGGCTGGGAGGTCCCGGACGACAGGCGCCCAGCTGTCGCCGGCGTCGGCGGAGGCGTACACCTGCCCGCCGGTGGTGCCGAAGTACACGCCGCAGGGATCGAGCGAGTCGACCGCCATGGCGCTGCGCAGCACGTTGACGTAGCAGTCCTTCTGCGGCAGCCCTTTGGTCAGCGGCTCCCACTCGTCCCCGCCCGTCCGGCTGCGGTAGACGCGCAGCTTTCCCTCGGGCGGGTAGTGCTCCGAGTCGCTCTTGATGGGCACGACGTAGACGGTGTCCGGCTCGTGCGCGTGGACGGCGATCGGGAAACCGAAGTCGGTCGGCAGGTCCCCGCTGATCTCGCGCCAGGACTCGCCGGCGTCGTCGCTGCGCATGACGTCCCAGTGCTTCTGCATGAAGAGCACGCCTGGGCGCGCGGGGTGCATGGCGAGGTTGTGGACGCAGTGCCCGATCTCGGCGTCGGGGTCAGGGAGCTCGTAGCGAGACAGCAGACCGTGGTTGATCGCCCGCCAGGTCTGCCCGCCGTCGTCGGTGCGGAAGGCGCCCGCGGCGGAGATAGCGGTGAAGATCCGGTTCGGGTCGGTCGGGTCCTGGAGGATGGTGTGCAGGCACATCCCGCCGCCGCCCGGCTGCCAGAGGTCGCCCCGGGCGCGCCGCAGTCCGGCGAGCTCCTGCCAGGTCGCCCCGCCGTCCCGCGAGCGGAACAGGGCGGCGTCTTCGGCGCCGGCGTAGACCGTGTCCGGGTCGGTCAGGGAGGGCTCAAGGTACCAGATTCGCTTGAACTCCCAGGGGTGCTGGGTGCCGTCGTACCACTGGTGCGTGCCGACCTCGCCCTCGTAGACGAACTTGTTGCTTTCCCCTTGCGAAAAGCCCTCAGGGGTCTTCTCCAGGCCGCCGCCGGGCGTTTTCCACGTCAACCCGCCGTCGTCCGAGCGCTGGATCACCTGCCCGAACCAGCCGCTGGTCTGCGAGGCGTACAGCCGGTCCGGGTCGGCAGGCGAGCCCTTGAGGTGGTAGATCTCCCAGCCGGCAAAGTGCGGGCCGCTCACCTCCCACTTTTTGCGCCGGGCGTCGGAGGTCAGGATGAACGCGCCCTTGCGCGTGCCGACCAGTACTCTTATCCCGTTCATGCTATGCCTCCTCGTATGCTTGCTGCAACTGCGCGAGATCCAGCTTCTTCATCGGCAGGAACGCCTGCGTAACTCGATCGAGCTGCTCCCTGGTGGCGCTGCTCATCATCTCGTCCATCGCGGCGGGGACGATCTGCCAGGAAAGGCCGTACCTGTCCTTGAGCCAGCCGCACTGTTCCGCCTCGGGGACCGCTGAGAGCCTCTCCCAATAGTAATCGATCTCCTCCTGCGTGTCACAGTGTACGATGAAGGAGATCGCCTCGTTGAAGGCAAAGCCGTGTTCGCGCGCGCTGTCCATCGCGGCAAACCACTGCCCCTCGATCATGAAATCGGAGAACATGATCGTGCCTTCTTTCTCCGGTTCCTGGCCCGGCCCGTAGCGGAAGACAGGCCCCTGCTTTGTGTTCTTAAACACTGAAAGATAGAAGCTGATGGCTTCCTCCGCCTTCCCGCAGACATCGCCGACGAACATGAGCGCGGGCACGATGAAAGGGCGTTCCTCGCCCGCGGGGTCCGACAGGATGAGCTGCCAGGAGAGCCCGTATTTGTCCATCACCCAGCCGAAGCGCTCGCTGAACGGATATTGATCGAGGGGCATGAGCGCTGTGCCGCCGGCAGACAGTTTCGCCCAGAGTGCGTCGAGTCTCCTGCGCGCATTCTGGTCTCGAGAGGGGTCGAAGTTGACGATGAACGAAACAGACGGGTTGAATTTGAAGAGGGGCCCGGCGCTGATGGCCATGAACGGCTGGCCGGAAAGCTCAAACGAAACGAGGTCCGCATCGCCCGAGGGCGTGTCGCGCAGGGTGGTGATGTTCGCGATCTTCGAACCGTCCCCAAAGGCGGAGACGTAAAATTCGGCCGCCTCCCGGGACTCTTTATCAAACCATAAATGGGGGGTGATTTTGTTTTCTAACGGGTTCATTTCTGTTTCTCCTTGGTTCAGATTATGCGATCTTCGATCTCCCAGGCGTGATCGAGCACGTACTAGGCCTCCCGGCGGAGGAAGTAGCGCGGGGTCCAGCGGACGCCCCCGCGCGGCCCAGCGGCGGCAATTTCACCCCGCGCCGCCGAGGCAAGCGCAGCCCAGATTGCCCGCCGGGTCCGGGCTTTTACCTCTTCCAGGCTGCCCTTAATTCTAACCAATTAGATAAAATATGTCAAACATTTGTTCTAGATAATCCCACCTTTTTGCAGGAGACTTTGATCGGTCGTTATCAAGATTATTTAACGTGAATACGGGATAAGGTCGATCGGCGCCCTGAGCAGAGTGGTGGGCTTCTTCGACTGTTCTGCGTTCCGCTCAGAATGCCCACCACCCCTATTTACCAGCCTCTGGCATCGGCGCGTCGAGAAATTCCGTGATCATCGAGACCAGCCAATCGGCGCGGTCGGCGAGGGTAACGTGGGTGGTGCCGGGCAGCACCGCCAGCTGGGAACGAGGCAGACCGGCGAGATCGCCGAACACGCCGCCGCCCAGCAGCCGAAACATCTCGACCGCGTGTTCGGGGCGGACGAGATCGGAATCCCCGATGATGAGCAGGACGGGCGCCTGGATCGACTGGATAGCTTCAGCAGGCAGGTCCTGGGTTTCCCGGTCCATTTGCGTCTTTTTGGCGAACAGCGTGGCGAAAGCTTCCGGGTTGGGCGCTATTCGAAGGTACTCCTCGTGCCAGGGGGACCCGAACATGTCTTCCGGCTTCATGTTCGCCAGACCTTCCATCAATCCAGGATGAACGCCGCTCATCTTGTAGGTGACCGCAGCGAGCACGAGTTTGCGCACGACCTCCGGGCGCCGGATGGCGACCCGCAGGGCGACGCCGGCGCCCATGCTGTAGCCGAAGAAATCGGCTTTTTCGATTCCGAGCTGCCCCAGCAACGCGGCGGTGTCGTCCGCCATCTACTCGAGGCTCAAAGGGCGGTCGATGTCGGCGGTGTGCCCATGCGCCTGCTGTTCGACGCCGATGACCTGGCGGGTCTCCGCCAGGGACGGCAGGACCTTGCCGAAGGAGGTGCCGATGGCCGAAAACGCGCCGTGCAGCAGGACCAGCGGCCTGCCCGCGCCGTGGACCTCGTAATACATGTCGAGACCGTTTACGTTGGCGTAATTACCCCGTGTCATCCAGATCCTCCTATGGGTGTTATTTGACAACCTTTCTCCTTTGAGCGGCGCGTGCCTTCGCTTTAGCCGCTTCCACTTCCCGGTTCTTCGCGGGAGCGGTCGATTCGAGCGCAGCGAGCAGCCGGCCCGAGATCCGGGTGATGTCGTCCACAGCTGCGGAGAAGGCAGCTTCGTTCGCCCTGGAGGGTTTGTTGAACCCGCTGATCTTCCGGACGTACTGGAGCGCCGCGTTGCGGATCTCTGCCTCGGCGGCGGGCGGTTCGTAGTTGAACAAGGGCCTGATGTTTCTGCACATGGCTTCTACTGCACCGATCCCCCATTCGCCGGCGGGATGTTGTGGTTGACGCGGAAGAGGTTGGTCGGATCGTAGCGCGCCTTGATCGCCGCCAGCCGCTCCCAGGCGGTCCCCGGGTACGCGTCGCGGACCCGGGCCGGGCCTTCGTCGCCCAGGAAGTTGACGTAGGCGCCGGCGTCTCCCTGGTTCAGCGCTGCCGCGAAAGCGGAGACCCAGGCCTGGCGGGCGGCCCGGTCCTCGGGGCCGTCGTAAAAGGCGGCCAGGTTCACCATAATCCGCTGCTTCCGGTGGGGGTAGGCGGTCGCCTCGGCGGGCACGCGGGCCACCGCTCCGCCGAGGACGCGCAGCTGGGCGACGCGCACCGGGGCGTCGGAAGCCCGGAGGTGATCGACGATCGTCTCGGCCGCGCTGCGGTCGATGGCGTCGACGAACATGGTCTGGGCGACCGCCGTCGGGTGGTAGCCCTCCTCTTCGGGCAGGTACATCTCGGGATAGGACATCGGCCGCAGCATGTCGGCGATCGGCGCGGCGAGCGCCCGGAGCGGCGCAACGGCGCGCTCCCCGGCCGCGATATCCCCGACGCAGGCGACCAGGGCCATCAGGATGAGCTGGCCGTGGTGCTCGGCGGGCAGGAACGGCATCGGCGGCGCGGGCATGACGTTGGCGATCGTGGTGAGCGCTTCCGGCGCGGCCTCCGCCTCGGCGACGAAGCCGGCGATGACCTCGGGCGTCGCTGGCAGGATGAGCATCCCGCCCACGATCGTGTCCACCGCGTGCAGCCGGAACTGGAAGCGGGTCGCCACGCCGAAGTTCCCCCCGCCGCCGCGGATCGCCCAAAACAGGTCCGGGTGCGACTCGGCGTCGGCGCGGCGGATCTGACCGTCGGCGGTCACTATCTCTGCGGCGAGCAGGTCGTCGATCGTCAGGCCGTACTTGCGGGCGAGGAAACCGATCCCGCCGCCCAGGGTGATCCCCCCGATCCCCACCGAGCCGGTGTCGCCGAACCCGGTGGCGAGGCCGTGCGCCCCGGCCGCGGTCGTGTACTCGCCTGCGGTCAGCCCGGTCTCGGCCCACGCGGTGCGGTTTTCGACGTCGATGTCCAGCGCTCGCATCTCCTTGAGGTCGAGCACGACGCCTCCCTCGGAGAGGCTGTGGCCGGCGAAACTGTGGCCGCCGCTGCGGACGGCGAGCTCCAGCCCGGTCTGGCGCGCCAGCGAGACCACGCGGGCGACCTCGCTTGCATTCCCGGGGCGGACGACGGCCGCCGGACGGCGGTCGATCCCGCCATAGAAGACGGTGCGCGCCGCGTCGTACCCGGGGTCTTCCGGGGTGATCACCCGGCCGTCGAGGACAGCGCGGAGCTCCTGGACTGGGTTGCCTTTACTCATCGTGTTTCTCCTTTCGTGAATGCGATCGATAAGGTTGCCATTCTAGAACTGCGGCTGAGACGAGTCACTGAGGGGTTTCCCCCATGAGTTATTCAAGGGTTATTAATCCGCCGAGGCCAGTCCGGCCCGGGCTACACCGGGCTGCCGGTTGAAGAAGATCCACAGGCCCGGGACCGCCATCAGGGCGCTGCTGAGGACGAGCAGGATTTCGACCGTGATCACGTCGGCGATCGGCCCGAAGAGCAGCATCCCCACCGGCAGGATCGTGTTCATGATCAGCTGCATCACCCCGAACACCCTCCCCTGCATGTCCGGATCGACCATTTCCTGCAACAGCGTGGTGGTTGGGACGTTGAACATCGGCATGGGGATGCCGGATAGAAACATGATCGCCAGGTACAGGCCAAAATGCCGGGATAATCCCAGCCCCACGAACAGGACCGCCCACAGAATACAGCTCAACCCGATGGTGCGGAAGTGGTTCTTGAAGCCTCCCCAGGCGGTCATGATGACCCCGCCCAGGATCGAGCCGGCGAAGAAGGTCACCTCGTTGGCGGTCAGCCTCCAGACCTCCTCTCCGAAGGAGCGGGTTACCAGCAGCGGGGTCAGGAAGATCACCGGGGTCGCCAGGAAGAAGACGAACGCGAAGAAGACGAACAGCGTCTTGATCGCCCGGTTCCCCCCGATGTAGGCTAGGCCGGCCTTCAGATCGTCCAGGTAGCCCGTATTCTGGGCTGCGGCGGCTTTCTGGTGGGGGGGCACCTGCAAGACCAGCAGCAGGACCACCGCGAGGGCGGCAGTGACCACGTCGATAAAAAAGATAGCCTCCAGGCGGGAGAACGACAGCAACGCCCCGCTGACAACCGGCGCAGTGAGCATGATGAAGGGCTGGATGGTGCCGTTGAGGCTGTTGACGCGGATCAGCCTGTCCGTTGGCACGATCTGCGGCAGGAGCGCGCCTACCGCCGGGGCCTGGATGCCCGCCCCGACCGACCGAATGCCGAGACCAGGAAGATCAGCCAGAGCTCCCGGTAGCCCAGCAGGAAGAACGCGGCCAGGACCAGGGTGCTGGTGGCGGTGAGGACGTCTGCTGCGATGATCAAGAGCCTGCGGGGATATCGGTCGGCCCACACCCCGGCGAAGAGCGAGATGACGATCTGCGGCAGGAAGGCGGACAGGGTGGAGATGGTCAGGACGGCCCCCGATTGGGTCGTCAGGGTGACGTACCAGATGATCGCGTACTGGACCAGCATGGAGCCGAACAGCGAGAGGCTCTGGCTGGACAGGAACAGGGCGGTCTTTTTCTGCCAGTCTGCGTGTTGCCCACCCTCTTCCAGAGAAATGCCAGTAGTTTCATCCATTTTTTTCCTCTCGTTCCCTGTCAGGCTGGCCGGCCACGCGAGGTTGACCAATCCAGACCAATCAGGTATAATTAGTACAAATATTCTATTATTATACCGGGGTTGGTATCGAAAGTCAAGTAATATTCAAAACCGATATGGGATCCTTCGTGGGGCTGTTCGCCGGGCAGATCGAGCCGGAGGAGGCGATCGCCAGGGGACTCGTCCAGATCGAGGGGGAGCCAGGCGCTCTGCGCCGGTTCTTGAAAATAACGGGGGTGGGTCGTTATCCCGTCGGAGTTACGGGCAAAGTATAAACTGAAGCCAGGTATGGCGATAGAAATTGTCGATTACGGCGGTGTACTGGCGATAGTCCCGGTAAAAGCGAGCCCGATTGAGGAATCTGCAGGCATGCTCGCCGGTGGTGGAAGACCATTGACGCAGGCATTGTTGGAGGACCACCAGTCGTTTCAAGAGTCCGTCATTGGTGATAAATACTTCGGCTCGGTGAGTCGGCCCATGCATTGCGCTCCTCATCGATGTAATTCTGCGCGCCAAGATCCTGCCAGACTTCCTTATGCAATCCAGCCGGTTTCAGCGGGAATGGTTGAGCCTGTATGCGGCGGTCGAAGATGGAGAACTGGACCGCCAGTGGCTGCAAACCTACCTGGCCCGGCAGGTACCGCAGCAAGGTGTGTGCCTCTTCCCGCTCGACGGCTCATCCTGGCCTCGGCCAAGATGCTGGGTGCTGGATGAACACCAGTGTGTGTACCAGGCGAGCAGCGATGTCAAAGGCGGTACGGTCACGATCGGCTATCCCCATTCGCTCCTGGAATGGTGTGCTGAACCGCATTCCAGTTGGTCGCTGCCGGTTGATGTGCGCCGGATGCCCAGTACTCAAATCGCTCAGGAAGTCAGAGCAGAGCAGATCTATGCCTTGCACTTGCGCGGGTGGACTTTCTGGAAGTATTGGACTTCATGGCTGCCGATGGCAAGTACGACATCGAAATATCCCCTCTGCAGGGATACGGCGCAGCAAAACCTATCGGGATTGAACGGCGGGGAGGGACTGGCTGAAGGGGAAGAAATACGCGCGGTCGCCCCGCAATTTCGCCCCGATCTGCAGCCGGGCGCGCGCCAGCCGGCTTTTGATCGTCCCCACCGGTACCTGCAGCGCCTGGGCGGCTTCCGCATAGTCCATTTCGTAAAAGTCCACCAGGACGAGGACGCTGCGATAAACGGCGGGCAGTTCCCCCAGCAGTCGATGCAGGCGCTGCGCGTCCTCGTTCTGCTCCACGGCTGCCTCCACCGCGGCGGAGGGGTCGGCAGACCAGGCCGGGGATTCGAACTCCTCGCCGTATTCGTCTTCGGGGCACAGGGGGAGATCGGAATGGTTCCTGGACCGGCGCAGCAGGTCGTACGCGGCGTTGGTCACGATCTTGAGCAGCCAGGCCCGGAACGAACCCCCGCGAAACCGGCGGATGTTCAGGAACGCCTTAATGAGGCCCTCCTGGGTGGCGTCCTCCGCGGAGGCGGCGTCGCCCAGCAAGGCGTACGCCTGGTGGTACGCCAGGTCCTGGTAGCGCAGGGCCAGCTGGTTGAAGGCGTCCAGGGAGCCCTGGGAGGCCTTTCGAAGCAGCGCTTCTTCCGCCTCCAGATCGGAGGGATAAAAACGGTCCATCTCGTCACTCATGGGGCACTTCGCCTTTGGAAGGCAGGCGCTATGGCACGTAGGGCGGCAGATCGAACACCTTGAACGCGCCGTCTTCCATCTGCCGGACGGTGAAGACGAACCCGGCCTCCGGATCGCCGGCCTCCTCGCCGCAGCACGGCCCCCGGGAGAAGGCGGCCCCGTCCGGGGCCAGCAAAGTGACCGTGAAGCGGAACTCCCGGAGGCCGTTTTCTCCCACGACAGCCTCGGTCGAGAGCGCCTCGCGCAGGCGCAGGCACTGGTGGCCGTTCCCCTCGCAGGCGTTGCGCAGCAGGGCGGCGTGGTCAGCGGGGTCGATTTCGGAGTTGATCTCGACTAGCGTTGGGTAGCCGCCGCCGTACAATTCAGCTGCCCATTCATAGCTGCTCGCCTCGGTCCGCCCCCCGGACAGCCTGTCCAGGAAACCCTGCAGCACGCGGGCCGCCTCTGCGGCTGGATCGGGTGGAGAGCCGCCGGCGGGGGGCAGCCAGGCGTCCTGCGCGCCGGGCGCGCGCACCGCGCCGGATTCCAGGTCGATCACCCAGGTGGAGGACGATTCCTGGGGTGCGGGCGAGGGCGCCGGAGCGGTGTCCGCTGGTTCGCGGGCGGGCGTGCTTTCCGGGGAGGGCGTTGAGATGGGGGACTGCGCGGAGTCCGACGCGCCGGCGGCGGGCCCGAAAGATGCGACGGTGGGCGTCGCCGCGCAGCGCTTCGACTGCGCTACGCTCCGCTCGGCGGAGAGGATGAGCACGGATAACAGGCCGAAGAGATACCAGCAGCGGATGGATGGGCGGTTCACGGTGGATTCCTCCTGAGGCTCCTTTGATGCCTTACTTTAAAGCAATTAACGTGTCAGCAGAACCCCTCTGGAATGTCACTCGTGTGTCGCTTTTGTGTCACTCAGCCTGGGATGAGGTCGGCCGGCGGCTGATTCTCACGGCTTCTGCACTACGGGCAAGAACTGCTTGCCGGGGACCCGGATCGCCTGCCGGCATTCGATTTCCGGGTGGGCCTGATCGAAGAGCGGGGCGCCAGCGTCATCTTTCAAGGTGACCGTCACGCGGTTTTGGAGTGGGTCTGCCTCCACCAGGCCGTAAGAATAGGCGTCCAGGTGGCGGCAGTCCATTCCGATTGCGTCGAACAGATCGTTCACCTTTTGCAACGCGTTCGGGATCGGCAACAGATTGATCGTATCCTGAAGCGTCGCCGCGGCGATCGGCCCCGTGACCTCGGGATCGCTGAACGCGTCCACAAACTCCCAGGCCAACATCACTTGCCACGCCGGCACTCCTGATCGATCCGCTCGCGCAAAAAGGTCTTGATCAGCGACTGGTAGGGGACGTCGCGCTTGTTTGCCAGCTGGCGCAGCTCGGCCAGCATGGATTCGGGCAAGCGCAGTGAAATCGGGTCAGGGCAAAGGGGGCAAGGGAGCGGCGTTCGAGTAGGCCGGGTGGTAATATGGCCCAGGCTCCGTGAGCGGGGTGAAGTTCCCGGTTCGGGTGTCGTACCGCCAGATCTGGTTCTGCCCGTCTTCGAGGGCCACCAGGACCGCGATGAAGCGGCCGTCCGGCGACCAGGAGGGGGAGAAGGTCTGCATCCCGCCCAGGTCCAGGCGCTGTTCTTCGCCCCCCGCCGCGGGGATCAGGAACAGGTCCTGGCTGTCGCTCAGGTTGAGGGCGCCGTCGCCGTTCACGTCGAGGCGCACGCTCGAAAATACGATCCACTCCCCGTCCGGCGACCAGGCGTAGTTAAATTCGTCGAAGTCGGGCGTGCCGGTCAGGTTCTGCTCCGCGCCCGTAGCGAGGTCCAGGGTGTAGACGTCGAGCAGGTCGTTGACGGTGATCTGGCCGTCGCGGGTCGTATCCCTGGTCGCGCGGCCAAACACGATCCGGGTCCCGTCCGGCGACCAGGCGGGCCGGGAATCGGCGCCGCTGTCGGTCAGCTGCTCCAGAGCCCCGGTCTCGACGTCGAGCAACCAGATGTTGATCCCCGCCTCCGGCTCGAAAGTCCTCCCTTCGAAGACGATGTGCGTGTCCCCGGGCAGGGGCGACCAGTTTGGGAAGTGGGCCTGTCCCTCGAAAGCGGTGAGCTGCCGTTCCGTGCCCCGGCGCAGGTCGTAGGCGTAGAGCTCCCATCCGCCCTGGCTGCGGAAAGAGGCGTAGACGAGCTGCCAGTTGTCCGGGGAGAATGAGGGGGCCTCGTCGATCACCCCATTGTGCGTGATCTGCTCCCGGACGCCGGTCGCCGGGTCCATGACGAAGATCTCGCGCCCGGTGCCATCTCCAACCCCGAAGGCGATCCAGCCCGTATAGGGAGAGGGTTGCCGGGTGGGGGCAGGCGTCGGGCTCTGCGCGGCGCCGGCCCGAGTGGGCGTGGGGGAAAGAGTGGGCCGGCGGACGAGTTCCGGGATCGAGGTGGGCGAAGGGGGTGTGATGAAGGCCAGGATGGCGGGGTCCGCCTGCGGGGCACCGAAGATGTAGGCAGCCAGTCCGGGGCTTGCCCGGATCGCCGCGGCGACCGCCTGCCGGAGGGCTGGGTCCTGCTCCCAAACCGCCCGCAGGTCCTCGAAGGCGAGGGCATACGCCTCGAGCTCGATCAGCGCCAGCGCCCGGTCGTAGCGCACGGCATAATTCGGGTGCCCGCGCGTGACGCTTTCCTCCCACGCGCTGTCGTAAAAACTGACGGCGGTCGCCCCGTTCTTGTTTTCGGCGGCCTCCTTCCGCCCTTTGAGCCAGAACTCGATCTCGGTCTTCAGGCTGGGCGCGCCCGCCGCGCCGACCTGTCCCAGGACCGTCCGCATCGCCCTCAGGATCTCGTCCCCGACCGGGGAGTTCTCGCTGCCCTGGTAGACCGCTTCGATCACGGCGACGAGCTCCGCGGCGACGTTCTGTGGGCTGGAGAGCCCGGTGAACAGGGCGAGTTTTTCTTCGTGCGAGAGGCCGGCGTAGAGTTCGAGCGCCTGTTCCCCGGAGCGATCGTCCAGTTCCAGCAGGCGGGCCAGGCTGGTGAGCTTGACGTCGGGGCTGTTGCTCGTCTGGAACTGCTCGGCAAAGGTGAGCGCAGGCTGGATCTGCTGCCGGTAGAGGGCGTAGCCCGCCACGACGAAGGCCAGGACGGCGAGGATGGAGGCTAGGACCGCCACCTGGCGCGTGCGGGACCGCGGCAGGTTTTTCTGCACCCAGGCCCGGTCGAACACCGTGCGGTAAATGCGGTTGCGGACTTCCAACGTCCCCTGCGCCGAGGGGCGCACCAGCCCGGTGAGCTTGAGCTCGGTCTTGGCCGGCGCGCGTTCCTCGTCCGGGACGTGCTTCCCGCGCAGGATCTGGTCGTAAACGAGGAGCATCCTGGCCCTGTGGGGGCTGCTCTCGATGCGATCCTGGATGGCGCGCAGGTTGCTCTCCTTGCGGGCTTCTTCCGTGAAGAACAGGCGGTTGACGGCCTGGGCCACGCTTTCGCTGGTGCGGGGAATCTCGGCGGCCTGGACGAGCTCGGCGCACAATTTCTGCGTCAGGTAGGGCTGCCCGCTCGTCCAGTCCAGCACCCACTCGACGATCTCCCGCCCCTGACCCGGGTAGACGGATTCGAAGACGTCCTGGAACG
>Ga0209172_10002211_pt1 | contig 35708 bp, 25 predicted proteins | sample LarsenN4metaG_FD_184113 | JGI IMG/M metagenome (GOLD analysis project Ga0209172, IMG submission 184113) | Hot spring sediment bacterial and archeal communities from British Columbia, Canada, to study Microbial Dark Matter (Phase II) - Larsen... ... | reverse complement strand
AATCCAATTGAACCGATCGAAGTCGATGTCGAGGATCTTATCACCGAGGACGATACCCCAGTGGATAATCTCTTCTCTGAAAAACAGCAACGCCTGCTGACCGAACCGCTCTATAGCTCCTGGCCTGGGCCGAAGACCGATGACGGACAGGGACGAAGAAAGTTCCTTGCCGCTGCCAACGTCGGGCTGTTTGCCTCAGTGCATCAACCTCCGCTTGTGCCCGATGTCTTCTTGAGTCTGGATGTGGAAGTGGCAGAAGACTGGTGGGACAAGAGCCATCGGTCATACTTCTTCTGGGAGTTCGGCAAAGCGCCTGAAGTAGTGATCGAGATAGTGTCGAACAAGAGAGGGAACGAGTTGGGGAGCAAGCTGGAGGATTATGCTCGGATAGGAGTGACTTACTATGTGGTATATGATCCGGTCGGGCAGTTGATTGAGGATGAGTTGAGGATCTATGAGTTGTATTTGAAGAAGTATCAGGTGAGGGCGGAGAGTTATCTGGCAGGAGTTGGATTGGGGCTGGTGATATGGGAAGGGGACTATGAGGGGAAGCGATCGCGGTGGCTGAGGTGGAGCGATGAGCAAGGGGTAGTGATTCCGACCGGGGCCGAGCGAGCTGAACGCGAGGCTGAGCGCGCCAGATGTGAAGCAGAACGCGCCGAACGCGAGGCTGAGCGCGCCGAACGCGAGGCTGAACGCGCCGAACGCGAGGCTGAACGCGCCGAACGCGAGGCTGAGCGAGCTGAGCGTCTGGCAGCAAAACTGCGCGCGCTGGGAATCGATCCTGGCCAGGAGTAAGCTCTTACCTCTTGCAATTGCGGCTGCGCTGACGGGGGGGCCGCCTCGAACCGAGAGGATCTTTTACTGGGCGCAACTTCGGGCAGCGAGCCGCCGTTTGAGCCGGGAACCAGGCTGATGTCCCCTGCTAATTGTACCTGGCAGGCTTCTCCTGAAGTTTCATACTCAGCGTCATGCGCCGTCCATTGCGAATAACCTCTACTGACACGACATCGCCCGGCTTTTTGTTATTGAGAACGTGCGTCAGATCATCTTGGTTACGGATTGGCTGGCCATCTATCTTGGTTATGACATCGCCGCCGACATAGAGGCCCCTGACGTTCGTTGGGATATTGCCGCCGCGTATCCCTGCTTGATCTGCCGAGCCGCCGCGAATGACTTCGGTGACCAGCAGCCCTTCGGCTACCGGCAGCTCAAGAGCATCGGCCAGCCGCGCATTAACTTCATAGGACCTGATGCCCAGCCAGGGCCTGCGCGCGCGGCCGTAAGCGATAAGGTCGGGAATTAGTTTCTTGGCAGTATCGACAGGAACGGCAAATCCTACACCCACGCTTCCGCCCGAAGGAGTGAAGATAGCGCTATTGATCCCTATCACCTCGCCGCGAGAGTTCAGCAGTGGCCCCCCTGAATTGCCGGGGTTGATCGAGGCATCTGTCTGAATGACATTTTCAATCAATCGGCCATTGGGAGCGCGCAACGGGCGGCCAAGCCCGCTAATAACGCCTGTAGTCAATGTTTGATTGAGGCCAAACGGATTGCCTATGGCAAGGACCTTCTGACCAACCTGCAGGCTGCCGGAATTCCCCAGCTTAACTGCATTGAGCTTACTGCGCGGCACGTTGATCTTTATAACAGCAAGGTCATTATCGGGATCTACGCCAACTATTCGCGCGGGATAATGGCTATTATCCGCCAGCGCGACATCGAGCTTTTGCGCATTCTCGATCACATGGTAGTTTGTAAGTATGTGGCCATCGGCATCAATAATCGATCCTGAGCCGGTCCCTTCTCTGGGATAGACATCGAAGAAATCCTGCACATAAGTTGTGCTTGTGATATTAACCACGCTGGGACTGACTGCGCGATAGATTTCAATGTTGTTCTGCTCTTCAGAAACCACCGAAGGGTTGCTGATTGTGACCGTTGGCGCCGCTGTTGGCTCTGATTTAGCGTTGCTCACCGGCTCCTTGCCGTAGCGGTCGTAAATAGCGACGAGCAGACCGGCGAAGAGGGCGGAAATCAAAGCCAGCGCCAGAATCTGTTTGCTGGTAAGTCGATACATTTTCTCTCTCCCTGAAATCTCCATAGCTTTTTGCCGCCTGCCTCATTGCCGGGGATTCCTCTGTTTACGGCCCCCCCTTTTATTTAGCGGCAGCATGATTATATTATCAAATTACCATAGTTTGATGCTGCCTTCAGCATGGATTTTTAACGCAAATTGCTCTATCAGGTTGCGGAAAATCTTTGGCTCTGCTCGCAGGCATATCAGATCAGAGTGGAGGGGAGAATATGGAAAGAACGGTTAAGAAGATTCTGGTTGCAACCGATTTTTCAGAGAACGCTCACAAGGCGCTGGAATATGGATTGATCTTTGCTCGCCAGCTTGGTGCCCGGCTCTATCTGACCACCGTCAATGAGCTAAGCCCGATCCGATGGGCTATTCACGAAGGGTTGCTGAGAGAAGACGATACCGACGAAACGGTGCAGCAGCGCCTCAAAGAATTCACCAATCAGAAATGCGCCGATCTGCTGAAGGGCGCTGATTGTTCGGATGTCGATCTGCAAGTGGTAATACTATCAGGGGATGCTGCAACCGAAATAGTCAATTATGCCAGAACAAACTCAATCGACCTGATAGTCATGGGCAGGCGCGGGTTTGGGAGAAATCCATTGATCAAAGAGATTCTCGGCAGCGTCTCAGACAAGGTCATTCGCAGAGCGCCCTGCCCGGTGATGGTGGTGAATCTCAGATGATAGGCGCAAGTTGCAGCCTTTCTGAGAATCTCAGCGGGAGTTTGTGGCCCGGTAGAGACTCAGGAATTCGAGCCGGTCTTCAATAGACAAAAAAGTATTTACAAACCTCAGCGATGAAGAGCTGCTCAGAGAGCAATAGCCAGGCTCTAGATCGGGCCACACGAGATCAGTCGTAATACTCCAACCCAAGATGAGTGATCAGCTCCTCGCCGCGCAGATGTCGCAAAGTGTTCTTGAGCTTCATCAACTGAATGAACAGATCATGCTCAGGATAAAGTTCGGGCGCGGTCATAGGGCTCTTGAAATAGAAACTCAGCCACTCTTGAATCCCTTTCATCCCTGCTCGCTGCGCCAGATCCAAGAACAGCGCCAGATCGAGAACAATAGGGGCAGCAAGGATTGAATCGCGGCAGAGAAAATTGATCTTGATCTGCATCTGATAGCCGAGCCAGCCGAAGATGTCGATATTGTCCCACCCCTCTTTATTGTCCCCTCTTGGCGGATAGTAGTTGATGCGGACCAGATGGCTGAAGTCTTTATAGAGCTGCGGATAGACCTCCGGCTGGAGTATATATTCAAGCGCAGAGAGTTTGGATTCTTCCTTTGTCTTGAATGATTCAGGATCGTCGAGCACTTCGCCGTCTCGGTTGCCGAGTATGTTTGTGGAGTACCAGCCATGCAGCCCGAGCAGCCGCGCCTTGAGCCCGGGAGCAATAATAGTCTTGATCAATGTTTGCCCGGTCTTGAAATCTTTCCCGGCAATCGGGGCCCCCATCTCAGAAGCGAGCTTAACCAGAGCGGGAATATCAACGGTCAAATTGGGCGCGCCGTTGGCGAACGGGATGCCCGAACGGATTGCCGCATAAGCATAGATCATAGACGGCGCGATATGAGGCGAGTTCTCTTGCATCGCTCGCTCAAAGCTTTCAACGGTGTTATGTACCCTATGCTGCTTCAGGAAGATTTCGGTCGAAGCGCACCAGATCATAACCAGGCGAGAACATTTATTCCTGGCCTTGAATTCGGCGATCTCTTCCATGAGCATCTGCGCCAGATCAAATTTGGTCTTTGCTTGCTTGACATTTTCGCCGCGCAACCTCTTGACATAAGATTGATCAAAGACCGCCTTCATCGGCTTGATGCGCGCCAGTTGCGGCCTGAGCTGATCGAGCAGGCTGCGCTCCAGCACTCCTGCATGCACAGCCGCTTCATAAGCATTATCTTCAAAAATATCCCATGCGCCGAAGGCAAGGTCGCTCAAGTTGGCCAGCGGCACAAAGTCTTTGATCTTTGGCACTCTTCCTTCGGTTCTCTTCCCCAGACGAACTGTACCCATCTGTGTAAGCGATCCGACAGGATCGGCTATGCCTCGTTTGACGGCTTCAACGCCGGCAATGAAAGTGGTGCTGACTGCCCCAAGTCCGACCAACAATACACCCAGCTTGCCTTTCGGCTCTTCAATCTTTGCGCCTTTCTCTAACATGCGTCCTCCTAAGAAAACAGAAGGCAGTAGGCAGAAGGCAGGCGGGCGCTCCTTCTTCCAACTGCGCTGTTCTCATTATTTCTCTCGCGTCGTCGCCGACGACATGAATGACTCCTCCGGGAGCGCAGGCATCCTTGCCTGCTCAGCCTCGCACTGCCTGGCAAGGCGGGCCTCTTAAGGAAACCAGCACCCCCAGAATTTTCATTATTTCTCCTCAGAAGATGTACAGTAACCTGTCAGGTTGCTGATAGTCGCGCACTAGCAGCAACCTGACAGGTTGCTGCACATCTTAGGTTGCTGATAGTCGCGCACTAGCAGCAACCTAACAGGTCGCTGTACATCTTGGGTTGCTGCCTATCGCGCACTATCAGCAAGGCTGACCGCCACGGCTGTACATCGCATTTTCATCATTTCAGGGCGTCTGAAAATCTCCTTATAAGTCCCTGCGTTCTCTGCATCTCGGTGGTGAATATCTCTTCGCTGACTGCAGCGCCACCGCAGAAGACGCAAAGAACGCAAAGAGAATAGCAAGAGCGAATATGCGAAAAGCATTTTCGCATCTCATCTGGAAAGTTGTCTCACTTGATCTTGCTCTTCTTGAGCGATGGATTGCTAGCCAGTACGCTATTTAGCGCGTGAAAAGATCAACCTGCTTGAGAACATCATCCAGAGCCGCAAGAACTTCATCAAGCATAAGGCGCGGGATATTGAGCGCAGGCTCTATGCGAATAGTCTTAGCATTGAGCAATGTCCCGGCCACCAGCACGCCCTGGCGCAGTAGCCCCGCTGCTACTGCGTAGCCTATCTCTTTACTGACAAACTCAAGTCCTATCAGGAGCCCTTTGCCGCGCACATCAACCAAAATCTCCGGATAACGCTCCTTCAGCTTGCGCAATTCTGCCAGCATATACTCTCCGCTGCGCGCCGCCTGACCGGGAAGGTCCTCTTCCAGAGTCACATTAATAGCAGCGATTCCCGCCGCGCAAGCCAGCGGATTGCCGCCGAATGTCGAGCTATGAAGGAACGGGTTCTTTTCCAGCACCGACCATATCTCCGGCGTAGAGATAAAAGCTGACAGAGGCATCACTCCGCCGCCCAGCGCCTTGCCCAGACACATTATGTCAGGGGCCACTCCCCAATGGTCTACGGCGAACAGCTTGCCCGTCCGACCCAGACAGGTCTGAACCTCATCGGCTATTAGCAATACTTTGTGACGAGCGCAAATTTCCCGCAAGCGCGGCCAATAATCATCAGGGGGCACTATCGCTCCTGCTTCTCCCTGCACCGGCTCGGCAATCACAGCGGCAATGCCCATTCCCACCGCCTCTGCTTTTTCTAGCTCCCACTCCACTTCGTCGGCGTCGCCAAAGGGAACGAAGAACACATCCTGAAGCAGAGGCTCGAACGGCACGCGATACTCAGCCTTTCCCATCAAGCTGAGCGAGCCGTAGGACTTGCCGTGAAAGCCCTTCAGACAACTTATAAATCCCGGCTTGCCGGTATAAAGGCGCGCCAGCTTCATCGCTCCTTCTACTGCATCTGTGCCGTTGTTTATGAAGAAGCTGTACTGAAGGTCCCCCGGCGCAATCTCGCCCAGCAGCGCCGCCAGCGCGCCTCTGAGGGGGTCTAGAAGCTCCTGACTGCTCAGAGGCATGCGACGGAGTTGAGCGGCGACAGCTTGAACGATCTTGGGGTGCTTGATCCCTGCGCTGTAGATGCCGAATCCGCCAAGACAGTCGATATAACGGCGGCCCATCATATCGCGCAAAATAGATCCTTCGCCTTCCCATTCAACCGCAGCATAGAGCTCCGCCTCGGTGACAGATTTTCGATATTCGAGAAAGCCTTCATTGTAGTAAGAACTGAAGTTCTCCAGCGTCTCGCTCACAATGCGCTGTTTTGCCTCTTTGCTCAGCTCATCAGAAGCGATGATGTCGAGCCAGCGTTGAGACTCTCTTATCAACCGCTGATGCTTCAAATGGTCCAGATCGACAACCGATTTTTCTATAATTGCCGCAGACATTATCTTCCTCCGCTCTGTTGCAAGGGCTGTTCGCTGCGATCACCAGCAGGCGCTCGAAGAGAACCGGACTACAGCGCAGGGACACCGCTGCCATCCTGCTGCCGCAATGTCGCCTTGCCTGTGATCAGCAATGTGGATGCATTTAGGCTGTAGCGCAGACAGATTGCCTGCGTTACACGGTTCCGGTGAAACTAAGCATTGGCGCTTTACACGGACGCTAGATATCGTGGAGGAGAGGTTTCACTTTCCTTCGGATCGCTATACGAACGGAGAGGGACTCAGAGCAATCAAGACCGGCTGTGGATTCCCCAAACAGCCCGCGCCTCGTCTTATCGGCTAACATAAATCACCTCATCTATTATGAAGCCACGTTCACCACGAACGTGGAAACCGCAGTAACTTTTGCCAAACCGATTCCCGAACCTTCGTTGCTTCAATGGAGCCACATTCACTCGAACGTGAAAGACGGCAATTGCTGCTGCGAAAAAGTGACCTTGAATAATTAAACACCTTACAACCAGGAATGGCAAGCGCGCGCTTCTTCAGTATGGTACTGCGATTGCAACCAAAATTTCTATCGGTGCGCAAATGACGTCAAGGCAGTAATGAACTAACTTGAAACACACGATCGTGAGATGGTGAAATAGAATGCGAATGAGACGGATCAAGATGCATCAGGGCTACCTCGATGGAGAGAGATGACATGAATAAAATTGAAAGAAGCAAAAGGCTGGCGGAGCTTGCTAAGCAGATACGTGTCTGCACGAAGTGTCCGCTCTGGGAGTCTCGCACATTGGCCGTTCCGGGTGATGGCTGTATATCGGCGAAAGTAATGATTATCGGGGAAGCTCCAGGCAGGGAAGAAGATGAGTCAGGCCATCCGTTTGTAGGCTCAGCAGGGCGCTTCCTGGATCACGTGCTTGAAGGTACCGGCCTGCGCCGCAATGATTTTTTCATCACCAACGTAGTTAAGTGCCGCCCTCCGAAAAATCGCACGCCAAAGAAGGACGAAGTGGATACCTGCGCGTCGAACTACCTGTTTGAGCAGATTGAGCTGATCAACCCTGAATTGATAATGCTTCTCGGCGGAGTAGCGGCCAAAAAGTTGTTGGGCGTTTCCGGCGTGGCCGGCGCGCGAGGGCGAATCATCGAGCAAGATGGGCGCAAATACCTGGTCGGTTACCATCCTGCCGCGAGATTCTATCGAGAAGACCTGGGCGAAAAGGTCAGGCAAGATTTCGAGTTGCTCAAGCGTGAGTTGAATGAGTTGTAGGGGCTCGGTAATTACAATCTCCGCAGACTAAAGGCGGGTCGGACATTTTCTAAGGAGTCTTTCAGACGGCTCGTGCGACGCGAGAGAAATAATGAAACGCCTGGGGGCACTGGTTTCCTTGCCTGCCGCCTTGCCAGGTAGTGCAACCTGAGCAGGCAAGGATGCCTGCGCTCCCGGAGGAGTCTTTCAGACGGCTCGTGCGACGCGAGAGAAACAATGAGAACAGCGCAGTTGAAAGAAGCCTGCCTTCTGCCTTCTGCCTACTGCCTTCTGTTTTCTGAGGAGTCTTTCAGACGGCTCGTGCGACGCGAGAGAAATAATGAGAACAGCGCAGTTGAAAGAAGCCTGCCTTCTGCCTTCTGCCTACTGCCTTCTGTTCCCTGAGGAGGAATGAAATGATAAATAGAACATCTGTAGATGAGTTAAGGCCCGGGGGCCTGATCCCGTCCTTCAAACTAGAGGCAGCGACCAGATCGGGCTACGTTAGCCCCTGGGACTACAAAGGGCGTAATAACCTGGTCCTGTTCTTCTTGCATGATGCTCGCTGTGCAGCTTGCTCCCAACGGCTGCAAGAGTTAGCTGCAAATTACTCGGAGTATCGCAAGCTCAATAGCGAGGTGATCGCGGTGGCTAGAGACAGCGCCGAGAATTTAACCGAGCTATCGCGCCAGATCGATTTAGGTTTCCCGCTCCTGTCCGATGAAGATGGCAAGGTCTCCGACAGCTACATCGGACAAACTGAGGGGCCGGTTGGATCCTCGCAAGTCAATGCGGCTGTCTTCATTGTAGATCGCTGGGGGGCGTTATTCTCGAAGGAGATGGCCCCCGATGCCGATAGCTTGCCCAAAGAGCCTGAGATTTATGATTGGCTCTCGTTTATCGAGATCCAGTGCCCCGAATGTTTTCCGCCCGAATGGCCAGAAGCTATCTGATGGGCGGATTGCCGGGCGTCAGCCATGCAGCGCCATCTTCAGTTGGAAAAGCAATTGTCGCCGTCCGGGGGGCCTGATGAAACGGCTGCTCTTAACGCAGTCGCACAGCTCTAACGGTGAATGAAACGGTTGAAAGCACGTCGCCGCGCTGAAACTGGGTCCAGATGCGATAATTGCCGGGGCGCGGAAATAGCGCCTCGAACGTCACATCCGGCCCTCCGTTGAGTTTCGCCCGATCGCCCGATTCAGGCACGGCTTCGGATGGATGCGAGTGAATATAGTCGGATTGATCTTCGCTAATTATCAGCGTGTGCCCCCAGGCCCCCAGATAAGGCACAAGGTCCCGCACCGGCTCGCCTGCCTTTGCGTCGGTCAGGTGATACTTAAGCGTAGCGGGCTTGCCGGCGATGATCTCTGCCGGCTCAAGCTTCAGCTCAATCCTCATCCCATCAACAACCTTGACCAGTGTAGTATCGGGCGTGATGCGAGCTTGCGAGGCAAACAGGTTACTTCGATACCCTGCGGTTGTCAGGTTAGACGGAAGCATCTGCGGCGTGCCGTCAACGGGATAAAAATCAGAATAGATACGGTAGTGGCCCGGCTGCGGCAACACCGTGTCGATGGTGAAACTCCCATCCGGCTCAAGCTCCGGATGGATATGCTGGAAGTGATTCAGGTCCTGGCTGATTATAAAGAGGTGGAACAGCTTCTCATGCATTATGGCAAACTGCTTGACTTGCGCGCCGGTCCTGGGATTTAAGATGACGAATCGCAATCGCGTCTTCTCATTCGGCCTGGGGGCCCTGGGCGAGCACTCCAGCCTAAGCTCGTACTCCTCGGTGATAGCAGGATTGGCTGGTATCAATGCCATCTCGCATTTGGGGCACTTGCCGGCCGCGCCGGTTCTGATCTCAGGGTGCATCGGGCAAGTATAGGCTTCAATCCACCTCTCAGGCTCTTTCTTCACCGGCGCCTGTACAACCAGCTTCAGCTCGCATTTGGGGCATTTGTCAGGAATTGACGATTGAACTTCAGGGTGCATCGGGCAAGTGTAGACCAGGACTTCCTGATTCGCAGTAGAAGCCAGGTGAATAGACAACGGCGCAAAGGATAGGGTGAGAACCAAAATGGCCGATATTCGCAGCATCGCTCGCTCTCCCGTTATTCTTTCATCAGCAACGATTGAGATTATCGCTGCAATCACAACGCTGAAAATACTACCACAAACGCTTCGCCACTGCGACTGCTTCGATGCCGCTGCTTTGGGAAAGATTCGCTTGCGGCGCCGTCTGTGCTCGGTTAATATAGATCGCGCAAAGAGGGGGCCGTATATGTCTACAATCAGATTCTTCGCATTGTGCATGCTGCTGGCAATGGGACTTGCTACCAGTGTTCCCAGCGTCCAGGCGCAGCAAACATCTGCCGGCGCTACAGCGCCTAACGTAAAATCGGTTGAGATCAATCCACCAACAGTAGTCGCCGAAGTAGGGCAACAGATCAAGTTCACTGCTGTGGGCAAGGACGGCTCAGGCAAGCAAGTCGATGAAAAACCTTCTGTATGGTTTGCCGCGCCTTTCGATCTGGCAGCGGCGGATGAAACAGGCGCAGTGACGCTGTACGGTCCGGGAGAGGTGCGCGTAGGAGCCATAGTCGGAGGCAAGATCGGCTACGCCAGGATCACGGTGAGGCCCCAGCGGGTTGCGCGCATCGACATAGACTCTCCCGCAATGCCGGTAGCCGTCGGTGGAACAGTTAAGCTCAACGCTACAGCCCGCGCTGCTAACGGCGATCCGCGAACCGATGCAGCAATCGCATGGGCTTCTGAGAACTCATCTGTCGCTGTTGTAGATTCGGCCGGGCTGGTAACCGGAGTGGCCCCAGGCAAGGCGACGTTGCGGGCAACTTGCGAAGGCGCAAGCCGCACAATAACGGTCGAAGTAGCGAAAAGCGCAGTGCACAGCCTCTCCATCGAACCCAGATCAACCAGAGCGCGTACCGGCGATGTGATTCGTTTTTCCGCGCGAGCCCAGGATAATCGGGGCGCTCCCGTGAGCAACCCATCGGTGCGCTGGGCAGTGAGCGGCGAGGGGGCCATGATCGAAGCGGACGGCAGCTTTGTCGCAGAACGTCCCGGTGCCTATGTGATAACTGCGATCGGCGGAGAGCGTTCGGCAGTGGCTTCGGTGATTGTCACTCCGCGCAATGCCGAGCGTGAGATCGAAGTAGTAGGGCGCATCCCGGCAAAAGACTTCCAGATTGCCGAGCAATGGGTATTCGGCAATTACGTCTATCTATCTTCCATTGCAGACAAGGTTCTGGTCTACGACATTTCTGATCCCGCCAATCCTAGAAAGCTCGACACCCTCACAGTCGATGCGCGCATTATCAATGATGTCAGCACCACCGCCGATAATCGCATCGGGGTAATTACACGCGAAGGGGCCTCCAGCCGAAAGAACGGCATCGTCTTCCTGGATACATCCAATCCGGCTCACCCTGAGATCATTTCCGAGTACACCGAAACCGTCACAGGCGGCGTGCACAGCGCATTCATAGACGGACATTATGTATATCTTACCGACGATGCGACCGGCTCCCTGCGCGTCATAGATTTCAAGGATGTGAAAGCGCCTAAAGAGGTAGCGCGCTGGCAGGTTGAAAATCCCATGGCAAAGACCGTGACTGCCCAGATAGGGCCCTCTGCCGGAGTAGGGTTCTCGGCCGGCAGGTATCTGCATGATGTCTATGTCAAGGATGGGCTGGCCTATCTGGCCTACTGGCGGGATGGACTGGTCATTCTCGATGTGGGCAATGGGATAAAGGGCGGCAGCCCTGAAAAGCCGCAACTGGTGAGCCAGCTCCGTTTTAACTATCATGAGCTTTACGGCGCAGGCTGGGTGGCCGGCGCCCACGCCGTATTCCGCTACAAGAACTATGTCTTCATCGGCGATGAGGTCTTCCCGGAAGAGTTTGACATTATCTCCAGAACGCGCATCCCTGTTCGCGGCATCGTTCACGTAGTCGATGTATCTGACATTGAAAAGCCTCGCAAAGTGGCGGAGTACAACGTGCCTGAAGCGGGGGCACATAACATCTGGGTCGAAGACGATGTGCTTTATATGGGATACTACAACGGAGGTGGTCGCGTGCTGGACGTTTCAGGAGAGCTGCGCGGCGATCTCTATCGCCAGGGGCGCGAGATGGCTCGTCTGTGGACAGGAGATACGGAAGGCTATCGTCCCAATCTGCCATTCACCTGGGGGGCCCAACCGCATAAGGGAATGATCTTCTTCAATGATATTAATACCGGGCTCTGGATCGTGAAACTGGGCAAGCTCAAAGATAAAGGTTTGACGACAGCGCCGGGGAAATAGAGAAAAACATCTTTCTCGAAAAAGGTCGTGTCGAGGGAAGTAGAATTTGAGATGGACATACAACGGCGAGTCTTCCTTACAGCATTGGAACCAGAATTGGCCAAGAGACTTACAGACTGTGCTCGCAAGCAAGGCATATCCACCGAAACACTCATTAATACCGTAATTGCTAGTTTGATCTAAATCGAACCAACATAGATAGGGACAGATAAGATCCACCGCCGCCTCACACAGAGGACACCAAAGAGGAGCCGCCCTCAAGACGGTTTCTCTGTGCTACGGCGGCGGTGAGATTCTTCGTTCCATTCTTGTGTGCTCCAATTTAGAAAGGCTTTTAATCTCTATTCTATAAATAGGTCGCTCCTACCGCAGCTAGCAAGGTTTTTCATCTCTATTCTATAAATAGGTCTAGACCTTAAGAGGCTATAGAAAGGCTTTTTATCTCAATTCTATAAATAGGTCTAGACCTTAAGAGAAAGATCAGAGTCAGTTCGGGCGTTCAACGCCCTCAAAACAGATTAAATTTAAAACTGTTTTGAGGGCGTTGAACGCCCGAACCGAGAAATCTTTTTCTTAAAAGCTATAGATTGGTCGTTATCTACTTCCCGATATCCTTCTCGACCTTCCAGAAATCTATCCCTGCCGCCTGCTGTCCGACATCTACCGTGGCAACGGTCTTCAAACTCTCAAGATCGATAACCTCGACCGTTCCCGGCTCAGAGCCGATTCCTTCGACAGAGACGAAAGCATAGTGATTATCCGGCGAGACTACGATGCCGTGAACTACTTTTCTTTTGGTAGGAATGCGGGCCAGCTCGCGGCCGGTCTTTAGATCGAATACCGAGACCGATGGGCCGCGTTTGTTAGTGGCTACCAATCGCCCATCTTTCGTCACGGCAAGATTGTAGACGCCGGGGCCGGCAGCGATGCGGCGCGCAACCTTCCAGGCATTCACGTCGATTTCGACAATCTCGCTCGACTTGTTGCAGGCGACATAGATCGAAGAGCCATCAACCGATGGCTGCGCCCATGTGGGCGAGCAAGAGACATCTCCCGGTTTCGGCGGCTCCAGACCATGTCCCCCCGCCGTATGATCTGCACGATGGCCGGAATCTTTTCCCCCGGCCATTGCCTGGGGCACCGGCGCCCCGCTCATCCCTGCTTCCTTGCCTCCGGTGAGCACAAAATGGCGAGAGACGCGGAAAGAACGTGCGTCGATCTCGGCCAAAATATCATCCATCATGCACACGGAGTAATGTTTGGTCCCCTGCGGATTCAGCCGCGATCCATGAGGCATCGTGCAAGTAGCTATGCGCGCGACCTCTATCATCTCCTCAGTTGCCACAACCGATACCGATGATGGAACCATATCGCCGTGCAAATTGAAATTGACAACATAGAGAAGATCTCCATCCGGCGACACATCCATAGTCGCCGGAAACATTCCCAGAGTCACGCGACCGACAACGGAATTATTCTTTGTAGCATATTTCCAGACTGAGCCAAACGGCTTGCCGTGGCCGAGCGAGACATAGTAGAACTGCTTGTCGGGCGAGATGGCGATCCCGTGCGGGCCGTCAATATCTGCCGGCAGGATCCCTGTGGTTAGCTCACGATCTACCTGGGCCCCCTTCGGGCCGAATCGCACCACAGCGATCTTATCCGCCGCCTCAGAGACGACATAGACGAGGTAATCCTGCTCCGGAAGGCGCTGCGCAGCCGGAGAGATAGCGCCTCCAACTGCGCAAACGATGAGAATAAGAATGAGACTCAAGCGTCGATTCATTTCACTACTCCGACTTTACTGGCTTCGCCGATCGCAGTTTCAGACGCGGCTTCGCGCATCCAGCGCTGCAATCTCTCCATATCTCTGGTGACTGTGCGCGAACCGGCAAACAGAACAAGCGCGAGCAGAGCATTAAGCGCGGGGATTATGTACATTGCCGAGTGGAGCCCCTGAGCGCGAAACGGCTCAAGCGATTGGCGGGTCATCTCGGTAACTCCTGCCGCGCTGGCTGCGCGCGCAGTAAAGAGATCGCTCGCAAGGCCGGTCCCCAGCGGCCCAAGCGATGCGCCCAGCACGTACATCGCAAAGAAGTAGAGCGCCATCGCGGTGCCGCGCAACGAGGGCTCGATAACATCCTGAATCGCCGAGTAGACGGTTGAGTAGTAAACGTACATCACTCCGCAACCTGCTCCCATCAACAGGACGAACTCGGTAGTGCCTCCTCTGGCTATGCCGAGCGCCAGAAAGATGAGCGGGACTGAAACCAGCAGCGAGATGGCGCTGACGAGCAATCGGCCATTCGATTGCCGCTTCACTATTGCATCTCCGGCAATACCCCCCAGTATGAGGCCGGGCACGCCGGAAAGCCCGAATACAAGCATTGAGATAAAGCCCGCCTCGCGGATGTCTACCTCATGAAACCGCATTAGGAAAGGCGATAGGAATGCCCCTATCGCGTACATATTGAAGTTCTGCAACGCGCCTGATAGTATCACCCACCACATTGTCGGAATCGAAAGCACCAGCAAATAAGGCGATCCTTCGCGCTTGCGCCCGCCGATCCGGTGCACTTCAGATGCGCCGCGCTGTGGTTCGTGAATTAACAACGCGGCGATAGCGCAGATAATGCCGGGAATGCCGGCGACATAGAATGCTGCCCGCCAGCCATAAGAATGGGCGATTGTGCCGCTAACGGCATAGCTAAGGGCGATGCCTATGGGGAGGCCAAGCATGAAGATCGAGAGCGCTTTGGCTCGTCTGCTTGCCGGATAAAGGTCCCCAATCAGTGAGGTAGATGCCGGCGCGCAAGATGCCTCGCCTATGCCGACGCCGAGTCGCGCAATGAAAAGTTCGCGGAAGCTCCTGGTCAGTCCCGACACGGCGGTAAGCAGGCTCCAGATGAAGACGCCTGCTGCCAGGATATGCGTGCGCGTGGCCCGGTCTGTCAATCGGCCAAGCGGCACGCCTACCGCCGCATAAAGCAGAGTGAAAGCGGTGCCGAGCGCGCCCACTGCGCCGTCGCTCAGCCCCCACTCCTTGCGAATCGGCTCGGTTACTGCGCCGAGTATCTGCCGGTCGAAAAAGTTCATCGTGTTGATTGCAAATAATACTGCCAACGCAAAAGCGGCTTTTGTTCTATATGACATTCTCTTCGCCTGATCCTTATCGTTGAGTCTTTGTCTCCTTTGAAAGTGTACAGCAAGGTGGTCAGCCTTGCTACCTGTCGCGCACTATCAGCAAGGCTGACCGCCACGGCTGTACATCGCATTTTCATTATTTCCAAGCGTCGCTCAAGCGACATGAATGACTTCTTAGAAAATGCTCTGGGAGCGCAGACATCCTTGCCTGCTTAGGTTGCACGACCTGACAAGTAAACAGGCAAGGAAACTAGTGCCCCCAGGCTTTTCATTATTTCTCTCGCGTCGTCGCTGACCGTCTGAATGACTCCTCAGAAGATGTACAGCAACCTGACAGGTTGCTGTACATCTTAGCTTGCTGCCTGTCGCGCACTATCAGCAAGGCTGACCGCCATGGCTGTACATCTTCTGGGTGTCGTTCAAAGGTCATGAAAGCTCCTTGCAGCATGTCTGAGAAGTCCCCGAAGGGGACACGCCTCAATAGCCGTGGGCGCCGCTCAGGCAGCTCAGGGCCTCGGAAGTCCAACCCTGAAGGGATTGAATCGATCCGCTTTCTGCAACCCTTTCAGTGTCGGTTAGATAGAATCTCATTTCCAGGGGTGATACCCCTGGCTATTGAACTTTCGGCCCTTTCAGGGCCGGAGCACTACTTCTTAGACACGCTCTTAGAAGGGGCCCCTTCTTCTCTCCCGATCATCTGCTTGAGCGCCTCGCCCAGCTTCAAAATCTGTGGAATCTTCTGTAAGGCGCCCTGTAGGTCTGTGGGATGAACAATTTCAGACATCAGGCGGCGAATCTCTTTTCTGCGCTGAATGACTTCATTAGATGGCTCGCGGCCTGCGTCTTTAATAGCGCGAAGCGCATCTTTCAGATCATCCGACAGCGCCAGCATCTGCTGAAACTCGGTTGGAAGAGCAGGCAAATATTCGAGCCCGTGGCAGCCTGCGCAAAAGTAGACGAAGCTGAATTCGCGATTGAGCGCGCCTACCGTGTGAGCGCCGTGGCATTGAGCGCAGTCGAGCCGAGGGGCCCCACGGCGCTCAGGGAAGTGGCGGCCTGTTTTGAACATGGCAAGCTGCGCGCTGTGGCAATTGCCGCACATCGTGAGTATATTGTTTGCATCTGGCCGCGCGATTAAATTCGCTCCATGCGCTCTCTTCTTATCCGCTGCCGATGAATCGCCGCCGTGACAGCTATTGCAGGCGACCCCTGACTGCGCGTGAGTGCTATTCGAGTAGAGCTTGATTTCAACGCCGTTCTGCTTCTGATGGCAAGCAATGCAGTTGTCGCCCAGAGCTTTGGCCTGGCTATAAGACATTGAATGAAATGGTTCCCCACCCAAAATGGCAGCGGCCATCGCCGCTGCTACGAAAAGGGTTACGAACTTAGCAGCAGATTTCCACCTATTAGCCTTTAGTGTTTGGAGGCTTGCGTAAGTCATATCTACTTCTTGCCCTCTCAGGACTAACGCACGGCGCTAGCACCGTACAGGTTTAGCCTGGCTATCAATTGTGCGATTGTGCTGCTCCGGATGTGTAGAAGGTCTGTGATCTTCCGGCCCCCTGTCAGAAAATCTCGGCGGCTACGCTGCCGCCTGTCTTTAGCCTGATTGAAAACGGCGGCGTAGCCGCCAAGGGTCTCCGGACCTACCTGCGGCGAGTCGGAGGCTCGCCGCACATAAATGCGGCACAGCCGCAAAAACTATCATGACACTAAACATACTAGCGCCCGCCGCGCGTACATCCTGCTTAAGTTTCCTATTTCACCGTGCGATCTAGAGGTATCCCAAGTTTCTCGTAGAGCTTTCGCCGGCTGGCCTTGTCAGCTTCAAGTATCGCTTTGGCAGCATTGGCCACTGCTTCCGCGTGCTCTCGTGGAACAACTATCACGCCATCGCCATCAGCCACAATCACATCTCCAGGCCGCACCAGCACTCCACCGCACATGATGGGCTTGTTGACAGATTCAACTTCGTTTCGCCCAGGACGAATCCCTCTGCCGATTCTTTTGAGATAGAGCGGAATCTTCTCTTTTATGATCTCATCAGTATCTCTGGCGCCGCCGCTGGTAATTATTCCCCGCGACCCTTTCGTCTTCCAAACAAGAGAATTGTTAGACCCGATGGTGCCGGTATCGCCATCCTCTCCGCCATCAATCACAATCACTGAAGTGGGCCGCAGCAGATCAACGAATGGCTCAGGCGAAATCTCTCTATACCACTTCCCCTCCCACTGTTTGAACTCTTCAGGGGTCATCTTGCCGGGTCGCTTGTTTGTCGGGACATAACGCACTGTCACAGCAATGCCACAGATGCGATGCTCAAAATTCTCCAGGTCGCGCCATAGCGGCTTGATGTCAGGACTCATCAATCCAACATCCTGGAGCCCCACTATATCCATTCCGTCAGAGACATCAGCGACGCGAAGCCCATCGAATAGCTTGACGATCCTTTCGTCTTCCTCGCTCGAATATTTCCTGAATGAGATAAAGGTCTTCTCTCCCGCTTCTTGTCCTGTTGAAGCTCTGGCGCCCTGGCTGCCCGTCTGCGCCAGGCCCATTATCGAAATGATTAACACCAAAAAGAAGAGAGGCATTCCTAGTTTCTGAAACATACTCTTTCTCTCCTCAGAAAATGTACAGCGACCTGTTAGGTTGCTGCCTGTCGCGCACTATCAACAACCTAACCGCCTTGTTGTACATCGCGCCCATTTTCATCATTTCCTGGCGTCGCGAGCGTCATGAAGAACCCCTCAGCTTGATACTTCTTGCGCGGAACCGACGCTTGCGGATGGGCTGCATACTATCACTGCAAAGATCCTGGTTCAAGAAGATTATCGCCTTTTTATGATATGTGCGGTACATCCAGAGTCTATGTTACACTTACAAACCGGAGTCTGCGCTGGATGATCAATAAGGAGGAGAGAATTTATGCTTGAGATCAGGCAAAGACAAGCTGGTGATGTAACAATATTGGATCTATCAGGCCGAATCAGACTGGGTGAGGAGGAACAGAGCTTCCGCCAAAAGCTTAATCAAACACTGGAACAAGGCGCAAAGAAGATATTGCTCAATATGGCCGATGTCGATTACGTAGATAGCGCAGGAGTGGGCTCCCTGGTCTATTCTTATTCTACTGCTGTGCGCCGCGGAGCAGAGGTCAAGTTGCTGAACCTGACCAATAAGCTCCAGGACCTGCTTGCGGTGACCAAATTGCTCACAGTTTTCGATTCTTTCCAGGATGAGCAAACCGCCATCAGGAGCTTTGCTAGCGACTGAGCCTGGCGCAAGCCGTAGACAGTTTGCTTGCGCCGGATTCAAATGGCGTTCAAACCACAGTAGGCAGTAAAGCCACAACTCCATTCCATTGCCCACTGTGCTCTGTTCATCGCACATTGGGGATGGATCTCGCTTCTGTCTTTCAGCAACTGGGCATTGCGCTGGGGCCTGGACTTCCTAGACCGCCACTGTTCGACTGGCACTGATTGCTGATGAACCTCTCTCCAGACTTGAACGCCAGCCAGCATACTGGCCGAAGGAGATAAAGAATGATCAACAAAGATTACATATTGAGGTTGATAGAACAATTCGCAAAGGTGCTGGCCAAAATCCTGAAGCTGATAATGAATCAACAGCATCCAGAAGCGCTGAAGACTATCGATCAAACATTCCAGCACCTGTTCGGGTTCAATTCCAAATTCATCAACTCCATCTCCGATGACGATCTGATCGAGATGATGAAGTCAGGCGAGGCGCTGGACGCGGATAAATGCATTATGATCGCCCTGCTACTGAAAGCAGAAGGCGATGTCTACGACGCTCAGAGCAACCTCGATGAAAGTTACGACAGATATCTGAGGTCCCTGCTTCTCCTTCTCGAAGCCTTCAGTGCTGATAGCGACGCTAATTTATCAACCCATTATTCCGAGATAGGAACGATTATCAACAAGCTACAGGATGAAGAGCTGCCTGATGAAATTAAGAGCAAGCTTTTGCGGTACTACGAAAAAGTGGGCCAGTACTCCAAAGCTGAGGACTTGCTTTTTGAGCTGATAGAAACGAACTCTTTTGACCAGGACATTCTTGAAGAAGGGATCCATTTTTACGAGAGATTGATAGTGAAGAGCGATAGTGAATTGATCGCAGGCAATCTGCCCAGAGATGAAGTACACGAGGGTCTCTCAGGACTGGAGAAGCTCAGAAGGGAATAGAAGCAAATTCAACTCCCGCTTGCCATCTCTCAAGCAAGCGGAGCATCGAGCGCGTTATCTGAAGGAGGACAATATGAGTGATGCCACAGATCGATCAACAAGAGAGTTGCCTATCTTCTGCAACCTGTCGGAACAAGAACTGGCCAATCGGCGACAACGGATAGTAACCGAGATTTTCAAAAGCGTTCAACAAGTGCAGGAGATGGAAGACGGTTATTGATTTAGCTTTCCTGGAGACGAAGCCTGGGCCGCCAGACTGGTAGAGTTCATCACATTTGAACGGAGATGTTGCTCATTCTTCACTTTTGAGCTTGCCTTTGAACCCGATCAGGGCCCCATCTGGCTGCGGCTGCGCGGAGCAGAAGGCGTGAAAGAATTCATCCGAGAACAGATGAAAGCGCAACGAAAAGGAAGGTCGAGTTATGGACATTTGCAAGATATTCATTCTCGCTTTGATAATGTCCGCCTACTAATGTAAACAATCCTTCTTGTGAAGTAGCGCAGTGTGATATTGTAAGCATTCAGAGCTATAGGCTATGATTACCTGCGCCTATTGTAAGAACAAACTGAGTTTAGCAGTACCCAGTTGTCGGTTAGCGTTAATAACTAGTCGTAACTACTCAGCCCCGGCAGTGGCGGACTATTTATAGTAGGCAGTGAATGAAATCTTCCTCAGCTCCGGTAGGAGCGAGGCGGTTGTCAATTTACCGCCCCGCTCCTATCGGAGCTAGAGAGGTCTTTTATCTCTCAATTCTATAAATAGGTCGCAGCTGATCTCTGCCCGCCGAGTAGTTACAATTGATCTCTTGTTTTTACTGACGGCTGGCCACTGGCTATTGACCACTGACAACCAGGAGTTGTTATGAATTATCAACCACAAAAGAGCGACAAATTCACATTTGGGCTGTGGACTGTGGGAAATCGCGGGCGCGACCCGTTTGGCGATGCCACGCGAGAAAGCCTCAGTCCTATTACTATTGTCAAGCGGCTCAGCGAGCTTGGCGCCTATGGCGTCAATCTTCACGACAATGATCTGGTGCCTATCGATGCCACTTTGCAAGAGCGCGACCGGATAGTGCGCGAATTCAAAGCGGCGCTGGATGATTACGGGATGAAAGTTCCTATGGCTACTACCAATCTCTTTTACGATCCCGTTTTCAAAGACGGCGCATTCACTTCCGGTGATCCGCGCGTGCGCCGTTATGCGATTCAGAAGACCATGCGCTCGATGGATCTTGGGGCCGAGCTGGGGGCCCATATCTATGTCTTCTGGGGCGGGCGCGAAGGCGCTGAAGTCGATGCCGCCAAGGACGCGCGCGAGGCGCTCAAGTGGTATCGCGAGGCGCTCAATTTCCTGTGCGAATATTCTATAGATCAGGGCTATGGCTACAAATTCGCCCTTGAAGCCAAGCCCAACGAGCCGCGCGGGGATATTTACCTGTCAACTACTGGAGCGATGCTTGGGTTTATTGCAACGCTCGATCATCCCGAAATGGTTGGAGTCAATCCCGAAGTCGGGCATGAACAGATGGCCGGGCTGAATTTTTATCACGTTGTTGCGCAAGCTATCGACGCGGGCAAGCTGTTTCATATCGATTTGAATGATCAGCGATTCTGTCGATTCGATCAGGACCTGCGCTTTGGCTCGGAGTCGATCAAGACGCTCTTCTTCCTGGTCAAGCTTCTTGAAGAATCAGGCTATGAGGGGCCCCGACATTTCGACGCCCATGCCTACCGCAGTGAAGATGAAGAAGGGGTGTGGGACTTCGCAGCTGGCTGCATGCGAACTTACTTGATCTTCAAAGAGAAGGCGCGGCGCTTCCGCGAGGATGCTGAGATTCAATCGCTGCTGGCGCAGATCCGCCAATCTGATCCGGAGTATGCCGAGCCGCTGGGGGCCTATAGTCGAGACAAGGCAGAGCAGCTCAAGTCGTTGCCGCTTGACCGCGCAGAATTGACGCGCAAGCGATTGCCTTATGAGCGATTGGATCAGTTAACTATCGATCTGCTTCTCGGCGTGCGCTGAGCGCGCGGGCAGGCCACGCTTGCGGGAGCCATTCTTATCAATCATAGTCAGTTCGGGCGTTGAACGCCCGAACTGGAACAGGTTTTTCTAGAGGCTATAACAGATCAACTTATATATCTTAAGTAAAAGATACTAGCAAGTTCGGGCGCCAAGCGCCCTCAAAACAATTCAAAAGTAAACTTGCTTTGAGGGCGCTTGGCGCCCGAACCGAAAGCTATAAACATTATAACGCTGGACAGCGGACGTTAGACCTTCATCGCTAAATTGGCGGGCTGTCGCTGACATCAATTGCTTCTATCTCTTCTCTCTCCCATTCAGGGCCGAAGTGATTTTGGATCAGCCGCACGCAGCGGTTCCACCGCAGTATCGCATCATCATTACCTTCGGGGCGGATCTTTTCTGCTTCCTCGAAGCAGCGCATTGCTTCTTCAAGAATCGACATCCAGATGCGCGGCGAACGTCCGGCGCGAAGCTGCGACTTGGCCCATCGCTCGTGCAGCAGGCCGGTGTAGTAGAGCCTCTCATAGCGATCGGCGAGTTTCTGAAAGATTGCCTCCGCTTCTCGGCAACGGTCTGATGGGTCCCCTTTGAACTGATCGGTAATTGCCAGGCCAAGCAATCGCAGCGCCACCTGATTGTCAGGCTCGATTGCAAGGATGTCGCGGCAAATCGATTCAGCTTCACCCGGCTCATTAAGGTTGCGATAAAGCTCTGCTTTCGAGATCGCTTCAGGAATGCTGTTCTTCGAGATTGACTTCAGCTTAAACTCCATATCCCCTCCTTAGAAAACAGAAGGCAGTAGGCAGGCCCCCGCCCAACCGCGCTGTTCTCATTATTTCTCTCGCGTCGTCGCCGACCGTCTGAAAGACTCCTCAGAAAATAGCAGGCAGTAAGCCCCTCTTCTACCTTTCATTTTTGCCTTTTGCCTTATGAGTTTGCCATCAATGATTCTGCCTTTGATAATCGGCCTGTTAATTAATATTCCACAAAATGTAGCCTGCCAGAATCGTTCCCACAATTGCTCCGCCATAACAGAAAACGGTGATCACTTCATTCAGATGTTTTATCTGCAATCCGTCATAGAGCGTGAAGCGAAAGCGATGGGCCCAGTGGAAGAGCGGAAGCGAGCAGAGCACGAATAGAACAAGTCGCGCGATAGGGTGTTTGACCAATTCCATCGTCCTTTGATAATCGGGCGCTTCAAGCCACTCAAGCGGAAATGCCAGGCCGTACAGGAACAGCAGAATCGGCGCAAGAAAAGCAGCAACAGTGCCGCCGGAACTGAAGAGCGCCCAGAGAAAAGGTTCATTGGATCTCTTTGCCATCTCTACCCCCTTACAATAAGCCAGGCCAGAATCGCCGATATAGCCAGCCACGCCAGGTAGTTTGGCCCGGCAATCATCAGATCGGGAATTCGCTTCCCCCGCACGCGCACAATCATCGCTTTCGGCGCCAGATTGAACCAGGTGATTGCATGAAACAGCACAAACAAGAAAGCAATCCCATTAAACACAATCATCAATGAGCTCTTTAACCATTCCCGAAATTCCCTGTAGGCCCCCTCACCTTGAGACAGCGCATGGAGTTGCAGCAAAGTGAGCACTACAAAGTAAGCTACAGAGATGCTGCTGAGCTCTCTCAGAATAAATTTGAAGTATCTCCACTTGCTCATCCACCAGTAGGTGGAGACGCGAGTTCGATACCATTTAGGATGATATTCAGTGTAAGCGGCTGTTCCCTTCATTTCTTGCTCCAGGGCATCAAAAAAGATTTGAACCACTCTTTCACAGCTTTCAATTTGTATTGCTGGATGGCTCCGGCAGGATCGACATTTTTAGGACATACCCTGCTGCATTCGCCGACAAATGTGCAGCCCCAGATCCCCTCATGCTGAGATAGAATATCGAGCCGTTTGCTCGATCCTTGATCTCGAGAATCCATGTTGTAGCGTTGCGCCAGGGCAATGGCCGCAGGCCCGATGAAGTGCGGATCCAATCCGTAAACAGGGCAGGCAGCGTAACACAGCATGCAGTTGATGCACATGCTGAACTGTTTGTAAACGTCCAACTGCTCCGGCGTCTGGAGATATTCTCCTTCAGATAGAGGCTTTTCTTCCTCGCGGATGATCCACGGATTCACGCTCTTGAGCTTGACCATGAAATCGGTCATTTCGATGATCAGGTCTCGAATGATGGGGAAATATCGCAGCGGCTCCACTCGAACGGGCCCCAGCGTGTAGTGCGACAGGAAAGTGGCGCAGGTGAGTTTTGGCTCTCCGTTTACCATCATCCCGCAACTGCCGCACACGCCCATCCGGCAGCTCCACCGGTATGAAAGGGACCCATCCAGTTTGTCCTTGATGTAGTTCAGCGCATCAAGGACAACCCAATCCTTGTGAAAGGGCACCTCGAATTTCTGGAATGAAGGTTCCGCCTCCTGCTCCGGACGATAGCGCATAACTTCCAGTGTTATTGTTCCAGCCATATCCACTCGCCTTTCATAATCTGTAGACCTGTTGTTGCATCCGCGACGGCTAAGCGCACGAGGGGGCACATTCGAGCCTTTCACGAAGCTATATCACCCCCTGGGAGCGCTAGTTTCCTTGCCTGCTTTTTCGGGACACATTCGAGCCTTTCACAGAGCCACATCACCCCCCGGCCTGGCCCAGGTCCCCCGGCTCGATCATCTTGCGAAAATCGAGCAGCGCGTCGATCTCTTCATCAGGCAATACCTTCCACTCCCGCGCTACCTCGCGGATGGTGCGCCCTGTTTCATAAGCCTCTTTCGAGATTGCTGCTGCCCTGTCATAACCGATGCGCGGAGCCAGCGCAGTGCAGATCGCCAGATTGCGCTCGACTGTCTCCTGGCACCGCTCGACGTTAGCCGTGATGCCAACTACACACTTGTCGGTGAAGACGCGACTCACAGACGAGAGCAATTGAATCGCTTGCAGCAGGTCATAAGCCATCACCGGCATCATCACATTAAGCTCGAAGTTCCCCATCATCCCACATATCGCAATAGTAGCGTCATAACCGATCACCTGGGCAGCAACCATTGTCACCGCTTCGCACATCACCGGGTTGACTTTGCCCGGCATAATCGAGCTGCCCGGCTGAATAGCAGGCAGATTGATTTCTGCCAGACCAGCGCGCGGCCCCGAACCCAGCCAGCGAATATCGTTGGCGATCTTCATCAGGCTGCAAGCAATAGTCTTCAGCTCTCCTGACGCTTCAACGCAGCTATCACGGGCCCCCTGAGCTTCGAAATGGTTCCGCGCTTCACGAAATGGGAGCCCAGTCGCGCCGACAAGATGAGCGATTGCCCTGGCCGGGAAAGAGGGCCGACGATTGATCCCGGTCCCAACTGCTGTGCCCCCAAGAGCGAGTTCCAGCAAACCGTCGCGGGCGCGAGTGGCCCGCTCAATCCCTTTTGCCACTTGCTCGGCATAGCCGCCAAACTCCTGGCCCAGGCTGACCGGCGTGGCATCCATAAGATGCGTTCGTCCTGACTTCAAGATCGGATCGAACTCAGCGGCCTTAGCAGAGAGCGCCTTGCGCAGGTGCTTGAGCGCCGGGATCAGGTCATCGGTAATAGCAGTCGCAGCCGCAATATCAGTCGCCGTGGGGATGACGTCGTTTGATGACTGCGACATGTTGACGTGATCGTTCGGGTGGACAGTCTTGCTCCCGCGCTGCTCGCCCAGGATCTCAGCCGCGCGGTTGGCGATCACCTCATTAGCATTCATATTTGTCGAGGTGCCGCTCCCCGTCTGGAAGATATCGACGACGAACTCTCCATCCCAGCGGCCTTCGATAACTTCGGTCGCCGCCTGAACGATGGCATTGCCGATGCGAGGCTCCAGATCGCCCAGCTCCATGTTGGCCTGAGCGCAGGCTCGCTTGATGAGCCCCAGCGCGTAGATGAATCGTCGGGGAAAGACGAGCCCGCTAATGGGGAAGTTCTCCACCGCGCGGGCAGTCTGGGCGCCATAGTAAGCGTTGGCGGGGACCCTCATCTCACCCAGGGAATCTCTCTCGATACGGAACTCAGACATAGAAACTCCTCAGAAAATCCCGGGAGCGCCGCGACGCCGGGAGGGTGAGGGCGCCTTGCCTGCTCAGCCTTGCACTACCTAGCAAGGCAGGCAAGGATGAGAGGCGCGACCCAGAGGGTGCCCCCAGGCTTTTCATTATTTCTCTCGCGTCGCACGAGCCGTCTCAATGACTCCTCCGGGAGCGCCTCTCATCCTTGCCTGCTTAGGTCGCACTACCTGACAAGCAAGCAGGCAAGGAAACTAGTGCCCCCAGGCTTCTCGCGTCGCACGAGCCGTCTGAATGACTCCTCAGATATTGGCCGACAATCGTCCTACATCCGTCGGCGTTCGACGTTTAATTTTCCGTCTAGAACGTACAGAGGACGCAGGACGTGCAGACGCCGGACGTATATCCGTTTACCTCCCGTAGACCCGCTCTGCTGGCGGCCAGCGGGTGATCGTCACCGGCAAATAATCGACTTTGCACATCCCATCATCCGTGCGCCGGGCAAGCGAGTGAGCCAGGAATTTCTCGTCATCACGTTTGGGGAAGTCAGTGCGCTGGTGGGCCCCGCGAGATTCCTCTCTGTGCAACGCGCATTGGACAATTGCTTCAGCCACATCCAGCATGTAAGAGAGTTCGAGCGCAGCAACAAGTTCGGTGTTGAATGTGTTGCTGCGATCATCGAGAGCGATATTGAGAAACCGCTCCTGCAGATCGCGCAACTTCTCTGCCGCTTCCCGTAGCCCCTGTCCATTGCGATAGATTCCCGCGCTCTTCTCCATTGTCTCCTGCATCTCTTCCCTGATAGTTGCTATGCGTTCTCGCCCGCCGGTCTTGTGAAGGAACTGATCTTCTAATCTCCTCTTCTCATCGAGAGCCTGCGCCAGCGCGTGGCTGCTCGGCTCTCCCTGTTCCGAAGCAAACAGGGCGGCGGCTCTGCCTGCTCGCGCTCCGAAGACCAGGCATTCAGTCAGGGAATTAGAACCCAGCCGGTTCGCTCCATTGATGCTGACGCAGGCAACTTCGCCGGCGGCAAACAGTCCTTTGAGTGGTGTGGCCCCATTGATGTCTGTGTGGACGCCTCCCATCATGTAGTGAACTACCGGGCGCACCGGAATCAGCTCTTTGACCGGATCGATGTTCTGATACTTGAGGCACAATTCGCGGACAAAGGGCAACCTGGAGTTGATTACCTTCTCTCCCAGGTGGCGAATGTCCAGATGGACGACCGGGCCGTAGGGCCCCTCGATGGTGCGGCCCTTCTCCAGCTCCTTGACAAACGCCTGGGACAGACGATCCCGGGGGCCAAGCTCCATCGAGCGCAGCACTGGCCCGGGCTGCGGTTTGCCCAGATCATAATCCTGCAAGTAGCGATAGCCATCCTTGTTGAGCAGGTAACCTCCTTCAGCGCGAGCTGCTTCAGTGATCAATATTCCAGTGAAAGGGAGACCGGTCGGGTGGTATTGGACAAACTCCATGTCCTTCAAAGGCGCTCCCGCCCGGTAAGCCAGCGCCATCCCATCGCCATTTTTGATGTTGGCATTAGTAGTGAAAGGAAAGACCCGGCCGCAGCCCCCTGTACACAGGATCACTGCTTTGGCAGTGATAGCCTGAATCCTTCCGCTCATAAGCTCGATGGCGACCACTCCCTGAACCCTGCCGTCATCGACCAGCAACCTGGTGACGAACCATTCGTCGTAGCGGGTGATAGCATTGTATTTGAGAGAGGTTTGAAACAGTGTGTGGAGCATGTGGAAGCCGGTCTTATCGGCGGCAAACCATGTGCGCTCTTTCTTCATTCCACCGAATGGCCGAACGGCAATATGCCCGTCAGAGTCCCTGCTCCAGGGGCAGCCCCAGTGCTCCAGCCGCAACATCTCTTCGGGGGCCTCTTTGACGAATGCTTCCACTGCATCCTGGTCACACATCCAATCGCCGCCAGAGATAGTATCGTAAGCATGATCATCGAGGCTGTCTCCCGGCTTTATGACGGCAGCGGCCCCCCCTTCGGCGGAGACCGTGTGGCTTCGCATCGGATAGACCTTCGAGACTACAGCCACACTGAGCTTAGGATTGATCTCAGAAACGGCAATGGCTGCGCGCAGGCCGGCGCCCCCGCCGCCAACTAGGAGGACATCGTGAGAAGAGATATCCATATATCTTTATACCCTCCACCGCCCAGCAATCCACTACTTCTACTTTTGCAAAGACACAGGACGTAAAGACATAGGATGTGGCGGCATATAGTACTCTCCACCGCCCAGCAATCTACTGCTTCTGCATTTTGCCTTTAACGGAAAATGCCAATAAAACAGGTCCGGGCACTCTTCAGGGCATTGGGGGATATTTTGATATATATCGGATGTTGCGGCGGTGCTATTGTTACTGCGCCCGACCTGCATCCGATTTCAGCAGTCGTTTCGGCCCGGATGTGGCATTAAGTGAATCTGTAGTTATACTTCGAGTCGCAAGAAGATGCAACTGTTTTAGCATAATTGCAGCCGAAGAGTCAGTCTCAAGGTTGCTCGGAGGGTGAAAGCGCAAGAAGATGCAACTGTTTTGGCATAATTGATACGGCTGTTGATTGATATGGCTGTTGCAAAGTCGGTTGTCTCAATCCGCTAATAGTCGCGTCTTTCTTTCAAACCGTCCTGATGCAGCTCCCGGGAACGGACGCCCCGTATTGGGAGGTCTCAATCCGCTAATAGTCGCGTCTTTCTTTCAAACCAGGAGGAAAAAAGGTGAGAGTAACAATTGAGGAGCTGAGTCTCAATCCGCTAATAGTCGCGTCTTTCTTTCAAACCGGGCAATCTGTACGGTAGGTCGGTCTGTCCATGGACAGGTCTCAATCCGCTAATAGTCGCGTCTTTCTTTCAAACAACTCCTTGATAAGCGCCCGCAACCTGCTACTACGCCTCACGCGTCTCAATCCGCTAATAGTCGCGTCTTTCTTTCAAACATGACAAGAGTGGAGAAAGAGTTCAACGCCCTCTTCGAGTCTCAATCCGCTAATAGTCGCGTCTTTCTTTCAAACGCCGAGGCCACGGTGCGGTCTAACACGTCACGGCAAATCTGTCTCAATCCGCTAATAGTCGCGTCTTTCTTTCAAACCAGATGCTGCTGCATTGCTGGCGACGACCGGACAGGTAGCCATGCGTCTCAATCCGCTAATAGTCGCGTCTTTCTTTCAAACGCGTTGTGAAGATTTTCACGCATTTCGTGGTTGACCTAGACGCGTCTCAATCCGCTAATAGTCGCGTCTTTCTTTCAAACCATGCAATTCAGAAGGCGATTAACCGGTGGGCGCATCCGTGCGTCTCAATCCGCTAATAGTCGCGTCTTTCTTTCAAACAGGGTCGGCCCGGAGCCAAGGCGATCCGCCTGCGACAAAGGCGTCTCAATCCGCTAATAGTCGCGTCTTTCTTTCAAACCCCTTGCGCAGGCGCGAATAATCCTGGAAGGAATCAAAATCGTCTCAATCCGCTAATAGTCGCGTCTTTCTTTCAAACTAGCGGGCGTGCGCTGTATATACGAACGTATCGGCTCCCTGGTCTCAATCCGCTAATAGTCGCGTCTTTCTTTCAAACATCCATCTCTTCGCTCATTGGTCCTCCGTTCCCCTGGGCTTGGGTCTCAATCCGCTAATAGTCGCGTCTTTCTTTCAAACGTAAGGTTTTACGGCCCCGGCTCCACCGACGAGCGGGGAGGTCTCAATCCGCTAATAGTCGCGTCTTTCTTTCAAACCAGGAGGAAAAAAGGTGAGAGTAACAATTGAGGAGCTGAGTCTCAATCCGCTAATAGTCGCGTCTTTCTTTCAAACCATCGGAACCTGGGATGATGGTATTGTGATCATGGCCCCCGTCTCAATCCGCTAATAGTCGCGTCTTTCTTTCAAACCGTTAGACACAGCGCTAGGCTTCCTGGCCGGGGGACCAGCGCTGTCTCAATCCGCTAATAGTCGCGTCTTTCTTTCAAACTCCAGGACAAGAGCAACTTTTTCATACCGGTAGCGCGGTTGTCTCAATCCGCTAATAGTCGCGTCTTTCTTTCAAACAGCAATGCACTTGGGAATGATTGCATAGCCGGTAGCAAAAGTGTCTCAATCCGCTAATAGTCGCGTCTTTCTTTCAAACCGGACGTATGCGGCGCGCGCTGTTACCAGGCACGGAAGTCTGGTCTCAATCCGCTAATAGTCGCGTCTTTCTTTCAAACGACCTTTGGGGGGTGCGGAAAAAGCACCGCCTAGCCGACAGGGTCTCAATCCGCTAATAGTCGCGTCTTTCTTTCAAACCTAAGAAAGGAGGATGGGCGTTTCCTCTGTCAGCTAAAGCGTCTCAATCCGCTAATAGTCGCGTCTTTCTTTCAAACATGGGAGCAACTTCGTGGGATTTAAGGCTCCCGACAACATTGTCTCAATCCGCTAATAGTCGCGTCTTTCTTTCAAACGCTGTCAAGCGGCTTTCTGCTTGACCGGCACGCCCATCAAGAAGTCTCAATCCGCTAATAGTCGCGTCTTTCTTTCAAACCATACCACCTCCCTAATAGGGTTGCGCGCCGCAGTCTCACTGGTCTCAATCCGCTAATAGTCGCGTCTTTCTTTCAAACTTGCTTGCATAGCAGCAGCATCTTGCTGACCTACCCCGGTAGTCTCAATCCGCTAATAGTCGCGTCTTTCTTTCAAACCTGGAAACCTATAGGAGTCGCGAGGTGGCGCGCATCCCACTGCGTCTCAATCCGCTAATAGTCGCGTCTTTCTTTCAAACGTGATTGTCTACGTGGATGGCAACAACCTCGGACTCATCCGGTCTCAATCCGCTAATAGTCGCGTCTTTCTTTCAAACAGGAGTTATCACGCACGAAGAAGAGGATGAAGCTAGAGCTTGTCTCAATCCGCTAATAGTCGCGTCTTTCTTTCAAACCAGCCCCGACGAGGGGCTGTACCGCCGCGGGTGGAGCGCAGGTCTCAATCCGCTAATAGTCGCGTCTTTCTTTCAAACACCGTGGAGACCCTGCGCGCGACAGGAGATTCGCGCGTGGAGGTGTCTCAATCCGCTAATAGTCGCGTCTTTCTTTCAAACAAGCAACATTAAAGTTTTTGCTACACCAGGAGGCGCAACGGCAGGCGTCTCAATCCGCTAATAGTCGCGTCTTTCTTTCAAACTTGAGCTGGCAGCAAAACACATTATTCGTTATGCCGCGGAACACGTCTCAATCCGCTAATAGTCGCGTCTTTCTTTCAAACGTGAGACTGCGTCGCGCAGAAGTAGCCGCAGAGAAGAGTCTCAATCCGCTAATAGTCGCGTCTTTCTTTCAAACTTAGGTCGAGGAACCAAAGCAGAGAAGCAGGCTGCACTCGGTCTCAATCCGCTAATAGTCGCGTCTTTCTTTCAAACGCTGCTGCTTTTGGTTGAGGAAAGCGGAGAGCGAGCTCTCCAGTCTCAATCCGCTAATAGTCGCGTCTTTCTTTCAAACCGCTTGATCGAGGAAGAGAGTATGCGCAGTGGCCCACAGGTAGTCTCAATCCGCTAATAGTCGCGTCTTTCTTTCAAACGCTTCTTGCTCGGCAGCAATGCCGCTTGACCATATTCCGCGCGTCTCAATCCGCTAATAGTCGCGTCTTTCTTTCAAACAGGAGGCGGCCCTGGGGGGCCTGGCCGATCTGCCGTCGGCAGAGTCTCAATCCGCTAATAGTCGCGTCTTTCTTTCAAACGCGCCCTCGTTGCTCTCCGTACTGAGCAATAAATTTGGCAAGTCTCAATCCGCTAATAGTCGCGTCTTTCTTTCAAACCGGCTCACCGCAGGGGAGATATTGAGCGGTGGGGAGGCGTTGTCTCAATCCGCTAATAGTCGCGTCTTTCTTTCAAACTTGCGAGGACCGGCAAACCGGTCCCGCAGCGGCAGGAGGCGAGTCTCAATCCGCTAATAGTCGCGTCTTTCTTTCAAACTGGGGGCGGAGGAAACGCGTTAGCGACTGGAACGTGTACAGGTCTCAATCCGCTAATAGTCGCGTCTTTCTTTCAAACCAGTGCGCAGCTGGTGTCGCAGCTGCCCAATGCAAGGGGCAAGTCTCAATCCGCTAATAGTCGCGTCTTTCTTTCAAACTGGATGCTGCCTGCGCCGTATGGGCGGCGCGGCAGTTCATGTCTCAATCCGCTAATAGTCGCGTCTTTCTTTCAAACGCGTGGAACTTGTTGAAAGAGTTGGGTACAGCCCCTCGTGTCTCAATCCGCTAATAGTCGCGTCTTTCTTTCAAACGCGAGTTTCTGCCGGTGAAGGACGTGACCCCGACCGCGAAGGTCTCAATCCGCTAATAGTCGCGTCTTTCTTTCAAACCATCCCGCTACCGGGCGCGCGAGAGCGCGCCCGGATCATCCTGGTCTCAATCCGCTAATAGTCGCGTCTTTCTTTCAAACGTTTCGCCCTCCGCGTAGCGGAGGGCTATCACGAGAGGATAGCGTCTCAATCCGCTAATAGTCGCGTCTTTCTTTCAAACCAGAGTACAAGCGGCGACTTGCCGAAGGCGAAATACTCAGGTCTCAATCCGCTAATAGTCGCGTCTTTCTTTCAAACTGGCAGGGGTCAGGATAGAGTATCAGCGAGACCACCGGGGCCAGGTCTCAATCCGCTAATAGTCGCGTCTTTCTTTCAAACCAGCATGTATGTGAGGGTGTATACGTGACGCTCAATCGCCTTGTCTCAATCCGCTAATAGTCGCGTCTTTCTTTCAAACATTATCCTTATGTCCGGTAGTTTCATTCTTTCCCTCCTTGTTGTCTCAATCCGCTAATAGTCGCGTCTTTCTTTCAAACGAGCATGAGGAGGTACTTGTCCCCCACCGCCACCCTTGGGGTCTCAATCCGCTAATAGTCGCGTCTTTCTTTCAAACGAGAAACAGTTGGCCCTCCGCATCGCGGAGGGCTATCATGGTCTCAATCCGCTAATAGTCGCGTCTTTCTTTCAAACGCGAAATAATCTACGGCCGGTACAAGCAAGCCCGGATATTCGGTCTCAATCCGCTAATAGTCGCGTCTTTCTTTCAAACGCCCCGAACTTCGTTACTGTGAACTTGCTCGCGCCGCCCGTCTCAATCCGCTAATAGTCGCGTCTTTCTTTCAAACCGCCGAGTGCGCGCAGCCGTTTGAGTTTTCCGCGAGCTTTTGTCTCAATCCGCTAATAGTCGCGTCTTTCTTTCAAACATGGGGGCTGGCGCGGTGGTGTGGCCCTTCTCGAGGACGGTGTCTCAATCCGCTAATAGTCGCGTCTTTCTTTCAAACTAGGAGGGAACGGAAGTGGCAGACATTCAAGGAGTCAAGGTCTCAATCCGCTAATAGTCGCGTCTTTCTTTCAAACGGGGTGGGTCTGCCTTGGCTACCACAAGGGGGCAGGCAGGTAGTCTCAATCCGCTAATAGTCGCGTCTTTCTTTCAAACAGTCTTCATCACGATGAACGATGAGCGAGAACTGAGCGAACCGGTCTCAATCCGCTAATAGTCGCGTCTTTCTTTCAAACCTTCTTTCAGTGCTTCCCAGGCACACGAGAAGACGATCTTCTGTCTCAATCCGCTAATAGTCGCGTCTTTCTTTCAAACTCGGACGGAAAAGGGCCCCATCGTGGTGGGGGGCAACGAGTCTCAATCCGCTAATAGTCGCGTCTTTCTTTCAAACAGCGGGAGGAATAACCCCTCTATATACAATAGCCGAATAGCCGTTTTTGGCTAACATCCATTTTCCGTCTCTAAAACTGCTCTCAATTATCATCATTTCTAGCGCCAAAGACTATCTCATGGACCATTAAACCAAGAGCTTATCAGCTCTCGGCTAACCCCCCAGTCTTTTTAGTTCTGCTCAGGTTAGCCGAACTTCTTTTTCCGATTCCAATAGACCCCATTTTACTCTTCATTGCTTATTTGTCAACAAATGCCTGATAAAAATCTCAGGGCCGGAATATCCTGCTGTAATGTGTTTCGATCAGTAGATGTAGATGTCCGGGTCGATTGTTATATCTCCAGTTCCAAATATCTGCACCTGCCTCTGGCAGGCGTTGCAGAGAGAATAGATCCTAACCTTGTCTTGCTCAGAATCTATGAGATGTCTCATCTCCTCAGTGAGCCTTGACAACTGCTCTTTCTCCACAATGCATTCAAAAACGCTGCGCTGAACTCGCACGCCATAGTCCTTCATTGTAGTCGCCACTCTCCGCAGACGTTTCTCATTGGCAATATCATAAACTGCGACAATGAACATCAGCGCCATCCCTGAAATGGATAATAAGCTCCCTTTCCCATGATCGCCCGCTCGAACAATAGCACTTGATTATGCAATGCCTGGCGAAAGGTTGTCCGCTCTGATGTTTGGCTATGCCTGAAAGGCGAGTTCATAACCTTCTCGTACTCTTTGAGGAATCGCCCGCGCGCCTCAGCCTTCAGGTATGTGCCCTCCCCCTCTTTGATAAAATCCTCTTCTTTCAGTATCTCCAGGTTAGCCATCCGTTTAGCGAGCCGATCAACGATTAGGCAGCGAAATTCTTCCATTAGATCAAGAGCGAGGGAGCAACGCCCGTAGTTGATGCCGTGAAAGAATCCAATATAAGGGTCAAACCCGACCGACACAACTGCGCTTATTGCCTCGTTATACAGAAGGGTATAGCCGAAGCTGAGCATCGAATTAACCGGATCGGCTGGGGGGCGGCGTGTTCGTTTAGTGAAGCACAGTTCCCGTCTCAGCATGCTTGCAAATGCTCGGAAGTAGATGGCAGCCGCCTGTCCTTCAACCCCGCGAAGGCTGGCAAGCGTCTGTTTGCGCGCTGCGTCCGCGAGCGCAATGTTGAGACGATCAATATCCTCAGAGAAGTCAACTTCGGGATGATTGCGCTGGTGCCGGGCCAGGACAGCCACACAGTTGGCTATTTTGCCGGATACAATTGAGCGAGCCAGACTGATGGCGAAGTTTGCATCTCTAGCGCGCTCGTACTGGCGGAGGCGCAGCAGGATATTCTTTGATGCCAGTGGAGTCAGTCGCCCTTTGAGCCGGCCTTGCAGGCTGATGAATGCAGTGTCAATGCTTCGATTGAGCATGTAGGAGATGGCCTGGGTGGTCAACTGTACATGGCCGAAGATGACTATCCGCTCAACTTTAAATTCATGGATTTCGCCGAGAGCTATTCCGTCACGCTCGATAACAAATCGGCGGCCTTCCTTTCTCAGCGTGGTCCCCTGTTCGGTTAGATAGAGTGTTGCCATAGCACCGGGATTTAGATCAGCTTGAAAATTTCTCTATACGTTCGATATACGTCCGACGTCGAACATACGTCCTACGTCCGACGTCGGTTTTGTTTACGGACGTAGGACGTAGGACATCGGACGTTCGGACATTTTGAACGTCGAACGTCGAACGTTGCGGACGCAGGCCGCAGCCTCACTGCGCGCCCTCTCCGGGGCGAAAGAGCCAGCCAGCAGGCGGGGAAAGCAATTGGGCTGGCTGAAGTGTTTCAGCTTTCGCTTGATCTGGGAGAGGGCGCGCTGGTTCCGGTAGACGGTAATGACGCATCCATCTTTAATCAGCACAGCAGTGCCTACGAGCCGGGCAAACGTTCGCTCCATCTCTTCGGGGAGGTCCCGTCTGCGGAGGAAATAGAACTCTGCGCCGGTCCTGTATTCCAGATAGCCGAATCGCATCACCACCTCTAAATCATCAACCGTGAGGTTGCGCTGCGCCATCCGCTGGATAGCGTGCTTGCTGATGCGTGGATTGAATGCTCTCATACTGCTCCTCCCTTCTTCCTGGACGGGCGGTGATCCGCTCACCCCAGGTTACGGTTGGCCCCCGCTCCTTGTTGAATCTGATGGGCCCCCCAACTCCGCTTAGAGAATACACAACAAAAGGAGAGGAGTGGTGATGAGCAGGATTGCGGCAAGGTTGCTGTGGCAGAGTAAACGTTCTACGTTCGACGTTCTACGTTCTACGTTGAAAATAAAACGGCGAACGGCGAACGGACGTTCTACGTTCTATGTTCGACGTTCTACGTTGAAAATAAAACATCGAATGTCGAGCAGGGTGGTTTTGAGGGCCAAATACTTCGGGCGGTTTTGAGATGCTGTCGAATAGTCTCTTGCTAGCAATATATGTGGCGGGTGGTTTCGAGGGCCAAATACTTCGGGCGGTTTTGAGGGCGTTGCACGCCCGAAGTTCTTGCCCCCAAAATCGCCCGAAGTTCTTGCGCACCTCAAAACCGCCCGAAGTATTTGCGCGAAGCATTTGCGCCCGAACTAACCCTTTAATGAGTTCGTAACCAACTCCAACCGGTATTAATCCCGAAGGGACGATTGAAAGTAGCCCAGCAATTTATTGCTGGGAACCGACGATGATGATCAACCAGTCCCGAAGGGACGATTGAAAGTAGCCCAGCAATTTATTGCTGGGAACCGACGATGATGA
>Ga0209172_10002209_pt1 | contig 35768 bp, 32 predicted proteins | sample LarsenN4metaG_FD_184113 | JGI IMG/M metagenome (GOLD analysis project Ga0209172, IMG submission 184113) | Hot spring sediment bacterial and archeal communities from British Columbia, Canada, to study Microbial Dark Matter (Phase II) - Larsen... ... | reverse complement strand
CTCAAGGACACCGATGGCAAGGACGTCATGGTGAAGGTCAACAAGGACACGAAGGTGAAGGCCAGGACGGCCGCGAAGGTCGAGGACATCAAGGCCGGAACGCGCGTCGTCATCACCGCCGAGGAGAGGGACAAATCGTTTACGGCAAAGACGATCGAAGTTGGCGTCGCGGCCGCTGCCGCGAAGTGAGCGCGCACACGCATCGACGACACGCGGGCGCAGGCGCACGCACGTGCTGCCACGCCGATACCCGGCGCAGATCCCATGATCGACCAACTGTCAGCGATGGTCGTCAGTCTCCGCAGGATGAGGCGAATTGTCAGTCACTCCCGGAGGGGAGACGCGAAACAGGTTGCGGTGCACCGTGGATCGGAGGAAGGCCCAGGTCTGCGGGTCGAGCGCCGGGACGATCCGCGACGGCTCGACGAGCTGGCCGCCGGCCAGTGCGAGGGCCTGCTCTACCGATCGGATGCCGTCAGCGGGAAGCGCCGGCAGCCCCCTCTGCGCGGGCACGGGCAGCCTCACCATCTTGCCTCCGGCGGCGCGCGTCGGCATTTCCACTTCGATATACAGGTACTTTCCATCCGGCGACCAGATCGTGTAGCAAAACCCCGGGCATATGGCGACTGGATTGCCGCCCGACACCGGAATCGCCATCGACCCTGCGCCCGGACCGCCATCGAGTCTGGGCGTGATCGCCACGATCCATCGCCGGTCGGGCGACCTGGCGTGCACCGTCGCGATCGGGTACGACGTGACCCTCGTGCGCCCCGAGCCATCGGCGTTCATCCGGCCAAGATAGTTGAACGTGCCATCGCTGAACCGGAAGAGCACCTCGCCGTTCGGCCCGAAGTACGGCGCATTCTCACCCGTCGAGGCGATGCGCCTCGGCGGCGCCGAGCCGTCGAGCGAGGCGATCCACAGTTCCGACGGCCGGCCCTTCGGTTGCGACGTGAAGACGACGCGCGTGCCGTCGCTCGACACGTCGTACTCCACCATGCCGACACCGGGCAGCAGGCTTTCGCTCTCGCCCGACGCGACGTTGGCGCGCCACAACTCGAGCACCGAGGACGCCCCGCGCCGCAGGTAGTACAGGTGCGTCCCATCCGGCGAGAACGACGGGCTCGTATACGAGCCCATGAGCGATACGATGTCGCCTTCGGCCGAGAGCTGGCGGTCCCCGTTTCGATCGTGTATCCACAACGTGGCCTGCTGCATGCCGATCGACGTGACGATCGATCCATCGGAGGCCACCGACACGCCGTCGGCTTCGAGAGGCCCGAACGTGAGCTGCTCGGGCGCGCCGTCGGGGAAGCGGGCCCTCCAGAGCTGATACTCCCGATCGACGCGCGCGGTGAAATACATCCATCGGCCATCGGGCGACCACCCGGCAGACGAACATTCGCCGTTCGGTCCGACCAGCGAGCCCGCCGAGCTGCCGTCGAGCGGAATGAGCCGGCATCGTTCCCACACCGGCCGATAGTCCATCTCGACGACGAGTGCATGACGGCGGTCCGGCGAGGGGAACGAGTAATGGGCCATCCAGCGCTGGTGCTTCGGGTAGTACAGCTCGCGGCGCTCGGCTTGGCCTTCCCGGGCCATGACGATGCCCATGTGCAGGCCGCTCTTGATCGACGAGAACAGCATCCGGCGCGGATCGAGCCAGTTCAGCCCCGCCGCGTTGCGGAGCACGAGACGCGGCGATCCACCGCGCACGGACACGGCATACGTGTTCCAGCCATCGAAATTGGCCACGGTGTAAGCGATTTCGGTCCCGTCCGGGGAGAATGCCAATCCGTACTTCGGCCGCGGATCGCGCGTGACCTGGATCGCCTCGCCATCGGGAAGCGCCTTCACGTAGATGTCGTCCCAGCTCAAGAAGGGGGGCTCGCCGCGGATGAACGCCAGCAGACGGCCATCCGGGGATATCGCCGGAGCCACCGCCGAATCCGCGAAGCTCGTAATCTGCGTCAACGGCACGGTCGCGCGTCCAGCCGGCTCTCGACCCAACATCAGCACCAGGCCGATCGCTCCCGTCGCGAGCACGGCGACAGCGCCTGCTGCAATCACCATCCACCGCCGGCGATCGACTGGCGCAGCGCGGATCGCACGCTCGATCTGCCGTGCGGCTTCAGCGATGTCGCGCAGACGATGCGCTGGATCGCGTTCGAGACAGTGACGCAGCAACGCGGCGACGGCGGCGGGCACACCGGGCGGCAGACGATGCCATTCGACGTCGCGCTCGAGGATGGCGGCGATCGTCTCGGGCAGGGTTTCGGCCGCGAACGGCGAACGGCCGGTCAGCATCGCCCACACCACGCAGCCGAATGCCCAGGTATCCGTGCGCTCGTCGACGGGCGCGCGGCACACCTGTTCCGGGCTCATGTACGACGCGGTGCCGGCCACGCCGTGCGTCGCGCTCTCGTGGCGATCCGGACCCTCATCGCCGATTGACGTGGATTCCGTCGCACTCGTCGCGGCGACCGACTTGGCCAGCCCGAAATCCAGCACCTTGACGACACCGTCGTCCGTCATCGCGATGTTGGCCGGCTTGAGATCGCGGTGCACGATCCCCTTGGCATGCGCGGCGGACAAGGCGTCGGCGACCTGTCGCGCGATCGACAGCGCCTCGGTCACCGGAATCGGGCCGTCGCGAAGCCGCTCGGCGAGCGTCGGACCCTGGACCAGCTCGAGGATCAGACCACGCACGCCGCTGGACTCCTCGACGCCGTAGATGGCGGCGATGTGCGGATGATTGAGCGCAGCGAGCGTGCGGGCCTCGCGATCGAAGCGGGCACGCCGGTCCGAGTCCCGCGCGAACACGTCGGGCAGGATCTTGATGGCGACGTCACGCCCGAGCGTCTCGTCGCGCGCGCGGTACACGTCGCCCATGCCGCCCCTGCCGAGGAGCGCGGTCACCAGATACGGTCCGAGACGCTGTCCGACGGTGATCGTCGAGGTGAGAAAGCGCGGCCCAAGCAGCTCGGGGGCGGGGACCGACAGAAACGCAGGCGCGGCGGCGTCGTGTGCCAGCAGCGACTCGACCTCGCGGCGCAGCGCGTCGTCACCGCCGCACGCCTCACGGATGAATGCGTCGCGCTCGGCACCCTCGCGCGCCAGCGCCTGATGATAGATGCGCTCGACCTGCGGCCACCGATCGGACGTGGGCATCGACCTCTCCGCGGCGACGCGATTCTAGCGCAGTAGCCGCGGTCTTCGAAGGCTGCAGTCAAGGCGCCCCCGCGGTCAAAACGCATAATCCACACCGACCACGGTCGTCACCCGGCTGCGCAGCCCGTCGTCGGTCAGCGGCACCATCCAGCGCCTCGGCAATCCGTTTCGCAATCGCCAGCGCCTCGTCAGGCGTGCCAGTCACCTCAGCCAGTTCTCCACCTTCAAAGCCGGCACTCGCCTGAACTCGGCCTCGTTGCCCGTGACGCAGACCGCGTCGATGGCACGGGCGTGCGCGGCGATCAGCATGTCGTGCGCACCAATTGGCGTTCCCCTTTTCTCGAGCGCGACTCGGATGGATGCGTAGATACGCTCAACGTCAGACTCGAGCGGCCTGATCGGGATCGCACCGAGAATTGCCTCGACCTGACGGGTCAGCTTCCGGGAGCGCCGCTTCGCGGCCCCGTACCGCAGCTCGCACGCCACGATGACGCTGGTCAGCACGTTCGCGTCCCCGACGTCGGCAATGTGCTCGGCGACCGGGCCGTGAGGTTGGCGAACGAGATGAGAGAGGATGCTGGTATCCAGCAAGTACAGCTGCGACACTCAGAGCTCCACCCGTTCGGCGGCGGGGCGCGGAATCGGCGGGAGTTCTTCCTCGATCGGCTCGAGCCTGGCGAGCACCGCGAGGAGTGACGGCCCTGCGACAGGTTCCACGATCAGGCGAGACCCTTCTTTGCGCAGGATCGCCGCGCGGCCTGGCAACTCCAGATCGCGCGGGATCCGCAACGCCTGGTTCCGACCATTCCTGAACAGACGCACCTGCCGTTCCGTATTCATCACGCCCTCCCCTCCGGTGGCATATGCTGTACATATGCTACCGGGTCGGGCTCCGGCCCGGCAAGCCACCAGCCACGCACTGACCGCGTGAACGACGACTGCAAACGTCCCGGAGCCGCCACGCCGATCGCGCGCCCAGTACGCCACAAATGCAGCCCCAGCGAGGCCACCTGCGTACCGGTGGAGGTCACGGACGGACACGTCAGGTGCCGTCGAAGACGCCGGACGCCGCGTCGCTCCAGCCGCTTCTTCAGCCATTCGAGCGCATCGCCAGGCTCCGAACCGTGCTCGACTCGGACGATTTTCGACGATGGCGGAACCTGGCGAAGGACGAGCTCGACGGGCAGACACCGCTCGATCTGATTCGATCGGGGAAGGTCGCCGTCGTCGCCGAGCTCGTCGAAGACATGCTGACCCGGAGCCCGAGTTGACGGGCGTTCATCCTTCGTATCGTCTCCTCCGCGAGCTCAATCGGGCCGTCCCGTGGAACCCGCGGGCAGCGTCTCGGCGCGGCTGACGCACTGATCGTGGACTCATACGCGGATTATCTGAGCGTTCGCCCGCGGCCATCGGCGCCTCTGCTATCTGCTGCGATCCGGCGCCAGCACGCACACATGGGTGAGCGGCGCCCTCTGGGTGACCGATCTCGACTCGGGCGAGCAGCAGCGCCTGCTCCCGGATTTTCTGATCGAGGGCTACAGCGTCTCGCCAGACGGCACGCAGCTTGCCTTCACCCCCGTACCCGACGGGGGACCACCCGCGATCTGGGTGGCGGCCCTCGACGGCCGCTCGCCCCCGCGCAGGCTGCCGGAGGTGCGAGCACGGGGCGCGCTGTTCGGCCCGGACGGCCGTCTGTATTTCGTCGAGGACCAGGTGCTGTATCGCGCGAACCCGGACGGCAGCGGGAAGGAGCGGATGTCGGGCGAACCGATCCGTGTCCTCTACGACATCTCCCCAGATGGCAAGTGGGCGGCCGGGTGGACGCCCGGCCAGGCGGTCGCCTTCTATCCGCTCGACGGAGGGCCGTCGGTGGAGTTGTGTCCGAGCTGCGGGACCATCGGGGCGGAGAATCGCGGCGTGACTCCGCCGGTCGTGAGGTGGGCGCAAACGGGCCGGTACATCTATCTGCACTCGGCGTGGACGACCCGTGAGACCTACGCGGTGCCGCTCGAGGAGGGCCGCATGCTCCCCGCCCTGCCCCCGGGGGGCATCCGGACCCCTGAGGACGTGGTGAACCTGCCGGGGGCGCGGCGGATCGGGCAGCTCCGGGCCTTTCCGGGCGACGATCCCTCCGTCTATGTCTTCATGCGCGCCACCATGCAGCGCAACATCTTCCGCGTGGCCGTGCGCTGAGGGCCGGCACGCCCTGCCCTGTCAGAACGCATAATCCACACCGACGACCGTCGTCACCCGGCTGCGCAGACCGGCGTCGGTCAGCGGCGCCATCACGCTCGCCGACACCAGCCAGTTGCCGAATGGATTGATCTTGACGCCGGCCGTGCCGAGCAGCAGGTTCAGGTTGCCCGGCTGCGGGTCGAACTCGTCGAAGGCGACCGCCGTGCACTCGAAGCCGGAGCCCTCGCAGCCTGGGGCCTGAGGGCCGACCGGCGGCAGCCGCGGCACGAAGAAGTCCTTGCTGACCATACGCAGCCTGCCCGCATCGCGCAGCGTCCGGCCGATCACGTCGCCGACGACGGTGATCCGGGGATGCGCGATCAGTTCGACGCCGCCGGAGTAGTTGATCTCGTCGGGAAGCGGCGTGCCGACAAGGCCGGGGAACGTCCCGCCGGTCGTGCCGCTGGCGGCGGTATAGCCGAAGTTGACGTGCTGCGCGAGCCACCCGCGCTCGCTCGACGCGATCACCAGGAACTTCGCCTGCGTTCCGCCTGCGCCAAGGAGGTCCCGCTCGTCGCCCGTCGGAATCCGCAGATCGACCGCCGCTGCCAGGCCGCCGCCGGCGCCGCGGAGCACTCGATACTTCGTGCGCAGCACGATGTCGCCGATGCCCGTGGCGTGGCCGGAGTACGCGACCGTTCGCGTGGCGTCGGGATTTCCCGCTTCGAACGTGTGTAAGTCGGGCGCGGGAGCCGTGAGAAACCGGATCACGCGAGCGGTGACGCTCGCGTCGAGCGTCACGTGCACGAAGGGTAGGGCCAGTCCGATGTCCCACCGATCGGTCAAGCCGTAGTTCGCGAAGACCGCGGTCGTATGCGTCGTTGCCTTCAACGAGAGCGCGGCCTCGACGAGGTCGCTCTCGAAGGGAGGGTTGAGCCGTGTGCCGTTGGGCACGTCGTCGACCCTGATCCCCGGAGGAACCGGCCCGGGCGAGTAGATGCCGCAGCAGTCCTGATGCCGCAGGTAGAACTTGATCGAGCCGTTGCCGAGATCCTGCCCCTCGAAGGTATCGAACGAGCTGCGCTGATAGTTGAACCCGACGCTCAGCTTCCTCCGGCCGATCGTGAGGGCCCGCTCGCCGAACATCGGCCCGAAGCTGCTGCTCCCTCGCCGCAGCGTGCCGAGCGTATCGTCGAACACGTAGGTCAGGCCGCCGGTGGACGACCCGAGAGGAAACGTGGCGAACTGCGTCGCCATCTGGCCGTTGAAGCTGCGGACGATGCCGACCGCCGGGTTGGTCAGTTCGTTCGCCTCGAACGGGCTGAAGTGGGCCTCGTGGGAGATGATTGGAAAAAAGCCCTGGGCAATCAAGCTCGCACTGAGTTCAGGCGTGACCGGCTCGAGGATGATGTCCCTGAGCACCAGCTGCGGCAGCACGTCCGCCAGGCGGAGCCTCTGGGCGTGAGCGGGAGCAGCCGCGACGATGAGGCCCGCGAGAGGAACGATCAACGCACGAATGACCAGTCTCTGTACGCGCATCGGAACCTACCTTTCGAAGTTGTCGATCACCCACACGTCGGCGTCCCGCCGCAGCCTCACGACGCGGGTGACCGCGGTCGTCCGCCGAGCGCCCGCCTTGGGCGTCAGCGTTTGTGTCACACTGCAGCTCACGCGCACCGTGCCGCCGTCCACCGACAGCACGCGCACCTCGCCAATCACGACTCTCAGCTCCTTCATGTCGCGGAACGCCTTGGCCAGCGTGTCCACGGCAATGGCCGGCTGAACCTTCTTGACCGCGGCGGCATCGAGGCTCTCGAGCGCGGTGGCGTAACGCTGCAGCGTCTCGCGCGCGGTCGTCTCGGCCGGGGCCGCCGCAGCTTGCGCCGCCGCGACAGGCGTCGCCGCGGCGATCGCCGGTGCCATGACACAGGCGGTCAGCGCCAGGCACACCCTGGCGATCCGGTGCATACGCGTCACCGCGCTCATGGCGCGACCCCTCCGAATGGCGCGGGGCCAGGAGCTCGTCGATCGGACGCGCCGGCGCTTCGCGCCACGCGTGATGCGACATCGCCGAACCAGTTGATGACCAACCGAAGGTCGTCGCGCGGCGGCGGCTCGTCGCTGCGAGGCATCACGAACCACGTGCCATCCGGCGACACGTCGTAGCCCGGACCGTCGTTGTTGACGTCGAACCTCAGCTCGAACAGCCGGCGCGGCGGACCGGCCGAGAACTCCGCGCCGCGCGACACCGCGACAGCCATCAACTGGTCGCCGCGGCGATAGAACAGCTCGCCTCCGTCTCGCGACCACACGGGATCGGTCCCGCCATCGGTCGACACGAGCCACTTGGCGCCCGGCCCCGGGAACGGCTGGACGTAGATTTCGTCGCGGCCGGATTCGTCGGAGACGTATGCGAGCCACCTCCCGTCGGGCGAGAGGCGCGGCGAGCGCTCGTCGAAGGGCGTCAGCAGGAACGGCATCGGCGGCTCACCGGGAGACACCGTCCAGATGTCGCGATCGCCGCCCGGCTTGCGCTCGTGAAAGGCGAGCACACCGTGGCTGGCCGACCACGAGGTCGGAAACTGCGGTCCCACGCCGGTGAGCGTGGGCAGCGTCCCGGGCAGCAGACCCGCTCCGGCGCCGGGCCATGCCGCCGCGCCATCCTCCATGGCGAGAATCGGCTCGGCGTCGCCGACGCTGCGCGGCTTCCAGAACAGGTTCCACGGGCCACCGTCGCCCGTTTGAAATGCAATCCGATCGTCTCCGCCGCTCCATACCGGAAACGCCGCAGTACCGCCGGACGTGAAGCGCGTGCGTGTGCCTCGCTGCAGATCGATGATCCAGATGTCGCTGCCCGACTCGGCTCTGATAGTGACGGCGAGCTGACGCCCATCGGATGACAGCCGCGGCGACTCGTACCCGGCGCGCGCGTCGAGCAGCGGCGACGCCCGCCCTTCGCGATCGACTCGCAGGAGCGACGCGTTGCCGACCGGCGCGACTGCCGGCGCGTAGATCAGCGTTCCCGCAACAGATGCAATCGCGAACGCGGCGCCGCCGAAGCGCGAGGTCTCGATCCGCTCGCTCAACGGGACCTGCGGCCCATCCAGCTCGGGCGCCGAGGGATCGAAGGGCGTCGCGACGAGCCCCCCCGATTGCGCGTACACGAGATGACCTGTTCGCAGGTACTGCGCGCCCTCGCCGATCGCGCGGCCGGCGCCAATCGCTTTCCACTGGCCGGTGGCCACCGTCAACAACGCGGGATACCACGCGTTCCCGCGGCGCACGCTGAAGAGCACCTCCGCGTCGCCGGGCAGGAACTGCGGGTAGGCGTGCTGCGACTCGCCGTCCTGCAGCGTGGTGAGCGGCGCCGGATCACCGCCGTTGGCCGACACCGTCCACAGCCCCGACTGCGCGAGCGTCGTCGCGAAGACGATGCGGCCGCTCGGTCCCCAGCTCGCGCTCCAGACGGGCGGCGAATCGCAGATCGGCAGCGGCACACCGCCGGCCACCGACACTTTCTTGATCGCGCCGTCGGCCCAGAACGCGAGCCACCGCCCATCGGGCGAGAAGAACGGCGCACTCGCGCCTTCGGTGGCGGGGATGGCGCTCGGCTCGAGTGCGTCCAGTGGACGGAGGAAGAGACGCGGCCGGCCGCCCGCGACGGAGGCGACATAGACGAGAAGCGTGCCATCCGGCGACAGCGCGAGCGGAGACGCACGGCCCTTCTCGACTGCCTGCCCGGCGGGAATCGCGATCGTGGCGCGCGCGATATCGGCGCGAGCCGCACTCTCGCGCCGCCAGGACACGCCTGCGGCGAGACCTGCAGCGAGCGCCACCAGCGACGCCGCGGCCGCGATCCACGCCGTCCGTCGTGATGCCGCTCGTGGCCGATCGAAGCGCGGAACGTCGGTCCGGAGCGACGCCGACGCGCCCAGCTCGCTCGCGCACTCCTCGATCTCGATTCGCACGTCGGCGGCATCACGCAGGCGGCGCTGGGGATCCTTCTCGAGACAACGCCGCAGCAGCCGCCGCAGCGCGTCAGGCGTCGCGTGCGGGAGCGTGGTCCAGTCGGGATCGCGATCGAGAATGCGGACGATCGTGTCCGACACGGTGCCGGCGCCGAACGCCTGCTCCGCGGTGAGCATCTCGAAGACGACGCAGCCGAACGCCCAGATGTCGGTGCGCTTGTCGACCACCTGGCCGCGCGCCTGCTCGGGGCTCATGTACGCGGCAGTGCCGAGAATCAGGCCCTCCGATGTCCGCCCCAGCGTGATCGTCGGCGAGCGTGTCAGGTCGGGTGCCGTCTCGCCGCTGCTGGCCTTGGCGAGACCGAAGTCGAGAACCTTGACGACGCCTTCGCGCGTAATCGCGATATTCGCGGGCTTGAGGTCGCGATGGACGATGCCTTTCTCGTGCGCGGCCTCGAGTGCCGCGGCGATCTCGCGAGCGATCGCGAGCACGCGCGGCACGGCCAGACGTCCCGCGCGCAGCAGCTGGGCGAGGTTCTGTCCTTCGACGAGCTCGAGCACCAGGGCATGCATCCCGTCGTGCTGCTCGAGGCCGTAGATGCTGCCGATGTTCGGATGGTTCAGCGAAGCGAGCAGCCGCGCTTCCCGCTCGAACCTGGCGCGCCGTTCGGCATCGGCTGTGAAAGCGGCCGGGAGCAGCTTGATGGCGACGTCGCGCCCGAGCCTGGTATCGCGGGCTCGATAGACCTCGCCCATGCCGCCGGCGCCGAGCGGCGCGGCGATCTCATACGAGCCAATGCGCCGGCCGATCAGGGGGGTCGGCGGCGCCAGCAGCGGCGCCACAGCTTCGAGCGCCGGCGTCGACATGAAACCCGGCGCGCGCGAGCTGTAGACCAGCAGCGACTCGACCTCGCGCCGCAGCGTCTCGTCCCCACCGCACGCCGAGCGCAGAAAGGCCGGGCGTTCCGCCTCGTCGCGGGCGAGGGCGGCGTGATAGAGCTGCTCGACTCGCGGCCAGAGATCGGGACTCGGCATGGGGGCCCGATCTCCTAAGCGGAAAATCCCGCGCCGTACTAGAATTGCGGGGTTGAAGGACGTCAGAGACGTGGATACGCGGTCCGGCGAGGTGACCCTGCTCTTGCGAGCCTGGCACGCTGGGGATCAGGACGCCTACCGGCGTCTGTCGGCGATCCTGTACGCGGAGTTGAGAGAGCGGGCGGTGCAGTACATGCGCCGGTATCGGGGCGGCGACATCCTTCAGGCCACCGCGCTCGTGCACGAAGCGTTCGTCCGGCTGACCGGGGCCCACAACGTGGACTGGCAGGACCGCCGCCACTTTCTCGCCGTTGCCGGATGGACCATGCGCCGTACGCTCGTCGATCTGGCCCGGGAGCAGGGCGCCGCCAAGCGCGGCGGCGGCGCCGCGCACGTGCCGCTGGATCCCAATCTCGCCGCCAGCGGGCCTTCCCTCGTCGACCTGGTCGCGCTCGACGAGGCGCTGACCCGGTTATCCGAGGTCGATCCTCGCAAGACGCAGGTCATCGAGCTGCGCTTCTTCGCCGGGTTGACGGTCGAGGAGGCTGCCGACGTGCTCGGAGTTTCGCCGGACACCGTCGCGCGCGACTGGCGCCTGGCGCGGACCTGGCTCCTCCGCGAGCTCGATCGGATCGGTCCTCCGGGACTGCATTGATCCGGGGCCACTCGGCTCCATCGCCCCTCGAGCTCGGCTCCGGGCCTTGCGCGCGATCAATGGCCCGCGGAACCTCCGCTCGTCGCAGGTGTGTCAAAGGTTGGAGCGTGTGCCCGGCGAGCGCGCAGAAATCGCGAGCAACAGAGCCGTCAACCCTGATAATGGGCACCGATGACTGACCAACAATCAGCAGTCGGGATGTCCTCCCCGGCTGTCCAGCTCGACACCGAGTTCAAGCGCGGCCTCGGACTCTACGCCTCGACGATGGTCGTCGTGGGCTCGATGATCGGGTCGGGGATCTTCCTCGTCTCGGCGGAAATGGGCCGTCAGACCGGGAGCCCGGGTCTGCTGCTCACGGCGTGGATTGTCACCGGCGTGCTGACGCTCGCCGCCGCCCTGTCGTATGGTGAGCTCGCGGCGATGATGCCGCGCGCCGGCGGCCAGTACGTCTACCTGCGCGAGGCGTTCGGACCGTTGTGGGGCTTCCTGTACGGCTGGACGCTGTTCATGGTGATCCAGACCGGCACCATCGCGGCCGTCGCCATCGGGTTCGCCCGCTACACGGGATACCTGATTCCGTGGTTTGCCGAGGACCACTATCTCGTTCCGCCAATCCACCTGTCGCCCGGCTACGCGATCTCGCTGTCGACGGTGCAGCTGCTCGGCATCGTGCTCGTCGTGCTGTTGACGTGGACGAACACGCGCGGTCTCGACTGGGGCAAGCTGATTCAGAACGTCTTCACGACCACCAAGACGGGCGCGTTGATTGCGCTGATTGCCGTCGGTCTGCTCCTGGGATGGAACGCACAGGCAGTGACCGCCAACTTCGGCGACATGTGGACCCCGCGCGGCGCGACGCCGCTCGCGCCGGGGCTGGATGCGACAACGGGCTTCGGCATGCTCATCGCACTCGCCGTTGCGCAGGTGGGCTCGATGTTCTCGGCCGACGCTTGGAACAACATCACGTTCACGGCCGGTGAGGTGCAGGATCCGCGGCGCAACATCCCGCTCGCGCTCGCGCTCGGCACGGCAATCGTCATCACCCTCTATCTGCTCGCCAACCTGGCCTATCTCGTCACGCTGCCATTCGATGCGATTCAACAGGCGCCTGCCGATCGAGTGGCCACGGCCGCGCTCGAGGCCGTCTTCCCTGGGCTCGGCGCGATGATCATGGCCGTCGGCATCATGGTCTCGACCTTCGGCTGCAACAACGGACTCATCCTCGCCGGTGCGCGCGCCTACTACGCGATGGCGCGCGACGGCGTCTTCTTCAGGAAGGCGGGGACGCTGAACGAGCACAAGGTCCCGGCCTGGGGGCTGCTGCTGCAGGGCATCTGGACTGCAGTGCTCATCCTGCCTCGCACCTACAACACGACGACCGGGAACTACGGCAACCTGTATGGCGACTTGTTGAACTACGTGATCTCGGCGGCGCTGATTTTCTACATTCTGACGACCGCCGGCCTCTTCCGCCTGCGGAAGACGATGCCCCATGTGGAGCGGCCGTATCGGGCGTTCGGCTATCCGCTCGTGCCCGCGCTCTACATTCTCGGTGCGACTGCCATCCTCGTGGTCCTCTTCACCTATCAGACGGCGACGACGTGGCCCGGCCTCGTCATCATCCTCGCCGGCGTGCCGGCATATCTGTTCTGGACGAGGCGGGCGTGATCCTTTCCGCCGGCACCGCTGCCTGCCCCGCACGCGGCGCATGTCAGGTCTCGACGTCTCCTCGCGCGGAGGAGCACCTCGATGCCGGGCGCGGACAGTCTGCACGGGATCCGCACTGGCACGGGCGGAGACCACGAACGGGATCCTGGCAGAAGTCCGGAGACCGTCGGGCACGCCATCGCCGAGCCGTCACGAGGGCGATCCGCATCGATTCGAGCGGCTGTGAGGACACGTTGACGACGCAACGTCATCCGACCCTGCCCTTCCGCTCCCGTGCGGCCGGAGCCCTATCCGGCGATCTCAGCATGACTAATAGTTCGCTTGGCGAAGTTATCGTAGAATCTCGATGGAGCCTCCCGTGGCAAGAGAGACGTCGCCAACCCTTGTCGCGGCGCGGCAGTTGTGGCATGTGGTGATGCTGCTGATGCGGGCGGTCGCCGCCGATATGCGTCGCTCGCCGCAGCCACTGGAGCCGGGTCAGGTCGGCGCGCTGATGCGCGTGTCCGCCGGCCCGTGCACGATGAGCGAGCTGGCGCGGCATCTCTCTATCAGTCTCCCAACCGTCTCGAAGACGGTCGATCTGCTGGTGCGGCGCGGCTGGCTAGAGCGATGGATCGACGAGCGCGATCGCCGTCAGACGATGCTCAGGCTGACCGGGTCGGGGCGACGGGCACTCAATCAGGTGCGGCAGCGCGCGGAGCGTCGGGTCGCCAGGACGCTCGCGCCGCTCGGCGCGGCCCGACGAAGGCAGCTCGTCGCGTCGCTCGGCGCGCTCGAGCAGGTGTTGCAGCGAGCTGGCGGACGGGAATGCGCGCCAGAGACGGATGGATGAAGCGCGCGGTCTGGCAGATGCGCGAAGGGAGCAGATCATGAGAGTGGCAGCGTTACTGTGTACGGTCATGCTGGTGGCGGCGCCGGCGTTCGCCGCCGACGTGGACGGCGACTGGTCGGGGACGGTCTCGACACCAATGGGCGACTTCCCGGTGGCGTTCACCTTCAAGGCCGACGGCGACACGCTGACCGGCTCCATGCTCGGCATGGACGGCATGAAAATCCCGATCAAGGACGGCAAAATCGAGGGGAATACGATCTACTTCGCCGTGACCCTCGACTTCGGCGGTATGCCGTTCGACCTCTCCTACAAGGGGACCGTCTCGCCGACCGAGATCACGTTCGTCGGCGAGGCGTTCGGGATGCCGTTCGAGTTCAGCGTTACCAGGACGACGGCAAAGTAAGGGCCGTCGCCAGCAGCTTTCACGGCGCAGGCGTCTTCCGTCGGCGCGGCTTCCGGCCTTCGCGCGCCTTCGTCGCCAGGTCCGCGTAGGTCTGCCGGATCTCGTCGAGATCCTCCTCTTCCAGCTCCTCGAGATCGAGCACCTCGTTCCTGGCGCTGCCGATGGCACGGATGATCTCGTCGAGCTTGACCTGCATCGCCTCGGCATCCCGGTTCTGCGTGGCTTGAATCAGGAACACCATCAGGAACGTGACGATGGTAGTGCCGGTGTTGATGACCAGCTGCCAGGTGTCGCTGAACCCGAACAGCGGACCGGAGATGGCCCAGACGACAATCACCAGCACCGCGAGCACGAAGGTGAACGGACGGCCGGTGGTGCGCGCCGTCCACTTCGAGAAACGCGAGAAGACAGAACGCGGTCTGGTCGGTCTCAATGTGTCATCGCGTAGAGCAGTACGTCGATGGCCAGCGCGTAGCCCGCCGGCGAGAACTGGTAGAAGAACTGCGGGTCCTCGCCCTCGCGTTCCCACGAGTCGGCGACATCGGTGTTGTGCGTCATCACCACCATCACGCGGCGATGCGCGTCGCGAATCACCCGGAAATGCACTTCGGCGCTGTCGGCGCCGCGCTCCGACGTCTCGGTGCCCCCGAACCGCCGCCAGAACTGGATGTTGGTGATCTGCGGGATTTCCTTGATGTCGTACAGGCTGTGCAGCATCGGATCGTCGAGGGGGACGTCCTCGATCGGATACTGATCCGGCGGCAGGACCTTGCCGATCTGGCGCGCCCAGTGATTCCAGGCTTCGGTGCCCCAGAAGTCGTCGGCCCAGAAGAACCCGCCCTTCAGCAGATAGGTCCGCAGCCGCTCGGCTTCATCGTCGCGGAAGCCGACCGTGCCGGCATCGGAGGCGACCAGGAACGGACAGTTGAACAGCATCGGGTCCATCGGCCGCACGACGAAGAAGTTGGGCCGCAGATTCTCGTCGCGGCTCACGCGCGTCTTCGTCAGCTCCGACAGACGCGTCGTGAGATTGATCTCGGCGTAGGGGTAGTCGGTCTGCCAGCCGATGCCCGACGGCTCGGCACGCACGCTGCGATACGCCAGCCGGCACACGACGAACGCCGAGTCGGGCATCTGCGGCGGCGCGAGCCGGGTGGCATAGCTGCCTTCGCGGAAGTAGCGCTGAGCGTGAGCCACGCCCGCGGCCGCGGCCAGCGTGGCGGCAAGGGCGAGGACTACGAGCAGCCGGTGCCGACCCATGTTCGGGAGGTTAGCTCGATTTGAAGAGCCCGGCAACCTCCGGCTTGACCACCTTCCCCATCGCGTTGCGCGGCAGCGCCGGAACCGCCTGCAGGGCGCGCGGCACCTTGTAGGGCGCGAGCTGGACCTTGGCCCACTGCTGAAGCTCGTCGAGCGAGAGCGAGGCGCCCGTCCGCAGCTCCACCGCGGCGGACACGCGTTCACCCCACTCCTCGTCGTGCACGCCGACGACCGCGCACTCGGCAATGGCCGGGTGCGTGCGCAGGATCTCCTCGATCTCCAGCGCCGAGACCTTGAAGCCGCCGGTCTTGATGATGTCGACGCTCGAGCGCCCGAGCAGACGGTACGACCTGTTCTCCAGGACGGCCACGTCGCCGGTGCGGAACCACCCGTCGCGGAATGCCGCGCGAGTCTCCTCCGGGCGCTGCCAGTATTCGAGACACACGGTCGGCCCGCGAACCTCCAGCTCTCCTGGAGTGCCGTCGGGAACCTCGCGGCCCTCCTCGTCGACGATCCGGACCTCGACGCCGGGCAGCGGCTGACCGACGTAGCCGGGCCGCCGCTCGCCGTCGATGGGATTCGAGAGCGCCATCCCGATCTCGGTCATGCCGTAGCGCTCGAGCAGCGTGTGCCCGGTGATCTCGCGCCAGCGTTCGAGCGTCTGCACGGGCAGCGCCGCAGAACCCGACATCATCAGGCGCAGACGGCTGGCCCCATCCGACCACGTCTTCCGCACGTCGGGCGGCGCCGCCTGCCAGCACGCGATCAGGCGGTGATAGATCGTCGGCACCGCGGTGAACACCGTGATCTCGCCCGACGACAGCCGCTCCCACACTTTCCGCGCATCGAACGCCGGCAGGATCTCGCACATGGCGCGCACGGCCAGCGCCGAGCCGAGCCCGTTGATGATGCCGTGCACGTGATGCAGCGGCAGCGTGAGCAGCAGGCGGTCGGCCGGCGTCCATCGCCAGGCTTCGACCAGCGCGGCAATCTGTGCGCCGATGTTCTGCTGGGTCGACACTGCCCCCTTGGGACGGCCGGTCGTGCCGCTCGTGTAGATGATCATCGCGCGCCGGTTCGACCCGAGGTGCGGCAGGTCCTCGGCCATCGGCGCTCGCAGCGCCGTCTCCGTCGTCAGGAACCGCGCGCGCGCGCCCCTGGCCAGCGGCATCAGCATGGAGGCCGATGCGGGATCGCTTACCACGACCGAAGCGCCTGAGTCTCGAATGACGTACTCGAGCTCCGCCGGAGGATGCGAAATCGCCAGCGGTACGGCCACTCCACCGGCGCGCCAGATGCCGCGCTGCACGGCCACGTACGCGAAGCTGGGCGGCACGAAAAAGGCGACGCGCGTCTCTTTCAGGTCGACGTTGTCGCCGAGCAGCGCGCCGGCAACGCGGTGCGAGGCAGCGTCGAGCTGGTCGTAGGTGAACGTGCCGTCGGCGGCGACGATAGCGATGCGGGATTGGCTCATGGGGACGACGTATTATTACGTTGTATATGGCGCTGATCGATCCGGGAAAGAAGGCACCGGCGTTCTCGCTCAAGGACCAGAACGGCGAGACGCATCGGCTGTCCGACTACGAGGGCCGTCCGGTCATCCTCTACTTTTACCCGAAGGATGACACGCCCGGTTGCACGCAGGAGACGTGCGAATTCCAGGAGCGTCTCCCGGCATTCAAACGGGCCAGGGCCGTCGTCCTTGGCGTGAGCATCCTCGACGAGAAGAGCAAGGCCAGGTTCGCGAGGAAGCACGGCATCACGTTCCCGCTGCTTGCCGACGCCGACCACGCCGTGGCCGAAAAATACGGCGTGTGGCAGGAAAAATCCCGCTACGGCCGCAAGTACATGGGCATCGCGCGGACCACGTATCTCATCGGTCCCGACGGGAAGGTCGTTCAACGCTGGGACAACGTGAAGGTGAACGGCCACGTCGCCGCCGTCGCTGACGCGCTGGCTGAGGTGTAGGGCCCGTCCTGCTGGACGGGCCTGACGGCCAGTCGAAAGGATCTTCCCCAGCGCTAATCGGTCGCCGGCGTATCGCCCTTCGCGAGCCGCTGCCGCGCCTTGTCCACGTCCCGCTGGAAGACGAACAGACGATCCGCATTGCCCTCGGGGTCGGTGAAGTTGTACTGCCTGCCCTTGCGGATCTTGATGCGCAGGTTCTTGTCGAGATAATCCACGGTGAACTGCTCGAGGTCCTGCAGCGCCGCGGTGAAGCCATCGTCCTTGTCGTCCGTGGCGTAGCGGATCCCCTGCGGCGTTGCCACCAGCTGCCCCCTGCAGGATCCGATGCGGTGCTTGTGAATCACGTCCAGCGTCGCATTCAGCCGCACTTCCCTGAAGCGGATTGCCACGTCGCGCGGCCCGGGCTCGACGTCGATCGTTCGAGCAATCGACTCGTATCCTTCGGCTGACACGTTCAACGTGTGCTGCCCCGGCGTCACGTTCTCGGCCGTGACCGGCGCGTTGCCGATGAACTGACGATCCAGGAACACCTGGGCGTTGGGGACGTCGGCCTCAATGCGCAACGTCCCGAATTCCGGCGCGCGCTCCTCCACTGGAGGCGTCTCGGGCTCCGGCGCGGCAGGGACCCGCCGTGACGGGCGCGGTGCCGGCGCAGTGGTGGCAGCGGTGCCGCCCGCCGCCGGGGCGTCGCCAGCCCGCGGCACAGCCTCTTCCCGGGTGGCCGCGGGTGGAGCCGAGGCGTCCTCGGGAGCCGCGGGCGCACGCATTCTCATCAGGACCACTGCCGCGAAACCGCCGCCGACGACGAGCGCGAGGGCGGCAACGATAGCCAGGATGCGTCCGTTCACGTCTGGAATTCTACGCGACTGCCCGTTCTACTAGAATCTGTCGCTCGGGAGACGATCGATGCGCGTGCGAGTCGTTCTGGCCATCACGGCAGCCGCCGCCCTCTGCAGTGCGGGATCCGCAAACGCCCAGGTGGACTTCACCGGCCAGTGGGCGCCGCTCTACCACGAAGACACCATCGAGCGCATTCCGGGCCCCGAGCTGGGCGACTACACCGGCCTCCCCCTGAGCGACGCCGGCCGCATGCGCGCCGACTCGTGGGACGCCGATCGGATCTCGGTCGTGCAGGAATATCAGTGCCGGCCGCATTCGGCCGACTACTCGCTGCGCGGCCTCGCGCCGATGCGCATCTGGGCCGAGTACGACCCGGCCACGCAGCGCATCATCGCCTTCCACACCCACATCGGCGCGTACGAGAACAAGCGGACGATCTACCTCGATGGCCGGCCGCATCCCGACGAATATGCGCCGCACACGTTCCAGGGATTCTCGACCGGTGTGTGGGAAGGCAACATGCTGACGGTCACCACCACGCACCTGAAAGAGAACTACCTGCGGCGCAACGGCGTCCCGCGCAGCTCGAAGGCGACGTTCACCGAGCACTGGGTGATGCACGGCGGCTATCTGACCATCACGCACGTGGTGTACGACCCGGTGATGTTGACCGAGCCGCTCGTGCGCAGCCAGACCTGGTTCCTCGACCCGGGTCAGCGCGCCGGGCTCTTCCCCTGCGAATACCTGCCGGAAGTGCCCGCCGAAGCCGGCACCGTACCCCACTATCTGCCCGGCACGAATCCGTGGCTCAGGGAGTTCGCGGACTGGTACGGATTGCCGTTCGAGGCCACACGCGGCGGGGCGGAAACGCTGTATCCCGAATACCGCGCGAAGCTGGGGGCCTACAAGCCGAAGGACAAGTGCGAGCGCTTCTGCAACTGCACGGGCTTCGGCGACTGTCTGTCGCCGACGGGTGGGCGATGACCCGCCTTCGCTCTCCGAGCCTCGGCGGGCAAGCCCCTCAGCGCTCTCGGAGCTACGACGGGCAAGCCCCTCAGCGCTCTCCGAGCTACGGCGGGCGGGCGCTGCTGGCACTCGCCATCGCAGCATGTGGATGGGCACTGGTGTCTGCGCAGGCGCCGGCCGCGCGCACGACTCCTCAACCGATCCGGCCTGCTCCCGATCCTGCGTCGACCGACATCAAGGTCGTACGTGTGCAGGGCAACGTGTACATGCTTGCGAGCCGTGCCGGCAACGTCGCGGTCCAGATTGGCGCGGACGGCGTGCTGCTCGTCGACACGGGCACGGCGCCCATGGCCGAGAAGCTGTTTGCCGCAATCCGCACGCTGTCGAACAAACCAATCCACACCATCATCAACACGCACCTGCACGCCGATCACACCGGCGGCAACCAGGCGCTGGTGAAGCTCGGCGCCGGCGGTCCGCAGCCGCCGCGCGTCATGGGGCACGAAAACACCTACAACCGGATGGTCGACGCCGCCATCGAGGCCAACGCCAACACGCCGGCCGCCTCGCTGCCCAGGAACACCTACTACACGCCGACGCGCGACTTCTATCTCAACGGCGAAGGCATCGTCCTGCACCACGCCGCCCGCGCGCACACCGACGGCGACACGCTCGTCCACTTCCGCGGCTCGGACGTGGTCGCCACCGGCGACATCTTCAGCCCGAATCTCTACCCGGTGATCGACGTCGCGAACGGCGGAACCGTCAACGGCACGATCGCGGCGCTGAACAAGGTGCTGGAGATCACCATACCTGCGAAATATCAGGAGGGCGGCACCTACGTCGTTCCCGGCCACGGACGGGTGTGCGACGAGGCCGACGTCGTCGAGTACCGCGACATGGTGACGATCGTTCGCGATCGCATCGCCGATCTCGCCAGGAAAGGGCTCACGCTCGAACAGGTCAAAGCCGCCAGGCCCACCCGCGACTACGACGGCGACTACGGCGCCACCACCGGATTCTGGACGACCGACATGTTCGTCGAAGCCGTCTACAGGACGATCAATGCGAAGTAGCGCCATCGTCACTCTCGTGCTGGCGGCCGCCTCGGTCGTGGCGGCGCAAGGGCCTCCCGGCGGCCGCGGCGCTCCGCAGCCGCCGCGCACGCCGAGGGCTGCCGCGCCCGTCGACTTCACCGGCTACTGGGTGTCGGTCGTCACCGAGGACTGGCGATGGCGGATGGTGACGCCGGCACGCGGCGACTTCGCCGGTGTGCCGCTCAACGCCGCCGGCCGCAAGCTTGGTCTCGCGTGGGATCCGGCCAGGGACGAGGCCGAGGGCAATCAGTGCAAGGCCTACGGCGCGCCGGCCATCATGCGGGTGCCGGGCCGCCTCCACATCACGTGGCAGGACGACTCGACGCTGAAGATCGAGACCGACCAGGGCATGCAGACGCGGCTGTTCCACTTCGGAGGGAAGCCGGCACCCGGGCTGAAGCCGTCGTGGCAGGGCTACTCGGTCGCCAACTGGGAAGGCCCGCAGCGCGGGTCGGGCCCGCCCGACTTCCTGCCGATCGCGCTCAACCCGCGCGAGGGCACGCGCGGCCGGGCGCTCGAGGTCGTCACCACCAACCTGCGGGCGGGCTACCTGCGGAAGAACGGCGTGCCGTACAGCGAGAACACGGTGCTGCGCGAGTACTTCGACCTGTTCACCGAACGCAACGGCGATACGTGGTTCGTCGTGACGACAATCGTCGAAGACCCGACGTATCTGACGCAGCCGTTCGTCACGAGCAGCAACTTCAAGAAGCAGGCGGACGCGACCGGGTTCGTGGGGACGCGGTGCAGCGCGCGCTGAGGGGGAGGTGACCGCAGGGGTCATTTTTCAGCTGAAACGCGGGGGCCGCTGAGATCGCAGGGATCACTTTTCCGCTGAAACGCGGGGGGCGCGGGGACCGCGGAGGTGTTACCTGACCGGCTTGTCTGCGGCGCGGGCGGCCTTGAGGATGTTCACCAGCCCGTAGTTGTGCTCGTGGCATTCGAAGGGCAGCAGCGGCTGCGTGTCGCGGGTCAGCGGGATTGCGATCGTCCACGGCCGCGTCCAGGTTGCCGGATCTTCAATCGTCGCGGTCCAGTGAATCGTGTCGGGCGCGACACGCGTGAATCGTTCGACGACGCGGAACGTGGCGGGATCGGCGCCGCGATACGCGGCGGCCTTCGTGAAGTTCGTCGTCTCGACGACCAGCGTGTCGCCCTCCCACCGGCCGCGCGCGTCGCCCATGTGCATGCGCACACCCGCGCCGACGTGCGGCCGGCCGTCGAGCGGAATCACACGCGCCTCGTGAATGATCTCGTAGGTGATCACGACGAATCCGGGCGTCTGCACGATCTGGTAGTTGTTGCCGTACATCACCGGAATCATCGAGCCCGGGATACTGCGCGTGATGCAGCGTTCGAGGAAGCCGAGATCCTGAGGGCCGTTGAACGGTCCGCCCATGAAGCTGGTGCGTGGCGGACCGGCGCCGCGTCTGCGCGCCTCCTCCGTGAGCGGAGGGATGCGGCCGTCCGGCGGATCGACGATCAGCCATGCCTGACTGCGCTTGGAGAGGTTCAGATTCTCGAGCCACCAGTAATCTGGGCCGCGCGGACCAGGCGCCAGGCCCTCGATCGCCTGCTGCTCCGCCGCGCGGCGGATTTCAGCCATCTCCGCCGGCGTAATGTCGTCGAGCGTCCGGCCCTCGAACCGTGCCGGGCGCTCCAGCGGCGTCGCGTATTCGTTGGAGTTGGTGTACGTGCCTTCCAGATCCGGGTCGCCCCAGGGGGTCCGGGGCGCCCGGTAGCCCTGGGCGGCCGCGTGCGCCGCGGTCAGCACGAAGAGCAGGGCCGCAACGGTGCGGAACACGGGGCCAATTATGCGGCCGGACCCGGCCACGCCGCGCACGGAATCCCGAATCCCAATGATTCCTGATTCCTGATTCCTGAATCCTGAATCCTGATTCCTGCTTCCTGATTCCTGTTTGTTGCTGAGCGGTTGCTTTTCCACTTTTCCCGCTTCGAGGGTAGACTGACCTCGTGAGGCGCCGGCGAACCATCATCCTGATCCTGGCGGCCATCGTGGCGGTGTTCCTGGCCGTCCGCGTTGAGGCGCAGTTCCGGCAGCGCGGGTTCCGCGGCTTCGGCAACCTCCGCCTCGGGCAGCTTGCCAGGGAAAGCGATTTCGACGGCGGCTTCCATTTCTGCCGTGCCTATTTCCGCAGCGACTTCCGCGGCGACTCGGCCGGGAACTGGAGCGTCGACTACCCGCGCGCCGACATCAATCTGTCGATTCGCTTGAGCGAGCTGACCCGCACCAACGTCAGCATGACCAACGGCGAGCCCAATCCGCTGCTCGTCCGCCTCACCGACGATGTGATGTTCCGCTGCCCGTTCATCATGATGACGGAAGTGGGATCGGCCTATTTCGACGAGCAGGAAACCGAGCGGCTGCGCGAGTACCTCCTCAAGGGCGGCTTCCTGTGGGCAGACGACTTCTGGGGCAGCTACGCGTGGGAGTGGTGGGCGGCGCAGATCGGGAAGGTGCTGCCGCGGTCGGAGTATCCGATCGTCGACCTGCCGCCCAGCCACCCGCTGTTCTCGTCGCAGTTCGTGATCCAGAAGGTGCCGCAGATCGCGTCGATCAACTACTGGGCCGCCACCGGCGGCGACACGTCGGAGCGCGGGGCCGACAGCCGCGAGCCGCATGCGCGCGCCATCCTCGACAAGCACGGGAACATCATGGTGTTGATGACGCACAACACCGACCTCGGCGACTCGTTCGAGCGCGAGGCCGACGACCCGCAGTACTTCTACCAGATGTCGGTGCCCGGCTATGCGTTCGGCGTGAACACGCTGCTCTACGCGCTCACGCACTAGCGCCAGGGTCGGTCCACACTTTCCGCCTCGCGGATCGTCGCCTCGGCGTCCCACCTAGTGATGTATCCCGCCTTCAGGTTCGCTTCGGTCGTTTCTCTCACACGGCGGACGTAGGCGTCCTTCGTAGGATAGAGCGCAAGCACACGTGCCGCGTCGAACGGCTCCCATGAGCCCATCAGCCGGCAGTTGCGCTCGCCGCTTGCGGCGGCGCCCGCGCTGCCGACGTTGTCGCCGGTGTTTCTCGCAATCGGCGCGGCAACGGCGGCCAGACGGATCCCGCCGCGCGCCAGACCCAGTTCGTCGCGCACGATCTCCCAGCGCGGCCCGACGTTTCCGCGGCCGCGCCCGGCGTCGCCCGGCGGCAATGGCGAGGCCGGAAGCTGCCGGAGCTCGATTGGCGGAGCGGTCGGCGGTGCGGCGCCGTCGGCCAGCCATCGATGCACCGCGTCGAACGCTGCGTTCAGCACGTGATACGAGGGCACGCGGCTGAACGGCATCTGCGCGCATCCGCCGGTGATGCCCTCGTTCTCGGCACCGGTGCCGTTGCCGGGCGGGCCGTTGCCCTTCTCGCCGCCGCTGATCGAAGGTCCGCCGATCGGCGGGGAACCCTCTACGGGCCGCATGCCCGACACGCGCAGGCCCAGGGCCGCCATCGATCGCGAGAACTGCGCGTCGAGGTGCGACGTCCCGGCGACTTCCCATTGCCGGTAGTTGTTCGAATCCCGCATGCGCGCGTTGGCCTGACCGGCGACGTCGCTCTCGTCGAGGTACTTGAAGACCTTGACGTTGAGATCCTGGCTGACGCGCCCGCCGCCGCCGTGCAGGAGCACCGCATCGAAGATCTTCGAGGTCAGCGGATGCACGGAGTGGAAGTAGGTGTAGAGGCGGCCTGCCGACTGCGAGTGGCCGGCGGCGACGAGGCGCTGCGCGCGCAGGCCGCCCATGACGTCCCGATTGGCCTTGCCGCGGATGGCGAGCCCCGCCGCGCTGAAGATGTCGTACGACAGCGCGTCGCCGATGATCGTCCCGCCTCGCGACACGTCGAGCGTGCCGTAGCGGTTGGGGCTCCACTCCCGCAGCGCGTTGACGCCCACCGCCTGCGCCGAGACGCCGACCCACGCGTATCCGGCGCGCATGAGATGCGCGTACGACTGGAACCACTCGTACTCGCCGTCGTGGCCCTGCGAGACGTTGTACCACTCGACGATCACCGTCCCGTTGAAGCGCGCTGCCTGCCGCGGGCGGCGCACGACAATGCGCGTCTGGTACGGGTGATCGACGTCGATCACGCTGCCGCGCGCGCCGGCGGGCGTGGTGTAGCGATTGGCCCGCCCGGAGAGGAAGAACTCCTCTTCGACATAGCCCTGCCTGGCGAGATCGAAGGGGGACGCGTTGTAGGGGTAGCCGTGGCCGGGATGACGGAGGGGCGTGGTGTTCGCCACCGGACTGGTCACCTGCGGCGGCCGCAGGACGACGTGATGAGCCTGCTCGCCTGCCGCGCCGGCGGCGAGCGCGAGAGTCAGTGCCGCACCGGTGAGCAGACGACGCATCGATTGCTCCTTTCGGTCCTCGAGTCCCCGGCCGGGGATTTAGCCCGGGCCTGGCCCGAACCTGCCCCGACGCTATTTCGGCCGCGGGAAACGGCCCTTGAACACCAGCTCGGTGATCGGCCGCCGCGTGTTCGGAAGCTCCCGCGACTGAAAATCCTCCGGCAGATCTTCCTTCCGGCCCGGCCTGCCGACTGCCGCCATCGCCTCGACGGTGTAGTCGTCGGGAATGTCGAGCACGGCTCGCGCCTTCGCGTAATCGAAGCCCGCCATGCCGTGGACGACCAGGCCGCGCAGCGTGCCCTGCAGCGCCAGGTTCTCCCACGCCGCACCGGTGTCGTAGCTATGCGTGATCAGCGGCCTGCCGGTCCGCTCGTTGGTCGTCCTCGAGATGAACAGCAGCAGTGCCGCGGCGCGCCGGCACCAGATCCTGTTGCGTTCGCCGAGCAGGTCGAAGAAGAGCGGCCACTCGTCGGTATCGCGATGCGCGTAGAGAACGCGCCAGGGATGGGTGTTGCCAGCCGATGGCGCCCACCGCGCCGCTTCGAACAGCACGAACAGCTCCTCATCGTCGATCGGCTCGCCCGACATCGCGCGCGGCGACCAGCGATCCAGGAACAGAGGGTCTATGGGGTGGTCCGCCCTGCGGACCGCACTTCCCTTGACGATCACGGCGATCAGTAACCGAGCCGCACGACGCCGTCCTTGGCGCCGTTCACCGTCCCGCTCTCCAGCCACTCGCGCGAGGCCTCGAACAGCAGGAGACGGTTCTTCTCCCACATGGCGTTGTGCGACGAGCAGCCGAGATCGACGAGCATCTTCTGCGGTGAGCCCAGATCGGCATGCAGCGCGCGGACCCGATCCGGCGTCACCTGCTTGTCGTGAATGCCCGCCACCAGCAGCGTCGGCGTGGTCATCCTGGCGACCGTCGCCTGATTCCAGCCCCAGGTCGTCGTTTGCGGCGCCCGCCGCACGCCCGGGCCCCAGGTCGCCCCCACCGGATCGGACTCGAGCATCGCCGACCACACGGCGTCGCCGACCGCCGGGTCGTACTGATCGGGACAACCGATCTGGCGTGCCCAGTTCGCCTCGAACTGCGTGCGCGACTGGGTGTTGAAAGCCGTCCCTTCGGCGGGAAGTTTCGGTGCCTCGGCGGGCATTGTCGGGTTGTAGGCAGGCGCGAGGATGACCAGCCGATGCACCCTGGACGGATTCTGCGCCGCGTAGCCGCCGGCGCGCGGACCGCCAAGCGACCATGCCACGAGGCTGACGCGATCGACACGCCGCCGCAGGCGGATGTAGTCGACTGCCGCGCCTATGTCGTTCCAGTCCGATCCGATGTTGGTCAGCGCGTACGGATACGACGGCGTGCACGGCGTGCCGACGAACAGCGTGCGCTGATTCTCGGCCAGGTTGCACGGGTCGTTCATCGGCGCCGGCCGCGTCGACCGGCCGTAGCCGGTCATGTCCACGGAGAACACGTCGAAGCCCGCCTGCGCCAGATGCGCCATCCAGCTGTAGCCGGGGGCGGGGGCATCGAAGGCCACTTCCGCCGGCGTGCCCGCGCCGTGCACGAACAGCACGACACGATCGGCGGGCGTCGTTCCCCGCGCCACCATGCCGGCGAGCACGCGCTCGCGCACGTAGAGCTGCGCCTGCTGCCCGGCAATCGCCGGCACCGTGGACTTCACCCGTACGAAGTGATCGATCGCCAGCAGGCGTCCGCTGTCGTCGCCGGCGAGCGGGATCGCACAGGCGGCAATGAGGATCAGGGTCGTCAGAACTCGCATCGGCCTAATGAGTGACGTTCTTCAGGTGCTCCCTCAGGATGTCGCGCCCGAAGTCGCCGTTGAAGTCGCGCCAGATCGAGTGCACGTGGTTGCCGTCGTTCTGGCTGTTGTCGAATTCGATCAGGAAGGTCGGCCCCTGCACGCGGTAGTAGTGCTTCTGGCCCCGCTCGAGCGAACCGGCCCAGGCGAACGCGATGTTGTCGATGCCGGCCGCCTTCACCCTGGCCATCCGACCGGCGGCCAGCTCCGGAGCCATGAGACCGGTGTAGGCATCGATCACCTTCATGAGCTGCTCGCGCTGTGCCGGCGTCATCGCCGACGCCTTCAGGCCCTCGGGCGACAACGGCTTGATGTCCAGTGCGTTGCCGGTCACGATGTCGTTGAGCGCGACGTCGTTGAAGACGGCAATCTTGCGCTGCGCCGGGTCGAGCGACGTGACGAGCGCGCGGGCCGTGTCTTCGAGCAGCCCCAGGGTCCGCTGCCCCTTCTGGGGTCCGTTCCGGACCTCGGCCGGATTCGCGCCGGCAAACGACGGCGTGCTCGAGACCGCGACGCCGTTCACGACCGAGAAGTGCAGCGAGATGTGGTGGAACTCGACGCGCCACCCCCATGCCCCCTTGGCCGAGGGCGTGCCGAAAATCGAGAAGCGGTAGCCTTCGGGATCACGCACCGGTCCCCGGCCCTGCTCGGTCTCGCGCAGGATGTTCTCGAGCTGCATGATCTTCGTGTAGGTGTCGTAGCCGCGCGCGCTGAGGCCGGTCTTGAGCAGCTCGTGGGCCAGCTTCCGCTGCGGCTCGGTCATGGCCTTGAGCTGCAGGCCGTTGCGTTCGAATTGCGGCACGAAGTGCCAGCGCAGACGCTCGCCGGACTCGAACGGGAACGTCGCCTGCTGCCGCTGTTCCGGCGTCAGCGACGCCAGGAAGCTGGTCGCCGCCGTGGTCATCGCCTGCGCCGTCGAGCGCTGCTGCCCGACAACGGCAATGCTGAAGACCGTCAGGAGACCGAGGCCGAGAATCAGTCGTGGAGAAAGCATGCGGGACATGCGCGCACCTCTGGGATGCAGAGAAAGTCGCCGGATGGTAGCACGGTTCGCACGGCAGCGCTCGATCCGGCGTGGGCGACGGTATGATTAGGCCCTCACACGAGGAGGAACGCCGTGGCTGATTCGATCGACCGCCGTGACTTCTTCAAGGGTGCGGCGCTGGGCGCCGCCGGTCTGGTGGTCTCGACCGACACGACCGCCGATGCGGCAGCGGCCCCCCCGCCGTCGCCGGTGGCTTTGCCGACGACTGCCGCCGCCCACGACCTTGCCTACGCACAGGCGCAGGCCGCGGTCAGCACCCCGCCGCGTGCGGCCACAGCGGCCGGGCGGCCGGCATCCGATTTCATGGTCGACGTGCTCAAGAAGATCGGCTTCGAGTACGCCGCCATCAACCCCGGCTCGACGTTCCAGGGCCTGCACGAGTCGCTGATCAACTACGGCAAGAACACCGCGCCGGAGCTGCTCACCTGCCTCCACGAGGAAGCCGCCGTCGCCATCGCGCACGGCTACGCCAAGGCCGCCGGCAAGCCGATGCTCGTTGCCGTGCACGGCACCGTCGGCCTGCTCCACTCGTCGATGGCGCTCTTCCAGGCCTGGGCCGACCGCGTCCCGGTCGTGATGATCGTCGGCCACCACCGCAATCCATCCGGCGTCATCAACCGGCCGCACAGCGCGCAGGACATGGGGCTGCTCGTTCGCAGCTTCGTCAAGTTCGACGATGAGGCGACGAACCTCGAACGCTTCGCGGACGCCGCCATGCGGGCCTACAAGATCGCGATGACGCCGCCGATGGGGCCGGTCGTGCTGACCGTTTCCGCCGAGCTGCAGGAGTCGATGGTCACGACCGAGCCGCGCATTCCCGAGCTCGTGATGCCGGCGCCGCCGCAGGGCGAGGCCGCCGCCGTGCGCGAAGCGGCGCGCCTGCTCGTCAACGCCGAAAGCCCGCTCATTCAGATCGCCAAGCTGGGACGCACGCCGAAGGCGTGGGACCTGTTGATCGAGCTGGCCGAGCTGCTGCAGTCGCCGGTCGACACCATGGGCTATTCCTCCTGGCAGAAGTTCCCGTCCTGGCATGCGCTCTACGGGACCGGCGGCCGCGGCTACACCCCCGACGTCACCCTGGGGCTCGAGGTCACCGACATGTCGGCGCAGGCGCGTGCCGCGCGGGCCAACAATCGCAAGACGATCAGCATCTCCGCCGAGCACCTCTACCAGGGCAGCAACATCCACGACTACGGCCGCTATGCCGACGTCGACCTGGCGATCGCGGCCGATGCCGAAGCGACGCTCCCGTCGCTCATCGAGGAAATCCGCCGGCAGATCACGCCTGCGCGCAGGAGCGCGATCGAGGCGCGCGGCAAGCGCATCGCGGCGGCGCACAAGGAGCAGCAGCTCGACGCCATCCGCAACGCGAGACACGGATGGGACAACAGCCCGGTCAGCGTGCCGAGGCTGATCGCGGAGCTCGGCGATCAGATCGCCGGAGACGACTGGGCCATCGTCTCCGGCCATCAGTTCACCGGCGACTGGCAGCGCCGGCTGCTCAATCACGACAAGCCCTATCGCTACAACGGCGACTGCGGCGGGTTCGGCATCGGCTACGACACGCCCGCCTCGGTGGGCGGCGCGCTCGCGCACCGGAAGCACGGGCGGCTGTCGGTGGCGATCGTCGGCGACGGCGATCTGAACTTCAGCCCAGGCGTGCTGTGGACGGCGGCTCACCACAAGATCCCGCTCCTCTTCGTCGTCCACAACAACCGCGCGTATCACGCCGAGGTGATGATCATCCAGCGGATGTGCGGCGTGCGGGGGCGCGGCAACGAGAACGCCCACATCGGCAACGTCATCGCCGACCCCGATCCGAACTACGCGGCGCTGGCCAAGGCGTACGGGATGTACAGCGAGGGGCCAATCGAGAACCCGAAGGATCTGGCGGGCGCGCTTCAGCGCGCGCTGGCCCGGGTCCGCGCCGGCGAGCCGGCGCTCGTCGACGTCGTCTCGCAGCCGCGGTGAGTCTCATGAAGCTGCTGCCTTTCGCCCTCGTCTTCGCGCTCGCGGCGGCCACATCCGCACAGTCGCCCGCCAAGCCGCTTCCCGCGCCGACCGGCAACGCGCAGCGCGGCAAGGTCGTGTACGAGACGACGCTGCGCTGCTTTGCCTGCCACGGCTACGACGGCCAGACCGGCTCGCCGCGGCTCGTGCCGATGGCGCGCGGCGAGGACGTGTTCCTCGCCTACGTGCGCAAGCCCGCGACGACAGGGATGCCGTCGTTTGCCGCAGTGCCCGAGCAGGATCTGCGGGACGTCTACGCGTACATCCGCTCGATCCCGCAGGCGGCCCCCGCGGTCGAGAGCGTGCCGCTCATCAAGGGCATTCTCGACCGGCGCAGCAAGGCCCACTGAGGCGTCCGCCGGTCGTTCCCGTCATGAAGCGCGCGTTCGGCCTCCCACGGCAGCCGGAGGATATCCGGTTGTTTGCGAGCGAACGCGCCAAGGAATGAGTTCGGGATCAGCGAGTGCGCTGCGCGCAGTATCGAGAATTCCGTCTACGCGTTCGATCAGCGCGTGACCTTGCGCTTCCACAGCTCCCACGCGCGCGCATACTCGTTCGGGTCGGCCATGCGCAGCTTTGCTTCCGCGGGATCGATCCACGTGTACTTCCCGCCGAGACTCACGGCCTGGATCTGCGCACGCGCGTTGAGATCGAGGTAGACGCTGCGGCCGACGACGTTCGGGATCGAGCTGGCGACGACGACCGCGCCGTGATGGCGCATCAGCACCGCAGGCCTGCTGCCGAGCGACTCGGCAAGCGCGCGTCCAAGCGTCGCATTGCGGACCAGCAGATCCGTGGTGCCGGCCGCCTGCCTGATGTCGAACACCGGCACGCCATCGGCGACGAACGCCGCCATGTGATACATCGCGCGCAGCGGCACGTCGGAATCGGCGAACGGGATCAGCGACGGCGTGTGGCAGTGGACGATGGCGTTGACGTCGGGGCGGGCCTTGTAGATCTCGCTGTGGATGAAGCGCTCGAGATACGAGGTGCGGCCGCTCTTGTCGACCGGGTTGCCGTCGAAGTCGAGCTCGAGGATGTCGCTGCCCGTCACCAGCTCCGGCGGCATCGATCGCGCCAGGAGGAACCGGCCGGGACGCGACGGGTGACGCACGCTGACGTGCCCCATCGCGTCCAGGATGTTCTCCATCGCCAGGATGCGGTTGGCGGCGACGAGATCCGCAATTACATCGGCGGGAGCGGAAGCCGGGGCCTGGCGCCCGCTCGCCGCCGGCGGCCGTACCGACGCGATGAACATCACGGCCAGCGCTGCGGCGGCGATTCTGCGATCGAGCATTGCGGTACTTTCAAGATGCGAATTCGAGAATGCCATCACTGCCGGCTCTCCATGCGGCAGTTGCATTCCGACTCTTGCATTTCGCCCGCGCACCTACGGTAGCGCATAAACATACAGTGCGTTGTACGTGCGGTTCGGCTTGATCCCGGCCTGATCCATCAACGCCCCTGTGATCGCCCCCGCTCCGGTCAGCACGGCGATGTACTGCTTGCCGTTGACCGCATAGGTGATCGTGCTGTTGGTGATCGGTCCGCCGAGCGTCTGCTCCCACAGCATCTTGCCGCTCACGGCGTCGAACGCCCGCAGCTTCTGATCGAGATCGCCGAAGAAGACGAGGTTGCCGGCCGTCGTGAGCACGGCGCCGTTGGTCGGCGCCCGGCCGACGTGGATCGGCTTCATCTCGCCCGTCGTCATGTTGACCTTCATCAGCCCCGCCCACCTGTTGAGATCGACGCCGGGACGCGGGATGCCGACGCGCCGCTCGCGCGGCTGGCCGTTCGGTCCCTGAGTGGTCATGTCGAGACAGTTCTCGACGTAGGGGACGAACAGCGAGTTCGTGCCGGGATGGTAGGCCGTCGGCCAGTAGCTGCGCGTGTTCCAGTAGCAGATGATCCGGCGATCCTGGGGGCCCGTGAACAGCTTGTCCTTGTTGAGGAACACCTTGCCCGTCTTGCCGTCGATGCGGGAAATCAGGAAGTCGGGCGTGTCGAACGGGAACGGAGTGCCCCAGAGGAACTGTCCGGTGGCGCGATCGTTGACGAACAGGCCGCCGCCCTCGCCGATCATCACGATGACGTCGCGCTCCTCGCCGCGCCTGATGTCGGGATTGATCCACTTGACGAACTTCGGATTCGGGTCGAGCTTCGTCCGCAGCAGCGTGCGCTCGTTGCCGTAGTCCTCGTCCCAGTCGTCGCCGGGCAGGTGCTGGTAGTACCACTTCAGCTTGCCGGTGTCGGGATCGAGCGCGATCGTCGAGTTGCTGTACAGGTCGGCGGGCGATTCGGCGGGGATCGCGTTGGAGTTGCCGCCGTGGCGATTGGCGCGGGTGTTCGGCGTCGGATTCGCCACGCCCCAGTAGATGAGACGCCGACTCGGGTCGTAGCCGCCGGGAAGCGCCCATGTAGACGCGGCGCGGGTCTCGTCAGGCGCGCCGGCCCACGTCTCGCCGCCGGGTTCGCTGGACGCCGCCGCCGTGTAGAAGCGCCATACTTCCTTGCCCGTCTTCGCGTCGTGGGCGGCGATGTAACAGTCCTCGCGGCGCGGCGCGCACGCGCGTCCGGTGATCACCTTGCCCTCGATGACGATCGTCCCGGCGGTCAGGCGTCCCGAGGACTTCGTCTCCCAGCGCAGCTCGCCGGTCCGGGCGTCGAGCGCCTCGATGAAGCCGTCGGGCGTGCTGTTGAAGATCAGGTCCTCGTAGATCGAGATCGTCTTCGCCCGCGTGGCGCCGGACGGCCGCTTGTGCTCCCAGATCGTCTCGCCGGTCGCCGCGTTGATCGCGCGCACGCCGTTGCCGGGCAGCAGCACGTACATCACGCCGCGGTAGACGATGGGGATGCTCTCCTGGACGCCGTTGGGGAGCTCCACCTTGAACACTTCCTTGAGCTGCGCGACGTTCTTCGTCGTGATCTGGTCCAGCGGGCTGAAGCGCTGGGCGTCGTAGGTGCGGCTGTACATCAACCAGTCGTTGGGACTCGGCTTGAGCAGCATTTCTTCGGAGACCGGAACGAACGGCTGCGGCTTCTGCTGGGCGGTGACGAGGGCCACGGCGCCCGCCGCGGCGAGCGCGAAAGTCAGGAAGACACGTTGCACGTTATGAGCTCCTCGCGGGCAAATTCTGCGACAGGGGTCTGACCCCGGGACAGACCCCGGGACAGACCCCGGGACAGACCCCGGGACAGACCCCGGGTCAGACCCCATCGGTTGGCGGATGGTACCACGATGTCCGGTGCGGATTTTTCCGGGGCGCGGTTGGGGTCAGGTTCGGGCCGACGTCAGGCCCCGGCCCGAACGACAGCATTTCGCGTGATCCCCTTGATCGACGTGACACCCGACTGACGCATCACGAGCTGCAGCTCCCGGCGCAGGATGTCGAGCACGGCCTCGACGCCTTCCTGCCCGAACGACGTCAGGCCCCAGATATACGGACGGCCCACGCCGACCGCCGTCGCCCCGAGCGCGAGCGCCTTGAAAATGTCGCCGCCGCGGCGGAAGCCGCTGTCGACGAACACCGGCGCGCGGCCCCTCACACCGGCGACGACCTCCGGCAGGCACTCGATCGTCGAGCGCATCGTGTTGTCCGCACGGCCGCCGTGATTCGACACGAACACACCGTCGACGCCGTGCTGCATCGCCAGCTCGGCGTCCTCGCGCGTGACGATGCCCTTGACCAGGATCTTCATGCTGGTCGTGTCCTTCAGCCGCTTGATGTACTCCCAGGTCGGCGTCCCGATCTCGGGCTTGTTGTCGGGGCTGCTTCGCAGCGCATTCACCATCGGTCGATTGGTGAGATCGGTGAGCGGGTTGCCCTTGTGGCACGACCCGCATTGCTGCTGGTTGCGCTGCTGCACGCGCGAGAAGATCTCGTTGTTCCGTCCGCCGAGCAGATCGACGGTGAACACCAGCGCCGGACAGCCGGCCGCCTCCACGCGCTTCACCAGCTCCCGCGTCTGCGCCCATTGCGGCCGCACGTAGAGCTGAAACCACACGGGCTCGCCCCGTGCCGCATTCACCTCCTCCACCGGCGTCGTCGTCATCGTCGACAACATCTGCAGGTGCTTCTTCGCCTGCGCCGCGCGTGCGGTGGCCAGCTCGCCCTGCGGGTTGTAGATGCGGTGCCCGCTGACCGGGCAGAGGAAGATCGGCGTCTCCCACGTCCTGCCGAAGAGCGTGACCGAGGTGTCGACCTTGCTGACGTCGACGAGCCTCCGCGGGCGGATGTGGTAGCGCTCGAAGCCCTCGCGATTGGCCCGAATCGTGGCGCCGTCTTCGGCGCCGTTCGCCATCCAGGCCCAGTGCCACGCCGGGAGCTTCGCGCGCGCGACGGCCTCGAAGTCGAAGACGTTCAGCGCGTCGCCGACGCTGGCGATCAGATCGGACACCGCGGAGGGCGCCCCTGCCTGCTGCGCGATGAGCGAAGGGAAATCGAGCAAGGATGCAAGCGGGCTCGCCGCCAGCAGGTGCAGAAACCGTCGTCGATTGGTGTGGGTCATCGTACGCATGAAGGGCCGTCCCCCCAGGCCCGAAAGGGTGGAGGACGGCCCTTACGTTAACTCAGGTCCGCCTGAAGGCGGACACTACAGATTCAGGTCCGCCTCAAGGCGGACACTACGGGTCCACCTGGAGGTGGACACTACACTATTTCTGATCGTCGGGGCCGTCCTTCGGGGCGCCCGTGCCCGACGATCCCATGAACAGCCGCCTGCCGTCGGGCAGGATCATGTCGGCGCCGTTGGCGCGGTTGGCGCCGTTCTTCGCGCGATAGCCTTCGATCGTGATCTCGGTGCCGGGCAGAAGGGATTTCTTGTTGAAGCCGCGCCGCACCAGCGTGTTCGGCGTGCCGCCCTCGATCATCCACCGCGTCACGCTGCCGTCGGGGTTCTTGACGTCGAGATGAATCCACGTGTGCGGATTCACCCAGTCCATCTTGACGACGGTGCCCTTGAGGGTCACCGGCTGGTTGGCGTCGAACTCGGCGGCAAACGAATGATGCGCACGAATCGACGCAGACAGACCAAGGACGACGAACGCGGCGGCCAGTACGAATCGTGCTCTCTCCATGGGCTGATGGACTCCTGTTCGTCAAAACGGGGTCAGCGCTCCTGCCTGTCGTCCACGGCGCCCGAGCCGGCGGGAGCCTTGCCCTGGGCAGCCGCCTTCTCCGCGTCGCGTGCGACCTCGAGAATGTTGACCATGCTCAGGTTCGCCTCGTGACAGGCGTACTCGAGCAGCTCGCCCTCGGTGGGCCGCATCGGGAGCAGCACCGTCCACGGCCTCTCCCACGTGGTCGGATCGCTGACGGTGAGCCGCATCTCGAGCCGGTTGTCGGCGACCCGGGTGTATCGCTCGACCAGGTGCAGACCGGTCGTCGACCCGCGGTAGTTGTTCTTGCCGTTGAAGTTCGTCGTCTCGACGACGAGCGTGTCGCCTTCCCACCAGCCGCGCGAGTCGCCGATCCAGTGGCGGATGTTGTCCGACAGGCGCGGCCGGCCATCGAGCGGGACGACGCGCGCCTCGTGGATCATCTCGTGCACGATGACCGCCGTTCCTGGCGCCTGCACGATCATGATGTTGTTGTTGTAGAGCGTCGGCAGGCTGGCCGTGGGCAGACCGTAGGTGATGCAGCGCTCCTGATTGCCGCGATCGAGCCACGACGCGTTCACGGTGTTGTTGCGATTGGGCGCCCGGGCGAGCCGCGCCTTGCCCTCAGGCGTCAGCGGCGGGATGCGGCCGTCGGGCGGGTCGATGATCAACGACGTGCGGTAGCCATCGGCAATGTAGCGGCCCGGGTCGGTGGCGTACTGCGCGTGCGTGAGCCCCGGCCTGATCTGCTCCGGCGGCGCGTCCATGCGGCGTCCGGCGCGCTCCTCGAGCGCCTTCTTCTCTTCCTCCGTGTAGAACTCCCGGTTGCCGAGCTCGCGTGCGCGCTCGAGGGGCGTGATCGTCCGGTAGTCCCAGGTACCTTGAAGATCGGGATCGCCCCAGGGTGTGCGGGGCACCTGATACCTGGCGCCGTTGGTTGAGGGAGCGGCGGCCGGCCGCGACTGCGCGTGGCCGATGGCCACCGCAAGTCCCAGCGTGGAGGCGAGGGTGATGGCAACAAGGCCAGGAGCCCGGCTCGTCATGGGGACGTCTCCTTCTCGGGGTGGATCCTACACCGCTTGTGGAAAGACGGGAATACAGGGTTCGGTCTCTGGTCTCTCGGCTTTGGGCTTTGGGGGCTTGGGGCTTGGGCTTTGGCCTCTAGAACGCCGAACGGTTTGAAAGAGCCGACATTACGCAGCCTTTCGTGACTGGACTTCTGACAGATGGAGTGTCTCCAGGTTTTGAATCGCGCTCGCCCGCCGGAGGTCGAAGGTGTTCTTGCGGACGCCGACGTAGCGCGCGTGGTTTCCTTGCCGTTGGGAGATGTGCGCGAGTTTGTGTTCAATCTTCGTGCGCTCTCGCAGCGCTTCGCGTCCAGCGGCTG
>Ga0209172_10002208_pt1 | contig 35802 bp, 21 predicted proteins | sample LarsenN4metaG_FD_184113 | JGI IMG/M metagenome (GOLD analysis project Ga0209172, IMG submission 184113) | Hot spring sediment bacterial and archeal communities from British Columbia, Canada, to study Microbial Dark Matter (Phase II) - Larsen... ... | reverse complement strand
TTCTGTTTTGGAACAATAGCCGTTGGCGCTGGTGGCCGTCAGGGTATAAACAGTCGAGACGTCGGGTGTTGCCAGCGGGCCCGAACTGCCCGGCTCGTCGAGTCCGGTTGTGGGCGTCCATTCGTAGTCAGTGGTCGAGTTCAGCACTTCGCCTAATTGCACGGGATAATTTTGGCACACCGTCGTGTCGTTGGCGAGTTTAGGGAAAAACAAGGTGTCCACATTGATAGTTATCTGGTCACTTGCCGAACAGCCTGCTATATTAACGGTTGCTGTGTAGGTAACGGTCGCCGATGGTGTCGCGACGGGATTTTCGATAGTTTGGTTGCTCAAACCGGCGGCAGGTGTCCAAATAAGGCCGGTATTGTTGACATTGTTGGCGGCTTGCAACTGTACGGCAGTTCCCTGGCAAATATTGGTCGGATTGAGTGCTGTAACCTGAATTTGTGGGTCAACAATTTTGACAAAAGCCGAATCTACGTCCACACAAACGCCTACCGTGCCGGTGATTTCCAGCCAAAAATCCTGCGTGGGCGTAGTGGTCGGGTTGGGAATGTTCGGGTTGCTCACAAGTCCCGGCGGCGCCCAGAAATAATCTACCGCGCCTTCGCCCTGGAGTTGCAGCGTTCCGCCGGCGCATACGAACAAGGTGTCGCCGCCTACGACGTTTACTTCTGCCTGGTCTTTTATTTCGATGACGAGCGTTTTCAAAATTACAGGCCCGCAGCCGAAATCGTTGGTCAGTTGAATCGTAATGGTTTCGGTACCTTCCACCAGCACGTCCGAAATCGGGTTGATGGGGAAAGAAAGTTCCGTTTGTCCGGGTTGGAAAGTAATGACGCCCGGAATATTGAGCGTGTAATCAACGCCGAGCGTGGCAGTGCCGCCAAGTGTGACGGTGTAACTGCTTGCTTCGTCGAGCGGTTTGGGGATGGAAATGACGACAGCATCCTGTGCGCCGGTGATACAATTCTCGGTCAGGTAGTCAATGCCGGTTGAAAATTCGACGACCAGATCGGGCGCTCCGGCTTTAATTTCAGAAATAAAAACGCCCGAATCGAGCACACCGTCGCCCCGGTCGGCCACTGCTAATTTCAAGTGATACGTGTTACAGGGAATGACAGTCTGGCGCGCTGTGAGGCTCTTTTTTATCCCCAGCGAGTCGGCGGTAAGGCCGTCGTATTCAAGCACTTGCGCGACGGTTTGGTTACCTTCGTTGTTGCGGTAATATTGCCAGTTGAGCTGATTGTTGACGCTGTTGATTTGCACGGGCGTAGTCGTGAAAGGCAACACGGCGATATTTTTCGCGCCGCCCAGACCCGGGTCTCCCGCGATACCGGGGCCGGAAATCAGGAAGGCAAAAATGTCATTGAAACTGGAATTGACATATTCAGGATATTCTTCCGAACCGAACACGTATTCAAACACCAACTCGTCCGTGCCGGCAAAAACGTCCAGTTCGACGATACAGGCATTAAAAGAGGGCGAATTATTGCCCTGTTGTTCCGACAAATAATCGAGGTCGGCGTCGCCTTCGCCGTTGTTGTTGATGCCGGCGCCGGTCTGCAAGTTGGGGCCGGGAGTCAGATCCACGCTGCCAGAGGTCAATACCAGGCCTTTTTCCAGCCCCAGTCCGTTATTGTCGGTCGGGAAACTAAAGGTTCCGTATGCGCCGTCGGGGCAGTTGATATCCGTGACGGTGACCGTTGTCAGCGGGGTTGACACTGCATTCACAATGTCCTGTGCAGTGATGCTCGAATTGACACTCAACTCTTCCTGCGGTTTGCAAGGCACACTGCTACATTCCCATTTGCCTTTCCAGCCTTCAAATTCGTTGGTGCCGTCCGACTGGAATTGCACTGTGAGGCAGCCGCTCGTAGCCTGCACCTGAAAACAAACGCCACCGCCACCGACAGGGTCGCCGAAAAACGGACCGTTGATTTGCGTAATAGGTTGAACGCCAGTATTGTCGCCGTCATAAAAAGACAAAATATCACCGAACCCACCGAACGGGCCACCCTCGATATTGAAATATTCGAGGGTAAATGTGATGCACGCAGAAGGCTGATTCGGACAAATAACAAAGGTGAAATCTTCGTCCGCACCGTAGTCGCCATCGGGGCCGCCGGAATCGTAGAGTGTGCCTTCGCACAGCGACGAACTGCCCTGGTCAATCGTAACAATAGGCGGGATTTTGTCCACACAAAGCGTAAACTCGCCCGAATTCGGCGTTCCTGTCTGCGAATAATCGGATACACGTATAAAATACTGAAGTCCCGGCGTCAGCCCGATCACATCGAGAAAAAGGCTGTTTTCACCGATGTCGGCTTTGGCGCACAACAATTCGGCCAGTCCGTCGAACTCGCAGTCGCCGCGATAAATGGCGAATTCCGGGTTTAGGATGGAGTTGCCTACCCCTGTGAGCGTGATACGAAAATCGAACAACGTATCCGGGCAGGTAAACATGAACCACACGTCGCGTTGGGCCACGCCGCTATTGAAACAACTGGGATTGTTGTCGTTGCCTATGTCTGTGGACGTAGCTCCCACATTGCTAAAAATATCGGGCGGACAAATCGGCGCCGTACCGAGGTCAATGAGGCCGGAACAGTTGTCGTTGACCGGCGTTTGGGCAAACAGCGCGCCCGCCATCGCGAACGCAGCCATCAAGGAGGAAAATTTCTTCATCAGTGGTGTAGTAATTGCTTTCATGTCCTGTCATTTCAGAAAAACACCCGCCCTGCTGTACAAAGACCGGTGCCGGAACATGTTTTTCCGGGAATAGAATAAAAGGAATCAGTGCCAAATGTAGGTAGAGCGTTCAAAATGCCAAATCGCTGCAGGGCTTTTGTGCTAACAGCTGCCAAATATGGCCAAAAAACATTCTTATTGCGCACAACTGCCCAGGTGCTTTTGTATCTCGTCCAGGCGATAAGGGTCAATATCATTGCCCCAGGTGGAGCCCACGTAGTTCAGAATATTCGCGATTTGCACATCCGACAAAGTCGCTACACCGGGCATCGCTTCCGCATAGATTTTTCCGTTCACCACGATCGAATCTTTTATCCCGTAACGCAGCAGGCAAGGCAGTTTTTCGCGGTTTTTTTCCAGATAATCGGCGCCAGCGAGCGGTGGAATCAACGCGCCCAGACCCTCGCCATTGTCCATGTGGCAATTAGCGCAATTCGTTTTGTAAAGACGTTCGCCCTGCTTGTAAGGGTTGGGTTGGCAAGCCGAAATGAGAAGGAGAAGCAAAAAATGGACAGTGAAGGAAAGGGCGCGATTCGGCATCTTTTGATGTAATTTGAGTGCGATTATTGCCCAAACTGCTCTGCCAACAGCAGGTCAATATCTTTCATAAAGCGGTCCACATCCGAAGCATCGGTGCCGTCGCAGAAAGAACGCACGTGGCGGTTTTTATCCACCAGAATTAATCTGCCGGAATGATCGAATCCGCCCGGCGCGTCGGGGTCTTCGGTGGCTACGCTAAAATAATTGTCTGCAATACCATAAATCGCATCCTTTTCGCCTGTCACCAAGTGCCAGCGCTTCGAATCAATACCCAGTTTTTCGGCATGGCGACGCAACGCGGCTACGGTGTCGTTTTTGGTATCGATGGAGTGGGAGAGAATGGCGATTCGGTCATCGTTTTTGTATTTTTCATAAATCCGCAAACCGTTCTTTTTCACTTTCGGGCAAATGGTGGGACAGTGGATGAAAAAAAAATCCACCACGTAAATTTTGTCTTTGAAAGTAGCATTCGTCACGACCTGGCTGTCCTGGTCAACAAAGGCAAAATCGGGAATTTTCGGATAAACTGTGTCGCCGGCAGGAGAAATATCACGCTCACCGAGGATGGGAAGCGTTCGTTTTTCGGAAGATTGGAAACAGGCGGCAAAAGCGCTCGTCAGCAGTAAAATGAAAAAGGCGTTTCTCATGTCGAAAAATCAAATAAAAGGCTGCAATTACGGTCGTTCGGGATAGTTCAAATACTTTGCGGGTATTAAAAGTTGTTGACGAACAACAATTTATACCCGATTCAAACTATCCCGAACAAAACCCTGACAGCACTCAAACACCTGCATTCGCTTTGTGCCCTTAATCGGTTGGAGGCATTCGGAATATCATCGGCACCTCGTCCTTTTCTTCTATTTGCTGGAAAAAAGTTTCCAGGTAATTGATGGCATCATCGGCGGTGGACTTGGGCAAATGTTTGTTGCGGCAAATATCGTATAAATCGGATTTGGCGCCTTTCAGGATTTTTATTGCCCGTTTCAGATTTTCGGTTTTGATGCCGTTGGCCATCATAAACCGGTCGCGCACGGTTTTCAGACCCGTGTCGGAAGCGGGGCTGGCGTAGGGCGCGCTCACAAATCCTGAAAAGTCGAAGTCATAAGGCACCACGAGGATTTTGCCGGTTTCGGGCGATTTGATGAGCCGGACGTTGCGCATCATGGCGATTTCCCAGTCCGTATTGCCGATCATGTACTCGAACGCCGAGACCAAGGCCGCCTGGTTCATAATGAGGCTGTCGGGCGAAAGGCCGTACTGTTCCACGATCTGCCCTTTCAGTCGCGCGGCAGTCTCCTCTTCGTCCTCCACCATGATGGCGTACATTTTCCTTTCTTTTTCCACGTGCATGTCGCGGATGGTGAGGCGGATGAGGCGTGCGCGTACGCTGGCGGAGGTCAGATGCTCGAACATCTTATAGGCCAAATATTCTTTCACGACAAGTTCGTCGCCGAGGTTATTGTCGTAGGTCGGCAGGGTCAGTTTTATTTCGTTGAGCGTATCGAAACCCTGCGCTACGAGGTCTTTTTTCTTGAATTTGATTTTCAAGGGCGGGATTTCGGCGATTTTGCGCCGGAATTTGCCGCGCAGTTTTACCTCGACTTTATAGGATTTGCCGTCGGCAGCAGTCAGTGTCGCCGGGTAATACTGATCCTTTTTCCGGTTTTCGAGGATAGTAGTCAGGTCGGTTTCGAGGGTCATTTTGACGGCCTCGTCCTTTGTGAGGTGCTCGAAAATCGTCTTGGCGCGTGTGGTTTGCTGGCCTGCGCTTGCCAGCGGCAGGAAAAGAACAAGCAAGCTGAAGAGCGCGCCGGTTATGGAAAGTTGTACTGTTTTCATTGTGCCAGAATTTAATTCTGAAAATTCGCAGTGATTTTCCAAAATAGTGAAGTGTTTTGTTTGCAAGATACGACAATACAAAAATAGAAACAATATTATTTGGAAAAAAATCTCAAAAGTTGCGACTAACAGAATTATTGCAAAGTTAACGTTCCAAAAGGCGGCTTTCAAGCGTTTTCAATGAACTACAGGTAGGTATCATTCATTCGCCAAGCGTATCTGACAGACAGCGTTTTTTTCTTTCAAGTTGCAAACAATGCCCAAAAATGCCATTTGCTGACAAGGCGGCTAAGGTAACTTTTCTACTTTTGCCGCTTCATTTTACAAGCATTAAAAATTTGAGAAGCATGAAAAAAACTTTGTTCCTCATCCCCTCACTTCTTTTTGTTGTTGCCTCTGTTTGGGGACAGGAAACCAGAGCCGTTTGCGGGACGACTTTTGAAGACCAGGCTCAATATACCGACCGCTTGAAAGCCAATATCGAGACTGCGGCAAGTGCCGATTTTGTGCGCGAACGCGATGCTGTTCAGTATGTGCCGATCCATTTTCACCTGGTAGGCGATGCCAGCGGCAACGGCAAACACAAGGAGCGCCTGGTACTTGACCAACTCTGCGACCTGAATGATGCCTATGCGCCGATGGAAATGCGGTTTTACCTGAGCCCGCATCCCACCTACGGGCTTTTCGACAAATCCATCAACAACAACAATGTGTACAACAACCAGAGCAACACGTTCGTGATGGGTAATCGCAAACACCAGAACGCGGTGAACGTGTATGTGGTGGAAAATCCCGGCTCTGGCAACGGCGGTACGGTGCAGGCGGCTGCCTACTACAACCCTACCTTCGACTGGATAGTGGCGGACAAAGAATACATCAACGGCAACGTCACCAACGGAACATTGCCCCACGAGGCCGGCCACTTTTTCAGCTTGCGCCACACTTTTTACGGCTACGAAAACAATCCTTTTGACAATAGCAACGACCCGACCTGGCCGATTGCTCCTGTGACGGGGCCGGCAGCGCCCATCGGCTTCGATGCGCCTACCGAAAGAGTAAATGGCTCCAACTGCGCAGAAGCCGCCGACCTCATCTGCGATACGCCGCCGGATTATAATTTTGGTCAAACGGACCCTGATTTTAACTGCATTTACAACAATGTCGGGGCAAAAGACCCGCTTGGCGTCGCCGTGACCGACCCGATGGAGAATAACTTTATGAGCTATTACAACAGCTGCAGCTACGTATTCTCTGCCCAACAACAGGATGTTATTCTGGCTGACCTCGCTTCTCCTGAACGCAATCATCTGGATAACAGCTTCAGCCCGGTAGCCACTGAAATCAACACGCCCACGACGGATGCCTTTCTCGTCAGCCCCTTGAGCGGCGAGACGACTCCCTACTACGACGAAGTATTGCTCGAATGGAATGCAGTGGACGGCGCTACTTACTACCTGCTGGAAGTGGACCGGCTGAACAGTTTTGCCACAGGCGTCTATCAAAGTTTTATTCTGACTGGCACCTCGAAAGTGGTAACCGGCCTCGACCCGAACCTCCAGTACTACTGGCGGGTGCGTCCGTTCAACGAGTACGTTACCTGCGCTGCCGCCCGCACACGCAGTTTCAAAACTTCGACTACTTCCGGCGTGAAAGAAATCGAAGCGCTGTCGGCGATGCAAGTAGCGCCCAACCCCGTTTCAGGCGATGCGCCACTTCGTTTGTTCGTGAGCGCTTCTGACAATTTTGAGGCAGTGGTACGTGTGCTCGACGCTACTGGTCGCCAGGTTCGTTCGCTGAACAGCGTAGTTTTTACAGCAGGCGAAACGACGCTCGAACTTCCCGTCGAGGGTTTGGGCAACGGTTTGTACTTCGTTTCCATTGAAAACGCTGAAGGTCGCGCAGTGCGTAAAGTGACGATTTTGAAATAAAAACGGCTTTTGCAAAGCTGTTTTACGAAGAATCCCGCCGGGTTTTGCCCGGCGGGATTCTTGTTTTTGGCAAATAAGAAACTTTAGCGCTTGAAAGATGAAAGCAACAAAAAGAGCCAGCCGGCTATAAAACAAAGTCCTCCCAAGGGCGTCACCGGACCTACCCAGGCAACTGGAAACGGCAGCAAATCGCGGCAAGCCAGCAGGTAAAGCGAGCCTGAAAACATCAGAATACCTGCGCTGAAAAGCCATCCGGCGCGCAAAAGCCATTTGTTCTCAGGCCTGTTTTGCAGCAGCAGGGCGACAAAACCTATCGCCAACGTGTGGTAAAAATGATATTGTACGCCTTTTTCATAAATGCCAAGCAGGTAGCGCGTGTCGAGTTGGCGCGCTTCGAAGGCGCTTTTCAGGCCATGCGCACCGAAGGCGCCGATGGCGACGGCAGTCATGCCGAAAATGGCTGCGAGCCGGAGCATTTTTTCGGATTGTGCATTCATGGAATTTATCATTTCAATACCCGAAAATATCCTCCAGCGTCAGTTCCTGCACCTTGCCGATTTTCCGAAGATACTTAAAATCAACACGTTGGCGGTCGCCGAGCACGAGCCAGGTATAGCGACGGCCTTTCACGTGGCGCTGCTGGTAGTGGATAAGGTCGGCAGCATCGGCTTTTTCCAATTTGCGATAAACGTCGGCACGGAGGTCGTGATTGGGGAAACCTTTGTCACGGTTGCCGCGCCAGGTCCAGTAAAGTTCGGCTTTGGCGAGTCGGCTCGCCGCAATTTGTTTCAGCACACTTTGTCGGGCATTTTCCATCTGCGGTAAAGAGACAGGCATATTTTCCAGAATGGTCTCGAAAGCCTCTACCGCCTCGCGGAGTTTGTCGGGCTGAGTGCCTACGTAAGCCTGGAGCCAGTGGGCGCGGTCTTTTTTCGACGGGTTGGCGGCATAGGCGTAGGCCGAATACGCCAGCGCTTTCGATTCGCGGATTTCCTGGAACACAATCGAAGAGAGACCATAGCCGAAATACTGGTTGTACCACTCCGAAAAGACGTACTCGTCGAGCCTGAATTTGGGCGTGCCTTTCGAGAGCAGCAGCAACTCCACCTGGACGGTAGGGAAATGCACGAAGAATACCTTGTTCTTTCGGGTAGCGAGTTCGGGGTATTTTTGGGGTTTTGGAGGCGATTGCAGTTTGGCTGTCGCGGGCTGCTGTTGTTTCAGAATATTGGCTACTGTGCGTGGGCTTTTGACGCCTGTGTAAAATATCTCACGCTTGAAAGTCAACAAATTACGCAGCAAATCCGTCAACTCTTCGGGTTGGATGGCGAGGAGTTGTTCTTTGGAAAGTTTGTCGGAAAACGGCGAGGACGGACCGTACTTGGCATAATTCGCCATTGCTTTGGTGAGCACGGTGCGTTTGTCTTTTTTGTCGTTTTCGCGGCGCAGGAGGATGTCGGCTATCAGGTTTTGCAGGGCTTCGGGGTTGGGCTGCGCGTCGGTCAGCAAGTGTTCCATGAGTGCCACCGCTTCTGCGAACGATTCTTCAAGGCCCATGAGGGTAAAGTGAAAATGCTCGTCCTGGCAGGTGGCTGAAAAGTTGACGCCGAGCCGGTAAAATGCTTGCTGCATCTCCGTTGCCGAGTATTTGGAAGTGCCCAGAAACGGCAGGTAGGATGCGAGCAAGGCCAGTCTTCGGTCGCTCAGCCGACCCGTTTCAAAAGTGTGAAAGAGCCGGAAAAGTTTAGCCTGGGGCTGCTGCACGGCGTGCAATTTCAGGTAAGGCGTGATGGATGCCTTTTTGATTGTTTTTTGAAAATCAACGAATTGCGGTTCGATTTCAGGCGAGTATTGAGCGAGAAAGCTACCTGCGAAGTCCGACGTATCGGTGCGATTGACTTCGATGGGCGTGATGGGCGGCTTTTCCACTTTCATCACGGAGGAGTCTTCGCCATGGTGTTTGAACACGACGACGTAGTTGTCGGGACGCAAGTGTTTTTGCGCGAATGCTACCACGTCGGCTTTCGTGATTTTTTCCAATTTTTTCCAGCGGGTCACCATCTCGCCCCAGTCGAGGCCGAGGATGAAGGCGTTGACGATTGCCCCGGCGCGGCCCTGATTTTTTTCAAAATCTTTAATTTCGGAAAGTTTCAGGTCTTTCACCACAGCCGCCGGAAGCCAGTCTTCAAAATTGCCGCTGCGCAGGTTTTCGATTTGTTCCAGCAACAATTTTTCCACCGCTTCCAGCGATTGGCCTTCGCGGGGTTTGCCGTAAAGCATCAGGCTCGAATAGTCTTCATACACGCGCGGGTAGGCGTAGGCTTCGAGCAGTTTTTGTTTTTGAATGATGTTGAGGTCGAACAAACCTGCCTGGTAATTGTGCAATAAGTTGGCAATGAGCGGCAGCAGGATTGCCTCTTCCGACCTGGCGCCATCGAAACGCCAGCCCATTTCTACCCATTCGGCTTCGTGGCCATGCACGTCGCGCTGGATGCGGGCATTCAGTTCAGGTTGTTTTTCAAAAGTAAATTTCGGAATCGCCTTCGACTCGTATTTGCCGAAATACCGTTCGGCTAATGACACGGCTTCTTCCGGGTCGAAGTCGCCTGCCAACACGATAGCCATATTGTTCGGCACATAATAGCGGTCGAAAAAGCGGTAAATATTGGTCTGCGAAGGGTTTTTCAAATCCTCCCCACGCCCCAGCGTCGTCTGTGTGCCGTAGGGGTGTGTGGGCGTCAGGACTTCCTGCATGGATTTCATCGTTTTGCGGAAATCCTTGTCCTGGCTGATGTTGTATTCTTCGAAGACGGTCTCCAGTTCGGTGTGAAACAGCCGGAGTACCGGCCGCCGGAAACGCTCGCTTTCCAGTTCGAACCAGCGTTCCAGTTCGTTGGAGGGGATGTCGTTCACGTACACCGTTTGCTCCACCCAGGTGTAAGCGTTGGTGCCTTTGGCGCCGATGGCGCTGACGAGTTTGTCGTATTCGTTGGCGGCTGCGTATTTGGCTGCCTCGAAGGAAAGCCGGTCAATTTCGGCGTATAAATCCTTCTTTTTCTGCGGATTTTGTTCGCGGCGATGCTCCTCGAATTTTTGCTCGATTTGGTCGAGCAGGGCTTTTTCCTTCGGCCAGTCGAGGCTGCCGAGCCGGTCGGTGCCTTTGAACATCATGTGCTCGAAGTAGTGCGCCAGCCCGGTTGTGTCTGCGGGGTCGTGTTTGCTGCCTGCGCGGACAGCAATTTCTGTGTAAACACGCGGCTCGTCTTTGTTGACAGTCAAAAAAAGGCGCAGGTCGTTGGCGAGTGTGTGCATTTGCACCTGAATGGGATCGCCGGGAACGGAGCGAAATTTTGTATCGGAAAGCGCGGGGGAGGGTGGAGCGTAGTCGTGCATGTTTAAATTTGAGTAAGGCGATTTGAGGGGCGAAGTTCGCCAAAATTATGTGGATTGTAAATGGATGTTTCGAGGTGTTTATGCAAAAAAAGGAAGGGTGAAACGCTCGAGACCGCGCTTTGGTTTTGTCGGGAAAAAACAAACTTTCCGAAAGCGGGTAGCCTCCGGAAAGTTTGCGGGAAATCAAGAATATCGTGTCGGGGAAAGGTTTTAGAATCCGCCTTCCATGCCTTCCGTCTCGATGCGGGTGTTTTTGCGGCGGAAGAGGGAGGTGTCGAATTTGCCAAAACGCCAGGAGAAATTCACACGCGCCAACTGCGGGTCGCGGCGGCGCCAGGTTTCCTGGATAAAAGCGCTGGACTCGACATAGGAGCCTTGTTTGCGCGAGCGGAAAATGTCCTGCACGTTGAGTGTGATGCTGGCTTTGCGGTTCCAGAGGTCTTTGCGGACCGAAAAATCCACAAACCACACGGGGATCGAGTAGCCTTGCGCGGTGTTGGTCGGGCCGCCCATCCAGCCGCCGCCACCGCCACCGCCGCGTCCGCCGCGTCCGCCGCCGCCATCCGCTGAAACGGCGGTACGGCTTTGGTAGGAACCGGAAAACTGAACGGTGAAACTTTCCGGCAGTCTGATGCTCAGGTTTTCTTTGACAAACCAGGAGAATTGCTCGTTTTTCAAACTCGTTTCCACATTCGAGGCATCAATGATAGAGTTGTAAAAATTCACATTGGAGGTCAGTTCTATCTTTTCCCAAAAGGTGTTTTTCATGGTGAATTCCAGGCCGTAGGCTGTGCTCGAATTGGCGTTGGCATAGGTGGAGACGACGACCGTATCGTTTCTCGTGGGGTTGAATTCCGGGTACTGATAGCGGGTGATAAGGTCGTTGGAGCGGCGGTAATAGATGGAAGTCAGCAAGTTGTGTCCTTTGGAAAAGACGTTTTGGTACGACAGTTCGACCGAGTTGGTGAACTCGGGTTTGAGGCCGGGGTTGCCAATCGAAATTTGCAAAGAGTCGGAAAAATCGGGGAAAGGAATCAGTTGGAAAAAGTTCGGGCGGTTGATACGCCGCGTGAAACTCATCTGAAGGTTGTCCGCTTCGTTCAGTTTGTAAGTCACAAATGCGCTGGGGAACAGGCTGAAGGGGTAGTCGTTGGAAAACGAGGTGTTGTTGTCAATGAGCGTACCGGTGTAGGTCGAACTCTCCGCGCGCAGGCCAAGTTGATAGCCCCATTTCGGGAAAGTGTGGGAAAAACTCCCGTAAGCGGCGTACACCTGGTCGTTGAATTTGTAGTTGTCGGCGAAGCCCGGCACCTGCACTTCCTCCACGAAGGTGGCGTTTTGAGAACGGAAGTTCCGAATCGCGGCGCGTGCGCCCGTTTCGATTTTCATGCTGCTGTTCAGCGGGTTCACAAAATCCGTCTGGATTGTGAAGAAATCGTTGGAGCCGTCGTTCGTCTGGCGCTGGCGGGTTTCCAGCGGCGGGTTAAAGTCCGAATAAGTCGTTGTGAAAAGGCCTTGCCCTTCGGATTTGCTGTGGTTGTAATTCACGTCGGCCGTCCATTCTTTGCCTTCTTTCGGAAAAAGATATTTGTATAAAATCTGGCCGCCGTAGTTGCGGAAGTTCCGTTCGTTCTCGGTGTTGCGCAGCGAATTTTGGGTTCTTTCGATTACGCGGTTGGAGTCCAGAAAATCAGTCCGAATCGTTTGGTCGTCGAAAGAATTGAATTGTCCCCGGTTGAAAGTGCTGCTGACCGTCAGCGTATTGCGGTTGTTGATGAACCAATCGAGGCCGCCGCGTATCATGCCGAAATAACCTTTGTTTTCCGAATCGCTGGCCTGAAAGACATCAGTTGCCGGGTCGCCAAAGAGGTTTTGCCGGTCGGTGGAGCCGCTGCTCAACGAGCGGCGCTGGTTGAGGTTGGCGCCGATAAATGCGTTGAGTTTTCCTTCGCGCACGTTGAGGTCGCCGCCGAGGTTGGCGCGACCGCGCATATCCAGGCCGGCGCGGATGCTGCCGTTGTAGCCGATACGGCGTTCTTTTTTCAGAACGATGTTCACAATGCCCGCACCGCCGCCCGAAGCGTCGTATTTGGACGAAGGGTTGGTGATGACTTCCACGCTCTCGATGGCGTCGGCAGGAATTTGGTCCAGGGAGAGTGGGGTAGGGCGACCATCCACGAAAAGTTGGGGCGCGGCGTTGCGGAGCGTCAGGTTGCCGTCGAGGTCCACGTTGAGCGAGGGGATGTTTTTCATTGCGTCCTCAGCCGTCCCGCCTGCGGCCACGCCGTCTTTGTCCACGCGGTACACTTTTTTGTCCAGTGCCAGCGTCACTTGCGAAGCCTCCGCGCTCACGGTTACTTCTTTCAGCATTTGCGATGAAGTTTGCAACACGATGTTGCCGAGGTCTTTGTCCACTGAAGCGGCCATATTGCCGATGCCGCCGCCACCGTTTCCGCCCGGCATTTTTATGTCAAAGGCTACTTTTTGTTCGTAGGTCGCATAGCCCATGTAGTTGATTTTCAGGGTAAACTGGCCTCGGATCGGCAGCCCTTCGAGGCTGAACTCGCCGTTTTCCTGGGTGAGTTGCCCGGCGACGATTTTTTCCTGCATGGAACGGCTCACGCTGTCGAAGCGCATGCTGGTGAGTTGCACGGAGGCGTAGGCGATGGGTTTTTTGCTCTCGTCCACCACTTTGCCGTAAAAGCGGCCAATGTTGAATTGGGCGGAATTGAACTGCCCGCCGGGTCGCCCGCCTTGCGGAATTTGTGCCGAAAGCAGCAGGGGGAAAATGGCGAACCACGCCAGCGGGAAAGAAAATTTGAGTGTCATTATCTGTCAAATGCTTGGTATTTTTTTAAAAAACGGGTTTTTAGACGGGAAATATCACAGAAGGTTTGGCAGTGACAACTATTTCCTTCTCAACACGAGGCTGTCCGCCGGATATCGCACCTTCAGCGAATCCATGTTCGCCTGCGCCCAGCTGATGAGCGTTTGTTTCTGATTTTCAGTCAAAATCGCGTCGCGGTGAATCCAGGTGTACGAGGCCAGCGGCATTTCTCCTTCCCGAACCATCTCGATGATTTCTTCAAACTTGTGGTTTTGGACGGCTACACGCCGAACGGTAAAATTGGAGAAGTTCAAGTGTTCTTTGCCTTCGTCCACATGGTGCGCCAGCCAACTTGCCACCGGCTGCACTTCGGCGTACCAGGGATACACGGTGTGGTTGCTGTGGCAGTCGTTGCAAGCCACTTTCAAAATATCTTGCACATCGCCGGGCACGGGGTATTTTTGGGAAATATCGTGGGTCAGATCGTTGGAGAGATTTTTTTCCGGGCGGATAAACTGGGCCAGCAACAGGATGATCAAAAGGCCGAACAGGATGGGTTTGATGTATTTTTTCACAAAAATGATTCTTTGAAAAATAAGGACAAAGGTAATCCGGCGAGCGACTTGTTCAGGTTTTGCCACTTCCCGGCGTTGCGTCGGGAAGCGGCTGATTAACCTAAACTCTTTCTTTTGTTTTCACAAGAAAAAACACACAGCCGGCACCATGAACACAAACACAAATTGACTTTGGTCAGGCGAGGAAATAGTTTTTGTACCCGCCGTGTTTCCGGTGTGGCTGTGCGTATTTTTTAATAATCGCCGCCGCTGCCGTCTCCATCGCGCTCGCGTTCCTGTTTTTTCTGTTGATTGAGCCGGTAACTAAATGTCAAGGACACTTGTCGCTGCCGCCATTGAAAATCGCCGTCGGTGTAAAAATCTTCACCTTCTGTGACGTTGCGCCAGCGGCGGGTGTTGAACACGTCGCGGACGCTGAGTGTGAGTGTGCCGTTGTTGTTCAGAATATCCATGCTTGCTGCGAGGTCGGCGTGATACATTGCTTTGGCGCGGCCTTGTGTCGTGACACGCGGCGCGCGGTAGTTGAACGAGGTTTGCACGTCAATTTTTTTCAAAACGGTGAGCCGCGACGCGATACGACCGAACCAGGTGTAAGCGTCGGCGTCGAAAGTTTGACCTTCATATTCGCCTTCGGTGATGGCACGGAAAAAGTTGAGGTTGCCGGTCAGTTTCCAGATTTTGAACGGTTCGTAATTTCCGTTGAAAGAAAAGCCGTACTGGTTGCGGGTGGCGAGGTTTGTCGGGAGCGTAATCGCCGAAGTATCAGAGAGTTGCTGCCGGATGCGCTCGATGACATCGGTGGAATACTGGTAGTAAATCGAGGATGCGAGCGAGCCTTTTTCCCAGCGTTTGATGTGGCCGATTTCGTAGGCGTCGGTGTATTCGGGGTCCAAATTCGGGTTGCCGCCCCAGAAGTTGCGGGCGTCGGTGTACTGCGAAAAGGGGTTGAGTTCGCGAAAATGCGGGCGGCGAATACGGCGGCTGTAACTGACCTGCACGGCATTTTCGCCGGGTAAATCGTAGTTGACGTGGGCGCTCGGAAAGAGGTTGAGGTAGAGCGGACGGTCGTTGATTTCGCTGGTTTGTTTCAGTTCCGTCTTGATGTCGGCCAATTCGGTGCGCAGGCCTGCCTGCCACGACAACTTTTTGATTTTGTTGCCAACAATACCGTAAGCGGCATAGATGTTTTCGCCGTAAAGGACATTGTTGCTCAATCCGGGCAAGGTCTCCCAGCCGCTGTCGCCGAATTCTTCCACGATGTAGTCGTTGTTGACGTTGCGCAATCCGGTACGCAGGCCGGCTTCCCATTTGCCGTGTTCGCCAAACGGGCGCACATAGTCCACCTGAAAAATTGCGTTGCGTTCACCTTCCTGATTGTCAGAACGTTGCACCAAATCGAGTTGTCCCGAAGGCGAATCTTCGGAAGTAAAATACCGCTCACGGAAGTCCGATCGCTCGCGTTCCGAGTTGTCCTGATAGCGAAAATCGGCTACCAGTTCGTGTCCCTCGCGGGCAAACATTTTTTTATAGGTGAGCGAGTACTCGTAGTTGGGTTCGGTCTCTTTCTCGTTGTCCGTCCGGCGCGTGATGCCGACGGGATTACTCAAATCATTGATGAAATCGTTGTACTGAATCGAACTGAAATTGTCCTGGTCGCTGTATTGCCACGAAAACGCCGTCGTCAAAATACTTTTGGGCGAGAACGAATAATCGGCGCCGAGCCGGAGGCTGTTCGACCAGCCGGCGCGCTGGCGTTTGCCAATCAGGTTGGTGATAAAAATCGAGTCGCCACTGTAAAATTCCTGGTACAAACTGTTACTGCCGGGGCTGTCCTGGTAGCGGAGGCCGTAGTTGGTAAAGAAGTTGAATTTGTTGCGGCGCAGATTCATGTTGAGCGCTATGCCGTGTTCGTCGGGCGTTCCGGTGGTGAGGTCAACCGAGCCGTTGATGCCGCGCCGGTTTTCTTTTTTCAACACAATATTGATGATGCCGGCCATGCCTTCAGCCTCGTAGCGCGCCGACGGATTGGTGATAACTTCCACGCGCTCAATCATGTTGGCGGGCAAATTCTGCAAGCCGTTGGAGCCGAAACTCACCAAACCCGACGGCCTGCCGTCCACGAGAATGCGGACATTTTCGCTGCCGCGCAGACTCACGTTGCCTTCTGCGTCCACCTGCACCGACGGCACATTGTCGAGTACATCGGCTGCCGAACCACCCCGGTTGGCGAGGTCTTTCCCAACGTTGAACACCGTTTTGTCCAAATCAAACTGCACCTGGCTTTTCTCCGCGCGCACCACCACTTCCTCCAATGTCGTCGCGTCGGCTGTGAGCAGTACTGCCCCCAGGTCTATGTCCGTTTTTAAAGAAATTGCTCCAGTAAATTTCGTTTTATACGATAGAAATTGCGCCCGCAGGAAGTAGTTGCCGGGTTTGGCGTATATTTCAAACAAGCCGGTTTCGTCCGTAATGGCGCCCGTCACGGCTGCGCTATCGGGCAGCGAGAACAAGGTCACGGTAGCGTAGGCAAGCGGGAGTTGCGATTCGGTGTCGGCCAAAATACCTTTTAAAGCATTTCTCCCCGAAACGGATGCGCCGGATTCGGGCACCTGTGCGCCAAGCAAAAAAGGCAAAAAGAGAAAAAGGAGGAAGGGGGAGTAGCGGGAGTAGTTCATTAAAACGTTGGTGTATATCGTTGGAAGAGAAGTAAAATGGAAATCGGAATAGAAGGTTCAATCAATCAGGACACTGCAAAGGAACGCCCCCCAACCAGATATGATTAGCGAGAGTAGATGAAAACGGAAAATGTGGAGATGAGAAGAAGAAGCCGAAGCGGGTTTTCTTGTTCTCCTCCTACATCGTCTCAATCGCCCGCTTGGTCGCCACCTTTTGGAAGACTGGCCGGGAGATTTTTACATTTGTCCGACCAACTTTCACATGACGTTATTCGGCAAAAATATCTCCTCCGATCAGCTGACACGCTGGCTTTTCATACTGACCTTTTTCGGCATCTGGCTTGCCTCGCCTTTCATTTCATTCGACGATGAAGACGCGTGGCGGCAGCAGTTTTTTCTCAAAATATTGCCTGCGTCGCTGACGAATATCCCGCTGTTTTTTCTCAACACCGAGTGGCTTGCCCCCCGCCTTTTGCACAAAAAAGGCTTGACTTCCTATCTTTTTTCTTTGCTGGGATTGGCGATTTTTTTCATTGTCCTGCAAGGCGTTATGAAAAACTGGCTGCTCATGCCCCAGCACAAAGGCATTGGCTTCCATGCTTACAAAGCTATTTTTTCCGTGTTCTTTGTCACCGCTGTCGGCACTGGGTACGCACTTGTGATGTACATGCGCCAGGGCGAAAAAACGGTCAGGGAGGAGCGGCAGGAGCGGCTGCAATCGGAACTCTCGTTCCTGCGCTCGCAAATCAGCCCGCATTTCATTTTTAATATCCTGAACAGCATCGTGTACCTCATCCGCTCCAAGTCGCCGCAGGCCGAGCCGGTGACGATCAAACTTTCCGAACTGATGCGCTACATGCTTTACGAAAGCGGCGATGCGCAGATTCCGTTGGAAAAAGAAGTGAGTTATCTCGAAAACTACGTCGAGCTGCAAAAAATCCGTTTTGAAGAAGATGTCGAAATTCGCGTGGATATCGAAGGCGAAAACAGCGGCCAACTTATCGAACCGATGCTGCTCATCCCTTTTGTGGAAAATGCATTCAAGCACGGCGTAGGCCTCGTAGCCGATCCTGAAATTGATATTGACTTGAAATTCAACGAAAAAGAAATGACTTTCAAGATCCGCAACAAAATCACGCCTGAAACGCAAGCCGACAAAGACAACAGCTCAGGTATCGGTCTGCAAAATGTGCGGCGACGACTGGAATTGCTCTATCCGGATTCGCATCGCCTGGAACTGAAGCAAACCGACCAGTGGTTTGAGGTGGACCTGTGGCTGGCGTTCGGCCACGCAAAATGAATTTTATGCGGAAAATTATCTACCACGTCGCTACCACTTTGGACGGTTTCATCGCGCACAAAGACGGCTCTTTTGACGGCTTTTTGCCGGAAGGCGATCACGTCGCGGATTTCTTGGACAGCATCAAGTATTACGGCGCTATCCTGATGGGCAAAAAAACCTACGAAGTTGGCTACAAATACGGCATGAAACCCGGCGACCCAGCCTATGCCGATTTTAATCCCGCCATGAAAAATTATGTGTTCTCGCGCTCGGCAGCATTTGAATCAAACGACCGGGTGCAACTTGTCCGGGACAATGAAATTGAGTTTATCAAAAAACTGAAAACCGAACCAGGCAAGGATATTTGGCTGTGTGGCGGCGGAGCCTTGGCGGGTTCGTTGCTCGACAACGAGTTGATTGACGAACTCTGGCTGAAACTCAATCCGGTCGTGTTTGGCAGCGGGATTACATTGTTCGGCGACAGCAGGCAAAAAATTGATCTCGCTTTTTTGAACTCCAAAACCTACGAAAGCGGCGTATTGCTCCTGCGTTACCGGATCAATTATCCGCCCGCATAAATATCTTTACCAACGTTATCAACGAAACATGAAACTCAACTGCATCGCCGTAGATGATGAAAGCATGGGTCGCAAAATGCTGGAAGAAAACATCCGGCAAATCCCGTTTTTGGAACTTATGAAGACCTGCAAAAACGCCTTCGAGGCGATGGAGGCGATGCAAAATGACAAAATAGACCTGATTTTTCTCGACATTCAAATGCCGGGTATGCTCGGCACAAAATTTCTCCAGAGTCTGCCGGAAAAACCGATGGTGATTTTTGTGACGGCTTATTCCAACTACGCCGTAGAGAGCTACGACCTCGATGTTATTGATTATTTAATGAAGCCCGTGAGCCTGGAACGTTTTGCCAAAGCCGCGTTTAAAGCGTTGGACGAATACCAAAAACGACAGGCACTTCTTAATCCCACAGCCTCGCCTTTGCAAACGAAAGCAATCGAAGACCAACCCGATTTCTTCTTTGTAAACGTAGAATATTCACTCGTGAAAATTCAGACAAAAGACATTACACACATCGAGGGCATGAAGGATTACGTGAAGATTTACCTCGCCTCGGCCCGCAAACCTGTACTCACCAAATCCACGCTCAAAGCCATCGAGGAAAAACTCCCGTCGCAAGGCTTCATGCGGGTACACAAATCCTACATTGTCAATCTCGCCAAAATCGAATCCATCCGCAATCGCGAAATCAAAATCGGCGAGGCGGAGATACCCGTCGGTGAAGGCAATTGGGAAGAACTGATGAAGGCGCTGAACTATTCCAAATAAAGTCTCCCCTAAAAAAACTGCAAGGCTCGAGAGGCGAACCTCCCGGCCTTGCTCCACTAACCACCAACCATTGTACGTATGAAGTTTTTAACGGCGAAAACTTTCTCCCACGAACTTGAATACCTCGGGTAGCGCAGTCCGCCAGTAAGTCCAGTCGTGTTCCCCCTCACGCACGCGGAATTCGTGCGGCACTTTTTTATCAATCAGCGCCGCATGTAGCGCCATGTTGCCTTTTATCAAAAAATCCTTGTCGCCGCAGTCAATGTAATACCGCACCTTTTTAAGGTCGTCGGCATTCCCGTTTTCCACGATTTTCAAAATCCAGTTTTGCATCAAATGCGGCGTCAGGCGCTCTTTGCCTTTCAAATCTTTGCCGTAAGGCGGGCCAAAAACGAGATTCCAGTTTTCATCGGGCATATTGATCAATTCTTCTTCCGTAAAAATCCCCGAACTCAACGGCGCTGCCGCCGCGAATAATTCCGGGTGTTTCATCGCCATGATAAGGCTTCCGTGACCGCCCATCGAAAGTCCCGCGATGGCTCTGAATTCTTTGGCGCTGCGTGTGCGATACGTCGCGTCCACGTGCGGGATAAATTCTTTGATGAAAAAATCCTCGTATTTCACCGTGCCGTCGGCGCTGTTCACATACCAACTCACGCCCGCGTCGGGCATCACGATGATCATGGGCGGAGCGTCGCCGCTTGCTATCGTTTTGTCGGCAATGAGGTTTGCCTCGCCGAATTGCGTCCAGCCCGTCTCGTCGTCGGTGTAACCGTGCAGCAAGTACAGCACCGGGTAGCGCCGGTTCGATGTTTCGTAGTCCGACGGCAGGTAAATGCTGTATTCCACCTCTTTGCCGAGCGTGGCGCTTTTCACTTTCAGGCTTTCTTTCAGAATGCCTTGCTGGGCAAAAGCCACTGCCGCGAGCACGGCGAAAACGAGTGTCAGGAATCTTTTTATCATTTGAAGCAAGTTTTTATTGAACAGTCCGAACCGAATTGCGGGGAGCGAACACCTTTAATTTCCCTCGATTTTGCGTTGCTAAAATTATTTCCCGTCCGCCAGCAAGTTTAACTTTTGCTAACGCCCGCCCATCACCCGGCACACAAAACCGGCTTTCGTCCATCTCGATCCCCCGGAACTGATTTTTTCCCATATTTTTCAAAATCAAGCCGTTGAAAGCATCGGCGCGACCCTGCAAAAGCTCCATTCCGAAATCATTGCCCGTCATCAGCAAGTCTGCGAGACCGTCGTTGTCCACGTCGTAAGGCAGCATCGCCTGCACGGGCGCCAATTGCGTTTGCCAGGGCAAAGCCGTGATGCTGAACTGGCCGTTGCCGAGATTTTCGACATAACTCGTTGACATCCACGTAGCGTTGAGAATCTGCGCGCCTTCGAGTTCTTTTTGTGAAAAAACATCCTGCACCGTCGCTTCGCCCAGCGCGCCGTAGCTGTAAAATTTCTTGCGCAGCGAAATCAACTGCTTCAACATGTCGTCGCGGGTGTGATAAAAATACTCCCTGCGATTGCCCAGCGAATCGAGCCAGTAAAGCGAAATGAACGGGTCGTAAAAGCCGTTGCCGTCGAAATCTTTGGCATACACCCGCAGCGGCTCGGCAGCGTTGCCTTTGAAGTAGAGATTTTGGCCGTAACTGCCCGCCACAAAATCGGTGTCGCCGTCGCCATCAAAATCGGCGGCTGCCAGGCTCGACCACCAGCCCGTTTTATCGGTGAGGCCGGTTTGCGCGGTCACATTTTTCAATTTTCCGCCGCCCTCATTTTGAAAAAAAGTCAACGGCATCCACTCGCCTGCGAGCAACAAATCGGGTTTTTGGTCGCCATTAAAATCAGTCCAGCAAGCGTCGGCCACCATTCCAACGTATTCTAAATCAGGACACAAATCCTTCGTTACGTCCGTGAAAACAGGTTTGTCTTTTTCCTTCGAGTCGTTGCGCAGCAGGAAACTCCGGTCGTATTTGGGGTAGTTGCGCGGCAACATTCGCCCGCCGACGAACAAGTCCAGGTCGCCGTCGCCGTCGAAATCGGCGGCCTTCACCACTTGGCCGGAAGCAGTTTCTTTGGGCAAGGCGCCGGGCAGGATTTTGAAATTGCCTTTGCCGTCGTTCACACACAAAACATCCTGGTAGAGCGTGTCGCCCGACGGATGTTGCGTGCCGCCCCGCACGATGTAAAGGTCGTTGTCGCCGTCGCTGTCGGCGTCAAAAAGGAGTACGCCGAGTTCTTCTTCGCGTTTGTTCGCGTCGGTTTTGCAGGCAATTTTTTTCTGTAAAAACTTTCCCTCGCGTGTCTGAATGAGCCAGGTACCGTCGGCGTAGGCGCTGCCGCTCAGGTAAATATCGTCGAGTTGGTCGCCGTTCGCATCGCCGACGGCCATTTGCGGGCCGGACTCGGAGAACTTGTGCGGCAGAGTTCTTTGATAGTCGAAATCAATAAAATCCTTGTCTTCATGCAGGTAATCGAGGCCGAGCGAGGCGGGTTTTATTTCTTCAAAAATACCTTGCGTCGCTGTCGCAATCGCTCGGGGCCGGGCCGATTCGAAGGCCACGACGCTGACCTGATTGAGCGGGATTTGTGTGACTGTTTTTGAAAAATTGCCGTTCCAGCGCACGACGACGGAATCCACTTTTGAGGCATTTCCGAGGCCGAAATGAATTACATTTTCCGAGGTCGAAATGTAGCCGCGCGCGGAAATCAGCTGCGCGACTTGTTTTTTCCCTCCGTAAAAAATAGTGGCTGTCGCGCCGAAAGCCTCGCTATTGGGCGTTTCCCCGGCGATTTTCAGGCGGACAAAATTGTTTTTTTGCTTGCCATCGCTGGCCGTGTTTTTAAAGACAAATGCCGGGTCGTTGATGTTGTTGACCACGAGGTCGAGGTCGCCGTCGTTGTCGAGGTCGCCACAGGCCGCGCCGTTGGAAAAGGCCGGCAGCGCGACGCCCCATTTTTGCGAATAATCCTCGAAGTTCAACGCGCCGTTGTTTCGGAAAAGAAATTTCGGGACTTTGATTTTGGGAATCATTTCCTGCAATTCCATCGGCGGGATGAGGAAGTTGTAGGAACTTCGGTAGGCGCCGAAGTCATGGTCGGTCACGTCGCGTGGGAAGCCGTTGGTGACGAAAATATCGCGGTTTCCGTCGTTGTCGAAGTCGGCCATGAGCGGCGTCCAGCTCCACTCCGTCTCCTGTGTGCCGGTCATAAATGCCACATCGCTAAAAAGCGGCAGGGCGGTTTCGGAGTTGATGCCGCGATTGAGTTGGAGCACGTTGTGCGCGTATTGGTGCTCGAAGCCGTAGTTTTCGTTGTTGATATAAACGGAGTAATTGTTGGGGCCGAGGAAGAGTTTTTTTCGTTTGTGGTAGTAGGGCAACATCTCGGTGGTGAAGTAATCGAGCAGGCCGTCGTTGTTCACGTCGGCCACGTCGCTGCCCATCGCGGAGCCGGCCTGGTGTTTGAAAATCGAGGCAATTTGATTTTTAAACGTGCCGTCTTTTTGGTTGATGTAAATCAGGTCGTTGGTCACGTAATCGTTGGCGACATAAATGTCGAGCCAGCCGTCGAGGTTGAAATCGGAAATGAGCGCGCTGTGGCTGTAACCCTCCCAGATGAGTCCGGCTTCTTTCGTGACCTCTGTGAAAACGGGGTGTTTTAGTGTGTCGCTCCAATCGTTGCGATAAAGCCGGTCGCGATTGACAGCCGTGCCGTCGGTGATTTTTTTTGAAAAAGCGTTGGGGTTCCAGCGGTCCATGAAGTTGGTCGAGATAAAAAGGTCGAGGTCGCCGTCGTTGTCGTAGTCAAAAAATTGCGCGTTGGAGGAGTGGGTAGTGTCGGCGACGCCGTAGGCTTCGGCCCTTTCAGCAAAATGCGGGATGCCTTCCGCGTCATTTCCCTGATTGATAAATAGTTGATTGCGACGCAATTCTGGATTGGCGCGCATGGTGTTGCAGACATAAATGTCGGCCTTGCCATCCAAATTAATGTCCAGAATATTGATGCCCGACGACCATTGCTGCGGGTGTTTTTTGCGAATACCCGCTTTCTCTGAAATGTCTTCAAACTGAAGTTTCCCCTTGTTCAGGTACAACTTGTTATCCACCTGGTTGCCAGTGAAAAACAGGTCTTGCAGGCCGTCGCCGTTCAAATCGCCGATGCCCACGCCGCCACCATTGTAGATGAATTCGGTGTTGAGAATATTGAAAGAATCTGATTCTGTGATGACGTTGTTGAACTCGATGCCGGTGTGTTTGCTATCGAGCGATACAAAGAGTTTTTCCTCTTTGGTACAACGGACGAGTGTGAGGCAAAAAGCCAAAAAAGGGAATAGTTGTCTCATGGATACACGCCTGAATGAGCAGGATACGAGGGGTAAAAACAACGGGGTGATGCGGTTATCACCCCGTTGTGGTATTTCAAAAATAAAGTCTGAACAAATCAGGGAAGATTAATACCCTGGGTTTTGTTTCAACACGTCGGCGCCCTGGATGTCAATTTGCGTCTGCGGAATCGGGTACACTTCATCCTGATTGGGCGTAAAGGTAGCACCGCCCAATGCAACGTTCAGGCGACTACCCTCGAAGGTAAGGTAGGCATCGAGTACCTGGTCGGCGATACCCCAGCGAACGAGGTCATAGAAGCGGTGGCCTTCACCCGAAAGTTCAAGTTTGCGCTCCATACGAATAGCCGTGTTGGCTACTGCGGCATCCGTCCAGGGCGTGTTGTAAAGCCCGATAACGTAGTTGGCGGCATTAGAGCCGTCGGCGTTTTTCACCCATGAAGCCGGGTTGGCAGCACGTGCGCGCACCAAGTTCACATATTCGCGGGCTTTTTCGAGGCTGCCTCCGGGAGCAGCTTCGCATTCGGCAGCCATCAGGAGCACATCAGCGAAACGCATGAGCGGCTGATTGATAGCGGTCCAGCCACGCGTCCAGGATGAGCCGTCGGTTAGCGTGGATTGTGTGCCTTTGTAGAATACAAACTTCTTCGGAGAGTACGGGCCTGCATAAGCCTGGTCGCGAATCCAGTTTGCGCCAGGGTGTACAATCCAGTCGAGATACGGAATGCCGCGACGACCTACCGAGTGGTCGAGCCGTGGGTCGAGCGGGCCAGCGTCGGGTGTAAACGGATCGGAAGAAGGGATCAGCATGTCGTTTTTAACCTCGTTGGCAGGGTCGTTGTAAGAGCCGTCGAGCAACGGAAGGCCGTTGGCATCTACACGGAAAGAGTTGACAAGTTCAAAACTGGGCTGGAAGAATCCACAGCAACCGGCAGGGCCGTCTGAGCCGGTGTTGTACGGGAAGTTCAGCACGTGCTCGCCGTTGGCGTTAGCGGTGCTGCCGGAGTTCACGGCTGTTTGCGCTGCGAATACTGACTCCGGGTTGTTATCATTTTCCGCTTTGAAAAAGTCGGCATAGCTGGGCATCAGCGCGTATTTGGCGCCACCGGAAGTTTTGCCATTGTCAATGACGTCTGTGAAAAGTGTTCTGGCTTCGCCGTACTTTTTCTGGAACAGGTACACTTTTGCCAAAAACGCCTTGGCTGCCCAGCTGTTGGCACGGCCAACGGCTGCCTGCGTTTCGGGCAGGTTGTCCACCGCGTACTGGAAGTCAGCCTCGATTTTCGGATAAATATCCACGTTGTTCGGGACCTTGATTGCCTCTTCGGCGGTCATGGTTTCGTCCACGTAAGGCACTGCTCCAAACACTTTTTTCAACTCGAAGTAGTAGAAACCGCGCAGGAAACGAGCCTCAGCGGAAAGGCGGGTTTTGTCGGCATCCGTTACAGTCGGGTCGGTTGTACTGTTGACGAGGCGCAGGAGCGTATTGCAACGCGCTACCCCTTCATAACAAATGCGCCATTTTTGAGCAGGCAAATCATTGTTGGGGAGCGTCTCGAAACGCTGTACCGGGTTGGCCACTGCCTGGTCGCCACCGTTGGTGCCCTTGTTGGCTTCGCCGCCGAGGATACTGCCGTGAAACCAGTTGCCAAAACCCGAATAGAAAAGCTGGTCGCGGCCGGTGAGTACGCTGTAACAGCCAATCAGCAACCCGTCCAATCCTTTTTTGCTGCTCAACACTTCTTCCGTCAGTGCCGCAGTAGGCGTCACCTCAAGAAAATCTTTCTTGCAGGCGCTCAGGACGAGGTTGACTGCCAGTGCAACCGAGGCAAAGAGCAAAAATTTATTTGCAAAATTTTTCATGTTTTTACTTTTTGAAATTGATATTTAGCAAAAAGAAGGGCGATTTTCAAATGTTTGAATTTCGCCTTGTTTGGGTTTAGAAGGTGATACCCAGGCCGAACATAAAGCTGCGGGTAACAGGGTAGTTGCCCACGTCGATACCGAAGTTGGTATCGGCTGCGCCGCCTACGGCGGGATCGAGGCCTTTGTAACCTGTGATGGTGAAAAGGTTGTTGGTCGCTGCATACACGCGAGCGCGTTTCAGTTTCCACTTGTTGATCAGCGAACCCGGCAGGTTATAGCCGATAGTGAGGTTCTGCATACGCAGGAAAGAACCGTCTTCGACGTACCAGGAGTTAGGCTGGGTGTTGGTGCTGAAGTTGGACACGTCCTCGAAAATAGGCTGGTCTGTGCCGGTATTTTGCGGCGTCCAGGCGTCTTTCACGCGCTCGCCGATGGCTGCGCCCTTGAAAGAAGGATAGAAGTCGGTGAACCATTTGGACAGGTTGAATACCTTGTTGCCGATGGACGTGTAGAAATAGGTTTCCACGTCGAACGAGCCTACGGTAACTTTCAGATTGAGACCACCTGTGAATTTCGGAACCGGGCTGCCGATGAAAGTGCGGTCAGCAGCGTCAATTTTGCCGTCGGGACGACCCGTCAGGTTGCCGTTGTCGTCCACGCCGTTGACATCGGCATAGATAAAGCGACCGGGGCCTGCGCCTGCTTGTATCGAGTCAGGTACAACATTGTTTTCATTAAACAAACCGACTACCTGATAGCCATAGAAAGCGGAAATAGAGTAGCCAACCTGGTTGCGAATCATCGTGGTGCCCAAACGGTTGCTTGCCGGGTTCACATCGAAGAAGTCCAGTCCTTCGGCTACTTTAGTGATTTCATTGTCGAGTACTGAACCGGTAAGTGTCAGTTCGTAACCGCTGCTAACGCCGAACTTGCCTTTGTTCACGATCTGAATGTCGATGCCTTTGTTGACCATCGAAGCTACGTTTTTGAACGGCGCCGATGCAAAACCGCCCAATACTTGCGCCTGTGGCGGGTTGAACAGAAGGTCGTCCGTGTTTTTCCTCCAGAAATCAACAATGATGTCCCATTTGCCTTTGAACAGCAGCGCCTCGAAACCAACGTTGCTGGTGGTGCTTACTTCCCACTTGGCATCCGGGTTACCAACCTGTGCCTGGTAAAAACCTTCAGCGACAGAAGCATTGGAGCCGTCTATCGCATAAGCTGCGTTGCCGAGGCTGGAGGCAAACAAGCTGAACGGATTGGATGGATTCAAGCCGTTATCGTTACCCATCTGGCCCCAGCCACCGCGAATTTTCAAGTCATCGAGCCAGGAAAGACCACGCATGAAGTTTTCGCCTGTCACACGCCATGCAGCGGAGAAGCCCGGGAAAATACCGTAGCGATTGTTCGGACCGAAACGGGAAGAGCCGTCGCGACGAACCACACCCGTCACGTAATATTTATCCAGGAACGAATAGTGAACGCGACCAAACTGCGAAAAATAGTTCCAGGGTGTAGCATTGAAACTGTTCACTACCCTGTTGGACACAGTACTGAGCGTAATGTAGTCCGGGTCAGTAGAGAATGGGTTGAGACCCGATCCACTTGAACCACGCGAGTGACCGTCCGTCAGCGATTCGATACCCGCCAACAAGTCAATATTGTGGATGCCAAACTGTTTTTTGTACTGGAGTGTATTAGTGAACACCCAAGCGTAGTTGGAACCCGAAAACTCATTGTAACCGAAACTGGAGTTGTTTTCCGAGTTTTCATACTGACGACGGGAGAAGCCATAGCCGTAGTAGTTCCCCATGTTACCGCCAATGCTCGTTTTGAACGTCAAGCCGGAAAGAATGTCGAGTTCCGCATAAAGGTTGCCGAACAGGCCTGTTGCCCATGCACGGTTGTCAGCGACAGCGTCGCGTTCGGCTACCGGGTTGCGCGGGTTGTTGAAACCTTGTGCAGCGGTACCGGCATAGCCCGGCGTTTCGCTGATGCCCAATTCTGCGGCATCGTCATAAACAGGGATAATCGGCGACATACGGAAAGCGCCGAGAATCGGGTTTTCGTCCTGCGCGACGTTGGCGCCACCGCCGCCGCCCAATAAGCCAAGCACCTGGCGGTAGGTGAATTGTACGTTCTCACCAATGCGGATACGTTTGCCGAGATCAAATTCGGTATTGGCGCGGAAAGTGTAACGTTTGAAATTGTTGTGGATCAAAATACCTGCCTGCTCCTGCAAGCTCAAACCGAGATAGTAGCGGGCATTTTCAGTAGCGCCGCTGAATCCCAGGTTGTGGCGCGTCATGGGAGCCGTGCGGGTGATGGCATCATACCAGTCAGTGCCTGCTTTGTTCGCGCTCACGATCTGGTAGACGGGCCCGTTGTCGGGATTGATGTTGTACTTCGAAATCGCATCGGCAAGGTCAACCTGATCTGCTGTGAGTCCCGCCTGTCCCCCTACGTTGATGTAATCCGGCAGTACCGGACGAGCGCCCGAACCATACTGCGGGTGCGAAGGCGTAAGTCCTGCGTTTTCCAAAGCAATCCAGGTGTAGTCGGCTTGCTCCTGCGGGTTGAGAACGTCGATGCCCTGACCAGGAGTAGTGAAACCCGCGATGGCATCGTAGCTTACCTGCAACTTCTGGGGCTTTTTCGAGCCTTTTTTAGTCGTGATAACGATTACGCCACCTGCAGCGCGCGCGCCGTAAATAGAGGCTGAAGACGCGTCTTTCATCACGGTTGTGTTCTCGATATCCTCCGGCGAAAGGAAGTCAATGTTCTGCGTGAACACTCCATCCACGATATAAAGTGGCTGGTTGCCGAAAAATGAACCGAAACCGCGAATACGCACCTGGCTGGTGGTACCCGGCTGACCGTTGGTGATGACCGTGACGCCACTGACCCGGCCTTGCAGTTGCTGCTCGACGTTACCTGTCGGCACAGCGGCGAGGTCTTTGGTTTTTACGGTCGCAACAGCGCTGGTGGTCTGTTTTCGCGTTTCCACCGTATAGCCGGTTACTACCAATTCCGAGAGCAGTTCGTCGGAATCAGCCAGCAAGACGTTGATAACACTCTGCGAACCAACGGCTATTTCCTGCTTTTCATAGCCTGTGGAAGAAATGACCAGCACGGGATCGGCGCCGGTGACCGTTACGGTAAAATTGCCTTCCACGTCCGACACGGTGCCTGTCGCAGTGCCTTTCTGCACGATGGTGGCGCCCGGGATGCCCTCGCCGTTGGCATCGGTCACCTTGCCTCTGACCGTGCGATCCTGCGCGCTCAAAGAGGCAGCGCCTAACATGAGGATGAACAGCAAAAGCAGTCCCCGCACAGGCGTTCGTAATAATTGATTCATAATAGAAATGAGTTTAGGTTAAAAAAGAAATGAAAGTTTCCAAATCCCGCATGGTTCGTTGACCTTTTGTCAGGTTACAACAAATCTTTCGCGGCCTTTCAAGACTCCGCAAAACGAGCCGCTTTTTACTTTGATGGACATTTGGAAAAGGCGGGATTATGAAGAAGAGGCGTCAGGGGACAAAAGACCTTTTTGCGGTGGTGGAAAGGCATACTTCACAGTCCGAATGACAATTGAAGTAAGGCAACAAAAAGGTGTGACAGTGTTTGTCTTGCGAATAATATATGTTTGGCTTGTTAGTGGCTTACAAAAAATTTTGTTTTCAAGCCAATGTATCAATTTGGTACAATGGTACGGCGATGTCTAAATATCTTTCTCTAAATTTGCAAAAAAAATTTTCGGTGGAACATCGGGACGCCTCTGTGGAACACCTGGAAGGGCAACGTCACTTCCTGCCAAACGTGTCCGTTGACTGCGTGATCTTCGGATTTCATGATGGTCAGTTGAAGGTTTTGCTCATACAATTTAAAAACACCGACCTATGGGCATTGCCCGGTGGCTATATCCGTATGGAGGAAGATATGGATGAGGCGGCTGCCCGCATTTTGGAAGAAAGGATGATGGTGCAGGGAGTCTATCTCGAACAATTTCACGCCTTCGGGCAGCGTCAGCGGGTGGACAGGACGATCCAGCAAAAAATTGTAGAAGCACTCGGACTTACCCTCGCGCCCGATCACTGGATTACACACCGCTTCGTCACGGTAGGCTATTTCGCCCTGGTGGATTTTACGGAAGTGATGCCGATGCCCGACGCCTCGACTGACGTGTGCGAGTGGTTCGCTCTCGACGAAATGCCCGAACTGGTGTTCGACCACTCCCATATCGTACAAAAGGCGCTGGCCGCTTTGCGCCAACGCCTTGGTAACAATTTGATAGGCTACAATCTACTGCCTGAGACATTTACAATGCAGGAATTGCAACGGCTGTACGAGACGATTTTGGATCGAAAATTCCAGCGCGCCAATTTTCAGCGGAAAATCCTGAGCCTCGGCATCCTCGAACGGGTGGAAAAAAAATTCTCCGGTGGCGCGCACAAAGCGCCCTATCTCTATCGCTTCGATTTGGAGAAAAATGGTTTTTGAGGTTTACGGGTTTACGGGTTTACAGGTTAATGAGGAAAAATCACCACCCGTCAACCCGTTAACCCGTCAACCCGTTAACCCGTCAACCCGTTAACCCGAAACCTCAATAAGACAACCCGTGCCCGAATTTGTAAAGCGGGGCTTTTGAGTCGTAGGGAACATCTTCTTTTTGATTTCGGACGGCTTCCATCGAAGCGGGCAATTCAAATGGCAGTTTGCCTCCGGGTTTGGCTTTGCCAAAAATCACGTCCAGTACAGCCGCATCAGTCGCGGCGAAATTGCCCAGCACGCCTTTCGCCGCCGCATTTATTTCAGGAAAAACTGCGGGACGGTCGAGGTAAATATCCACAATCGTCGGCACGGTGTTGCACACCTTTATTATATCTGACTTCAGCGGCTCTTTGAAGTCGAGGTCGCCGTGGTGGAACATTCGCGCGAAAAAATTCTGTGTCTCCACCGGAATCCAGGGCGTTTTCAGGCGGATGATGGCGAAGTCGGCTTGCTCGGGTTTTTCCACGACTTCGCCGTACCGGGCAGCGACTTCCTTGTTGACGTTTTGGACGTAGATTTTCGGTTTGCCCTTGAGCGGAAGGATTTTACCTTCGTTTTTCAACAAAGTCATAGCACGGCGTTGCGAGGCTTCGCCCGCTTTGATAAAATCTTCACGGCCAACAGTTTGCAAGGCTTTTTCTACGTCCACGTAAGGGTTTTCAAACAGGCCGAGCCGAAATTTCTCGCGCAGCAGTCGGAACACTGACTCGTCCAGTCGCTTTTCGCTGAGTTTGCCTTTTTTCACCAAACTGACGACGTGTTCGGGGCAACTTTCGCCGCCAAACTGGTCGCAACCGGCCTCGATAATTTTCAAAACCCGGTCTTCTTCGCTCAGCTTTTCCACGCCCCAGGCGCGGGCGGGCCACACCACCGTCGGGCCGAGATGTGCGTCGGTCACCAGGCCCCAGTCGGTACAGACGATGCCGTCGAATTTGTATTTTTCCCGAAGCAATTTGGTGATGATGTCCTTGTTGTAAGCGAAGCCCACGTCTTCGCTCGTTTGGCCGACGGGAATGCCGTAGTAGGGCATGATTTGCGCCGTGCCGACTTCAAACGCCGCCTCGAAAGGCAGAAGATGGTAGTTGAAATTTTTGCCGGGATAGATTTGGCCCTTGTGAAATTCGAAGTGCGAATCGAGCCCTTCCTTTTGCGGGCCGCCGCCGGAAAAATGTTTGGTCATACAGGCTACGCTGTTCGCGCCGAGTTTTTCTCCCTGAAAACCAAGGATATATGCCTTCGTCATTTTGGCCGACAACTGCGCGTCTTCCCCAAAAGTACCGCTGATGCGCGGCCAGCGCGGTTCAGTGGCGAGGTCGGCCATCGGGTGCAAAGCCACGCGCATCCCGACAGCGAGGTACTCCTGCCGCGCCATGTCGCCGAACTGCTGCATCAATTTTTCGTCGCCGATGGCAGCAAAGCCGAGCGGCTCGCACCAGGCAGAAAAACTGCCGGACGACATACTGAACAAGGCGTCGTCCTGATAGTGGTTGCGCGGGTCGGAAGCGATGGTGACCGGAATGCCGAGGCGCGAGGCTTCGGCGGCTTTCTGGATGGCGTTGTAACCTTCGGCGAGGGCGCGGGTGCCGGGCGTTTGCCAGAGGTTGAAGTGGTTCATTTTTTTACTTTCGATAGACTCGTAGGCCGTAGGCAACATGGCCGCAAAGCCTTGAGCGCCAGGCTTTTTCTCAATCGTGCCGTCGTCGTTGATGAATGTGCCGTTGATGAACATGGTACCGGCTTTTTCTTCCAGAGTCATCTGGGAGAGCAGGTCTTCCACCCGTTTTTCGATGGGTTGAGTGCTGTCTTCGTAGGGGTCGAGTTTGCCGTTTTTGTTCAAATCGCGGTAGGCGACGGTGTTTTTATTTTGAAAAGAAAATGCGGCGATAAGGGCGAGCAAAGTGGGGAAAAGCAAAATTTTGGAAATCGCTTTCATGTTGTAAAACGTTGAAAAAGAGAGAATTGAAAACCGCTTCGAGCGATTGTCTCAAAGGTCGGCAAGGGGTTCGTCTGGATGTTTTGACATTTGTCAAAAAAAATCGTAAAAACTTAGCCATGCTGTAAATAGAACACCGAAACCACCGAATACGCCGAAACCGCCGATGTCGTTTTTCGTTTTCGACTGAACCAGTCAAGTCTGGCTTGATATCCTGTTTCATCGTTTTTCAGGGCAAAGCAGTTTTGAGTCAGATGATGTGTCGGGGTCTGTATATTTTCGGTGGTATCGGCGATTTTGGTGGTTTCGGTGTTCCTGCGTTTTGATGCCTAAGTTTTTACAAAAAATCTTCTTTTCTTTGTTTGCGTTTGAAAAACAAAACACAACAAGCCATGAAAAAAGCCCTCAAAATTGTCGGGTACACTCTTTTGTTTCTCGTCTCGTTCGTGGGTATTTACCTGCTCGCCGCCTTTTTCTTATCGAGAATTTCTGTTGAAAAAGAGCCAGTTGCGGCAAGCGATGTCTCTATTTACATCCTCACCAACGGCGTGCACACGGACTTGGTGTTGCCGATAAAAGACTCGTTGATTGACTGGAGCCGGCACATCAAATTTGAAAACACGGTGGGCAAAGACTCGTCCATGCGCTACGTCGCGATGGGCTGGGGCGACAAGGGTTTTTACCTGGAAACGCCGACTTGGGCCGATTTGAAATTCAGCACGGCGTTCAAAGCCGCTTTCAGCCTGAGCACTTCGGCGATTCACGCGACGTTTTACAAAAACATGAACGAAGGCGAGGATTGCAAGCGAATCAACATCAGCCGGGAACAGTATGCGCGGCTGGTGAAATTCATCCGCGACAGTTTTAAACCCGACGCTAACGGCAACATTGTCAATATCATAACGAAAGCCAACTACGGCAACCACGACGCTTTTTACGAAGCCGTCGGCAGTTACCACCTCTTTCACACCTGCAACACCTGGGCGAACAACGGCCTCAAAGCCTGCGGCCAAAAGGCCAGCCTTTGGACGGCTTTCGACACGGGGATTTTTTATCACTACAAATGACTATCGCTCCGCTCGTATTCGGCTCAACGTTTCTTGCGTAATGCCCAAAAATGACGCGATGTAAGCCAGCGGAACCCGCTGCAAAAGGGTAGGAAATTGCTCCAGCAAATTCAGATATCGTTGCCGTGCTGGCTCGAATTGGAGCGATTCCATGCGGATTTGCGAGAGCACGAGCGAGCCGGTTATCATGCGGCGAAAGAGTTTCTCCACTTCGTGGTACTGGTCGCAAAGTCGCATCAAATCGTCGTGGTGAATGGCGAGGAGTTCCGATGGTTCGAGCAAATGGATGATGAGTTGGCTCGGCGTTCGTTCAAAAAAACTGCGAATCGAGAAGAAAAACGAGTTGTCGGGCGCGAGCCATTCGGTCACTTCGCGGTCGTGTTTGTGGTAGTAAATCCGCACGAGGCCTTTCGATACATAGTACAAATGGTTGCAGACGCAGCCTTCGCGCAACAGTTCGTGACCTTTCGGATGGCGCATCGGTTTCCATTGTTTCAAAAACGCCTGTCGCGCCGGTTCCGGCAAAGTGTAAAGGGCGTCGAGTTGGCGGAGAAAAGCATCCATGATGGCAGCAAACTTAATCCGTTTTGGAACTTTCGCAGCTTGTCTTTGAGTTGTGTTGCGCCCTGTGTCGCCGCAACTTTTTCCCGAACCTTCGTTTATATCGCCATGCAAACAAAACAACCCTCCCTGCGCAACCCCTACCTTGCCATGCTTGCTATCGCCTGGAAGTATGCCCGCAACGAACAGCGGCGCTATCTGCTTGTGTATGCAATGTTTATGTTCAGCAACTTGGCGACGGCGATGTACCCGGTCATTTGGGGTTTGTTCATCAACGCCGCGCAACAACAGGGCGCCGACGTGCTGAAAAGCGCCTGGATTTATGGCCTCGTTTATGTCGGCATTCATCTCATTGACTGGAGTTTTCACGGCCCGGCACGGCTCATGGAGCGCGAACTTGCCTTTAACCTGAGTCGCAATTTTTTGCAGGAACTCTACCATAAAGCCCTGCACCTGCCCGTGCGCTGGCATCAGGACAACCACTCCGGCGCGACCATCAACCGCATCCGAAAAGCCTACGAGGCGCTGCGCGATTTTTTCCAAAACGGCTTCGAGTACCTCCACACCTTTTTCAAATTCGTGTTCTCCTTCGCCGCCATGATTTATTTCGCACCCATGTTCGGCCTTGTGGCAGTGGGGATGGGTTTTGTCATCGTGTTGATTATTTTAAAATTTGACAAACCCTACATCGCCACGCAAACCGAAGTAAACGAACGCGAAAACGTCGTGTCGTCCACGCTTTTCGACAGCCTCTCCAACATCATCACCGTCATCACGCTGCGGTTGGAAAAACGCATGGAAAGCGGCTTGCTCCGAAAAGTGGCCGACATCCTGCCGCCGTTCAAACGCAACGTGGCCGTGAACGAGTGGAAATGGTTTGTCACCGATATGCTCGTCGGCCTTATTTACGCCGTCATTTTGGTCGGCTATGTCTGGCAAAACTGGAAACCGGGCGAGGTGTTCCTGCTCGGCGGACTCGTGATGCTGGTCGGCTACGTCGAGCGTTTCACGAGCGTTTTCCACAACGTCGCCTACCTCTACACCGATGTCGTGAAACACCACACCGACGTGAAACAGGCCTACGCCGTGCTCGATGCGTACGACGAACACCACCTCCCGGAGAGCGACCACCAGTTGCCCGAAAACTGGCAAGTCATTGAAATTCAGAACCTGAATTTCTCGCATCGCGGCTACGACGAGGTAATTTTGCCCGATTTGACTCGAAAATTTGTTGGTTTGAAAAACATCCACTTGCGGCTCCAGCGCGGCAAACGCATCGCGCTCGTGGGCGAAAGCGGCAGCGGCAAAAGCACCATCCTCGCCCTGTTGCGCGGCCTCTATCCCGCTGAACCCGGCGTTCAGGTCACGGTGGACGGTAAGCCGCAAGACGGCCTTGACATTATCACGGGCGACGTGACTTTGTTCCCCCAGGAGCCGGAGATTTTTGAAAACACCATCGAGTACAACATCACGCTCGGTCTGCCTTTCGAGCCGGCGGAATTGGACGCGATTTGCCGGACTGTCCATTTTTCGGAAGTCATCGAGCAACTGCCCAAAGGCCTGCAAAGCAGCATCATGGAAAAAGGCGTGAACCTCTCCGGCGGCCAGAAACAACGGCTGGCGCTGGCGCGGGGCGTGTTCGCGGCCAAAGACAGCGACCTCATCCTGCTCGACGAACCCACCAGCAGCGTGGACCCGAAAACCGAGATGCGCATCTACGACCGGATGTTCGCGGCCTTTTCAGACAAGGTGGTGGTGTCGGCACTGCACCGGCTGCATTTGTTGCCGAAGTTCGACTACATCTACGTCCTCGACAAAGGCGAAGTGGCCGACGAAGGCACGCTGGAAGATTTGCTGGAACGGAGCGCGGCGTTTCGGGAGTTGTGGAAGCATCAGGAGGAGGTGGTAGGGTCATTGGTTCAGTGAAGATGACATCTTCCAGAACAATTAGTTGTTTTATTCTGGCATCTTGTACCTTTTTTAGTATTTCCAGAGCATTGTACTGTATTGCATTTTGTAGTTGATTTGGGCGGATAAGTCGTAGACGGTTCATATGTTGGTGTAGTCTTTGTCACGGGTTCAATATGACAATAACTTCGATCTACATAAGTCTTATTCCCATGTTTGTTAATATAATAGCAACCTCCTCTTTCACCAGTAATATAACTTTGATTAGGGTCAAATGGTATCTCATAGATTAAAGCACTATCTCTTTTATACTTATAGTTTAGTTTCTTGTATTTTGGTTTGTATAGATAGTATCTAAATTTATTTCTGTATAAGACATCCTTTATCTTTTTAGGGTCTTTTGTAAATACT
>Ga0209172_10002204_pt1 | contig 35838 bp, 30 predicted proteins | sample LarsenN4metaG_FD_184113 | JGI IMG/M metagenome (GOLD analysis project Ga0209172, IMG submission 184113) | Hot spring sediment bacterial and archeal communities from British Columbia, Canada, to study Microbial Dark Matter (Phase II) - Larsen... ... | reverse complement strand
AAATCGGCCGCAATTCATGGCCGCAAACGTGAACCGGTTTCAAATGCGTCACATCCCTTTTCATTTGCAACCCACTCATTTTATTGGTGTTGCCAATCAAGACAGATGAATCAACCGGACAATCCTGATAGTTCGGGTCCTGGGAGTCATCATGCTCGCGGGCGCCGTTTATGCATCGATCACTACTGCTTCATTGCGTTGGGGCTGGTTTTCCGGTCCCTCCTCAGTGATTGGTTTGATTGCTGGGCCGGGGTTGATTCTTCATCAAAGATGGGCGCGCATTCCCGGCATGGTTGTATTTGCATATTGGTTTGGCTTGGGCATCTTCTTTCTAGTTTCGGGCTCGAGTGCCCGCTTATGGCTGCCGCTTGTTTTATCTGCCGTTGGGGCAATGCCGATTCTTTGGAAATGGTCGGACGATGCGACCTTCTTTGAAAGAGTGTAAAATCAAACCACTCCCTTGCGTGTAAGGGGCGAGTGGCTGGAGACAGAAAGAAGACACCATGCAGCCACCCAATGAAGCCCAGAATGCTTCCCTCCGGACCCTTTTTCGCGCGGGTGCGGTTCTTTTGCTCCCTCTGGGGGCGGTTTTTGTGGGAATCGGTTTGATGGATTTTTTTGCCGCCTTTGCCGGCCAGGGATTCCCCACCAAGTTTTGGTGCCTCTTCATCGGGATGCCACTACTGGCGCTGGGCATGATCTGCTTCAAGGCAGGCTTCCTCCGCAAGATCACCGGATATGTGGCGGGCGAGGCGGCCCCGGCGGTCCGGGACACGGTGGAGTATGTGGCGGAGGGCCTGAAGCCCCATCTGCGCAGCGCGCCTGAGGATGGCAGCTTGGACAGATCCCCAAAAGCTCCGGCAGAGCGGATCAGGCAACTGGAAGAATTGAAAAAGCAGGGGATGATCTCGGAATCGGAATACGCGCTGAAACGGGAGGAGATTCTGCGGCAATTGTGATGGGATGGCGGCGGATTCGTCCAGCGTCCGGGGGATTAAATAGCGCCAGCTCGCAAAGCAAGCCCGGTTCCGTTTTCCGCCATGCCCCTCGCTGCCTCCGTTTTCTCCTGTGCCAGCCGCTTTGCGCTTTGAGTTTCGCCCTTTGCACTTTTCCCCCGCCCTGCGGATCAGGATTGCCCACCGCCCGCATCCCCCTAAGCTTTCCCCAGAAAGGCGCCCCCCATGTTCAAACGCATCAGCAACCTCGTCCGCGGCTTCCTCGGCCTCTTCATCTCCGGCCTGGAAAAACAAAACCCCGAAGCCCTCCTCGAAGTGGAGAAAGAAAACCTCCGCAAGCAGATCGCCAATTACAACCAGGGCCTCGCCGCCCACGCCGGCCTCTGCGAGCGCCTCATGGCCCAGGTGCGCAAGCTGGAGAATGACGAGCGCGAATTCCGCGCCAAAACCGCCGCCAACCTCCGCGCCGGCAACCGCGATGCCGCCGGCCAATACGCCCTCCGCCTCCAGACCGTCCAGCGCGAACTGGCCGAAAACCGCGCCCAGCTCGAACAAGCCGAGACCACTTACAAAGAACTCGTCAAAGCCCGCGATGTCTCGATCAAGGCCGCCAAGGCCAAAATCGAAGCCCTCAAATCCAGCCTCGATGACCTCAAAATCAAGCGCGCCACCGCCGAACTCACCGAGATGGCCAGCGGCATGATCTCCACCATTGGCGGCTCCGGCGATACCCTCAACCGCCTCCACGAAATGGTCGAGGAAGAGCGGACCAAAGCCGCCGGGCGCGCCCGCGTCGCCCGCGATTCGCTCAACACCGGGGACTTCGAGGTCAAAGAATCCGAACAAAAAGCCCTGGCCGACCAGGCCCTGGCGGATTTCGCCGCGCAGGAAGGCCTGGCGCTGGAAGCTCCGTCATCCCCGGCCGCCGCCGGTTCCACAGACGCACCCGTCAAAACCATGGGTCCGCAGGCCCAGTAAGCGCATGGAGCTTGTCCGCCTCCGCGCCCTGCCATGCTCCGCTACTTGAAAGCCGCATTTTGGGCGCGGCCCGGCATCCCGGGGCTCGGACGGCTCCCGATCAACGCCCTGGCCCTGGCCGGCCTGGTTATCCTCGGCTTCGGCCATCCCGCCCTCTGGCTTCTCGGCCTCGGACTGGAAACCCTTTACCTCTTCCTGCTTTGCTCCAGCCCCCGCTTCCGCACCTGGGTTGATGCCATCCACCAGCAGGCCGGGCGGGGGGAGATTGAATCCCAGCGCGCTTCCATGCTGGCCCAGCTTCCCGCTGCCGCCCGCAAGCGCCACCAGGACCTCCTCGGCCTCAACACGCGCATCCTGGAGCACGACCGCCGTCTCCGCGCTGAAGACTTCCTCATCCAGTCCAACACCAATGCCTTGGACAAGCTCGCCCTCCTCCACCTCAAGCTCCTCCTCTCCGGCCACTACCTCGAACAACACCAGCGCGAGTCCGGTGCCGAGGACCTCGATGCCCGCATCCGCGAAATGGAAGCTTCCTTGGCCGACCCCGCCGCCAGTGCCTCACTGCAAGAATCCCGCCGCGCCACCCTCGGCCTCCTCCGCCAGCGCCGCGCCAACCAGGACCGCCGCGATGCCGCCTTGGCCGAGATCGCCAGCGATCTTGCCCGCATCGAGGCCCAGGTCCGCCTCTCCCTCGACCAGGCACTCCTCCGCGGCGAAGCCGGTGCCGTCTCCGGCCACATCGATCTGGCCAGCCGCCTCCTCGATGATGCCGATTACCTCGATGCCCACACCGCCGCCGCCGCCGCAGGCCAGGCTTACTCCGCCCCCCCCACGGCCCAAACCGCATGAGCGCCCCCTTGCCCCCTTGGGCCGCGGAAATCGCCGCCCTTTACGAATCCCACGCCGCCAGCCAGTTCATCCTCTCCGGCAACCTCCAGGACCGCTTCCTCCTCCCTCCCGGCGCCGATCCCGCCCCCGTCAGCCTCCGCGAATTCCTCCTTCAGGCCCTGCTGCCCGGCTTCGAGGTCGTCCTCTCTTACGACCTGGGCAACGGCGTCCGCATCGAGCGCGGCGGCGAGGCCTTCTCCCTCTGGCCGGCCTGCAAGGAACATCCGGAGCTTCCCAAAGCCCCGCGCCCGGCGGTCGAATTCCTCACCCGCTACTTTCGCTACAACGCCAACCTCGCCCGCCTCGGCCAAACCACGCGCCGCACCGCCTGCATCGTCCAGGCCGCCCACCTCCTCGCCCCCGCCCTGCCCGGCGCCCTCCATTACGACCTCAACGCCCTCGCCCTCCTCCTGCGCGAGTGGGCCTCCGATCCCCTCCTCACCGGCCACCCCCTCGCCACCTTCCTCCTCAGCGACAACGTCAACGACCTCCACCCCCTTCTCGTCCAAAACCCCCGCGCCGCCCTCATCAAAGTCCCCCTGCCCTCCGCCGCCGAGCTGGAACGCGGCTTCCAGCACCTCGCCGCTTCCTGCCCGCTGGCCCTCGCCCCCTTTCAAGGGAAATTTGACAAGCTCGCCCGGCAAATGACCGGCTCCTCCCTCGGAGCCATCGAAACCCGCCTCCGCCTCCAGCAGCACCGCCGCACCCCGCTGCAGGAAGCCGACATCGCCGCCCTCAAAAAAGAAATCGTCGAACGTGAGTGCAGCGACCTCATCGAGTTCATCGAGCCCGCCAAATCCCTCCACGACCTCCACGGCCAGGAAGCCCTCAAAACCATGCTCCGCCAGGACTTCGAACTCTGGCGCCAGAACGACCTCCAGGCCCTCCCCATGGGCTACCTCATTTGCGGCCCCATCGGCACCGGCAAAACCTATCTTGTCGAATGCCTCGCCGGGGAGGCCGGTGTCCCCGTCGTCAAAATCAAAAACTTCCGCGACAAATGGGTCGGCACCTCCGAAGGCAATCTAGAAAAAATCTTCCGCCTCCTCCAGGCCCTCGGCCGCTGCTTCGTCTTTCTTGATGAGGCCGACCAGGCCCTCGGCCGCCGCGATTCCGGGGGGTCCGATGCCGGCCTCTCCGGGCGCATCTACTCCATGTTCGCCAAGGAAATGAGCAATGCCGCCAACCGCGGGCGCATCATCTGGGTGCTGGCCTCCAGCCGTCCCGACCTCATTGAAGTGGACCTCAAGCGCCCCGGGCGCGTGGATGTGAAGATTCCCATCTTCCCCACGGCCACGCCTGCCGAAGGCTACGGCCTGCTCCGCACCCTCTGCCGCTGCCGCAGCCTGGAGCTGCCCACGGACATCCCCCCGGACCTGGCCCCGCTCATTCCCGACCTCCTCACCCCCGGAGCGGCCGAAGCCCTTTCAGTCAAAGCCTATCGACTGGCAAAAACCCAAAACCTGGCCGCGCCCGATGCCCTGCGCGAGTGCCTGCGGGACTACCAGCCCCCTGTCGCTCCTTCCGTCATCGAGGCACAGATGCGCCTGGCCGTGGCCGAAGCCACCGACATCGCCTTCATCCCCGAACGCTTCCGCGCCCTCCGCGCCTGACGAGAATCTGGAGTGCTCCGATCCTTTCGGAGCTCAGGGAACGCCCGGAGGGCGGGGGCTGGTGGCACACCCTCGCTGCCCATCCCCCCTCCCCGTCGCTCCGCTCCTCCCATAGCTCCGAATCTGTTCGGAGCACTCCAGATTACCACCTCCGCATCCTTTGCTCACCCCCGGCTCTGGAGTACTCCGATCTTTTCGGAGTTCTGGGAACGCCCGGAGGGCGGGGGCTGGTGGCACACCCTCGCTGCCCATCCCCCCACCCCGTCGCTCCGCTCCTCCCATAGCTCCGAATCTGCTCGGAGCACTCCAGATTACCATCCCCACATCCCTAGCTCACCCCCGGCTCTGGAGTACTCCGATCCTTTCGGAGTTCTGGGAACGCCCGGAGGGCGGGGGCCAGCGGCCCACCTGCGCTGCTTATCCCCCACCCCGTCGCTCCGCCTGCCCCTGGCGGCGAAAAAAATCGCCCCACTCCAGATCAAGCCCCCTCCAGCCGCTTCACCCGCTTGCGATAGACCGTCTCCCGCCCGGCCAGGAAGCCCGCGGGAAAACCGGGGACGCCAAAGACATGGTTCCACATCCGCTCGAACGCGTGCGGTGCATCCTCCCGCGCAGTGCCGGCCTCCAGCGCCCGCTCATAAAAGGCCCGCGGGCGGCTGCGCAGCCGCGCCCGCGTGGCGGCAAACTGCGCCCCGCAGGCAAAAGTGAAGCGCTCCGGACACGGCGTGCCGAAGACATCCGCCCAGGTCCCCGCCAGGTCCAGTGGCCGGCCTTCCGGGTTCTTCGACCATTTTTGATAGAGCAGCGAGCCCGCCGCATCATCGGTGTCGATGATATGGCCGATCCATTCAAAGCCCGGCGGATCGGCCAGCCCCTCCCGGGCCAGCCGGGCCAGGATGCGGTGGAAGTCGAAGGCGTGGTCGAAAGGCCTGCCCTGGCAAAAAACGGTCACGACCGACAGGGCGTCATAATGCTCCACCAAATGATGGAGGTAAGTGTGGGCTTCGCGGCCCTGGTTGGGCAGGGCGGTTTCCCCCGGCCAGGCCCCCGGTGCTCCTTTGTTGTAAACCTGGGGGCGGATGCCTGAGGCCACGTTGCCCAGCCAGGCCAGGTCCTCCTCCCAGCGCGCCACCACCAAGTCCACTGCCGTTGCCATGGAGACCAGGAATAAATCGCCAAACGGCGCCTGGCGATGTTAAACGGCATGTATCCGGCCTGCATAAGCCCATCCCATGGCATTTCCTGAGACTTTCACATTCCGCGGAAAATGGCGACCCCATCAGGCGCGGGTGCTGGAGGAACTGCCTGGACTGATGCGGGACAGCCGCCTGCATTTGGTCGCGGCTCCAGGTGCGGGCAAAACCGTGTTGGGGCTTGAAATCCTCCGGCGCCTGGACAGGCCTGCGGTGGTGTTTTGCCCCACCACAGCGGTGCGCGATCAATGGCTTGACCGGTTCCTGGCACTTTTCTGGCGTCAAGATGCGGAACCTCCAGGTTGGTGCTCTCGTTCGCTTGAGCCCGGAATCCGCCTGGCCTTCCTCACTTATCAGCAAATTGAAGCGCAGTGCCGTCGGGGAAACCGGAGCACGCTGGCCGCACTCTTCCAATCCTGCGGCATTGGAACACTGGTCTTTGATGAGGCTCACCACCTTCGCCGCGCCTGGTGGGAAGCGGTCTTTGCCATTAAAAATGCGCTTCCCGGTGTGGCTACCGTGTCTTTGACCGCCACTCCGCCCGATGACGCCGCCGCACACGAATGGAACCGCTACGCGGGCCTGGCCGGCCCCGTGGATGATGAGATCAGCATCCCCGAACTGGTGGAGGTCGGCACACTCTGCCCCCACCAGGATCATCTATTCTGGATAGACCTGCCCCCGGTCCTGCGCGCCACTCTGGCCGAATTCCATGACCGGACCCGCTCCTGGCTCTCGGACCGGGCTTTGGACCAAAATTTTCTAGAAACATTGCAGGAGCATCCCTGGCTTCAGGAAGTTCTGCCGCCGCAAGTGCGTAAAGACATTCTCCGTCGGAAAGAGAGTGCCCTGTCACTGGCTGTCTGGATGAAGCATGCGACTGGACTGGCCCCTGCTGCGCTGTTGGAGGTGTTCGGACTGGCACCGGACGCCTTGCCAGACTGGAACGCGGTCTCCGCAGGCCGGCTATTTGGCTGGCTGGTCGCGGAAACCGAGGCCTGGAATGGTCCGGGCCGGCTTCGCCTGGAAGAAATCGAAATTCAGCTCCGCCGCCTCGGCGTGCTCCACCGCGGAGTGGCCGATTTCCGCGGCCAAGCCTTCCTCGCCCGGCGCCTGCGGTCCAGCCGTGCCAAGCAGGATGCAGTAGCGCAAATCATCGGAATGGAATCGGAAAACCTGGGGACCTCGCTCCGGGCAGCAGTCATTGCGGACCGCGTGGGCTTGGAGGCCCTCGGCTCCACGGAGGCTTCCGGTCCGGTCATCGGAGCGGTGCCCATCTTTGAAATGCTGCGCCGGCTGCGCCTGCCCGGCATTGTTCCCGCGGTGCTTACCGGCCAGGCCGTAATCGTTCCATCATCCACCGTGCCCTATCTGGAACCACGACTGCGTCAGGAAGACATCCTGCCCCTTCCGCATGATCCACTGTTTGTCCGCCTGGCCAGGCCTGGGGACCCTTCACAACATGTGATGGGGGTGACGCGCCTGCTCGAAGAAGGGAGGATCAACGTGCTGGTGGGCACCGGAGCCTTGATCGGTCAAGGCTGGGATGCCCCATCACTCAATACACTGATCCTGGCCAGCGATGTGGGTTCGGCAGTGGCCTCCAACCAATACCGCGGCCGCGTCCTGCGCACCGACCCCCGCCAGCCGGATAAAGTGGGCTCGGTCTGGCATTTGGTTTTCAACGACGCTATGGATAGGAATGCATGGCTAGGAACAGCGGAACCGAGTTTTCCGCTGGACGATCGCTTTGCCGGGAATTGGGAGTTGCTGGCGCGCCGCTTCCGCCATTTTCTGGGTGCCGATGCGGTTTGCCCCCGGATTGTCAGCGGCGTGGAGCGGCTGCTTCCCGAAGCGCAGCGCGCCGGGCCGGGCCGGCAGAAGCCCGCGCTCGTGGACACGTTCGCACTGAACCGCTGGTTTTGTGAACAGGCAGAAGACCGCCACGCTATACGAGTTCTCTGGCGCCGGGCTTTGGGCGCCCCCTCCAGAATGGAAGTCCGGAAGCAGCGGGTAGCCCATGAATTGTATTACCCTGTGAGGCGGCTGCGGTTTTCCGCCGCGGCCCGCTGGCAAGAGCAAGGCTTGTCCTACTGGCAGCAATTCCGCATGCGGCGCTTCCTCTCCACTTTGTCGGAACAAATATTGGAGGCACTCCGGGAAGAAGGCGGGCTAGCGGAGCCAGCCGGCGAAATTTCCAAGGTGGAACTGGACTTCCAAGACAGCCGGCTGCGCGTTCGGCTCCGTAATGCCTGCATCGGTGATCAGGAGCTGTTCCTCCAAGCCTTCCAACAGGCGTTTGATCCATTCTGCAACCCCGTCTATCTGATCGAAACCCGAGAAGGCTTCCTCTGTGTTCCACCCCTGCTGGGAGGGCGTAAAAAAGCTCCTGCGGAGCGCTGGTTGGATGAACTCCGCCGGATACTTCCCGGCGATGCGCGGTTGCACTACGCCCTATCTGGCGAGGGGGCTGAACGCCTGCAGGCTGCCCAAGCCCGCGCGATGCAGCTCTTGATGGAAGCGGGGGAGGCCACTGCATGTCAATGCTGGCTGGCGGACGATTTCCGGCCCTGGTGGAAACGGATTTTGCCAGGATGGCGTTAAAAAACCGTGGGAAAAGCTCCTACTTGCACTGCAAGAGGATCAGGCCGAGGGCCACGCAGGCCACCCCGGCCCATTGCGCCGGAGCCAGGGGCTCGCGGAAAACCGCCCAGGCCCCCACCTGCAGGGCTGTGAAGCCCAGGCCGATGCACAAGGCATAGACCAGCGGCGCCGGCGCCAGCTTCAGGGCGTAAGGCATCACCACCACACAGGAAAAACCCACGGCGTTGGCCGCGGCAAACCAGGCCCACCACTTCCAGCCCGCCGCCTGGGAGGCCATTTTCAAAAGCAAGTTGGTGCCTGCCATGCCCAGCGCATACGCCGCCACGAGGAGTGCCAGTTTCATGCCCGCAGCCTATGCGCCCCCACCCCCGCCCGGCAAGCCGCCGCGGAATTTGCTGCCCGCCGCCCGCTTTTGCGTAACATGACCCCATGCTCACCGCCGTGCTCGTCCTCTCTGCACTCTGCGCCCTCCTCCTCGCCGCCGTCCTCGTCCTCCTGCTCAAAATGCCCGCCTCCGCCGCGCGCGAGCAGGCCGCCGCCCAGGGCGACCTCCGCGCCGCGCTCGAAAAAGCCCTCGGCGACCAAAAAGCCGATTTCCGCGATGTCAGCGCCGCCTCCGGCGAGCAGCTCCGCCAGCTCGTCCAGCAATCCCTCACCCAGCAACAGCTTGTCCTCGAACAACGCTTCGCCGCCCTCCAGCAGCAGACCGACTCCCGCCTCCAGGAAATCCGCGCCAACGTGGAGAAAAAACTCCAGGAAAACCTCGAACAGAACTTCGGCGCCTTCAAGGAAATGAGCCAGAGCCTCACTCTTTTGAAGTCCAGTGCCGACCAGATGCTCCGCATCAGCGAGCAGGTGGGCGAACTCAACCACATTCTCGCCTCCCCCAAACTCCAGGGAAACTTTGGCGAGACCGCGCTGGAAAAACTCCTGGCCGACATCCTCCCCCCCTCCGCCTACGAGTGGCAGCCGCGCATCGCCGAGGGCCTCCAGCCCGATGCCTCCATCCAGATCAAAAACGTCCGCCTCTGCATCGACGCCAAATTCCCCAAAGACCGCATCGCCGGCGTGCTCGATGCGGCCAAGGACGAGCCCGCACTCGAACTGGCGCGCAAGGAACTGGCCGCCGTCATCAAACTCATGGCCACGGACATTTCCAAAAAATACGTCCGCCCCGATCTCGGCACCGCCGACCAGGCCTTCCTCTTCGTCCCCAGCGAGAGTCTTTACTACGAAATCCTCAAAATGCCCGACCTGGTGGAACACTGCCGCAAGGTGAAAGTCAGCCCGGTTTCCCCCAACACCCTGGCCGCCACGCTTTACGCGGTTGCCCTCGCCTTCCGCGGTTACGAGATGCAGGAAAACGCCAAAACCCTGCTCAAAGGCATCCAGGACATGGACCGCCATTTCCAAAATTTCCGCGAGGATTTCATGAAGATCGGCCAGCGCCTCCAGCAAGCCCAGGACGATTACAGCAAAGCCGGGCGCGACCTCGAACGCTTCGACAAAACCATCGCCAAACTCAAAGACGGGGAAAGCGGCCTGCAGCTGGAGTAAAAGCCTGCCTCACGCCAAGGGCGCAAAGGACGCCAAGACAGGCAACGGAGTCCATTCCCGTTCCATCAAGCCTGCTGACCACACCTGCCGCCTTTTCCTTCGCGTTCTTGGCGCTCTTCTGTTCAACCCTGCCTTTGGAAAACCGCTTCCCATCCGCACGCTCCGCCGTATCTTCGCCGCATGCGGCGTGCGGCCTGGATGTGTTTGGCTTGGACCGGACTGGCTCTGGGTCTTGCCTCCAGCCCCGGCCAGGCGGCCTACCTCCCTTCCGCCGAGGTGCCGCCGCCGGTGCCCCGGGAATTCCGCGCCGCCTGGGTGGCCAGCGTCTATAACCTCGACTGGCCTTCCCGTCCGGGCCTTTCCCCGGATGCCCAGCGCGCGGAACTCCTCGCCCTCCTCGACCGCGCCGCCGCCCTCCACCTCAACGCCATCCTTCTGCAAATCCGCCCGGCCTGCGATGCCCTCTACGCCTCCCCGCTGGAACCCTGGTCCCCCTTCCTTACCGGACGCATGGGCGAGCCCCCGGAACCTTTCATCGACCCGCTCGCCTTCGCCGTGGAGGAAGCCCACCGCCGCGGCTTGGAACTCCATGCCTGGTTCAATCCCTACCGCGCCCACACCTCCTCTTCCGGAACCCCCAGCCGCGACCACATCAGCCGCACCCACCCCGGCCTCATCCGCACTTACAACGGCATGAAATGGCTCGATCCCGGACACCCCGAAACCATCGCCCACACCCGCGCCGTCATCCTCGATGTCGTCCGCCGCTATGACATCGACGGCGTCCACATCGATGACTACTTCTACCCCTATCCCGACAAAAAGAAGACGCCATTCCCGGATGGGGCCACCTACGCGGCCTATCAACGGGGCGGCGGAAAGCTTTCCCGGTCGGAATGGCGCCGCGAGAACACCAACCGCATGGTCCAAACCCTCCACCAGGCCATCAAAGGAGAGAAGCCCTGGGTGAAGTTCGGCATCAGCCCCTTCGGCATCTGGAAAACCAACCACCCCGCGGGCATCAAATCCGGCATCGATGCCCGTGAGGACATCTTCGGTGATTCCCTCCACTGGCTCAAAATGGGCTGGCTCGACTATCTGGCCCCGCAGCTTTACTGGACCATCGACAAGCCCGAGCAGAGCTTCCCCCGCCTGCTCGAATGGTGGCGCAGCCAGAACAGCCTCCAGCGCCACCTCTGGCCGGGCATCGCCACCGACCGCATCGGCAAAGACCGCAACGCCACCGAAATCCTCCGCCAGATCGGCCTCACCCGGCGCAATGCCGCTCCCTCCGCCGGGCACATCCTCTGGAATTTCCGCCCCGTCATGGAGAACCGCGGGGGCGTGGGCACGCGCCTGAAAAATGAAGCCTACGCCGGCCCGGCCCTCCCTCCGGCCTATCCCTGGCTGGGCCGCGCCACCCCTGGCGCCCCCCGCCTCAGCGCGGAGCACACGCCGGACGGCGGCTGGACCTTTTCCTGGCTGACCGATCCCGCGGGCCAGTCCCCGCCGCACCGCTGGGTGCTGCAATACCGCCTGGGCGGACGCTGGACCACGCGCCTCCTTCCCGCAGACATCCGCCGCTGGACCCCGGAGCGGGATGCCGCCCCGGAGCTGCTCTCCCTCTTCGCCGTGGACCGCAACGGCAACGCCGGCCCCGCCACTGTCCTCCAAGCCGGGCCGTAGAGGCAGGCATGCGGAGAAGGTGATGGAGTGATGGAGTGATGAGGTAATGAGGTGATGAGGTAGAATCACGCAAGCATGGGATTCTCAAGCTTCATCACTTCATCACCTCATTACGCCATCACCCGTCCCCCCCATCAGTCCCGCTCACGGCCCCGCCACAAAGATTTATCACGCGAAAGGTTGTCAACCCGGACACCCCTTTTAACATCGGGCACCTTATGAAAGCCCCCATCCGTGTCGCAGTCACCGGCGCTGCCGGACAAATCTCCTACTCCCTCGTCTTCCGCATCGCCTCCGGTGCCATGTTCGGCCCCGCGCAGCCCGTCATCCTCCAGCTCCTCGAAGTGCCGGCCGAGAAACCCATGAAGGCGCTCGAAGGCGTGGCCATGGAACTCGACGACTGCGCCTTCCCGCTCCTCAAAGGCATCGTCCCCACCAGCGATCCGAAAGTGGCTTTCAAGGATGCCAACTGGTGCCTGCTCGTCGGCGCCAAACCCCGCGGCCCCGGCATGGAACGTGCCGATCTCCTCAAGGACAACGGCCAGATTTTCATCGGCCAGGGCAAAGTCATCGATGAAGTCGCCGCGGAGGATGCCCGCATCGCCGTCGTCGGCAACCCCGCCAACACCAATTGCATGATCGCCGCCTCCCAGGCCCGCCGCCTCCCCGCCGACCGCTTCACCGCCATGGTCCGCCTCGACCAAAACCGCGCCCAGACCCAGCTCGCCCAGAAAGCCGGCGTGGACCTGACCGAGGTCAAAGACATCTTCATCTACGGCAACCACAGCCCCACCATGTTCCCCGCCTTCGCCCACGCCACCATCGGCGGGAAAAAAGCCACCGACGTCATCCCCGACACCGCCTGGCTCCAGGGGCCGTTTTGTGAGACCGTGGGCAAGCGCGGCTCCGCCATCATCGCCGCCCGCGGCGCCAGCTCCGCCGCCTCCGCCGCCAACGCCCTCGTGGACCACGTCCGCGGCCTCACCACACCCGGCACGATCCATTCCGTGGCCGTGAAATCCAACGGCGCCTACGGCTTCGACCCCCATGTCTGGGCCGGCCTCCCGGTCAAAACCACCGCCCCCGGCGCCTATGAGGTCATCCCCGGCTACGCCATGGATGACTTCGCCAAGTCCAAAATCGCCACCACCAACAAAGAACTGGTGGAAGAACGCGCCCTGGTCGCCTCCATGATTGGCGGGTGAATTCCGGAAAGGCCGTTTTAACGCGGAGACACAGAGACGCGGAGAGGAAAGGCGATTTCTACGCAAAGGCGCAAGTAGTAGCGCGCTTGCTTGTCTCGCCATAGCTTCAGCGACAGCGGACCGTGCGAGGGGTGAAAGGGGGCTTCGCGTCCTTTGAGCCCCGCCCGGGCGGGGTTTGCGTCTTGGTGTTCAACATGCGTTATTCCTCCGCGTCTCTGCGCCTTTGTGTTGAACCTGCCTTTCCCTTTGCGCTCCTTCGCGGCCTTCCTGTAGGAATGTGGCATGTCGCTCGCCCGGTATGTCCCCCAGCTCGACGGCCTGCGCGCCGTGGCCGTGCTCGGCGTGCTCTGCGACCACTTTGCCGTCCGCACGCCGGAATGGCTGCCTTGGGGGCAGATGGGAGTCCGGTTCTTTTTTATCCTCTCCGGATTCTTCGCCACCCTCTCGCTCTGGCGGGCCAAGGAGCGGATGGAGGCGGCCCACGGCAGCGTCTGGGGCGTGGTGAAGGATTACTACGCCAAGCGCCTGCTGCGCATCGGCCCGGCCTATTACCTGACGGTGCTGGCCGGGGCATTCATTCTCGGCATTCCCCAGCTGCGGGACAACTTGCTGTGGCACCTGGCCTTTCTCTCGAACTTTTTCATCGTCCACCTGGGCTACTGGCCGCTGGCGGTCTCGCATTTTTGGTCGCTCTCCGTGCAGGAGCAATTCTACCTGATCTGGCCCTGGCTGGTGCTTCTTTTGCCGCGGGCGTGGTTCCTGGTGGCCTGCCTGCTGCTGATCCCGCTGGCGCAGATTTTCTGCGGCATGGTCATCCTGCTGGATGCACCGGCGGTCACCCGCTGGGTGCTGCTGCCGGGCTGCATCGATGCCTTTGCCTACGGGGCGCTGGGGGCGCACCTGGTGCAGATGGAAGGGGCGGAGAAAGTCTTCAGTGGCAAGCGCTCGTTCGCCGTCTTCGGCGTGGCCCTGGTCTTCCTGGTCTTTGGCATCGTGCTGCGCTACGAGCCGGAGCACTCCACGGCGCTGGGTTTTGTGGAAATGTTCGAGGGCGTGTTCCTGGTCTGGATGCTGGCGGCGGTCTATTTCGCCCGCGGGATCATGGCGCGGCTGCTGGGTTCTCGCCCCCTGGTGGCCATCGGCAAAATCAGCTTCGGCCTCTACATCTATCACATCTTTGTCATCATTCTCTATGACCGCATCCGGGATTCGGCGGGCTGGCCGCTGCTGCCGGACCCGCTGCGTGTGGCCCTGCTGACCTCGGTTTCCCTGGCATTTGCCGCGGCCTCCTATCGCTGGATCGAGCAGCCCGTGCTGGTTTGGTGGAAGAACGCGCCCCGGCCGCCTCCATGATTGGCGGGTGAATTCCGGAAAGGCCGTTTTAACGCGGAGACGCAGAGACGCGGAGAGGAAAGGCGATTTCTACGCAAAGGCGCAAGTAGTAGCGCGCTTGCTTGTCTCGCCATAGCTTCAGCGACAGCGGACCGTGCGAGGGGCGAAAGGGGGCTTCGCGTCCTTTGAGCCCCGCCCGGGCGGGGTTTGCGTCTTGGTGTTCAACATGCGTTATTCCTCCGCGTCTCTGCGCCTTTGCGTTGAACCTGCCTTTCCCTTTGCGCTCCTTCGCGGCCTTCCTGTCACAAAGAGGCTGTCCCCCGCCCGCTACAGGCCCCGGTTCGAAGGCCAATCGTTCAAGCTCCACTCCGGGGGCGGACCCCAGGTGGCCAGTGCGGCGATGGCGCCGGGGCAGGCCAGCGTGCGCAGTTCAACCGGTGGCGCGGGCTCATCCAGCCATCGCACCGCGGGCGCGGCCTCGTCCGGGTCCACTGAGACGCTGAAGTGGGGGAAATCCCGCGCAATGCCGGAACCCAGGGCTTTGACCACGGCCTCTTTGCGGGTCCAGCAGGCAAAGAATGCCCGCACATCAAACGAGCGCCGCACCAGCGCCTCCGTTTCCCCCGCTGTGAAGGCTTTGCGGGCCAGGGCCTCCGCGTCCCGCAGCGGGCGGAGTTCCTCCAGGTCGATTCCTAATGGTCCGTTAGGACTGAGGGCCACCAGGGCCGTTCCGCCGGAATGGGCGATGTTGAAATGGATGCCGGCTGCGGGTCCGGAGAACGCGGGCTTGCCCGGAGGCTTTGCGGGCAGGGCCAGTGCCTCCGGGGCCAGGCCCGTGGCCGCGGAGGCCGCCTGGCGCAGCACCGTGCGGCAGGCGATGAAGGCATTCCGCGCCCCGGGATTCAAATAACGCTCCGCACGGGCGCGTTCATCCGGGTCCGCCAGCAAGCCAGCCGGCCAGGAATGCCCGGCCACCGCCACGCGCCAGATTTGCAGGCGGGCTCCTCTCCAAGGTCCGGACCAGCTGGGCTGGGGTGTCATGCGCGGGCGGGCTCCGGTGCGTCCAGCACGGCCTGGATGGCCGAGGCGGCCAGGTGGACATCCTCACGCATCAGGCGCTGGTGGCTGGAGGGGACGGTCCGGAGCACCACGCCGGCGCTTGAAAAAGCGCGCCAATACGCCGCGCTCCGCTCCGTTTCCCCGTCCGCTGTTGGCGTGATTAGATAGATAGTCTGGGAAATTCGCGGCGGACGGCTTTTCTTCATCATCCGGTAATAGGCGCGGACCGCGGGAGGCAGGGCGGCGTTTGCACGTGCCGCGGCCAGCGCCGCCAGCGCGCGGTTCCACCATCCCGCATCGGCTCTGGCTGCAGGCGGCAGCCAGGGGTCCAGCAGCACCACAGGTCCGAAAGCCGCCGGCCCGCCCTCCGCCCCCGCGGCCAGAGCCAGGGCCAGCGGGGCGGCCACGCATTCCGCCACCAAAGCGGTCCGTCCGCGCAGGCCCCAGGCGGCCAGTTCGTCCCGCACAGCCGCGGCCTGGGAATCCAGGCTGTCCCAGGCGGGCGGAGAAGGATTCAGGACACCGGAGGCCGCGGCCAGCAGCGGGCGGCTGGTGGCGAGTAATTCCGCCAGTGCGTGGCAAAGGTGGATTTCATTCGGCCCGCCCCAGCCGCCGGGAATGAACAGCACCGGGTCCTGGCAGCCCTGGAAGCGGAGGGGATGGAGGAAAATTCCGGGCTCCCGCCGGAGCGGAGCGGCGGCGGGAGCCTGCTTTTCCCGCAAACGCAGCGCCATGCGGTGCACGGTCAAGCCATCCGGAAAATCGCCCGCATGCAGGACCGCGCCGGTCTCCGCCCGCAGGCGCAGGAACAACTGCATCAGCCGCAAGGAATCGCCTCCCACCCAGAAGAAATCGTCGTCCGGCCCCCAGGAGTGGTGGCCCAGCACCGCTTCCCAGGCCGCGGCCACCGTCCGCTCCGCGGCATCGGCAGGCACTCCGGCGGGCCGCGGTGACGGCGGTGTTGCCGTGGCCAGGGCCACGCGGTCCACTTTGCCGCTGGGCAGAAGCGGAAGCCGGTCCATGAAGCGGAATTCTGCCGGAACCTGGGAGGGCGGCAGCTCTTCCAGCAGCCAGGCGCGCAGTTCGCCCGCGTCCGCTTCTGCCGCCAGGCAGGCCACCAGCCGCGGCTCCGGTCCGGGAACCGCCACCACGGCGGCCTCGGCCACCGCCGGGTGGGCGTTCAGCCGCGCCTCGGCCAGGGCCGGGTCCACCGCATGGCCCAGGATTTTGACCACCTGGTCGGTCCGTCCCACACAGTAAAGCCGCCCGTCTGGGCCGCGGCGCCCGCGGTCCCCCGTGCGGCAGGCCCGCCCGCCGCCGGCGGGCGTGAAAAATTTGGCGGCGGTGCGCTCCGGATCGTTCCAGTAGCCCGGTGATAGGTAATCGGAGTGGACGATGATCTCCCCCTCGCTTTCGGCGGGCCGCCCCCCGGCATCCACAAGCTCCAGGCGGGTGCCGGGCGGGGGGTCGCCCACCGGGACATCCGGCCCCTCCCAGGTCGTGCTGTGGCGGATCGGGAACCAGGCGTAATTCATTGTCTCGGTGGAACTGAGGGAGTTGATCAGCAGCGTGCCCGGGGCGAAGTGCCGCCGGAAAAGGGCCGCATCCGAGGCGCGCAGCGGCTCGGTGCCCAGCCGCACCGCCCGCAGCGCCGCGGGGGCGCTGCGGCCATCCAGGGCTTCCACATAACGGCGGAAGAGGCTGGCCGATGAGGTGAAGAGGGTGATGCGGCGTTCCTCCACCCACGGCGGCAGGGCGGAGAGGCCATCCTCCGGCCAGGGAAACAGATCGAGCAGGGCGCCGTGGAGCAGGGCGGTGAAGAGGTTGGCCACGCCCTGGCCCAGGGCCAGGGAGGAAAGCGAAGCCAGCCGGTCCTGCGGTCCGGCATCCAGGCAGCGGCCCCAGTGGAAGGCATTGCGCAGGAGATTGCGGTGGGTCTGGATGACCCCTTTGGGCCGTCCCGTGCTGCCGGAGGTGTGCAGGATGTAAGCGGGATCGGATGGCAAGGCAGCGCATGCGTCCCGAAGCGGTTCTGGAAGCGGGCCGTCCACGGCCACCACCGCGGCGGAAGGCGCGGCGGCGCGGGCCGCCTCCCGTCCCGCCTCTGCGGTGAGGAGGACCGCGGGAGCGGTGTTGTCCAGCATGGCCCGGCGTCCCGCCGCGGGGAGGCTGGCAGGGACCGGCACGCAGACGGCGCCGGCTTGGAGTGCGCCCAACCAGCCGGCCACCAGGTCCGGCCCGTCCGGCAGGAGCAGGGCCACGCGGCAGCCGGGCGCGGCTCCGGAGGCGGCCAGCGCAGCCGCCAGGCCGGCGGCACGCCGGTCCAGTTCCCCATAGGTGAGGGTCTCCCGCCCCCAGGCCACGGCCGGGCGGTCCCGGTGCCGGTCCACCACTTCGGCAAAGCGGCGGGGGATGGAGGCTTCCGCGGCGTCCATAGTTTGCTCTTGCCCCGGGTGGTTATTTTCCCGCCAGCGCCCCGGCCTGGGCGCGGAGGGTGGCGGCAGTGAGGTCCAGGCGGTTCCGCTCGCCCTGGGCCCAGGCGGTGGTGGCCGCGGCTTCCGCTTTTTGGACCGCCAGCATGCGGCGGACTTCCGCAGGCTGCGGCCCGCCGGTGCCGGTGCGGCTGGCCACGACAGCCGCGGGGTCGAACGCGCGCCGGACCTGCTCCGCACTCAAGGGCAGCTCCGCACCGGCCACCGAACGGTAAACGGCAGCCACCTCATCATGGGCCAGATCCCGCGGCCGCTTGCCCTGCGCGCGCCCGTAGCTGGAAAGCTCGGAGGCGATTTGGTGGGCGGAGCGGAAAGGCACGCCCGCCTCCCGCCGCAGCATCTCGGCCAGTTCGCTCATGGTGGAATAGTCCTGGTCCACGCGCTCCCGCAGAATGTCCGGACGGATGACCAAGGCGGCCAGCACCTGGCGGAGGCGGCCATACATCTCGTCCGCTGCCGCGGCAAAACGCCCGGTGCGCAGCATGTGGTCCTCGCGCACGTCCTTGACTTCGTAGAGCGGAGTGTTATGGGCGAAGAGGGCGGCCGCCTGCGCATTGGCCACCACCTCGCTGGCGGCCAGGCGGAGGCGCTCGATAGAGCTGGGGTTGCGCTTCTGCGGCATGGCGCTGCTGCGGGTGGCTTGTTCCGCGGCCAGGACCAGCCCGGGTGCCGGATCATCGTATTGGAAGAGAATATACTGGGCCAGCCGCCCGATTTGCAGGGCGGAAAGGCCGAGGACGGCCGCGTATTCCACCTTGCTGTCGGCCGCGGCGACCATGATGGCGTCATAGCTGTTTTCCACCAGGCCGTCGAAACCCAGGGAGCGGGCGAGGCGCGCGCGGTCAAAACGGAAGCCGGAAGTGGTGAAGGCGCCGCTGCCCAGCGGGCTGCGGTTGATGCGGGCGTAGGCTTCCCGCAAGCGCCGGGAGTCCCGCGCCAGGGCGGCGTCCACGGCCAGCAGAAAGTGGGCCAGGGTGGTCGGCTGGGCCTGCACGCCCTGGGTGAAACCCGGCATGACGGTGTCCACATGGGCGGCGGATAGTCGGTGGAGTTCCTCCCGCACGCCGCCGATCTGCTCCAAATGGCCGAGGATGAGCCGGCGCAAGACCATGCGGTTCATCGTTTCCCCCAGGTCGTTGCGGCTGCGCCCGAGGTGGAGGTCGGAGGCTTCCGGGCCGATGAGTTCGATCATCCGGCGCTCGAGGTCCATGTAGTTGTCCGTGCGCACGGCTTCGGGGGCATCCCACTCCGCAGCGGCGGTGCGCAGCGCGCCGGCGATGCGGCGGAGCTGGGCCGCAGGCAGGATTTTGGCCTCGGCCATCATGACCAGCTGGGCGCGGTTGCAATCCAGCAGGTGGGCGGCCAGGTCAGGCCCGGCATCCGGGGCCGCGGCAGCAGGCAGAAGGAGGGATAGGTGGGCGGCCGCAAGGCAGGGCAGGACTTTCATGCCCGCAGCTTACCTCCGCAGCTCGCCGCCCCGCCAGGCGGATTTCCCCGCCTGGGACGATGGGCTGCCAAGAGCGGGAAGCGGCTCAGCGCCCCCTGCGGAATCCGCCGCTGCGTCTTCCTCCCGGACCGCCGAAAGCGCTCCGCCCGCGTCCATCGCCCAGGCGGCGCCCCCCGCCCATCGGACGGCCCGCTCCCCGCCCGATCGGCGGGGCCGGCGGCACGATGTGCAGCGGAACCGAAGTGGGAAACGGATGATCCTCCCGCACCGGGATGTCCTGGCGGATCAGCCGCTGGATGCCCCGCAGCCAGGAGCGCTCCTCCGGCTCACAAAACGCCACGGCCACACCTTCGGCCCCGGCCCGGGCGGTCCGCCCGATCCGGTGCACATAGGTCTCCGGTTCGTTGGGGATGTCGTGGTTGACCACGAGGGAAATCCCTTTCACATCGATGCCGCGCGCGGCAATGTCCGTGGCCACGAGCACGCGGATGCTGCCGCTGCGGAAGCCCTCCAGCGCCCGCTGCCGCGCGCCCTGGGATTTGTTCCCGTGGATCGCCTCCGCCGGCACCCCGTTTTTGGACAATTGCTCGGCCAGCTTGTTGGCCCCGTGCTTGGTGCGGGAGAACACCAGCACCAGTCCGCGCGGATTTTCTTCCAGCACATGGAGCAAAAGCCTGAGCTTGTTCTCCCGGTCCACATGGCAGACCTCCTGGCGGATGCGCTCCGCGGTGGACGAGACCGGCGCCACTTCCACCCGCACCGGCTGGTGCAGCAGCCCGGCGGCCAGTTCCTGGATCGCCTCCGGCATGGTGGCGGAAAAAAGAAGGGATTGGCGCCGGGGCGGCAGCTGCGCCAGCACCTTTTTCACATCATGCACAAAGCCCATGTCCAGCATCCGGTCGGCCTCATCCAGGACAAAAATTTCCACCGCGCTGAACTTCATCAGCCCTTGCTGCGCCAAATCCAGCAGGCGCCCGGGCGTGGCAATGAGGATGTCCAGCCCGGACCGCAGCGCCTGGTCCTGCGCGCCCTGGCCCACTCCTCCGAAGATCACCGCATGCTTCAGCCGCAGATGTCGCCCATAGGCCGTGAAATTGTCCCCGATCTGGATGGCCAGTTCGCGCGTGGGGGTGAGGATCAATGCCCGCGGCGCCCGCGGCACCCGCGCCTGCGGACGCGCCTGCAGCCGGTGCAGGATGGGCAGCGCAAACGCCGCCGTCTTCCCCGTGCCCGTCTGCGCCAGGCCGATCAAATCGCGGCCCTCCAGCAGGTGCGGAATCGCCCGCGCCTGGATGGGCGAGGGCTGCACATAGTTTTTCTCCGCCAGCGCGCGCTGGATCGGCTCGGCCAGCGCCAGCCCGGCAAAAGCGGACTCGGCAGCAGGCGGAATGGTGGAGGCAGCAGACAGGGGAAGGGTAGGAAGGGTATTCATGGTGGCCTATCAGGTGGGGGCGCCGCCGCAGGAATGCGGCGCCGCCGGTGGGTTTTCCGGAAAGGAAAACTCGATGAAATAGAAGAGCCCGGACTCTCCCTCATCGAAGAAGACAAGCACAGGGGCGGAAGAGCGCCCAGAGGCGCAACCGGCGGAGAACAACCCCGCTGAAACCGCCGTGACCCTCGCATGCCCGCACACGCATGCAAGCACAATCGTCCCGCCTCAGCCGGAACAATGCAGTTGTTCACCGCGAAGCGCGCAAAGCTCGCGAAGTCATACGGCATTGAGCTGATCAATAGTTCATTCACCAATCCGTGAGCCTCCATCGAACCCCGAACATATCGGCGTTCAATGGATTTGTAATCGAGTCGAGATCATGAGTTTCTGCTTCGCGCGCTCAGCGCACTTCGCGGTAAACTACATTTTTACGGTTCAGGCCCGCATTCTGGCGTCCGGCGCAGATTCCAGGTTGCCACGCCGCGGGAACATTCGTTATTGTTGAACTTTTATGGCACAACCCAAATCCATCCCCTGGCGCAAACCCTGTCTCCGCATCGGCACGATCACCACCCTGGAAGGCCTCAAAAAACTGGCCAAAAAGCAGCCGCTGGCCGACCTCATTGAAGTCCGTTACGACATCCTCCGCCGCGACGGCCTGGATGAAGAAGCCCTGAAGGCCCACCTCCTCAAGCGGCAAAACCCCGTCCTCCTCACCCTGCGCACCACCCGTGAGGGCGGGAGCTACCCCTGGAAATCCCGCGAGCGCGTCCTTCTTTTCCACAGCTTGCTCGCCGTGGTCGATGCCATCGATGTCGAACTCCAGAACATCCCCTTGGTCCGTGAAGTCCTCATCGCCGCCCGCGCCCAGGGCCGCGGCATCATCCTCTCCGCCCACTCCACCACCCGCAAGCTCACCCTCGGACGGGGTGAGCGCTGGCTCGACCAATTCCGCAAGCACCGGGCCGATGTGTATAAGATCGCTGCCGTTGCCCGCACCCGCAAAGACCTTGGCGTTCTCGCCCGCCTCGTCCTCGACCACCCCGAACTGCGCCTTGGCGCCATGGCTGTGGGCCCGATGGCGGCCCTTTCCCGTCAAGTGCTGCCCATCCTCGGCTCCAAGCTGGTTTACGGCTACCTGGATGCCCCGGCCGCCAAAGGCCAGCCGTCCTTGGAAGAAATTGCCCCCCTGGTGCCGGATAAAATCAAATAACTTGCTGAAAGATGAGAAAAACCCCGCGGAACGATTGACAATCCCCGCCGCGGTCCTTACTCTCTTCATTCCTTTGACGCGGGGTGGAGCAGCCAGGTAGCTCGTCAGGCTCATAACCTGAAGGTCCCAGGTTCAAATCCTGGCCCCGCAACCAACCCGATGACTTACCGGGTTTACGTGATCCAAAATCCAGACAAGCGCCGCTACATCGGCGTTTCGGAGGATGTTTCCCAGCGGCTTACCGACCACAATTCCGGCATCTCCACCTGGACCAAGCATCGTGGTCCTTGGGTTTTGCTCTGGACCAGTGGACCGATGACGCTGGGCGAAGCCAGGAAGTTGGAGAACAAACTCAAACGGCAGGGCCGAGGCTCCGGTTTTTACACCATCACGGGCCTTCCCAAGCCCGACCGCTCATAATCCGGCAGCCGCCGGACCCCAGGTTCAAATCCTGGCCCCGCAACCAGCCTTCGCATCCTGCTACGGCTCGGCTGTGCCACAAGTGCGAAGGCTGTCGCGTCGAAGCCTTGGCGAAGACGGACCTCTTTTCTATTTTTTCCAAACGGAATCAAAGCGTCAGGACTACTGCGTTTACATCCTTCAAAGCCTTTCTTGCCAGGATTGCTTCTATACGGGCCTTACAGAAGACCTTGGGAAACGGCTCATAGACCACAATTCCGGCATCTCCACCTGGACCAAGCATCGTGGTCCTTGGGTTTTGCTCTGGACCAGTGGACCGATGACGCTGGGCGAAGCCAGGAAGTTGGAGAACAAACTCAAACGGCAGGGTCGAGGCTCCGGTTTATACACCATCACGGGCCTTTCCAAAGCTTACTTCCTGAAACGCCGTCATGGCCAGCCCCTGCGCATCCTCGACAGCGCCCACATCCACCCTGCTCGCGGTCACCGGCGCGGAATTTGCGGGGTTCCGGGCGGACACGCCCACCTTCTGGTCTTCAAATCCATCGTGAATGGAACACGCCGAACCGATGCGAGTGTCAACGTTCAAGCGTCATCCGGTAAAGCCGCAGCCTGCAACGCTCCCGGTTCAAGCCACTTCCGGCTTGTTTGACCCCCGCGCCACCCCGCCCTTTGGTCCCATTTTCCTGCTTTCCCCGCTCGCTCACATGCCCGTGGAGCACCCATGCTGCGGGGTTCGCGCGACAACAGGCCCGACGGACAACTCCGCTAGGGATCGCGAGTCTTCGAGATGCCCGCGCTTCGACGATCCAATGGCACGAAACTCGGTCCGAGTTCCGCTACGAATCTTCGCGCGCTTCGCGTTCTTCGCGGTGAAAACGGCTCTCAGAAACGAAAGGCAGGGCCGGGCGGGACGCCCAACCCACCGGGCAGGATGCCCGCGTGGGACGGGCCGGGGAGAGGGAAGGAGACAGCGAAGCCCCTCGATTCTCGAGAGCTTCCCCATTGGCTGAATGAGGGGTGGCACGAAGGAAAAAAAGGCACCCGCGGACTCCGGCCCTGTAGGCCCGTTGGTGTCGGATCAACTGCACGAGGTTATTCCTGGAAAATTGACCTCGTCACGGAATCCATCTAAATTCCTTGAATGACCTATACGTCAACACTGACTTCCAAAAACCAGACGACGCTTCCGAAAGCGGTGGTGGCGCTGCTGGGAGTTCGTCCGTCGGCCACGCTCAACTATGAGTTGATGGAGGATGGGGGAGTTCGGTTGACCGCCAAGTCGGCCTCGTTTGCCGACCATGTGGGTTCGTTCCCCCCCAAGAAGCCCAAGCGGCCCGTGACCGTGGAACGGATGAACCGGGCGATTCGGGAAGAAGCCGCCAAAGCCTTCCGGAAATCCCGCTCGTGACAGGCCTGGATACCAACGTGCTCGTGCGCTACCTGGCCCGGGACGATGAAGCCCAGCATCGTCGGGTCATGGCGCTGCTGCTCAAGAAGGGGGAGCGGTTTTTTGTGGCGGACCTGGTGCTCGTGGAAACGCTCTGGGTGCTGCGCACACTGTATGAGTGGACGGACGATGAAGTCGCGGACGCCTACCTGCGGTTGCTTACGGTCCACAATCTGGAATTTGAAGACGAGTCGCGGTTGCGCAGCGCCTTGCGTGCGGTCAAACGGGGGTCGGATTTCCCGGATGAGTTGATCCTCGAACGGTGCCGCAGTTCCGGCTGCGTGAAGCTCGCGAGCTTCGACAAGGCCATGGCCCGGCGGCATCCGGGGTTTGTGGTGGGGGTGGAGTAGGAGGGGAGGGGGAGAGATTTTTAACCACTACTATTCACGAATTTACACGAATAGGATGTGGTGGTAGATAGGGCTCGGCCAATCGAGCCGCTTCACAGGAGGGGCGCGAAGTCAAAGACCCGCCACAGGAGGGGGAAGCGAGGGGGGCCGAGGAGAGGAGACAGGGAAGCCCTCGGATTTCCCGCAACCGCCTTCATCACCAGAGCGCGGGCGGCCTGGAGAAACTTCTTCATGGGATTTCCTCAAGGCCCGCCGGTGTCTTGCCTATGCTTCGGGATTCAAAATCCAAGGGCTGATGCCAAAGCTGTCAAGAGTCGTGGTTTGATCCCATGCGCTTGCCCTCACACCCTTTGATTCAATTGTCAGGGGCTGCCCCTCGAAACTGGAAGGCATAGCGTGAGATGTGGCGGAATCTCAGGCTTGCAGTGCTCGTGCGGGCATCATAACCGCTTCCACAGGCGAGCCCAAAAGCTTTTCTGCATTTTCGCTCGCTGGTTGTTCTTCGAGTCATCATCGGCTTGCGTGTCGTAAAACAAAGCTTTCTCGCGCTCGTCCCTTACCGCCACAGCTTCCACTTTCCACTTTGGCCAGTCCTCGGCCCATTCTACGTGGTCGTATCGAATCCAATAGTGCGATCGGCAAGGGAAGTTCCAGTTCCCGATGGACGGATAGAGTGAGACGGTGTCGCCGTCGAAAATCAACTTCCAGTCAGTAGGTGTAAGCGGCGTGACGACCTCACGTCCGCACCCGCAGCAGCAGCGATGAGGTCCGAGAAGCACTCGAACTCAGCACCGGCTACGAGCGCAGCACCATTCGTCAAAAATGGCGCCGACTTTCCCAACGGCTGAAATCTGAACTCGAACCGCATCTCTTCACCAGAAAATCACCCACACTCCATGTCTGAATCAAATCTAAAGCAGACCGCCGCCGAGATGACGCCCGCACTGCGAAAGGCGTTGGTCGAACTTGGCGCATCCATACCCATCACACCACAAGAGGTTGAATTGGCCAATGCTCAACTTGGCTCAGAACCCTCACGCAGCGAAATAGAAACCGCTTTTGAAGCGGTTCTCCACGCAATTGATGAAACTCAGCCTAGCAGGCCGTTCATGCGGTTGGACGAGGCTTTCGTCGGTTTAGCCGATAATGAATTGGCTATGGCCGCCCGCAATGGCGGCGACTTGGACGCAGAGACGCTTGCACGGATTGAACGTGACGTGGCTGACGCCATTCGCAAACCACCGCAGAATTGAGCCTCAAACTCCAACGCTCCCGCGAAGCCGAGATTCTCGAATTGAGCAACGATGTTGCCGACGAGGATTGCAGAACGGGGCGCGTCAGTCCGGCGCGCATCTGCAATGCTAAGGACATCAAAGTCGCTCACAATAGCTACGGAATTGGAAGATTCGACGGAATGCTCGTGCTGAGCGAAGGGCAGTGGGTAATCCTTTGCAATCTCGACACCGGCAACTCGCCCGGTTCAACGCGGGAGCGATTCACCATCGCCCACGAGCTTGGGCACTACCACATTCCAGAGCATCGGAAGCAGCTTTTGGCGGGCTGTCGCTCGCATGGTTCCTACGCCGGAGCTTTCGATGGAGCCGATAGCTCCGAGGAACTGGAAGCGGACACCTTCGCTGCGAATCTTTTGATGCCAGTTGATAGATTTGTTCGAAAGCTCAATTATTTAAGGCAAACGCCACTCGCGACCATTCGCGCGCTTCGACAGGAGTTCGATACTTCATGGGAGAGCACAGCCATACAGGCCATGCGCCACGACGCTCGAATCATCACTATCGCGAAGTGGAAGAACGATGGCTTTGCATGGCATCGGATTTCAGAACCAGCGTTCAAAGCGGATGGGTTCAGAAAATTTCAACTGCGCGATATGGCGGCGCTGCCCCGCGACTCCGCGACTGCTGCGGCGTTGAGTGACGCGGATACCGGTAACGACCATCGCATTCACGAAGGAGTTTTGACGGCAGCGCATTGCTTTGGCTGGGTGGCCGCTGGTGGTAAGCGCGACATCCTCATCCGCGAGGAGGCCGTGAGGAATGGTCGGTTTGGGGTGCTATCAGTCTTCTCCACCCTTGAATCACCACAGAACGGAACCAAGCGGTAGTTGTCTTTCCGCAGCGGATCGGGGAAAAAAGGGCGGGGGGATGGATTTCTGATGGTTGATGGCTGATTGATGATGGCTCCATCAGGACAAGGGGACGATGTCTTCGAGGAACTCGAACTTACGGAAATCGGAGTCGGTGGAATACAGGCGTTTCACGCCGTGAATTGGGAGGAGGGCGGCGATGGGGCAGAGATCATTTTTAACCACGAACTCCGACACATCGCGAGCAGGTGGACACGAATTTACACGAATACGATGAGGTGGAAGGCGGGGCGGGCACTGTGAGCCGCGTTGCGGCAACGTGCCGCTCACGCGGGCGCCCAACCCAGCCCCGCACGATTGCGGGGCGCTACGACGATCTAGAACCTTGGCGTATTTCGCGCCTCGCTTGCGCTCGCGATCCCGCAGGATGCGGGGATCGGAGTTGCGTGAGGCGATGCCTTTCAGGATTCCATCAGCTTCGGGATGGCTTGCTCGTAGGTGGCCACAGGGTGCGCCGGGTCCGGTGACGAGACCTAGCGTCGGACGCTTTGATGGAAATGGTAAAGCCGGCTGAGTGTTCTCAGCGCCAATGGATCAAGCGGGGGGGGTTCTCGAAGTCGGCCTCATCTTCGAGGTGCGGCGGTCCTGCTCAAAGGGTTAATAAATTCTTTATTGCCAGGCAGTAATGGCTTTTGTACCTTGTATCTAAGTGGACTGGGGGTTCCTGGTCGGCGTCACAGCCTCGGTGAGTTTCATCGGGGCTTTTCGCTTTTTGGGGGTGGGTAAATCTTCAAGCCCCAGTTTTCGTAGTCTTTCCCGACCTGGCTGCGACCGCCCGCGCAGTAGAATTTGCTTTTGAGCACCTCAAATGCCCTGTTTGCCTGCTCCGGGCGCAGGATGTGAAGACCAATCGGACGGGCGACCAGGTCCGCCAACTGCAATCCGGACGACATGACCATTTTATCGGCGAAGAGAATTTCAAAAGGTAGTGCCTGGCCATGAGTGTTATTGCGGTCGCAAAAACGGCGGAACTGCAATTCCAGCTCTAAATCCTCCTTTTTCCCACGACGCTCAACTACGATATGGGTGATTTTGTCATGTTGTTTCTTTTCTTGAAGAAATTCGTAGAGGGTCTCGAGGCAATAGCCCAGTGCCACATGATAGGGATTGGACGCCACCTCCGTTGGGCCCCTCAAGCTGCGCTTATCGATCACGCAGCTGATCAGTATGAAATTGCTTTTATCAATGATGGAGGTCAGTTCTTCAATGAAAGCCATTTTCTGGTCACGGCTGCGGAAAATGGTGAAGATTCCCTTTTCCTTGCGGATTTCGTTTTCGTGTAAAAAAACCTGATCATGCCCAAAGTGCTTGAATTTGAAAATTTCCAATGCGGGCACGACTTTCTCGCTGTAGTGCCCTTTGTGGAAAACGCAGAAAGCCAGGACGAAGATGGGATACTGCTCATCAACAGACTGCATGCCGTGGTCGCCACTTTCATCGACATAGACGATGTATCTGCTGAAAGTGCTTTCCGCAGGATTTGACGGAGTCAGTGGCTGAAACAATGGAAGTTCTTCGTCATTCATGCGCTTCATGTGCCTCCCATCCTTACTACACTGGCTGTTGGATTTCCACACTTCAAGGCAGTGGATAGCAGCCTGGGAGCAACGGCTGGGTTTCAACAATCATACGGGTTGAGTGTCGTAGGGGGCTGTTCCAGAAACCGGAAGCCTGGCGGGCAGCTCTGCTAGGAATCGCATTTCTACGAAATGTGCACTGGAGCAGAGGGACGCCTGCGCTCCGTCGAACGAAGGGCGTGGATGGCCCTTGGACGAGACCGCCGACAGGTCGGGGGAGTCGGAAAGGCACGGGGAATCGGAAAGATATCGAAACCCTTTGCGTTCTCTGCGTCTTTGCGCCTCTGCGTTAAAAATGCCTTTTCAGGATTCCATCAGTTTCGGGATGGCTTGCTCGTAGGTGGCGCGGAGGTCGCTCACGGGGTAGGCCAGCGGGACGCGGGGCGCGTCCCCTACAGTGAGGGTCAAGACGTCGCTTTGGACGGTGCCGAGGCGGGTGGCTTCGATGCCGGCTTTCTGGAAATGGGCCAGGGCGGTTTCGACGTCTTGGGCAGCCACGGTGAGGACGGCGCGGGCGCTGGATTCGTTGAACAGACTAACGTCTGTTCGAGGTTTGAGGTTTGAGGTTTGAGGTTCGGGGAGGCAGACTTCGGCGCCCAAGCCCTTCTCGAAGGTGCATTCGGCCAGGGCGACGGCGAGGCCGCCATCCGAACAATCGTGGGCGCTTTTCACTTTGCCCTGGTGGATGAGGGCGCGGATGGCATCGAGGAACTTCTTCTCGTGCGCCAGGTCCACGCGCGGGGGGAGGCCTTGCTTCTTGCCGTGGATCTCGAAGAGGTAGCTCGAACCGCCCAACTCACTGCCGATGCCGCCAACGAGGAGGATAGCGTCGCCTTCGTTCTGGAAGAAGGACGGGGTGATGTGCTTCTCGTCATCGATCAGGCCGACGATGGCCATGGTGGGGGTAGGGTCGATAGCGCCTTTGGGGCTTTGGTTGTAGAGGGAGACGTTGCCGCCGGTGACGGGGACTTCGAGGGTGCGGCAGCCTTCGGCCAGGCCTTCGACGCATTCCCGCAACTGCCAGAAGAGTTCCGGATTGTGAGGATTGCCGAAGTTGAGGTTGTCGGTCGAGGCGAGCGGGGTGGCGCCGGCCATGGTGACGTTGCGGCAGGCTTCGGCGACGGCGGCTTTGGCACCTTCGCGGGGATCGAGGTAGCAGAACCGCCCGTTGCAATCGACGGACATGGCGATGTATTTCGCCCCCTTCGGCGTCTCGATGCGGATGATGGAGGCATCGCTGCCGGGGACCATGACGGTGTTCTTCTGCACCTGGTGGTCGTATTGGCGGTAAACCCAGCGCTTGGAGGCGATGGTGGGGGCGGCGAGGAGTTTGGGCAGGACGGCGGCGAGGTCGGCGCCCTTCGGTTCGGGCACGTCCTTGGCGAGGTCGAGTTGTTGGACCGCATCCAGGTAGGCCGGACGCTTGGCTTCGCGGTGATAGACCGGGGCATCGGCGGCCAGCGGGTGGGCGGGGATGTCCACCACGACTTTGCCGTGGTCCTTGACGACCATGCGCTTGGTGTCGGTGACGAAGCCGATCTCGGCGGCGTCGAGGTCCCACTTGGCGAAGATGTCCTTCACGACTTGCTCCTGCCCCTTGCGGACGATGATGAGCATGCGTTCCTGGGATTCGGAGAGCATGGTCTCGTAAGGGGTCATGCCGGTCTCGCGCTGGGGGACTTTGGCGAGGTCGATCTCGATGCCGGAGTCGCCGCGGCTGGCGGTCTCGCAGGTGGAGCAGGTGAGGCCGGCCGCGCCCATGTCCTGGACGCCGACGACGGCCTCGGGGTGCTGGAAGAGTTCGAGGCAGGCTTCGAGGAGGAGTTTCTCCATGAAGGGGTCGCCGACCTGGACGGCGGGGCGGTCTTCCTTGGATTCCTCGGTGAGGTCGCGGGAGGCAAAGGCGGCGCCGGCCAGGCCGTCACGCCCGGTCTTGGCGCCGACGTAGAAGACGGGGTTGCCCACACCGGTGGCCGCGCCCTTGCGGATCTGGTCGTGGCGGAGGATGCCCAACGAGAAGGCATTGACCAGGGGGTTGCCGGAGTAGGTGGGGTCGAAGCAGACCTCGCCGCCGGTGGTGGGGACGCCGATGCAGTTGCCGTAGTGGGCGATGCCGGCGACGACTCCGGCGAAGAGGCGGCGGTTGGTCTTGGCTTCTTCCGAGTCGCCGGTGATGGGGCCGAAGCGGAGGGAGTTGAGGTTGGCCACGGGGCGGGCGCCCATGGTGAAGATGTCGCGGAGGATGCCGCCGACGCCGGTGGCCGCGCCCTGGAAGGGCTCGACGGCGCTGGGGTGGTTGTGGGACTCGATCTTGAAGCAGACGGCCATGCCGTCGCCGATGTCGAGCACGCCGGCGTTTTCCTCACCGGCTTTCACCAGGACGCGGGGTCCGGTGGTGGGGAATTTTTTCAGTTCCGGGCGGGAGTTTTTGTAGGAGCAGTGCTCCGACCACATGACGGAGAAGATGCCGAGTTCGGTGAAATTGGGATCGCGGCCGAGGATCTGCTGGATCTTGGCGTATTCGTCCGGCGTGATGCCGTGCTTGGCGATGAGGTCGGGGGTGATGGCGGGGTCGGGCATACAATTCAATGAACCACAGAGGGCACAGAGGACACAGAGTTAAAGGGAAATGCGTTTGATGCCTTGTTTGAGCAAGGAGACGTTGAAGTTGATGAGCAGGGCGGTGGTGAGCCGGGTGAGTTTGAGGTAGGTGATGACTTGGGCTTGGTGGATGGGTAGAAGGACCTCAACCGCCTTCAATTCGACAAGCACTTTTCCGTTGATGATGAGGTCGGCGCGGAACCCGGATTCGAATCGAAGACCCCGATAGGTTAAGGGAATCTCCTTCTGAGCATCTACTCGGTAACCGCGTTCCGTCAGTTCGAAGGCCAGGCATTTTTCATAGACGGATTCCAGGAGGCCCGGCCCAAGATTTTTATGAACGGTCAGTGCAGCGTCGATCACTGCAGCTGTAAGATCTTTATGCAAACAAACTTCTGTGTCCACTGTGTCCTCTGTGGTTAATGGTTCAGAAGGCTTTGGAAGATTTTCAGGCCGTCGGCGCTGCCGAGGATCGGTTCGCAGGCGCGTTCGGGGTGGGGCATCATGCCGAGGACGTTCCCTTCCTTGCTGCAGACGCCGGCGATGTCCGCCAGTGAGCCGTTGGGAGCGCCGCCGGCATAACGGAAGACGATCTGGCCGCGGTCTTCCATGGCCTTGAGGGTCTCGGGATCGACACGGTAGTTGCCCTCGCCGTGGGCGATGGGGATGCGGAGGGTGTCGCCATCGCGGGTCAGGGACGTGAAGCGGGTGCGGCTGTTGGCGACGGTGAGGGTGACGGTTTCACAAAGGAAGTGGAGGCCGGTGTTGCGGACGAGGGCGCCGGGGAGGAGGCCGGCCTCGCAGAGAATTTGGAAGCCGTTGCAGATGCCGAGGACGGTCTGACCGCGGGCGGCGGCTGCCTTCACCGCGCCCATGATGGGCGAGAAACGGGCGATGGCGCCGCAGCGGAGGTAGTCCCCGTAGGAGAAGCCGCCGGGGACGAGGATGGTTTCATCGGGGTCGATGCGGGTGTCCTTGTGCCAGGCGTAGCGGACGGGCTGTTTCAGCACATCGCGGATGGCGTTGAAGGCGTCCTGGTCGCAGTTGGACCCGGGAAATTGAAGCACGGCAAAACGCATGGGAGAGGAAACCACTAATGGGCACTAATATTCACTGATTGGAAAACCAAAGAACCCTTAGTGTTCATTAGTGTGGATTAGTGGTTTATTGGATCTCGATTTTGTAGTCTTCGATGACGGGGTTGGAGAGGAGTTCTTTGGCCACCTGGTCGAGCTTTTCCCGGGTTTTTTCCAGGTTGGTGCCGGAGATTTCCAGCTCGATGTGCTTGCCGACGCGGACGGACTCGACGCATTCCATTCCGAGGTGGTGGATGGCCTTGCGGACGGCATCGCCCTGGGGATCGAGGATGGATTTTTTGGGGGTGACGGTGACGATGGCTTTCATGGGGAAGGAGGGAAAACGCTAAACAGGAAGAACGCCAAGGACACGAAGATTTTTCAGGCGCATCCTTCAAGAGGAAAGGGATGCCAAAGCCGCCAGGATGACCTGGAGGACGCCGTGCAGGTGGGCACGAATGGACACGAATTTTGCGGCGGCAGCGGACTTACTTGGGACGAATTTGGGAGCTGCCTCCGGTGCGGCTGACCGCGGCCAGGATGGAGGGATGGGGGCGGGCATCGATGCTCTGCACATAGAGCCGGACGCCGCGTGCGCGCAGGCGGTCGGCCGCCTCGGCCATGAGGCGCGGCTGCACGGTGTCCTGGAAGTCGGCAAACCAGTAGATACTGTCCACGTTCATCCGCTCAGCCATGGCGAGGAGGGCCTGGCCGGCATCGGCCTGGGAATTGAAATAGGCCGGGCGGGAAATGCGGCGGAGCAGCTCGTGGGCGCCGGGATTCAGAAAGAGGATTGCCGCCTCGCCGTGGAGTTCTGCTTGTTGGTAACGGACAAAGGCCGTGCTCTCGCCGGGGTTGATGACCCAGCAGCCGTTGACCAGAATCAGAATATAATCGTTAAAGGAGCTGTCGATTTGGTCGATGACCGCGGGCAGGGATTCGAGCATGCTGCCGGAGATATCGAGGAGCACGCCGAGGCGCTTGGCGAAGATATTCATGCCCAGAACGGAGCCCGAGCCGCGGCGCCCTCCGCCGGTGCTGCTGCCGGCGAGAGCCGAACCACGACCAGGCTGGAGGGTGCCGATTGCCTGGAGGGAAGGGCCACGCGGAACCAAGGAGGGAGCGGAAACGGCGGGGGCGGCGAAAAGGCCGAGGGCCAGGCCTTGCTGGACGGAGGGAAGTGTGAGGCCGGGCTCGGCCAAGGCGCCGGGTGCGGCCTCATCCACCAGGCCGGTGGCGGGCTCGGGCCGCTCTTCCAAATCGGGCGGACCGGAAACAGGGCGGGGTCCGATCGCACGAGAAACGAAAATCCCGCCAAGCAGTCCGGCAAGAGCGAGGTGAACCCCCAGTGAGAAGAGCCATGCGCCACCCGGCCCCCATCCCGCAGGAACAACGCGGGGCGCTGGAGTGGGGGGTTCCGGGTCCGGCATGGGGACCAGCATAGCAGAAATCACGTCCGGCAGCGGCGTCCTTTGCGGTTGGCAACGGGGGGGCGGGCCGCTTGAGTGGGCGCGATGGAGTTTACTTTCCCCATGGCGCTGTGCCTGGCCCTCACGGTGGGGGCGGTGGTGCTGTTTGTGTGGGAGAAAGTCCCGGCGGACGTGACCGCTCTGGCCATTCTCAGCGTGCTGCTGCTCAGTGGTGTGCTGGCGCCGAAGGATGCGTTTTCCGTTTTCAGCAACGAAGCGCCGCTGACGGTCGCGGCCATGTTCATCCTCAGCGCCGCCCTGCTCAAGACCGGGGGCATGGACATGCTGGCCGGCCTGCTGGGGCGCAGTGCCGGGCCCAGCGAACTCCGCAGCCTGGCGGTGATCTTTATCATTGCCGGGGTCAGTTCCGCGTTCATCAACAACACGCCGGTGGTGGCGGTGCTGATGCCGGTGATCCTCCGCCACGCCCGCAACACCGGCATCCCCGCCTCCCAGCTCCTCATGCCCCTGTCCTTTGCCGCGGTCATGGGCGGCAGTTGCACCCTCATCGGCACCAGCACCAACCTGGTCGTCCACGGCATGTCCCAAGCCCGGGGCCTGCCGGGTTTTTCCATGTTCGAGCTGGCCTGGATCGGCGTCCCGCTCTTTGCCGCCGGGGCGGTTTACACGATGATTTTCGCCCCCCGCCTGCTTCCGCGGCGGGAGACCCTCACCACGCTGCTCCCGCCGGAGGAGCGCAAGCCCACCATCCTCCAGATCATCATCCCGAGGGGATCGCCGCTGATCGGGCGCAAGCTGATCGAAACCCCCTGGCTGGCGGAGCAGGGCCCTGCCGGCATCCGCATCCTGGAGATGCGCCGCTCCGGCGCCCGCCTGGTGGATGATCTGCGGGAGGTCACTTTCCGCGAACTCGACCGCCTGACCCTGGCCTTCGGCTCGAAAGCGGTGGTGCGCGACGGAGCGGCCTACCACCTCCGGATCGGCGGGGAGGACGAGCGCGCCCTGGGCGTGGAAATCCTCACCCCGGTGGAGGGCCGCATCCTCGAAGCGGTGGTGGCGCCGAATTCCGAGTGGATCGGACGCAGCCTGCGGGAAATCCGCCCGCGCACGGTGCTGGGGGTCCAGGTCCTGGCGGTGCACCGGAACGGGCGCAACCTCACCCGCAATTTCGCGGACAGCGTGCTCCACGCCGGCGATACGCTGCTGCTGCTGGGCGCCACCCCGGCGGTGGAGGAGGCCAGCCGGGACGACACCAACCTGATCCTGCTGGAAGAGCACCAGGAACCGGACCTGGGCACGCACCCCGCCCCCTGGGCCGGGTGGGCCGCGTGGGGTTCCGTGGCCGCGGTGGTTCTTCTTGCTACGTTAGGTATTTTGCCCATCTCCGTGGCCGCGCTGGCGGCCTGCGTGCTGCTCATGCTCCTGGGCGTGATCGAGCCCAAGGAAGCCTACCGGAGCATCGACTGGCCGATTCTCATGATCATTTTCGGCACGATGAGCCTGGGCCTGGCCATGGAGCATACCGGCGCCGCCCGCTGGCTGGCGGAGCTTGCCGCTTCCGCGCTCGAATACACGCTGGACCCCCGCTGGCTGCCGCTGGCCATGCTGGTGTTTTTCATCATCGGCACATCCATCTTCACCGAATTCGCCAGCAACAATGGCGCCGCCGCCCTGATGGTTCCCCTGGCGCTGGAATCCGCCCGGCATCTGGAGGTCAGCCCCATGCCCTTCCTCATCGCCGTGACCGTCTCCGCTTCCGCCGCCTTTGCCACGCCCATCGGCTACCAGACCAACACCATGGTCTATGGGGCCGGCGGATACACCTTCCGCGACTTCCTGCGCATGGGCATTCCGCTCAACCTCCTCTGCTGGATTCTGCAAATCCTCATCATTCCCCAAGTCTGGAAATTCTGAAAATGCCCGAGACCGACGACCGCTGGGAGGCCCTGCGCTCCAAGCTCGACTGCGCTCACCACTGGCCCTGCCCTTACACCCTCAAGTGCATCATCGTTCCCAGCCGTCTCGATGAGGTCCGCGCAGTGCTCGAAGGCCACACTCTGAGCCTGCGCGATTCCTCGGGCGGGAAATACCAGTCGGTCACCACCACCTTCACCGCCTCCGATGCGGGCCAGGTCGTCCAACTTTACCGGCGCCTCTCCGTGATCGAGGGGATCATCCTGCTTTGATGGGTGGACCAAGCCGGGGACAGTTTACTTTGCGGCAAAGTAAACGGTCCCCTCTGCTACCAAACGTGATTATACCCTGCTCTGGCCTCCTGGCCTGTTCCCGCTCGTCCCGTGGCCAAACCCTGCTATGATTCCCCCTTGCCGGACACCTCCATCACGCTGGCAACCCCGCGCCCATGAATGAACCGATCGATATCGCCGCCCTCCGCCGCGACTATTCCACCCGCGGCCTGCGGCGGCAGGACCTGGACCCGGACCCCTTCACCCAATTCCGCCTCTGGTTCCAGGAAGCTCAAAAAGCCGAACTCCTCGAGCCCAACGCCATGACCTGCGCCACCGCGGATGCCTCCGGGCGCGTGACCGCACGCACCGTGCTCCTCAAAGCCTTTGATGCGCGCGGCTTTGTCTTCTTCACCAACACCGGCAGCCTCAAAGCCCGCCAGATGGCACAAAACCCCCGGGCCGCCCTCCTCTTCGCCTGGCTGCCCCTTGAACGCCAGGTCTCCATCTCCGGCGCGGTGGAAAAAATCTCCACCGCCGAGACGCTGGCTTATTTCGCCAGCCGCCCTTTCGGCAGCAAGCTGGGCGCCTGGGTCTCACAGCAAAGTTCCATCATTCCCTCCCGCAAACTGCTGGAGATGAAATTCGAGGAAATGAAAGCCAAGTTCGCCAGCGGCGAGGTGCCCCTGCCCGACTTCTGGAGCGGCTACCGTGTCGCCCCCGAGACCATCGAGTTCTGGCAGGGCGGCAAAGACCGCCTGCACGACCGCTTCCTCTACACCCGCCAGGAAGACGATTCCTGGACCATCGCCCGCCTGTCCCCATAAGAGCCTATCCGGATAACTCCCGTAACCCGCGTGATGAGTGCCACCCGCCCGAACCCGAGGCGGAGCAACCGCGCATATCGGGACGAGATACGCAAGGGAGCG
>Ga0209172_10002203_pt1 | contig 35864 bp, 30 predicted proteins | sample LarsenN4metaG_FD_184113 | JGI IMG/M metagenome (GOLD analysis project Ga0209172, IMG submission 184113) | Hot spring sediment bacterial and archeal communities from British Columbia, Canada, to study Microbial Dark Matter (Phase II) - Larsen... ... | reverse complement strand
TTGTATGTGTCAAAAAATTAGTTATGTTCATTGGTTTGAGGAGATGACGTTTTTTGAATAATTTAGGCATCAAAGACATAAGTGTAACTTTTTATGTAAAGTTTTGTATCGACATTCAACATTTCTGCCCTAAATCCATCGCTTCTCTTCGTCATAACCGTTCATCAATCAATAATTATTCTGCATTCACTTCCAATGCCAAAGCGATCGCCTCTGATTCTCCTCGATCTAAATGACGTTCAGTTTGTAAAACGTTTACCAATTGTTGATTAGTGGGTTGGCGAACCTCAATCCAATCAAGACCCAACAGATCTGTGATGCGCGGGTCATCTTCTCCTCCTCGCTGTAATTCATGCCAAACCCCCGCAGGAATCAACACCCGTCCGTAGAGTTGTTCTAATAACCCAAGATAACCGGCGATCGCCAACCCACTTAACGGAGAAGTATCACTCACAACAATCATAGCCATCCCTTAGCCGTCAAATGCTGTATATCCTCCTGCAATTCCTCCACATCGTAATGAATATTAATGCCCCTCTCCGAGAGAATTTGTTGGAATCTAACCTGAGAGATATTCAGTAACTCTGCTGCCTTACCCAAGCTAATTTTTTCCTGCTGAAACAGCAACAAGACCAACTCGATAATTAACTCTTGTTCAGAGAGTCCACTAGCTCTAACAATGTCTTCGGAAATCACTATGCTCATAATCTTAATCTTACCTCAAAATCAGTAATCTGTTGCCTGTGGCTTTTCCCCGCAGACTAGGGTTTTTGATACCGCCAAGCTAAAAAGTCTAAGAATATTTTTGCTGCTTCCGGGGCGGGTTGGGGGAGGTGGCGATCGCAGAGCGCAAGAGAACGAGAAAGGATAGCTAAGATTTCAGTTTCGCTGGTTAGCATGGATGGTGCAACAGCTTCAGGATATCATCCCGATTTTACCCCATACCCGCAACGCAGAAACCGAGTTTCTTTGTTAACTTTTGTTTAAGAAACGGAGATTTTGCTAGAAACCCAGTTTCTTTCGCCCCCCACACTAGAAACCCGGTTTGTTTAACCAAATTCCCTACCTCCCCTCTCCGCCGAGGAGAAAATAAGTGGTCATTTCTCCTTTACCTTTAATCTCAATTTTGCCCCGTTCTTCAAACAGATATTTATCTTCCAACAAAGAGCGGGTAGCAGCGGAAACCTGGATACAACCGGGTAAACCTTGGGACTCCATGCGACTGGCTACATTTACCGTATCCCCCCACAAATCATAGCTAAACTTGCGCAGCCCAATTACTCCTGCTTCCACCGGACCGGAGTGGATACCAATGCGCATTTGCAGGCTGTCGCCGATGGGAGAGTAAAAGTTGCCAATGCTTACTAGCATATCCAGAGCCATGTGAGCCACAGCATCGGCGTGATCGACTCTGGGTTCTGGCAGTCCTCCCACCACCATATAAGCATCGCCAATGGTTTTGATTTTCTCTAAACCGTACTTGTCTGTTAAGTCGTCAAATGTGGAGAAAATTTGGTTGAGCAGTCCCACTAATGCGGATGGGGATGACATGGCGGACCATTGGGAAAAGCCGACGATATCGGCAAACATGACGGTGACAGCGGGGAAATAGTCGGCGATCGTACTTTCCCCCCGCTTCAGACGATCGGCGATCGCTTTCGGCATAATATTCAGCAACAACTGCTCCGCTTTCGCCTGTTCCTCCTGAATTTGACGTAAAAAAGCCTGCTCCTGGTCACGAAAAAACTTTTTTTCCAAACAAGCATCAATCCGAGCCTTCAGCAACACCGGATTAAACGGTTTCGGCAAATAATCTTCCGCCCCCAGTTCAATACATCTTACCACACTATCCAGTTGATCCAAAGCCGAAACCATAATCACTGGAATATGACGCACCTTTGGATTAGCCTTCATCAACTTGAGGACTTCATAGCCATCCATTTGGGGCATCATCACATCCAATAGCACCAAATCAAAAGGCTGGCAGGCAATCAAATCCAGAGCCTCCAACCCGTCATTAGCCGTAGCCACATAGTAGCCTTGTTTCATCAAACGCCGACAGAGGATATCCCGATTGATTGCTACATCATCCACCACCAGCACTCTTGTTTGTCCATAGTCCTTGGTCATTGGTCATTTGTCCTTTGTCCATAGTGCTTGATCATTAGTCACTTGTCATTAGTCACTTGTCCCTTGTCAAAGAAACCGGGTTTCTGCGACAATCTTTGCATCGGAGCAGAAGCTCGCTTAAGAAACCCGGTTTCTGCCCCAAAAGACCAAGGACAAAAGACTAATGACCAATGACCAATGACCAGCCATTACAAATACAAATCCCGCCGGGGATTAAACGATTCCACCTGACGTAGTTGTTCGTATAGCGATCGCTCTTGGGGGGTCAACTCCTTGGGGAGAGTGACCAGAATTTCTACCAACTGGTCTCCCCGGGAACCTTTACCCGTGGGGTAGCCCTTATTCGCTAACCGCAGACGTTTTCCCGGAGTCACCCCCGGAGGCACATTCATTTTCACCAAACCATCTAGGGTGGGGACTTCCACCGGGCCGCCCAAAATCGCCTCACTGGGAGTCACCGGGAGTAAAATCAGTACATCGGAGCCTTGAAGCTGAAACAAAGGGTGAGTAGCCACCGTGATTTTTAAATACAAATCGCCGCCGTCAATACCTTGACCGCGCAAGCGCAAACGCTGACCCGTCAGCATTCCGGGGGGCATATCCACTTCTAGGGAGCGCCCATCTTCCAGACGAATGCGCTCGTGACCGCCTTTATAGGCTTTTTCCAGGGGGAGGGTGAGGCGCGCTTCCACATCTCTGGGGGTGGCGCGGGAGGCGATTTTCCTCACCGTTTTCGTAGTGCCGGGACTCCAGTCATCCCCAACCTCCACGGTGCTTCTGACCCTGGTGGCAGAGGCAGAACCGTTGGCCCTGTAGTCATAATCAGCGCTTCTCGCCACGCTGGCTGTGGGTGCCTGGTCTTGCCGCCCCAACAAATGCTCTAAAAAACTGTCAAAATCGGGAAATTGACTGGGGTCTAATTCTTTTTCGCGATTGCCGATGCCCAGGCGACTGCCCCAGCTTTTGGCCGCTCTCGCCGTCCGGCTGGTTCCCTTTTGCTGCCAAAAGCGAGCGAATTTATCGTATTGCGCCCGCTTATTTGGGTCAGAAAGTACCTCGTAAGCCTCGCCAATATCCTTGAATTTCTCCTCAGCTTCCTTGTTGCCGGGATTCATATCTGGGTGATACTGGCGCGCCAACCGTCGGTAAACCTTCTTGATTTCCTCACTTGAGGAATCTCTGGCAACTCCCAGAATCTGGTAGTAGTTCCGAAAGTTTTGCATTAACTTTTGGGGGGGTTAGTGAATAGTGAAATCAATTTCATTTGTTATTGGTCTGTGCCCTCACTCTCCCAGAAAGGCAGAGGGGAGTGTGGGGAGTGTGGGGAGTGTGGGGAGTGTGGGGAGTGTGGGGACGGTGGGGACGGTGGGGACGGTGGGGAGTGTGGGGAGTGTGGGGAGTAATTTTCCCCATCTTCCCCATCTTCCCCATCTTCCCACCCCTCCCCATCTTCCCACCCCTCCCCCTCTTCCCACCCCTCCCCCTCTTCTCCCCTGGTGGGAGAGGGCAGGGGGTGAGGGGGACTTCAGGACAAAGGAATTTTGACAAGTGACCAGTGACAAACGACCAAGGACAAAATTTAAATCCAATCGTCATCGTCATCCCAGTTTTCATCTGGGTAGGGGTTGCGTGTAACGCTTTCTCCGGGGCGGTAGGTTGGCGTCTTCTTGCGACCATAGTCATTGACCGCGCCTGATGGTGAGACGGTAGGGGCTGCCCCCTGTGACTGCCCCCCACCCCGCGATCGGCCTTCATCGCGACGGCGCGGCTCACCCCCCTCGCCCCGAACGGGAGAAACCCCAGGATCACGCCGCATCTGGCTGTTGGCACTGTAGCCCTGTTCTCCTCGTAATGGCTCCTCCCAAAGGCCATTGCGTTGGCGTCCCTCTGGGGCGGGACGGTATGTCTCTGGGGAAGAGAGACCTTGGCGACCTTCGGCTCGGCCATAAAAATCGCCCCGTGGGCGCCCTTCTGAGGCGAAGGGGTCGCGCTTGCGTTCTCCGTCTTCGCCGGAAAACACCCGCCGCACAGAGCCCAAGAAACTCTCCTCTTCTTCTGTCTCTTGGGAGCGCTGATAAACCTCCCGGTTCAGCTCATAGAGAGCCTCCTGTAAGTCCGCCCCCGCCAAATCCATCCCCCGTTCATCATTGCGCTCCATACTCTCCCGCAACTGCCGGATGTAGGCTTCAATTCGCGTCCGATGGCGGCTGACGAAACCGATACCGTAATCTAAAGTCGCCTCCCGCAGTTGGCGTTCGGCATTGTTTGCCAAAGCCTCCATCCGGTTGCGCTTTTCCACCTGCTCCCGTCTTTGCCGATCGATTTGGGAGAACTCATCCGCATCTTGGAGCATTCGCCTCACCTCAGACTCGCTCAGGGTAGAAGCACTTTGAATCGTGATGCTCTGCTCCCTACCGGTCATCTTATCTACTGCGGAAACCTGCAAAATGCCGTTAGCATCCACATCCAAAGATACCAGAATCTGGGGCACGCCCCGGGGTGCCGGAGGAATACCCTGGAGTTTAAACCGCCCCAGAGACTTATTATCCGCCGCCATTTCCCGCTCGCCTTGGATGATGTGAATTTCCACCATCGTTTGATTGTTTTCAGAAGTGGAGAAGGTATCGGAACGGCGCACAGGGATCGTAGTGTTGCGGGGGATGAGTTTTTTCATCACACCGCCCACAGTTTCTATGCCCAAAGAAAGGGGGGTTACGTCCAGTAGCAGCACATCGCGCACGCTTCCTTCCAAGATGGCGGCTTGCACTGCAGCTCCCACGGCAACCACTTCATCGGGGTTGATGTTTTGATTGGGTTCTTTGTCGATGAGGCTGCGCACTAGCTGCTGGACTAGGGGAATGCGGCTGGAACCGCCCACTAATACTACTTGGTCGATTTGGGATGGACTAACACCAGCATCGCTTAAAGCTCGCTTGACGGGGCGGCGGAGGCGTTGCACCAAATCGCCACAGAGGCTCTCAAATTGGGCGCGGGTGAGGCGGGTTTCTAAGTGCTGCGGCCCTTCGGCGGTGGCGGTGATGAATGGCAGGTTGATATCGGTGACGGTGACGCCGCTGAGTTCAATTTTCGCTTTTTCTGCCGCTTCAATCAGGCGCTGTAGGGATTGCCGATCGCGCCGCAAGTCCACCCCGTGGCTCTCCAAAAACTGCTCTGCCAACCAATCAACAATTTTGCGGTCAAAATCATTACCGCCAAGCTGAGTATCCCCCGCCGTCGCCTTCACCTCAAACACCCCATCCCCCACATCCAGGATGGATACGTCAAAAGTGCCACCCCCCAAGTCAAACACTAAAATCGTCTCTTCGATGGAGCGTTCCAAGCCGTATGCTAACGCCGCCGCTGTGGGTTCATTGAGGATGCGCTTAACTTCTAACCCCGCAATTCTCCCCGCGTTCCGCGTGGCTTGACGTTGAGCATCATTAAAATAAGCCGGGACCGTAATCACCGCTCCCGTCACTGGTTCTCCCAAATAGCGACTCGCTTCGTCGGCGAGTTTCCGCAACACCATCGCCGAGATTTCCTCCGGCGCAAAATCTTTCTTCAGACGGGGGCATTTGATTTTGATGTTACCCACTTCATCGCGGCGGATGGTGTAGGGCACCCGGCGAGATTCCGGCGTCAACTCCGCATATTTGCGCCCAATATATCTTTTCACACCGTAAAAGGTATTTTGCGGGTTGAGAACCGCTTGCCTCCGAGCGAGCTGTCCTACCAGTAGCTCCCCATCCTTGCTGAATCCTACTACGGATGGAGTCGTCCGCATTCCTTCGGAATTCGCGATCGCCACCGGTTTGCCGCCTTCCATCACGGCTACCACTGAGTTAGTTGTCCCCAAGTCAATGCCGACTACTTTTCCCATGCCGTTGTTTTTACCTCTGCTTTTTACTTTCATACCTCCGGAGGCAATCTCCTTGAGGTGTGTCCCAAGGCAGCTTGTCCCAAGGCAGCTTGTCCCAAGGCAGCTTGTCAATTGTCACTTGTCACATCTCAAAGGACTTTTGACTAAGGACTGATGACCAATGACTTTTGACCAATGACCAAGTGTCCTTACCTCACTCTCCCGCTTGCTCCATATTGTAACGTAGCTCCAGATCGCCTCATGCCACCGCAGTCCCTGAGCCTCACCCATTTTTGAGCCCCTAGGTACGGCAATCTCTACTTTCCTCCCAGGCATCTTGGGGGGTTTTTCCCCCTACCGATTGCCCCCATCCCAAAGAGTCTCGCTATCTTTTACAAAATACCCTTTAACACCCCCAACAACCGACCTACCTGTTTTTCCCAAGTCCAATCCTCCATAAACTGCGCTGCCGCCGCACCCCGCCGTTGTGCCTCTTCCCGGTTGCCTCCCACTCTTTCCCAAGTCTCGATTAATTCCTCCACCGATGACTCTCCCCATCCCATCACCCCTGCAAAATTCGGCGTTGGTTTTACCGGTTGCTGCTGCACCAGCGGATAGCAATTATCATCCTCAATTAAATCTAAATGTCCCGTGTTTGCCGATAAAATCGTGGGAATTCCGCAGGCCATACATTCCATTGCCGCCAAATTCGTCCCCCCTTCACACCGACTGGCGAACACCGCCACATCGGCTTCCCGAATTATCTGCGGTATCATCAGATTCGGCACTACTCCCAAATCGATAAAAGACTCCGGGGGCAGCCCATTCGCCACCAACCAATCCCCTATCTTTATCTGCCCATTTCCCGTGACTTGCGGCAGATCCATCACGAGATTACTCGTATCTAATCCCCGCATGTACTGCGGCCAAAAATTATGCCAAGCTGTGACTAGCAGCGCCTGGGGATGGCGGCGGCGAAATTCTTTAAATGCGGCAATCACTATATCTTGTCCCTTGCGATATTCCAGCTTGCCACCAGAAAATATCACAAATCTATCCCCAAATAAATTTGATTTCTTGGCGGGATGAAATAGGGATAAATCTATCCCCTGCTGCACCGTCACCGCGTGGGATATTCCCCGCGACATGAGGATTTTTTCATTCCAAACCGAGCCAGCAATTATGATATCATAATTATCTGCCCTTTGTAAAGCATCGGCATCTAAATTCGTGTCTTCCAAAAAAACTGCTCCGGCATTAGTTTTGCCCCGAGGCACGGCAGTAGTGGCGAGGTTTTTACCCAAAGCATGAATTACCGGAAAGTCACAGCGGATTTGCTTTCCCTGATTTTTCTTGATGAGTTCTTGAATTTCTAGTTGTTTGGCAACTACTGGCTGCAACAATAACTTATGCAGGGGGTTTAACTGACTATCGCTGATAGCCGGAGGCATTAATAACACGGGGCTAAATTGAGGATGGCGCTGCAATTGCAGGGCTAGGTTGGTGCCGTAAATACCCCAACCTGTTACCTGGCTTAGCTGCCAGCCGATACCGATTCTCCGTTTATTCACGCTGGTAATTGTTGAATGATTGGCAATGTGGTTTGGTAAATGTGGTATGATACCATATAATTGATCTTGCACTCGCTGAAATACTGTCTGCCAATCTCCCGGTTGCGGCTGGCGGAAGAGGCGCATGGTGGGATACCAAGGGGAATCCTCCCGATGCAGCAGCCATCGCCAGTCGGGGGCAAATGGGAGTAACAGCCACACTGGTTTACCGATCGCCCCCGCCAAATGCGCCACGGCAGTATCCACAGTAATGATTAAATCTAACTGGGCAATAGCGGCGGCGGTATCGGCAAAGTCAAATAAGTTTTTCCCGAAATCCTCTACGGGCATTTCTGGGGTTAGTTGCTCAGCTCCGGCTCCTTTCTGCAGGCTGTAGAGGGCAACGCCGGGGATTTTCCCTAGGGATAAAAAGTGCTTGAGGGAGGTCGATCGCTCCTGGTCTTTCTCATGCTGGGGATTTCCCGCCCAGACGATACCCACTTTCAGTCTCCGGGATGGGGAGACGGGGAGGGTGGGGAGTGTGGGGAGGGTGGGGAGGGTGGGGAGTGTGGGATCTTCCCCCTCTTCCCCCTCTCTCCCCTTCGCCCCCACGGGGGAGGAGGGCGGAAATAAATAAGGGATATCGTGGGGAATGGTTTCTAACGTCGTACCCAGGATGTGCGGGAGACTCATCAGGGGTGTATGACAGTCAAATTCTGGCAAGTTATCGCCGGTGGGGATAATTTGATGGACGCCAGGGAGGGTTTGCAACAACCGCACTAGGGGCGAGGGACATTCTAAGATAACTTTGCCGCCCTGGGCTGCCACTATGGGGAGGTAACGGCAAAATTGGATAGTGTCCCCTAAACCTTGCTCGGCGTGGATGAGGATGGTTTTGCCCTCTGGTGGGGAGCCATCCCATTGGGGTTGGGGAAATTGGCGTTGGGTAAACTTGGCAGTTTGCCAACGCCACTGGTATTCGGCGAAACCTTCCTGGAGTTTACCCGCTAAGAGGAGGGTAATGGCAAGATTACAATGGGCATCTGGATGTTGGGGATGCAGTTGGATGGCGGTTTTGTATGCAGAAATTGCCTCGTCTATACTGAGCAGTTCTCGCAGTGCATTGCCTAGGTTAATATGGGCTTGAGGCAAGATGGCGCTCGCGAATGCTTCGCCCCTCCCAGTGGCCTTTTTGTATTGCACAATAGCCGCATCTAGATTGCCTGTGGCTTGCAGCGCTACGCCTAATTTATAGTGAGCTTCTGCCAGGTATAGTGTTGTGGCACTGCCGGGGCGACGGGATTTTAAGGATATGGCTTGTTCATAGGCAGTTATGGCATCTTGCAGCCGCCCCATTTCCTGATAAGCATTGCCCAGATTATTGTACGCTTCGGGAAACGGTTTTAAGGATATGGCTTGCTCGTAAGCGGCCACAGCTTCGGGAAATTTTCTGGCTGACTGCAGAGCGTTGCCGAGGTTTTTGTACATTTCGGCGATCGGCAGATTTTCCCCATTGCTTTGTGCCTGGTTGATGGCGATGCGGTAGCGTGAGATGGCCTCTGGCAAATGGGCAATCTGTTTCAGAGCTACTGCCAAATTATTGTGAGTTTTGGCTAATCCTCGGTTGAGCATCAAGGCGGTGCGATAATAGGCGATCGCCGTCTTGATCTCTCCCTGTTGATAAGCCATCACTCCCAGTTTGTGCAGCTCTTCCGCAGATTTATCTCGATTTGCCAGTAATAATTGCAAAGCCTCTTGCACTTGGGCGAAAACTCCCTGCCAATCTCCCGGTTTAGACTGGCGAAATAGGCGCATCGTGGGATACCACGGCGAGTCTTCCCGCTGCAGCATCCATCGCCAGTCCGGCGCAAATGGCAGCAACACCCACACTGGCTTACCCATTGCTCCGGCTAAATGCGCCACAACGGTATCGATCGTAATGATTAAATCTAACTGGTCAATGACAGCAGCAGTATCAGCAAAATCATTAATCTGCGCGGCTGCATCTTCTATAGATATGTCCCCCATCTGGGTAAACCCGCCTTGTATTTCCTGCCATTCTGGGGCTGTTGCCTCTTTTTGCAGGCTGTAAACCTCAATTTCTCCTGATTTTCCAGCACTTACAGCGGCAAACAGCTCCTGAAAATAACTCAGAGAACAAGAGCGGTAACGTTTGCGGTCATGGAGATAAAACGGTTTCCCCGCCCAGACGATGCCAATTTTTAGGTGTCCCGGTTCGTAGTAGGGCTTCAGCCCTTCTGAAGGTTCGTAGTTAGACTTCAGCCCTTCCTGATGCTCGTTCGTTTCTTGGGCTGAAGCCCAACTACCAACCTTCAAATAAGGTATTTGGTCAGGAATGGTTTCTAAAGTGGTCCCTAAGATGCGGGGCAAACTGACTAGGGGTGCATAGCAGTCAAATTCTGGCAGGCGATCGCCAGTGGGGATAATTTGGTGAATACCGGGGAGGTTTTGCAACAGGCGGACTAGGGAGGTGGGACATTCTAAGATGATTTGGCCTCCCATTGCGGCAACGATGGGGATGTAGCGGCAAAATTGGATGGTGTCGCCGAAACCCTGCTCGGTGTGGATGAGAATGGTTTTACCTTCTAGGGAAGAGCCATCCCATAAGGGTTGGGGGAAGTTGCGCGGGGATTCAAATTCTGGGACTTGCCACCGCCATTCATATTCGGCGAAACCTTCGCGCAGGTTGCCTGCGAGCAGGAGGGTAAAACCTATATTCCACCGGGCTCCGGTACGGTTAGGGTAGAGTTCTAGGGTGCGTTGGTAGCTGCGGCGTGCTTCTTCTAGTTTGCCCTGAGCTTGCAGGGCGTTACCTAGGTTGTTGTAGGCTTCGGTATAGTTGGGGTTAAGTTCGATGGCTTTTCTATAGCTCGCCACAGCCGCATCTAATTCCCCTTTCGTCGCGAGGGCGTTGGCCATCCCATAATATGCCTCGGCGTAGTCGGGCAGGAGGGCGAGGCTTTGCTGGTAGTGGGAGATGGCGGCGTCTAATCTCCCTTGTTTCACGAGGGCGTTGGCTTTGTTGTTGTGGATATGGGTGGCGTCGGGAGCCAGAGCCAGAGCTTGGTCATAGCAGGTTATCGCTTCTGCTACTCTGTCCATATCTTTGAGGAGGATGGCCAAGTTATTCCAAGCGGGGATAAGTTCTGGTTGCTGTTGCAGGATTTGGCGATATATCTGCTCGGCGGCTTCTAGTTCCCCAGAGCGTTGGTGGGCAACTGCTTGCTGTAGGAGCGATTCGCGTAGAGGCGATTCGCGAATCGCCTCTACAACGGGGGGTTGAAGCAAGAAACCCGGTTTCTGGGCTAGTTCATCGCGGACTTGGGCAAAAACTTCTGGCCAATCTCCTCCGGTTTTTTGCCGAAATAACCGCATGGTAGGATACCACGGCGAATCTTGCCGATGCAGCATCCACCGCCAGTCTGGGGCAAATGGCAGCATGACCCAAACTGGTTTGCCGATCGCTCCGGCTAGGTGTGCTACGGCTGTATCTACTGTAATGACTAAATCCAGCTCCATTATCACTGCTGCTGTATCGGCAAAATCCTTCACTGTGGTTACGGCGTCTTGGATTTGAGGATAAGCGGCAATTTCGGCGGCGGCGGCTCCTTTTTGCAGGCTGTATAGTTCTACTCCGGGTATTTCTAGCAGGGGCAAGAAGTTCTTGGCTGGGCACGATCGTGCTTCCCCACTGGGGTTTTTCGGATTTGCCGACCAGACAATACCAATTTTGAGGGGGCCTGGTTCATCGCTGGGCTTCTGAGATTCGTAGTAGGGGCGATTCGCGAATCGCCCCTTCAGCCCTTCGGGATGTTCGTTCATTTTTTGGGCTTCAGCCCAACTACGAACCTTCAAATAAGGGATATCGTGAGGAATGGTTTCTAAAGTAGTACCCAAAATGTGGGGCAGGCTCATTAGGGAGGCTTGACAGTCAAAATCTGGGAGTTGATTGCCAAAAGGGATAATTTGGTCAACTCCGGGGAGGTTTTGCAGCAGCCGCACTAAGGGGGAGGGACATTCGATGATGACTTTACCGCCCATTGCCGCCACTATGGGCACATAGCGGCAAAATTGAATGGTATCGCCGAAACCTTGCTCGGCGTAGAGGAGGATGGTTTTGCCTTCTAGAGGGGAACCATCCCAGCGGGGTTGGGGGAACGATCGCCTCAAAGGAGCCACGATGCTTTTGATGCCCCATCGCCACTCGTAGCCAGCAAAACCGGCGGGGAGGTTGCCACTTAAGAGCAAGGCAACTCCCAGGTTGTACTGCGCATCGGCGGAGTTGGGGTCTTGCCCGACAGCTTGCTGGTAGCAAGATATGGCGGTGGTGAGGTTGCCCGTCTCTGTGTAAACATTTCCCATGTTGACTTTGGCTTCTAGGTTGTGGGGATTTTCGGCCAAAGCCTTTTCATAGGCGGAAATTGCCTCATTTTGCTTGCCTTGCTCGCGGAAGGCGTTGCCCAGATTATTATAGGCGTCGCTGTTATGGGGTTCTAGGGCTAATAGTTGCCGGTAGCAGTCGATCGCGGCGTCGGTTTGTGCCAATTCCCGCAGAGCCCCACCAAGGTTTTGGTAAGTGCTGGTTTGATGGGGGTTGAGCTGGAGAGCTTGGCGGTAGTGAGAAATTGCCGCCTCTGTTTGCCCATTTTCCTGTAGGGCATTTCCTAGGTTATGGTGGGTTTGTGCTTGGTGTGCCTTGGAGACGACGGCATCATCGGGGCATAAGAATAAGGCTTGTTGGTAGGATGCTACGGCTTCGGCGGTTCTGCCCAGTTGACGCAGGGCAACTCCCATATTGTTGAGGACGCCGAAGAGGATGTTTAGCGCCTCTGCGGGGTGTGGCGGGTGGGGGATGAGTTGTATTGCCTGCTGATAGTGGGCGATCGCCTGTTCCAGGTCTCCCTCAGTATGGGCCTGTTGTCCCCGCTGATGCAGGTTTTCTGCTTGTGCGATGTTCTGTGCGGTTTCTGATGCCAGCCACTCCCCTGTCATGTCTGCCTCTATCTCCTGCCAGTTGTGATTTCAGCTACAGCCATCCTAGGTGAATTGGACAAAAAACGGTAGGGTTTTTTTCTGCACAGATGGGAGTCTGGTTTAGGGGGACCCTTATCACTGCCCCGATCGATGATTTTTCCGCCAATGTGGTTCTCTCGTGATACAATAGTTAATTTGTTATTTAAAAATTAAATTTGTTAAAATCGGCAGAAGTAATGGACAATTCAAAAGTTACAGAAGTGAAACAAATCGCCTCAGAGCTGCTAGCAGGAATGCTGGCGAATCCGCACATCTACCCCACAGTCAGTGATGAAGGTTCTCAGGGACAGCAGGAGCAAACCCTGATGATTTTGGCGATCGAGTTGGCCGAAAGTTTAATCGCTAAGGTAGAAAACCGGCTGCAATAGGTCCATTGTCTTTGACCCAACATCATTACATATTAACAACTCACAATGTTTCATATGTAATGATGTCCTGGGTTCCCCTCACCACAGTTCCTGTTCTGCGCCTGTATCTGATTAAGCCGGGAAGAAGGACCTAGAAGCGACGAGCCTGGTTCCGTAATTTTTCTGATCAGAGCTGGTTTGGGATTTTCGTGAAAAAAAGTATTTATTTTCTCGATCCCTCACTGTTCCTTCACGGGTTATTCACATTTTGGGTTTAAATTCATGTCAAGAGCTGAGATAAATCAGCTCTGAGCGTCCTTAACCCAACAGGTGAGATATATGCCCGCAACTTACCTAACCCTCCTGACGATCGCCCTCTGCGCCGTTTGCCTCTACATCAGAACGACTAAAGATATCACCAGCGTTCTCGCCGCACTCACGACGATCGTTTGTTTCATCTGGGGGTTTGCGGTTGCCCCGTGGGGAGTGCAGCTCCTGATTTTGGCACTCCTGCTCGGTGTGGACAAGCTCTACTTAGCTGATGCCCGTCGCGCCAGTTAAGTGCCCAGCTCGCTGGCTCAAAAGCAAAAATTTAACACGAGTTTAATAATTAGTCCTACTTTTCACTTCAATTCCACTTCTCAAAATATTTCAAAATACTCTCATTCAACTGGAACCGCCATGAATACTTGCCCCTGCTGCTCTACCACTTTGCTCCGTCACGCTCGCCACAGTGGTGTTTACTTGTTCTGCCCTCACTGCTGGCAAGAAATGCCCGATTTGAGCGCCGTACTGCTCAATAAGCGCGAAACCCTAGCAAATGAGGCCACTCGGGCTCGAATCAGAAGGTTGGAGCGTTTGATTGAGATTCCTAAACCTTCATCGCAAAAAGCTCCCCTTCCCGAACCGGTTAAGATGGCATCATAAATCATTAGCGCTTCCAGGACATCGACCCCAATTAAGCGCCAGTGATGGTGCGGGGGAGATCGCTTCCACATCAAAGAAAACTTACCCCCCATCTGCTTTTGAGCCATTCCGGCTTGATTGGTTGACCAGGGGGGAAATTTTTTTTAGCCAATTTTTCTGGATGGCATCGGATTTTAGCTGTGTTACAGTGGCCTAGCACTTCACCACTTTAGAGAAGCTTTACTCTCCACCCAGTTGCCGCTACATATAGCAATCCTAAATCAATCGAGAAATAAGCCCTCACCAGAGGCCCACTTCGACAGGCTCAGTGCATCGCCTCTCCCAGGTAGGGAGAGGGTCGGGTGGGTCGGGTGGGTCGGGTGGGTCGGGTGGGGAGTAATCTTCCCCCTCTTCCCCCTCCTCCCTCTCTTCCCCCTCTGACTCCCCTTTCTCCCTTTTTGGTCGAAAGGGGTTGGGGGATAGAGGGCAACTCTTTGGATTGCCTCATGTTCCTAAACCATTTAGGATCGCTATATATGGTGTTTTGTTGTCTGGAAGACTGACCATTTGGATCGGGGAAAGGCGATCGTGGCGGCAAAGTATTGAGGATGACAAACCATTGAGCGCTACCGCGAACAGGACGCCGGGACGCCGACTACAGCAGGAAAACATTTTTTGCCCTCAAAATACCAGTGAGCTAAAATTTCCCTAGGACGATTTGGGTCTTGGCGATCGCCTTCCCGCGTCGCGTCAGCATCGCTGGCGAAACAACTCAGGTAAAAGTTGTCATCCTGAGAGGATGTCGCTTGGAGGTTTTGCGTGAGGGGGGATGTCCACCATTACCACAAAAGGCATTTCTAGAGGACAATGATACCTAAAGACCACTTCGTTTCTGGCAGGGCGTTCTGCGCCCCTTCGTGGCGAGGTGGAGTCACTTAGAGATGGTGAGTATGGGAGTATGGGAGTATGGGAGTATGGAAGCATAGGAGCCTTTGGAGACGGGGAGACGGGGTGACGGGGTGACGGGGAGATGGGGAGACGGGGAAGATGGGGAAGATGGGGAGGGGTGGGAAGATGGGGAAGATTACTCCCCACCCTCCCCACACTCCCCACCGTCCCCACCGTCCCCACCGTCCCCACACTCCCCACACTCCCCACACTCCCCACACTCCCCACACTCCCCCCTGCCCCCCTGCCCCCCCCGTCCCCCAATCCCCTAGTCCCCTAGTCCCCTGGTCCCCCCGTACCCTGGGGTCATCCGCTTTACTTGTAACAGCAACAGCAAAGGAGCCAGTGATGAGTACGGTTTTGATCGTGGATGACAGTTCCACGGTGCGTGAAATGGTATCGGAAATCCTCAAAAAGAGCGGCATGGTGGTGATTGAGGCGGTGGATGGCGTGGAGGCAAAAGACCAAATTGCGGCCAATCTTCCCGATTTGGTGGTAACGGATATCGTCATGCCCAAAATGAACGGTTATGAACTTTGCCGGTGGATTAAAAATGACCCCAAAGCTCAAAAAATTCCGGTGATTATGTGTACCAGTAAAAGTGAGGAATTTGATCGCTACTGGGGGATGAAGCAAGGCGCCGATGCTTACATTTGCAAGCCTTTTCGCCCTGCCGAACTGGTGCAAACCATCAAGCAACTGCTGCGCGGCTGATGTTCTTATTTCGGAAAATATTGGGGTTATATACTGTATTGACCTGTCCAGGGGCTGTGAATAAAAAGTTTCGGTGACAAGGTTTATTCAAGTTCCAAATTCCTTGCGCCAGATGTAACAGCTTCTGCATCACAGCTCCCATCACCTGCGTCTGGGCCTTGGCGCGATCGAACTCACGACAGGCTTTGCGCAAGGGATTATCTCCGATCGCGACAATGGCAGGCCAATACAAACCGTCACGCCACTATGACTCATCCGCTCTTGGTCTATCATATACCGAACCGCCGAGCTGAGCTACTCACTAGGGTCAACCCCCGATCGCTTCCTGTTGCGGAGCGTTCCCCCTGGAACCCTACCCATCTCCCCCGCCACCACAGTGGCAATATATTCTGCAATCTCAGAACTGATTTAGAAAATAAATATTAAAGCCCATCCGCGCAGTTGGGAAATTTCCTTTGTCATCCGTCATTGTGTCATTGGTTCGACAGAAACCAACTTTCTTGCAGAAAATCTCCGTTGAGGTACGAGGAAAATCTAAAGAAACCCCGTTTCTCCTCCACATGACCCATGACATCAGATTAATCATCCTGTGCCCCTGGGGCTTCCTTCACCTGGAACATGACCGAAAAAGCTGTTGAATTTATCAATTTTACCTATAAAGTGGGTCGCCGCACTCTGGTACAAGACCTGAATTTGACCATATCTCAGGGTGAGGTGCTGGTTTTGCTCGGACGGAGCGGTAGTGGCAAAACTACAACTCTCAAGGCTATCAATAAATTGATTAACCCCACTAGGGGGGAGGTGCTGGTATTAGGGAAACCTACGACGAATTGGGATGCAATTCAATTGCGGCGGCAAATCGGCTATGCTATCCAGGAAACCGGTTTATTTCCCCACTTTACTGTTGCAGAAAATGTGGGTTTAGTGCCTAAATTGCAAGGTTGGCCAGAGTCACGCCGCCTCAACCGCGTGGGGGAAATGTTGGAATTGGTGGGTTTACCGCCGCAACTGTTTGCCAAACGCTATCCCCATCAGCTATCGGGGGGTCAAAGACAGCGGGTGGGAGTAGCGCGGGCTTTGGCAGCGGACCCCCCCCTACTCCTTATGGATGAGCCTTTTGGGGCGATCGACCCCATTACCCGCTTGGAGTTACAGCAGGAGTTTCGCCGGTTGCACTCCCAACTAGGCAAAACAGTGGTATTTGTCACTCACGATATTTCCGAGGCATTTTTGCTGGGCACCAAAATCGGCTTATTACAGGATGGGAGGTTGGTCGCTTTGGGCACGAGGCAGGAATTTTTAACCTCTTCTCACCCAGAAGCCCGGGCGTTTATCAACTGCCTCACTGCGGCAAAAATGGCTTGATGTGACCGGTATGCCCATCATAATTATACAGCGAATTAATTAGATTATTGCCCATATAAAAAATTATGAATCACAGTCAAACCTTATTGATTTTCGTTCCCAAATATGCTAATGAAATCTTATTTCGCAGTGGCGAACACTTAATTTTAGTCAGCATCGCTTTACTCCTAACCATTTTAATCGGCATACCCGCTGGCATCTTGATTACCCGCCAGCCGAAACTCGCCGGAATCATCTTGGGTTTGACCAACATCGTGCAAACTGTTCCTAGTTTAGCCATGTTCGGCTTTTTAATTTCTGTACCCATCCTAGGAGGTATTGGCACGGTTCCCGCCATTGTCGCCCTTACCCTCTATGGGTTGCTGCCAATTGTGAGAAATACTTACACCGGAATTATGGGGGTTAACCCAGCAATTCGCGAGGCAGGAATTGGCATGGGAATGACTGATTGGCAGCTCCTGTGGCAGGTAGAAATTCCCCTGGCAATGGGCGTAATTCTGGCTGGGGTAAGGGTAGCAGCGGTTATTGGGGTGGGCACTGCTACTATCGCTGCTGCTATTGGTGCTGGTGGGTTAGGAAATCTAATTTTTGCTGGGATTTCTATGGTCAATAATCAATTAATTCTCGCGGGAGCCGTGCCAGCAGCAGTGATGGCATTGGGGGCAGATTTTGCCATTGGCAGACTGGAATCTCTCCTGACTCCCAAACAGTAAAATCATGGGGTCAAATAATCGGGATTATTATCGGGAAAAATGTGGGGGCAAACGGTGGTCAAAAAATTGGCATTTTTGCTATTCATTTTAGTTGGCATCGGTTGGCTGGCAAGTTGCCGGGTGCAGGAAGTGGCTAACAGTGGTGGCGATATCGCCATCGGCTCGAAAGCCTTCACTGAGCAAGCGATTTTGGGGGAAATTCTGGCGCAACATATCGAAGCTAATACTAACTTGAAAGTAGCCCGCCGTCTGCGGTTGCAAGGCACTTTTATCTGTCATAATGCCCTGAAATCTGGGGAAATCGATGGTTATGTAGAATATACGGGGACTGCTTTCGCTGCCATCCTCCAAAAAACCCCCATTAGCGACGCCACCGCCGTTTACCAGCAAGTAAAACAAGCCTACGCGGTGCAATTCTCTTTAGAGGTGATGCCACCCTTGGGATTTGAAAACACCTATGCGATAATTATCCGGGGTAAAGATGCCCGCCAATATAATCTCACGACCATATCGCAACTGGTGGATTTTCAGGATAATTGGCGTCCGGGTTTTGGTTATGAGTTCTTCGATCGCGCTGATGGCTTCCCCGGTTTAGTGGCGAAATATGGCTTAAAATTCGCCAAAACCCCGAAAGTCATGGATTTAGGGCTGATGTACCGCGCTTTAGTCTTTAATCAAGTGGATTTAGTGGCGGGTAACTCCACTGATGGATTAATTCAAAAGCTGGATTTATTCCACCTCCAAGATGATAAACATTACTTTCCTCCCTATGAAGCTGTTCCCATTTTTCGCCAAGCCACTTTAGCCAAATATCCCCAATTACGTGGAGTCATAGAAAAACTAGACGGCATCATTACCGCCACCGAAATTCAGGCAATGAACTACCAAGTAGATGGCGAATTTCGCCCCATAGAAGCAGTAGCTAGGGAATTTCTCTTATCCAAGGGATTGATTAAAAAATAAACATGACTGCAATCCCTGAGATGTCTAATCCCGCTATTTATGGGTCAGACGCAGCATCTTTATTTTTATCTGGCTCCGATTTTGGCGGCTCATTTGGCGATTCTGACGGCGGCAGCGAAAATTCCACGTTTTCGGTTTCCTCCTGCCATTCTACCAGAGTTTCAAACATTTTATCCGTGATTTTAAATACAGGTTTATCGGTCATTATTTTATCTCCGTTATTGGTCATTAGTCATTTGTCCGCAAACCCGCATCGCCTGTTCCAGTAAATCGCACCCTTCCTCGACGGTTTCCATTTTCGCCAATTTATCCCGAAACTCGTGAGCGCCGGGAAACCCTTTCACGTACCAAGTCATATGCTTGCGCGCCTGCTGTAACCCGCGAAAACCTTTATAGGCGTACAGCATTTCTAGGTGTTCTCGGGCGCATTGCAGCAGTTCTAGGGTGGTGGGGGGGGTTTTTTCCGCACCAGTTTTGAGGAAATAATCGATTTCTCCCACTAAAAATGGATAACCTAAAGTGCCACGAGAACACATCACCCCATCGGCGCCGGTTTCTTCTAAACACTGCACTGCTGATGCTACGGAAAAGATATCGCCGTTGGCGATAACGGGTATGGATAAGACTTCTTTGGCGCGGCGAATCCATTCCCACCGGGCTTTACCATTATAGCCTTGGGCGCGGGTGCGAGCGTGGAGGGTGAGCATTTGGGCGCCTGCATCTTCCATCCGCCGCGCAAAGTCGAGGATGTTGATTTCGTTGTCATCCCAACCGATGCGGGTTTTGATGGTGACGGGGACGGATACGGCTTGGACCACGGCGCGGACGATCGCCTCTGCGGTTTCCGGTTCCCGCAGCAGCGAAGAACCCCCACCCTTACGAGTAATTTTATTCACCGGACAACCCATATTAATATCCACCACATCCGCACCCTCCGCCACCGCCATTAGCGCCGCTTCCGCCAAAAAATCCGGGCGACAGTCGAATAACTGAATTGTTATCGGCTTTTCGTTCGGGTCAACTTCCATAATTTTGGGCAATTCCCTGGCGTGGCGCAAACCGCTAGCTTGTACCATTTCTGTAGAAATCATCGAATCAGGAGCATAGCGACGCACCAACCGGCGAAACACCAAATCTGTCACCCCAGATAAAGGCGATTGTAGCACCCGACTATTGACCTGTAAATTACCGATTTTCAGGGGTGCAGCTAACTTGGTTTGTAATTCAGGAGAGAGAGTAGGCATTTGTGCAGATGTTCTTAGTTGGGCTTTAGCCCTCTAATGTTCGTAGTTGGGCTTTAGCCCTCAGAGGGTTGTGGTTTTGGCTTTAGCCCAAAAAACCACAGGGAAACGGGGGACAAATGACCAATATGTTCTCCTTGTGCCATAGGCTTTTGGTAGATTTCCCCTTCAATGTAATCCCTGGCGGGGTCGGTTTCGGGAATTTGCAAAAAGTCCGTCAGGGATATTTGGGTTTTATCTGGAGTCGTTATGACCATAATTTCCCATTTTGGCAACTTGGGTGATTATAACATATTTTAAATAGCGCTCATTTTTTTATCAAAAAATTATGATTTTTGCCTTATTTTTAGTAATTGAGCCATCTCCTTGCTATTTAATTTATGGCAGAGCTAAAAAGTTTTCTGGTTCGTCAAGGCAGAGGGTATAATCTTCTGACTCGGTGCCGTGGATGAGCGCGTAGAGGGCAATTAATACCCGATTTCAAAATTGACCAGACAGCGGAAATTATCGATATAAATGCGTTTGAGCATGAGGTTTTGTGGTTTTTAAAAAACAAAACAAAGTAGGGGCGATTCGTGAATCGCCCCTACGGAGAGAAGGGATAGGGTTGCCCCTGTTACCTTCTATTTAGTTTCTTGGAATTCGGCATCGATTACATCGTCGTCGCCACCGGAGGAGCTACCGCCGGAGGGACCGGGACCATCGTCGGGGCCGGGACCGCCGGGAGCGGCACCACCAGATTGCTGGTAGATGTTGGTGCCGATTTGATAGAGTGCTTGCTGCAGTTCGGTGGTGAGGGATTTGATGCGATCGTAGTCTTCCTTGCTCACCGCATCTTTCAGGTCTTTAATCAAACCTTCCACCTTGGTTTTGTCCGCAGGGGGTACTTTGTCGCCGAGTTCTTTCATTTGTTTTTCGGCTTGATACGCCAGGGAGTCCGCCTGGTTCTTCAAGTCGATTTTCTCGCGACGCTCTTGGTCGGCGGCGGCGTTGGCTTCGGCTTCTTTCACCATGCGATCGACCTCATCGGAAGGCAGAGTGGAAGCGCCGGTGATACTGATAGACTGCTCTTTGCCAGTACCTTTATCCTTCGCCGTGACATTAAGAATACCGTTAGCGTCAATATCAAATGTCACTTCAATTTGCGGGACGCCACGGGGTGCGGGGGGAATGCCATCGAGCCGGAAAGTCCCTAGGCTCTTGTTGTTGGTGGCCATTTCCCGCTCGCCTTGGAGGACGTGGATTTCTACGTTGGTTTGACCATCCACAGCGGTAGAAAATACTTCTGATTTCTTGGTGGGGATAGTGGTGTTGCGGGGGATGATTTTGGTCATCACGCCGCCGAGGGTTTCCACACCCAGAGACAGGGGGGAGACATCGAGCAAGAGGATATCTTTGACTTCCCCGGCGAGGACCCCGGCTTGGATGGCAGCGCCAACGGCTACCACTTCATCAGGGTTAACGGTTTGGTTGGGTTCTTTGCCCAAAACCCGTTTGACCAGTTCTTTGACGGCGGGGATGCGGATGGAACCACCCACGAGGACCACTTCATCAATGGCGGCTTTATCCAGTTTGGCATCGCGCAGGGCGGTTTCTACGGGGATGCGGCAGCGATCGATTAAATCACTGCACATTTCTTCAAACTTAACCCGGGTCAGCACTAGGTCTAGGTGCTTGGGACCATCTTGGGTAGCGGTGATGAAAGGCAGGTTGATTTCGGTTTGGGTGACGTTGGACAGCTCGATTTTGGCTTTTTCCGCTGCTTCCGTCAGGCGCTGCAGTGCTTGCTTGTCTTTGCGCAGGTCGATGCCTTCTTGCCTTCTGAATTCTTCGGCGAGGTGGTCAACGATTTTTTTGTCGAAGTCGTCACCGCCGAGGTGGGTGTCACCGGAAGTGGCTAGCACTTCAAACACGCCGTCTCCTACTTCCAGGATGGATACGTCGAATGTACCACCGCCGAGGTCGAATACCAGAATGGTTTCGTTGCTTTTTCTGTCTAAGCCATAGGCGAGAGAAGCGGCGGTGGGTTCGTTGATAATCCGCAGGACTTCAACCCCAGCAATTTTACCGGCGTCTTTGGTGGCTTGGCGCTGGCTGTCGTTGAAATATGCGGGAACCGTGATTACGGCTTGGGTGACGGGTTCTCCCAGGTATTTGGTGGCGTCTTCTATCAGCTTGCGCAGCACTTGAGCGGAGATTTCCTCGGGGGCGAACTGCTTGCTGCGAGCGGGGCAGTCCAGTTTCACGTTACCGTTGACGTTGAGGACTTTGTAGGATACTTCGGTGGTTTCGTGGGTTACTTCTTCAATTCTGCGTCCGATAAACCGCTTGACGGAGTAAAACGTGTTTTCGGGGTTCATCACGGACTGACGTTTGGCGATTTGCCCCACGAGTTGGTCGCCATTTTTGGCAAAGGCGACGACAGAGGGAGTGGTTCTAAATCCCTCAGCATTGGCAATAACGGTGGGTTTGCCACCTTCCATAACGGCTACGCAAGAGTTGGTCGTTCCTAAGTCGATTCCAACAACTTTACCCATAAGTTGCTCCGGCTCCAATCACAATAGTAGTTTTTTGGTGGCTGACTCTGGGGTTGCTGGCGATCGCCCCCAAAGTGCTGCTTGGTTTTTTTTGATTGCCACTCTCCTATATGGTGTATGCCTTGGGGCGATTGATGAAGGGGTGTTTACCGAACCTTAATGGGGACGGTTTCCGAAGCGATGGTAGAAGCTATTCTAAGGGTCTAGGGGAATGCTGGGAATTGTGCCGGGGTTTTGCTGTTTGGCGAGGTATTGGCTCAAGGTGTAAACCATTTCGCCGCGAGTGATGGGACGATCGGGATACAGACGGCTGCCATTGACGTTGATTAATTCTTCAAATACCATAGTGGCGATCGCCTCTCGCCCCCACCCCGGAATTTCACCCCGATCCTGATAAGGCGACAGCAACCGCGCCACTTCCCCTTCCCCAAAAGGCAGCACCCCGTAGGCTTGGGCAAACGCCGCCCATCCCGCCGCTCTCGTCACCGGCAAATCTGGCAAAAACCTGCCCCGATCGTCCACCGTCATAATCCCCGTGCGCACCACAATTTGAATTTCCTCATAAGCCCAATGGTTTCGCGGCACATCCCGCAGGATGATTTCCTCCCCATTACCTTCGCGCACACCCAAATCAAAATTCTTCACCAAAATCGCCGCCAATTCCGCCCGCACCATCCCCCTTTCTGGATGAAATAAACCATCAGGATAATTGCTCATTATCCCCACATCTATCACCTGCTGAATTTGCTCACCCTGAATTCCTTGTGCCGTCAATATCTCCTTCGTTTGTTGTAGGGGTGATTCGCGAATCACCCCTACAGCCCCCATTTCCGGCATTAACTGCCACAAAAACACCATCGACATCATCAAAATTAATTGGTTTTTGCTCATATTTTCACTCCTTTTCGCCATCATTTCTATTGATAATATCCTCTAATGGGCTGTAGGGGTGATTCGCGAATCACCCCTACAACTACGAACTAAGGCAATCACCGCAAATCAGCTAACCGTAATACCGCCAACAGCTCATCAATATCCACCAAAATATCCTCACCGCGAGGGGGGATATACCCCTTGCCATGACGCCAATCTTGGGGATACAGACTGTACCACGCCTGGGGCGAATTGCCCACACAATAATAATATTCTAACCCAACTTGCGCACTTAACAACCAGTAATAATTATTGATAAAATTGACGGGAAACAATTCGATAATCTTAGCATGGGGCTGGCAAAACACCACATTAGTCAAACCTGCACCGTGAGGAGCCACTATCACGTTAGACCCCGCCATTAACGCCACTTGTTCCCCAAAGGATAGAGATTCTAAACTCACCGCTGTAAAACCCAAAGGCGAGAGAACCGCCATCACCTCCCCCTCATTCAATACCCGGCGGTATTTAGCATTATTTCGCCTAATGTATATCCGCTCATGGGGGGAAACATCCCGGAAATTACCAGGCAAAAAGGCATCCCGGAGAAACTGACAAACCCACGGCGGCACACCTTCAGTAAAACCCGCCATCGCCTTGGGAATAGTCGCCGGGATAGAAGGCACCACCAACCGTTCCGCCTGGATATAAGAATAATCATAGCTCGCTAGAAGTTTATCCTGATTAATCCCCAAAGCCGCCAAAGATTCCCGCTGAAATTGCGAATTATTCTGATTAATGATAAAATAATCTATATCCGCCCAATCCATCCCGCAGCGGCGCAGCAATTCCAACCGGGGCAGTATATCCATCATCCAATGATAGTAAGTATCGCCACCGATGATGGATAAAAAAGCCACCGTACCGGCAAAACGGGTAACGGGGGGCAAATTATCCAGAGCAAAAATCAGGGCGGGATGACCGCTGTTGACTTCTGCTAGCAGTTGATTATCTGTAGTCATCACCGCCGTAGTGGCGAAGTCACCCCAAGCTCGTCCCTCTGGCAATACAGCCACAAAGCTACTGGGAAAGTTAGCTTGAGTCAAGCAGAATTCTTGGTGAATTTCTCCCGTGGTTTGGGGAGGATAAAGACCCACGGTGGTGAGAGGGTGGATGGGGTGATAAATGATATCAGTTTGAGATGTGGCGAGTTGTGCTAGGGAGTGACAAACTTGGCGGGATAAATAGCGGTTTTGCTCAGTTTGGGGACAAGTCACCTTTGGGGGAACGTGCTGCTGGAAGTAAGATTTAATCAAATCTGGTTGCAGTTGAAATGAACGATGGTATAATGTCACTGCGGCATCTAAGTCGCCCTTGGCTTCTAACCCACGAGCTAAATTGCAGCAACCGGCGGCTAAATCTGGTTGAATTTCCACAGCTTTGCGGTAGCAGTCAACAGCAGCATCTAATTGATTCTGTTGTTCTAAAACTAACCCCAAATTAAACCAAGCTACTGCCATTTTGGGGTCAATTTCTAGACATTGGCGGAAGCAATTAGCCGCCTCCTGCCATTGATTTGTCTCTACCAGTGCCTTGCCTAAATTTAAATCGACTCTCAAACGGGATTCCCTGGATTCCTGGCTTCCCGCTGGAGGATATAATATGAGAGCTTGGCGGTAGTGATTAATCGCGGTTTCCCATTGCGCCAAATTTGCGCAAATATCCCCCATTTGGCCGAATACTTCCGGCAAATTGGGGTTAATTTCTACGGCTTTGGCGAAGGCACGCAGCGCGGGTAAAAGTTGGTTTTGTGATTGCAAGATGTGGCCTAGAGCGGTGTAAGCAGGGAAAAAATCTGGTTGGAATTTAATGGCATTTTGGCATATTTCCAATGCCGCCGGGATATTTCCTTGATGAAAATAATCTCGTGCTAAATTGAGATAATTGGCTGCATTTAGTTGGTTGGGAATGGGCGATTGATTCATAAATCAGGTTTGGTATGGTAGGGGCACGGCATCATTAATATAGCGCGGATAACCGAGATTTTGCTGCCGCCGTGCCCCATTTCTAGATAATAGCGGGATAATTACTCAAAAGTATAGTGTTTTTTAACGGCGCTGCGAATATTCCAGGTGCAGGACATTCCGGCGGGAAAGGTGACTAAATCGCCTTTACCCATAGTGACCGGTGTGCCACCGTCGGGGGTCACAATTACATCGCCTTCGAGAAAATAGCAGGTTTCGGCATCATCGTATGTCCAGGGAAATTCTGATACTTCTTTTGTCCAGATGGGCCAGCCACTGACGCCGAGCTGTTGTAAAGTTTCTGGGGTGGGTTGACGTTCAATTTTGATTTCCATACGCTCCGGGGTTGAGTTGGTTCCTGTTCTAGATAATATAAACTAGGCTAGGGTAAATGAGCCAATATAGATTGATGCAGGAGGTGTGGGTATTATACACCTTGGTGGCAATCTTAGGTGAGTTGATGGGATGCGATCGGGAGCGGGAAGATTTTTGATGGTATCATGGATGGGAAATGGTTAAGCAAGTGTCACAGCTACTGATAACAATATGAAGGAATGGATGGAAATCGGCCAAATTGTGGGGGCGCAAGGTGTGAAGGGTGAGGTGCGGGTTTTACCCAATTCTGACTTTGCCGATCGCTTTTTGGAACCAGGGAAGCGGTGGTTACAGCGAACCGGGGAGACGGAACCGGTGGCGGTGCAGTTGCTGGGGGGTAGATATTTATCTAACAAGGGGTTGTATGTGGTGCAACTGGAGGGGGTGAACGATCGCACCGCCGCCGAGGACCTGCGGTCATCGGTGCTATTGGTGCCCGAGAGCGATCGACCCATCTTATCAGAAGACGAATATCACATCTTAGACCTCATCGGATTACCCGTCATCAACCGCCTCACCGGTGAAACTATAGGCAACATCACCGATATTATCACCGCCGCCAACGATTTACTCGTAGTCAACACCCAAGACAAAGAAATTTTAATCCCCTTCGTCAAAGAAATCGTCCCTATGGTTGATATTAAAAACCGCCGGATAGAAATAGTACCCACACCCGGACTTTTGGAGTTAAACTAGGCAGTGGTTTGGAATTCGGTAATTTGGCGGTTGAGGTGGGGTCTATGAATCGGAAAACAAGGCCGATCGGGGTAGATTTATTCGCTGGCGTGGGGGGGATGACTCTGGGTTTTGAGCTGGCGGGGTTTGATGTGCTGGCGGCGGTGGAAGCTGACCCGATCCATTGCGCGGCACATCAATATAATTTCCCATTCTGCTCGGTTTTATGTGCGGATGCGGCGCAGGTGTCGGGGCAGCAAATTCGCGATAATTCTAGCATTGGCAATCAAGAAATCGATGTGGTGTTTGGTGGTCCCCCTTGCCAGGGTTTCTCGGTGATGGGGAAGCAAGCCCTAGATGACCCACGTAATCAATTATTATGGGATTTTGTGCGGTTGGTTGGGGAGTTAAAACCCAATTTTTTTGTGATGGAAAATGTCAAGGGCATTATCCAGCAGAAATATCGCCATATTTTAGAAATAGTGCTTGACAAATTAGATAAATATGGTTATGATGTAGTTGATAATTATCAGGTATTAAATGCGGCTTGGTATGGAGTGCCCCAGCGACGCGAGCGGTTTTTTTTGTTGGGATGTCGTCGCGGTTTGCCGATGCCGAAATATCCGGCACCGATTACCTATCCGGCGGGGGAAAAAATCTCTAAACAAATCTCTAAACGGGGGGTATCTGGTCTCGGTGCGGATTTGTCTGCCCTAAAGCCGACGCCAACGGTTTGGGATGCTTTGTGTGATTTACCGGATTTAGACAACTATCAGGAATTGCTCAAACAAGATGCGGTAGAGGCGGAGTTTGGCACACCGAGTGTTTATGGGCAAAAGTTGCGTTTAATAATTAGGGATAAGGATGATTATGGTTATCAGCGCCATTGGGATAAGTCGCTGTTAACTTGTAGTGGGCTGGCAAAGCATTCTGAGGTAGCTAAAGAGCGGTTTTTAAAAACTCCTCCGGGGGCGATCGAGCCGGTGAGTCGGTTTTATAAGTTGCCTAAAGATGGGATTTGTAACACTTTGCGGGCGGGGACGGGGAGCGATCGAGGCTCCTACACCGCCCCCCGTCCCATCCATCCCACTGCACCACGCTGCATCACCGTGCGGGAGGGAGCCCGTCTGCACTCCTACCCAGACTGGTTTCGCTTCCACAGCACCAAATGGCATGGTTTCCGCCAATTAGGCAACTCGGTTCCCCCCCTGATGGCGAAAGCTGTAGCAGCAGAAATATTTCGCCTTGGGCACCTCGCCTTGGGAATTAATCCAGTGCAACCCACAGAAATCAAATCTCTCGGCGACCCTGCATTATTGTCCCTGACAACTGCACAAGCTAAACGCCGAGATTCTGGTTTTGGCAGTGGTTGATGGCACTTAGCTGAGGCTTTTTCTGCCGCTACCCCGTCCCCAGCGTCCCTATTTCCCCCCTTTAACCTGCAAATTGTTCAGACCAGGGTAAATTTTCAACTCTACAGGGTTTTGAAAGCAGGGTAGGAGGACGACATCACCAGGAGTTTGGTCGCTGGGGTTGAAATTGGGGTCAACTATGGCACCGCCAATTTGCAAGGCTTTGGCCACCAATTCCGAGCAAAACAGGGTAGAAAAATCGGGGTCGTTTTGCAAGCCGTAGCGATCGAACATATCTAACCCAGCCCCATAGATTTGCACATAGTCATAAGGCACTTTTTGGTTATGGGTTTGCCGTAGCCAGCTTGCCATCTGGGCTAGCCCGTCAGGAGAGATCCGGTTTTTTAAAGGCACCCACCAAACGGAACCAGGGTAAGTTTCCAGACGTTTGGAAAGGAAGTGAATTTGCACCCCCTTAATCACTTGCTTACCCTCAAAATCCCGTTGATTGGTTTCCGTGGTGGATTCTACCAGAAAAACTGTTTCCCCAAAACCTTCACCCAGGTCACTTTTTAAGATAATACCCACGTGGGAATAGGGGGAGCGAGTCGCCCACTTAATCAGCTCAGAAAATCCGGAGGTGCCGGAAAAGGCGATCGCGTCCCCGGTTTGCATCTGGGGACGGTATTGCTCGTATTTTTCTAACTCACTGGGAAGTCTAGCCATTGCTTACAAATTCAGATTTCAGATGGTCATAAAGCAATTAAACCCTGACGAGCCCCCAAAGTCACCGCCTCGGTGCGACTAGAAGCGCCCAACTTGGTGAAAATTGAGGAAATGTGAAACTTCACCGTATGCTCAGAAATACTCAGACGTTTGGCAATAATTTTATTCCCCACCCCCGCCGCCAACATCTCCAAAACCTCAATTTCCCTCGGCGTGAGGGGCTGTTTTTCCGCTAATTTGAGGGAACGTGTGACCACAGAGTGGCGGGAGAGGAATTCTACCGCCTCTGGGTGTAAAACCACTAACCCCGCCTGGGCCGCGATGACCGCTGCAATGATTTCCTCAGCTTCCGCATCTCGGGGCAATATCCCCCGCACTCCCGCACGCAGAGCCTCGGTGAGCCAACCGGCTTCTAGGTCATCCACGAGAGCCACGATGCTGGGTTTGCTGGTGGTTTCTGGCACTAGGGATAATAGGGTTTCTCCATCGGCGAAACCCTCATCCACTAACACCACATCGGGTCCTAACTGCTCTATCAGTTCCACAGCGGTAGCCGGAGCGGCGGAGACTCCCACCACTTCTAATTCTGGGTGAGCGGTGATGATGCTTTCCAAGCCCGATCGGATGATGGGGTTGGCGGCGAGTACCATCACCGCCACAGTTTCCATCGGATAAACCCCTGGCAGTAGGAGGCTCATTTCAATACCGGAATGACTTTATCCTGATAAACGCTCCCCCCCACCACCACCACAGCGGTTTTCAAACTACCGTCCCGCAGGTATTCCAGGGGCAGCTCTTCCCCCGGTTGAGCATGGCGAAGGACTGCCAGCAAATCTTCGGTGGTGTGGAAGTGCTGACCGCAGATGCCTAATAGTACATCCCCCCGCCGCAAACCCACCGCCGCTGCCAAACTGTCCGAGGCTACCTCTAGCACAGCTAAACCTAATACTATCTCCGTGGGCAACACCACCCGCAGAGGACGGAGGGTGACGCCGAGGTAGGGTTTGCCTGTGGCTTCAAGTAGGAAACGCTCCACTTGGTTTCCGGGCACTGCGAGGGCAAAACCGCCGGTAATAGCGGTGTTGATACCGATGACGCGACCTTGGATATCCGCCATTGGCCCGCCGGAGTTACCAGGAGCTAGGGTTAAGTCGGCCATGAGCCAGTCTTTTTCGGCAAATGGGGCGGGGAGAGTTTGGGGATGGGGGAGGGAATGGATGATACCGAGGGTGAAAGCACCTTTAACCCCGTGGGGGTTGCCCACCGCCACCACCAGTTCCCCCACTTTCACCGCGTCCGAGTCGCCAATGGTGGCGGTGGGGAGGTGGGTGGCGTTGACTTGGAGAGCGGCTAAGTCCCGCTCTTGGTCGTAACCGATGCGCTTAGCTGGCAATATTCTGCCGTCGGCGAGTTCTACTTTGGCTTGCCACCGGGAGGCGACATGAGCATTAGTGATGATAATGCTGCTTTCTTGGTTGTCCGGGGTTGGCCAAATGATACCGGAACCGGTGCCGCCTTCTGTGGTGAGGACTTGAACTGTGGCGCGGCGGACGGTTTCGGCGATGTTTGCTAGTTCATCGCTGTAGGGGCGAAGTATGGCGAAATTAGTCTCTGAATGCTTCGCTCTTAATGGCGGTACGAGTCTATGAGTGACAACCATATTCAGCCTCCTTTAAAGGTTACGGGGGAGTACCTGGATACTGGCGGTGAGGACTTGACCGCCACGGATGAGGCGGGCATTAATGGTTTTGCCCACGCTGTCGGGGTCTAAAACGGCTTGCACGTCTCGGATATCGGTGATGGGGCGGTTGTCTAGTTCTACGAGGACATCGCCAATGGTGATACCGGCTTGGTCGGCGGCGGCGTTGGGTTCGACGCTGACGACGATAACCCCGCCGTTAGTGGTTAAGGAGAGCTGTTGTTTCAGGTGGTCGGGGATGATGACGGGCTGCATCCCGATGCCGAGATAGCCCCGGACGATGCGACCTTTGGCGAGGAGTTGGGCAACCACGCGGTTAACGGTGGCGGCGGGGATGGCCAAGACGGTGCCTCGGGGTCCGGGGGTGTTGATACCGCAAACATGACCAGCGGTATCTACTAGGGGGCCGCCTTCTTGGTCGGCGGAAAGGTTGATATCGAGGCGGAGAAATTGGTCGATCGCCCCACCAAGCATGCTTCGCCACGGACCGCTACTGGCGCTGACAGTGCCCATACTGGCGATGATGCCGCGTGAGTCGGCGTGACCCAAGGCGAGGATGAGATGACCTACTTTCAGCTCGGAAGCATCGCCGATATTGGCGGTGGGGAGTTGGATATCTTGGGGAAGTTTGAGGACGGCGATATCGGTGGTGGCGTCACGTCCCACAAAGGTGGCGGTAGTGGTGACACCAGAGGGGAGGGTGATGGGGATGTCTTCTTCTTTTTTGATGGTATGTTCGCCGGTGACGATGATGCCAGACTGCCAGTGAACGCCACTGGAGCTGATGCGCGATCGGCCATGTACTGCTACCACCGTATTACCCACGGTTTCAATAGTGCTGGCGATATCGTTGGATAAGGTTTGTAATGCAGATAATGAAGGCATCGAGGTTTCTCCTGGTTTAATGCCTTCATCGTGACACCCGCCACTAGGGGTCAACATCGGTAAATTGGGCAGCCGTTGACCTGGAAAAATGGCTAGGTGGTCATTGGTTCTGGGTTATTTGTCCTCCTCACCCATAGCACCACCACGGGAGAGGGGATAAATGTGGTGATAGGTGCCGGGATGCAGGCTGGGCTTTGTTTCTAGCACTTTCCTTCAATCGTGACGGTGGCTTGATATGACACGATTAAAATAATTGCTGGAATAGTACCCGATAAAAATCCTTACCAAAAAACCTATAAAAACCGTTACCGTAATCGGACGCGAATTAAATAATTACCGAAAAACCCATAAAAATCATTATGGGAATAGTACCCAATTACAGCTTGTTCACCAATCGCTTAACACATTGCCCTCACCCTAAATCCCTCTCCCAGGTATGGAGAGGGACTTTGAGAGACGTTCAGATTATTTCTGAACAGGCTGTAAATCATTATGGGAATAGTAACCAATTAAACTATTATGGGAATACGCAGAAACCCGGTTTCTAATGCGCAACCCTATCAAAGCCCCTCTCCCTCTCTGGGAGAGGGGTTTGGGGTGAGGGTATGTGCCAAATCGACGGACAAAGCCTGCCCTGAGCGAAGTCGAAGGGGACAAAGGACAAAGGACAAAGGACAAAGGACAAAGGACAAATTTTGACTATACCACTAATTCAACGAGCTAAAAACAACGAAACCCAAATCGCGATCGTCTCCCGCGAAGGCACATTTACCTATGGGGATTTACTCCATAGTTCTGCTCAAATTGCTGCCCAGCTTCTCCATAGTACCGCCACCCTCCAAGAGCAGCGAGTTGCCTTTCTCATCCCGTCAGGATTTGAATATGTAGCCGTACAGTGGGGCATTTGGCGTAGCGGCGGAATCGCAGTACCTCTATCTGTTGGGTATCCCCGTCCTGAGTTAGAATATGTAATTGCTGACTCAGGCGCATCTATCATTATCGCTCACCCGGATTTTGAGGCGGTATTGCGCCCGATCGCGCAAGAGCGACAGTTGCGATTTATCCTCACTTCCGATCCACTACCGGAAGCCACAGAGTTGCTCCCAGAAATAGATATCACCAGCAGAGCATTAATCCTCTACACTAGCGGTACAACCGGTAAACCCAAAGGCGTAGTCACCACCCATCAAAACATTCAAGCCCAAGTCACCAGCTTAATTTCTGCCTGGGAATGGACAGCCGCAGATAAAATTTTACACGTGCTGCCCCTGCATCATATTCATGGTATCATCAATGTGTTAACTTGTGCTTTGTGGGCAGGGGCGCAATGTCATATGTTACCGAAATTTGACGCCCAAACCGTTTGGCAACGCCTCGCCGATGGTGATTTAACCCTATTTATGGCAGTGCCCACAATTTACGTCAAGCTGATTGCGGCTTGGGAAGCTGCAAATCAGGCAGAGCAACAAAAAATGACGGCGGGCTGTGGCCAAATACGCTTAATGGTTTCTGGTTCTGCTGCTTTACCAGTTCAAGTATTAGAAAAGTGGCAAACTATCAGCGGCCATTTGCTATTAGAACGCTATGGCATGACTGAAATTGGCATGGCTTTATCCAACCCTTTACATGGGGAAAGATTAGCCGGATATGTGGGTCAACCTTTGCCCGATGTTACTGTGAGATTAGTAGATGAAAGCGGCAATTTAGTCGAGCCAGGAACGCCGGGAGAAATCCAAGTTAAAGGACCAGGCGTGTTTTTAGAATATTGGCAAAAACCAGAAGCCACGACTAAAGCATTTCGGGATGGTTGGTTTTGTACCGGCGATGTGGCGGTAGTAGAGAATGATAGTTATCGCATTTTGGGACGCCAGAGTGTGGATATTATTAAAACCGGTGGTTACAAAGTTTCGGCATTAGAAATTGAGGAAGTGCTGCGCAACCATCGGGATATTCAAGACTGTGCGGTGGTGGGGGTGGCGGATGCGGAGTGGGGGAGTCTCGTCTGTGCTGCTTTGGTCTTACAGCCCGGAGTGAATTTGAGTTTAGAAGCCTTGAGGAGTTGGGCAAAAGAGCAACTAGCTCCCTACAAAGTGCCAAAGCGCATTCTGGCAGTGACAGAACTCCCCCGCAATGCGATGGGTAAGGTGACTAAACCTGCTGTGGCGGCATTGTTTCAAGATGCCTAATGTTATTGGTCATTGGTCATTTGTCCCTTGTCACTTGTATGACCAAACAAAGGACAAATGACAAGTGACAAATGACCAAGGACAAATGACAAAATTTAGGCGTCTCGGGTGCGGGCGAGATACTGACCTACTTGCAACCGCACATCTGTGAGCTGGTTGATGACCGATCGGGTAATCAGTTTGCCAGTTTCTACCACCACTTCCCCGGTGATGGGGTGGAGTAAGTCTTGTTCTGTGCGACGACCGATGAGGGCCTCTACGTCTTCGATCGCGTCAATATACATACCCGTGGGGACCTCCACCACCACCCCATCGGCGAGTACCCGAGACTGACAGGCGAGGCGAGAGTTGGGGTTGGCAGTGGTGATGACTTCCAGGGTCCGCTGTTCTCGCCGACTCATGGGAGAAAGGGAGTCCATACCCTGTTTAATGTACACGTGGCAGGTGGCGCACATCCCGCGTCCGCCACATTCCTTGAGTACGTGCAGGTCCTCAGCCAAGAGAGCCGCCAGGAGATTGGCGTTGGTTTGGACTTCAGTATCTTGGGCGATCGGTTCTAGTCTTACAGTTTTAACCATATGTGATTTAAGTTTAGGCGCTCCGGAAAAGGGTAATTAGTCATTAGTCCTTTGTCCTTTGTCCTTTGCCCTTTGTAGGGGCGATTCGCGAATCGCCCCTACAACAAATGACCAAGGACAAGTGACCAGTGACATCAGAATTAAGCAAAATTTCCAATTTGCCCCTGGTTGAATCCCAGTTATCACCAGAAAACCAGGTCAAAATAAGAACAGAGATAGAGACAGAGACAAATCATCTCTTAATGAAAATGTCAGCCACAACAGAAACGAAATTTGCTTCGGTGTACGGACCGGTGGTGTCGTGGCGGTACGGAATTTCCCTGGGTATCGACCCCATAGGACCTGTATCTACTTGCTCTTTTAACTGCGCTTACTGCCAACTTGGGGAAATCGAAGTTAAAACCAAACAGCGACAGTTGTTTATACCCACGGAGCAAATATTGGCAGATTTGCAACCCTTCGCCCCTTGGGATGTAGATGTGATCACCCTCAGCGGTAGCGGCGAACCTACCTTAGCATTGAATTTGGGAGAGATTCTGTCCCTGGTGAAAAGTCTTACCCAGCGTCCCACATTAGTGCTAACCAATGCCACCCTATTGGGTAATGCAGCGGTACGCCAGGAGTTGAGTAACGCCGATATGGTGTCGGTGAAACTGGATGCAGTGACTCCAGAACAACTGCGGCGGGTGGACAAACCGGTGGCGGGAATAGATTTGCCAGATATTCTGGCAGGTATTGCCCAGTTTCGCACCGGCTACCAGGGGCAGTTGGGGATTCAAACTATGATTTTAGCTGAGTGGGACGCCCAAGGGTTGGGGGAATACATTCAGGTGATGCAATCTTTGTCCCCGGATGAAATCCAAATTAATGTGCCCAAACGTCCCAAACCCCTCAAGCGTGAGTTAGAAGGTAGGGGTAATCACGCGGAACCCTCAGCCATATCTTACCCAGTGCGGGTGTTGAAGTGCGTTAGTTCTGCCTATTTGGCGGAATTTGCCCAGGAGGTAACTCGGTCCACTGGCATTCCCGTGCGGTATCGGTGACGGGGTGACGGGGGGACCAGGTGACGGGGTGACGGGGTGACGGGGGGACGGGGTGACGGGGGGACGGGGAGGCAATGCCCACCCTAGCAGCTTGGTGATTTGACAAGTGAGAAATAATACTTCTATTCATATGAACAAGACAGAAATTAATAACCCACAAATAGAGATTCCAGAGGGATATTTGAATGTGATGGGTTATGTGGATGAATCGGAGGTGAATGGTCCGGGGAGTCGGGCGGTGGTGTGGGTGCAGGGGTGCGATCGGCATTGTACTGGCTGCTTTAACACCGCCTCCTGGCCCTTTGAAATCAATCAATTAATGGCAGTTGATGAACTAGCAGAGAAAATTATCAGCAATCCTGGTAATAGTGGTGTCACCTTTTCTGGCGGCGAACCCTTTTGGCAAGCCCCAGCTTTAGCGCAACTAGCCAAAAAGTTGAAAGCCGCTGGACTAAATGTGATGTCCTTTAGTGGCTTTACCCTCCAAGAATTGCGCCGAGAAGACGCCCCCCCTGGTGCGAGCGACTTATTAGCCCAATTAGATATTCTCGTTGATGGTCCATTTGTGCAATCTTTGGCGGTCAATTCGCCGGATTCCACTGTATCATCCCGTAACCAGCGAGTCCACATCTTTAACCCAGAATTTGAAGATAAAATTAACTGGGCGAGTGACCAAATGGAAATTCACGTTTTGAAAGACGGCAGTTATATTATTACTGGTTATCGGGGACAAAATAACTTTGGCCAAGGTTGGGCAGAATAATATTATTTGTCCTTGGTCATTTGTCCTTTGTCAGTCGATTTGGCACATACCCTGACCCCAAACCCTTCTCCCAGAAAGGGAGAGGCAGGGTGGTTTCATTTTCCGAGATAAAATAATCATGGGATGAAGTAACACCAGCATTCTCTGTGGACTATGACTGAAACATTTGCCCTGATTGAACGACTACAGCAAATCCCAGACGATCGCTTTTGCCCATGTTGGCGACACGAGCATTTGCCAAACTCCGGGAATTGGGCATTGACCCAGAAAACCTGTAAAAATTGAATTTCTCGGGTGGGCAATGCCCACCCGACGAACTACTGGTTATAATAAATGAATCCTAATTAAAAGTGAGCG
>Ga0209172_10002201_pt1 | contig 35903 bp, 35 predicted proteins | sample LarsenN4metaG_FD_184113 | JGI IMG/M metagenome (GOLD analysis project Ga0209172, IMG submission 184113) | Hot spring sediment bacterial and archeal communities from British Columbia, Canada, to study Microbial Dark Matter (Phase II) - Larsen... ... | reverse complement strand
CTGATCGAGGAGGCGCAGAAATCGGCCGCCTGAGCCCGCCCGGCGGCCGAGCCCGCACGGGCCGAGCGGCAAAGCGGCGGACATTTGGCGTGCTACGAAAACCGGACATCTTCACGTGCTATCGACAGCGCTCAGCGCCTTCGCCAGCTTCGGCAGGAAGATGTCCATGCGATAATCGACGTCGGAGTGATCGTCGTCGTATTCCTCGTAAGTATGCGGAATGCCGGCGGCTTCGAGCTTCTTGGCGAAGCGGCGCATGCCGAGATGGATGCGGAATTGGTCGTGGTTGCCGCAATCCATGTAGATGAGTTTCAGCTTGCGCAGCTCTTCGCCCTTCTCGTCGAACATGTTGACGGGGTCGTGCTTCAGCCAATTGTTCCAGCGCTCGGGGATGAATTCGCCGGTGTATGGATCGAGCGGCAGCCGCATGTTGCGGAATTGCGTCGGGTCGGGATCGAAGAAGGCGCCTTGCGCGAAATCCATCAGCGCCATGCGCTCCTTGTCTTTCACCTTGGGCTGGCTTTCGACGTGCCGCACCCATTGCTCGATCGAGTAATTGTGCTTGCGCAGGTGATCTAGGTCCTCGAGCAGGGCAGGGATGTAGAGCGCGTCGAAGCCCATGTCGCCGCTGTTGATGGAGATGGCGTCCCAGAAATCGGCGCGGTTGAGCCCGTGCCACGCCGCGCCGTAGCCGCCTGACGATTTGCCGAACACGCCGCGCCGGCCCTTGCCGCCGCAATTGAATTTCTCCTCCACGAACGGAACGATCTCTTCACAGATGTAGTCGGCATAACGGCCGGAGCCTTCGCTGTTCAGATACTGGTTGCCGTAGAGCTTAGTGAAGCAATCGGGAAAGGCGACGACGACGCGCGCCATGCCTTCATGCGCCAGCCGATCGAGCCGCTCGGGGACGTTTTCGCCGAGGTTCTTCCAGTTGGTGTGGCCAAGCCCGCAGCCCCAATAGCCGGTGAGGTCCACCAGGATCGGCAGGCTTTCCTTCGGCGACCAGTCCGGCGGCGTCCAGACGTGGAGTTCGCGCTCCGTTGGGTCGCCCAGGGGATTGCCCTGAAGCACCTCGGATTTGTGCCAAAGCCGGTGCAGTTCGCCGCGGGGAAGGGTGTGGTCTCGTCTCATACGACCGCCCATACCGCGCCCAGAGCCCGAGCGGAACTCACTTACGCTTTCGACGGGTGGCCGTGGGCGTCTTCTTGGTCCGTGATCTGGCCTTGCCTTCAGGAACGAAGAAGGGAATCTCGCGACGGAGATACTCGTCAAACATTGGGACGGTGAAGGCGATGTCGCCATAGGCCGGGGCGTACGCGACGCCTTTGGCGATAATCTTGGCGCGCGTCGGACCGACGCTCTCTACTCTGCGGCCAAGCGTGGCGGCCACATCACCTGACGCGTGGGGCCCCGGACCGAGCTCAGCCATCGCCCGCAAGTAGCGCTTTTCGGAGGGCGTCAGCCTATCCATCCTGACCCTGAAGAAGCCATCGTCCAGTTCGGCGATAGCACCCGGCGTTGCCGCGCGCACGTCGCGCTGCGAGATGGGCGAGGCAAACGCCTGATTCCATGTGTGCTTGCCCCATTGCTGGAGAAAGAACGGATAGCCCTTTGTGGCTTTGATGATCGCCCTCAACGCTCTCGCATCTATGGATTCGCCCTCGTCCTCGATGGGTTTACGTATCGCCTCTTCTGCGTCGTCGTTGCTGAGTTCTCCGATCGCCTCGAAATGAAACAGCCGTTCTGCATACGACTTCGCCTTACCCGTGATTCCAACGAGTTGCGGAAGACCTGCGCCGAAAAGGAGTACGGGCAGCTCAAGCTGGCTGACTCTGTGTAGCGCCGTGATCAGCGCCGCGAGTTCGTCCTCAGGCACGTACTGTAATTCGTCGACGAAGAGCGCTATCGCGGCGTCCTTCTCTCTTGCTGCTTCCCCGATGGCGACGAGCAGGTCCGTCACATCGGTTTCCAAGCTGCCGCTGTCCGCCGTGCCCGGGCTCTTCACCCCCACGCCGATATCGCCAATCTTGATCTCGAAGACTGACGCGAACGCTCGGAGAGCCCCGATCGCTTTCTGGACTTTGTCGGCGGCGCCTCTGCGCAAGTCCAGGCGAAGGAGGATTTGGCGCAACATCGGCGCGAGGATTTCCGCGAGCTTTTTGTCCTCCGGCGCCTCCAGATAGGCGGTTTGATAGTCTTCGCGCTCCGCGAGTTCGAATATCCGATTCAGCAGCACGGTCTTGCCGACGCCGCGCAATCCCACGAGCAGCGCGCTCCGGTCGTGCTTACCGGATTTGATTCTGCGCAACGTCACCTGCGCCCGCTGCAGGACCGCCGCGCGCCCCGCCAGTTCGGGGGGCTGGCGGCCGGCACTTGGCGTAAAGGGATTGCGCGTAGGGTCCATACGCGCGGCCTATAGCGAGTTATGTCAAGTTTATCAAGAATCCAGGTAAACTCACTAAAAGCTGATCTAAGCGCCACTTGACCGCCACAACCGCAGGCACCAAAACCGCGCCTTTCACCGATTGGGAGCCCCGATGACCGCCGCAGAAAGCCACATCCTTCCGGTCTATTCGCCGCCGGAGCAGATTTTCGTGCGCGGCGAAGGCTGCTGGATCTGGGACGACCAGGGAAACAAGTACCTCGATTGCATCGCCGGCATCGCCGTGAACGCGCTGGGGCACGCCCCGCCGGTGCTGCAGAAGGCGCTGAACGAGCAGGCGGCCAAGCTCTGGCACACCTCCAACATGTTCAAGGTGAAGGGCCAGGAGGAGCTGGCGGCGAAGTACGTGCGCGACTGCTTCGCGGACGTCGTCTTCTTCACCAATAGCGGCACCGAGGCGATCGAAGGCTCGCTGAAGACGGCGCGCAAGTATCACACCGCGAACGGCCATCCCGAGCGCGTGGACGTCATCGGCTTCGAAGGCTCTTTCCACGGCCGCTCCTATGCGGCGATCAACGCGTCGGGCAATCCGAACTATCTCGAAGGCTTCGGCCCGCGCCTGCCGGGCTTCCTGCAAGCGAAGTACAACGATTTCGACTCGGTGAAGGCGCTGGTCGGGCCGACGACGGCGGCGATCATCATCGAGCCGGTGCAAGGCGAAGGCGGCGTGCGGGCCGCGAGCGACGATTTCCTGCGCGGCTTGCGCAAGCTCGCCGACGAGCACGGCTTCCTGCTCATCTTCGATGAAGTGCAATCGGGCGCCGCGCGCACCGGCAAGATGTGGGCGCACCAGTGGTCGGGCATGACGCCGGACATTATGGCCGTGGCCAAGGGCGTCGGCGGCGGCTTCCCGATGGGCGCGTTCCTGGCGACGAAGGAAGCTTCGAAGGGCATGGTCAAGGGCGTGCACGGCACGACGTTCGGCGGCAACCCGCTGGCGATGGCCGTCGGCAACGCCTGCTACGATGAACTCTCCAAGCCCGAATTCCTCGATCGCGTGAACGTCATCGCCAATCATCTCGGCCAAGCGCTGGAAGGGCTGAAGGATCGCCATCCTGATCTGGTTGTCGAGACGCGCGGCAAAGGCATGCTGCGCGGCCTGAAGCTGAAGATCGACCCCAAGCCGATCCAAGCCAAGCTGCGCGAGCGCAAGGTGCTGGTGGGCGTCGCCGGCGATAACGTGCTGCGCCTCGCCCCGCCGCTGATCATCGACGAAGCGCAAGTCAGCCAGGCGATCGACGCCATCGACGCTGTGCTCGCCGCGCAAATGGCCGAGGCGGGTGCGTGAAGAGCGCCGCCTCTTGGACCGCCGGCGTCCTCGCCGGCGTCGCAACGGTTCGTCCTTCGGCCGTCGTTGTTGTTGAACCGGAGTCGCCGGCGAGGACGCCGGCGGTCCAAGCATGACGCGGCATTTCCTCGACATCTCGGCGCTCACCAAGGAGCAGCTGCGCGCGATTCTGGATGAAGCGCATCGGCGCAAGAACAAGCGCGTCGGCTGGCCGAAGGCGAAGCCGGACGAGGATCGCCCGCTCGACGGGCACGCGCTGGCGATGATCTTCCAGAAAAACTCCACGCGCACGCGCGTGTCGTTCGAAATCGGCATGCTGCAGCTTGGCGGCGCCAGCATCGTGCTCGACGCCGCAAGCATGCAACTCGGGCGCGGCGAGACCATCGAAGACACCGCACGAGTCTTATCGCGCATGGTGGATGCGGTGATGATCCGCGCCAACGCGCATCAGGACGTGGTGCAGTTCGCGGCCGCGAGCGATGTGCCAGTCATCAACGGTCTCACCGATCTTTCGCACCCGTGCCAGATCATCGCCGACCTCATGACCATAGAGGAGTGGCTCGGCGCGATTGACGGAAGGACCATCGCCTGGGTCGGCGACGGCAACAATGTCTGCACATCGTTCGTGCACGCGGCGGAGAAACTGAATTTCAAGTTGCGCATCGCCGCGCCCGCCGCTTACGCGCCGCGCAGCCAGGAAATTGCGGCGGCGAAGGCGGCGGGCGCCGATGTCGAAGTGTCCTCCGATCCCAAGTTCGCCGTCGAAAACGCCGACGTCGTGGTCACGGATACCTGGGTGTCGATGGGCGACGCCGACAAGGACGCGCGCATGGCCGCTTTCCCGGCGTACGCGGTCGACGAAGCGCTGATGCGGCGCGCCAAGGAAAGCGCGGTGTTTCTGCATTGCCTGCCGGCCCATCGCGGCGAGGAAGTCACCGACGCGGTGATCGACGGCGCCAGTTCCGCGGTCTGGGACGAAGCGGAGAACCGTATCCATGCACAGAAGGCTGTGCTGTTGTGGTGCTTGAGGATGCTGCCGGGCGGCGTTTGATGTTTTTCCCGCGCGTCCCCATTTCACGGCATCAATGACGACCTTGAATTCCGCCAGAGACGATCTCGTCGCGCCCTTCAGCCTCGACGGCGCGCCCGTGCGCGGCCGCATCGCCCGCTTGGGCGAAGGCGCGCTCGATCCGATTTTGCACCGGCACGCCTATCCGCGCCCCGTGGCGATGCTGCTGGGCGAAGCGCTGACGCTTGCATCGCTGGTGGGATCGCTTTTGAAGGCCGAGGGCCGTTTGGTTGTGCAAGCGCAGAGCGAAGGCATGGTGCCGCTGCTCGTGGCCGAGCATCGCGACGGCGCGCTGCGCGGCTATGCAAGGCTGGCGGAGGGCGCCGCCGAAAAGCTCGCCGGCGCCAATCGCGTGCCGCCGAGTGAACTGATCGGCGCCGGGCATCTGGTGATGACGCTGGACCAAGGCGAAGGGAAAACGGCGTACCAGGGCGTTGTCGCGCTCGACGGCGACACGCTGGCGGCATGCGCAGAGAACTATTTCCGCGTCAGCGAGCAGACGGACACCGCCATCCGGCTTGCGGTCGGCGAGGTGATGCAAGGCGCCGGCGGCATGCGATGGCATGCCGGCGGCATGCTGATGCAGCGCGTGGCGGCCGACCATGCGCGCGGCGACACCGCCGAGGACTGGTCGCGCGCCTCGCACCTGTTCGCCACGCTGACCGACGCGGAGTTGATCGATCCGGCATTGCCGGCTGACCGTTTGCTCTATCGCCTCTTCCACGAGGAAGGCGTGCGCATGAGCGCGCCCGCGCCGCTGCAAGACCGGTGCACCTGTAATGAGGGCCGCCTCACCAATGTGATGGCGCAGTTTCCGAAAGAAGAGCTGCGCGATCTGGTCGAGCCCGACGGCTACCTGCACGCCCGCTGCCAATTCTGCTCCCGCGCCTACCAGATCGCGCCCGAGAAAGTGGGCGCCGCTTAGCCTCAGGGACGGCTGTTGCGATCGAGGACGATCACGGATGCATTGCACCAATAGGGGCAAAGCTGATCCGGCGCGCAATAGTTCTTGTGAAAGACGCCTGAGAGTCTGCGCCGATATCTTTCTCGGAAGGGCGGATTGAAGAAGTGCTCGGGCCCATGCAGCCCCACACATCTGTCATGACGCACACCGGAATCTGCCCGCGAGTCGTAAAGACTCCGAGCTTCGGGATGCACAACGGCGAAGCCCTGCAGGACAACCCGTTGGCCGTCGTATTGGTCAGCATTTGCCAGCAACTCGCTGGGCCGCAGCGCTCGGCTAGAGTTCTCCGAACTAGATGCACAAGCAGATGCAAGGGCGCATGAGATCAACAGAATGCGCGTCCACAGGCGCATCGACTTATCTCCGATCGATCAGCACCGCCAGAAACAGCGCCGGCCCGCCGTGCGCGGTCCAGGCGTGGCTTGTGCCGCGCTGAATGACGATGGCGCCCGGCTTCAGGCGGCGTTCTTCGTTGTCGAGTACAAGCGAGGCTTCGCCCGCGATGAGGCAGATGATGTCGAGCGTCTCGGTCTTGTGCATCGCCGGGTGGCGATTCTGATCGGTCAGCTCGTGATCGGCGCCGAAATCGGCGAAACGTTCGCGCACGACTTGTTTCAACACATCCGCCGGTGCGCCTTCAGGCGCCGGCGAGATCACGAACCAGCGCACTTTCACCTTGCCATGCGCGGGCGAGAGGATCGGCTTTGTCTCGCCGCGGTCCGTGGCGTCGTGCTTGTCGAACGCGCCGGCGACCGCCTCGTGCCAGATCTCGAACAGACCGCCCAGATTAGGATCGCCGATCTCGCCGGACGGCGGGCCGTCGACAATCACGACGGACTTGCCCTCCGCATCTTCGCCGGTGATCACGCGGCGCATGGAATCTGCGAAATCGCTCATCTCAGTTCGCTCGCTTGGCGTTATGCGGGCTGTCGAGCGGAAAGGCGGGCACGGCGATATCGAACTCTTCGCCTTTGCTCACACGCAGCATGGAGTACGAGCCCACCATAACGCCGGACGGCGCCGCCAACGGGCAGGCGCTCGTGTAGCGAAAGCTGCCGCCCGGCGCGAGCACGGGCTGTTGGCCGACGACGCCCGGGCCGCGCACCTCCTGCGTCAGCCCATTCTCGTCCATGATGCGCCAGTGGCGCGAAAGCAGCTGCACCGTGTCGGCCGAGCGGTTCTCGATCTCGATCGTGTAGGCCCAGACGTAGCGGTTCCCCTCCGGATCGGATTCGTGCGGCAGGAATTGCGGCTCGACCCGCACCACGAGCCCGGCTGTTTCCGCTTCGTACATGGCGGCTTTTCTAGCGGCTCTCGTTGGGCGAAGGCCAGCCGCGTCGTGCTAGAAAGCGAATCATGACCACACACGGCGTCCTTTCCGACACAGAGCTGAAGCGCGCGATCAAGCAGGGCTGGATCGTTGCGGACGCGGCGTTCCTGGACGACCAGTTGCAACCGGCGAGCCTGGACTTGCGCCTCGGCGAAACCGCCTATCGGCTGCGCGCGAGCTTTCTGCCTGGCGCCGGCGCGCGGGTGATGGACCGGCTCGACGACCAGCTGGTGATGCATCAGATCGATCTTCGCCAAGGCGCTGTTCTCGAGACCGGTTGTGTATATCTCGTGCAGGTGCTGGAGGAGCTGGCGCTGCCGCAGCACATTCACGGCGCCGCCAATCCGAAAAGCTCGACCGGGCGCATCGACGTCTTCACGCGCGTGATCATCGACGGCGCGCAATCGTTCGATCACGTTCCGGCCGGCTATCATGGTTCGCTCTGGGCCGAGATCAGCCCGTGCACGTTCTCCATTCTCGTGCGCACCGGCACGCGGCTCAGCCAAGTGCGCCTGCGCCGCGGGCCGCCGCACCCGAAGCATGAGATGGATTTCACGATGGATCTCTCGCTGGAGGGCCCCGTCGGATTTCGCGCCAAGCGCCATTCCGGCGTGATCGATGTGGATCGCATCGGCGCCTACGACCCGCGCGATTTCTGGGAACCGCTGGAAGCCAGCCGCGGGCGCGTGGTGCTCGATCCGGGCGAGTTCTACATCTTCGCCTCCAAGGAAAACGTGCTGATCCCGCCTGACGAAGCGGCGGAAATGGCGCCGATCCGCACCGAACTCGGCGAATTCCGCGCGCATTATGCGGGCTTCTTCGATCCCGGTTTCGGCATCGCGCCCAACGAGGGCCGTGCCGTGTTGGAAGTGCGTTCGCGCGACGTGCCGTTTTTCGTGACCGACGGTCAGCCAGTCGGCAAGCTGGTGTTCGAGCCGCTTTGCGGGCCGGTGGAGCGCCTTTATGGTGAGGCGGGTTCGAGTTATCAGGGCCAGGGGCTGAAGCTCTCCAAACACTTCGCGCCTTGGCGCTAGGGGACAGCATGATCAGAACGACAATGCTTGCCGCCATCGCGTTCGCGGCGTTGGCCACGAGCGCGTGCGCGCAGGAATTCGATCCCGCGCTCTACGTCGCGCGCGATGCGGATTCGACCATGTACCTCTACGGTACGGTGCATGTGCGTCCGCGCGGCACGGATTGGGGCGATCAGGACGTGCGCGATGCGTTGGCGTCCGCCGAAGAGATCTGGACCGAGATCGAAATCTCGCCGCAAGCCGATGAGCGCACGCAGGCGCTGGCGATGCAGCTGGGCGCCGCGCCGCCGGACCGGCCGCTGTCGAGCTGGCTCACGCCGGAAGAGAACGCGCGCCTCGACGCGCTGACGCAGCGCCTGGGCATTCCGCGCGCTTACCTGGAAACGATGCAGCCGTGGATGGCGGGGCTTACGCTTTCGCTCGTGCCGATCATGCGCGCCGGCTACGATCCGATGTCGGGCGTTGACCGCGCCATCGACGCGTACGGCGATGCGAACGGCAAAACGATGCGCGCGCTGGAGACGGTCGAACAGCAATTGGGCTTCTTCTCCGGGCTGGACGAGGAGACGCAGCGCCAGTTCTTGCGCGAGGCGATCGAGGAAGCCGAGCAGGGGCCGGCGATGATCGCGGAGATGACGCGCGCGTGGGAGCGCGGCGATCTGGATACTCTCGAGCGCGCGGTGGTGGACGACACGCGCGAACAATACCCTGACGTCTATGAGGCGCTGTTCGTGCGGCGCAACAACGCGTGGATGGACATTCTTGTGCACGAGTTGGAGGGCGCAGGCGTGGACTTCGTCGCTGTCGGCGCAGGTCACCTGCTCGGCGAAGAAGGTCTCATCGCGCAACTGCGCGCGCGCGGCTACCAGGTGGAGCGGGTCGGCGATTAGCCGTTGAGGACTATACCGGACCGCCGGCGCCCTCGCCGGCAAGACGTGGCGGGCCAACCACGCCTGATACCGGGTTGCAGCAGCGGAAATGCCGGCGAGGGCGCCGGCGGTCCGGTATAGTCAGCCCCGCTCCATCGGCCAGCGGAACCTGGCGACCACTTCGCTCTGCCTGAACTCATAGTCCACACGCGTGCGTGTGTCGCGCGAGAGCGCCGTCTTGATCAGCATGGTGCCGAAGCCGGAGTTCTCGACCTGGGCGCCGCCCTTGCGCGCTTCGCGCCACTCGAGCACGCAAGCGCCGTTTTCAGTGCGCCAGGACAGCGTCACCGGTCCTTCGCCTTTGGCGAGCGCGCCGTATTTCATGCCATTCGTGCTGAGTTCGTAGAGCGCCAGGCAAAGGCCGTTCACATAGCGCGCAGGGACGGTGACGTCGGGGCCAGAAATCACCTTCAGGCCGGGATTGGGCAGGAAGGGCGCCAGGGCGCCTTCAATGACATCGTTCAACGCAACGTCATGCCAGTCCTGGCGCACCAAAACATCTTGCGCGCGATCGAGCGCAGTGAGCCGCTGGCGCAGCAGGTCGCGGAATTGCTCCAGCGTCTCTGCCTCGCCTGAGATCTTCTCGACCAGCGCCTGCACGACGGCGATCAGGTTCTTGATCCGATGCACAGACTCGCGCGCCGCACGCGTACGCTCCGCCTCACTGGCGGCGACCTGGTCGAGCATGCGTCGTGCGAGGCCCACCACCCAGGCGAGAAAGGTGGCGTTCACCGCGTAGATGGCCATCGTCAGGGGCGTGCGCGCGCCGGCGAGCTGAAAACTATTCAGGACCGGAAACCACAGATACCAAGACAGCAATAGCGTTGTCGCCGCGGCGGCGTATCCCACGCGCGGCCCGCCGAAGAGCGCGGCGACGGCGACCATCGGATAGTAGGTAATGTATGGCGGCAGCGGCTCGCCAGCCCACCGATCGAGCTGAAACTTGAACAACGTGGCGAAGACGATGAGCGCGGCTGCGGCGGCGTACGCAACGAAGCTGTCAGCGTGCGGCAAAGCACGCTGCATGACGAGCAGAGCGTTTCGTCGTTGCGTCAAGCCCCCGGCCCCGCCCTTTGCCGGACCTATAACCTAAGTGATAGATGCGCTCGGGCGCCAGCTAATTCGGGGCGTTGCGTATCAATTGTTAAAACCGAACTTGCGTGGCATCAGGCGGGCAGCACGAGCTTGGCCGAAAGCCCGTGCGGTGCGCGATTGGCGATTTCCAAGCGCCCGCCGTGGCTGTCTGCGATGGCTTGCGCAATAGCAAGGCCCAATCCTGCGCCGTTCGCTTCCGAACGCGCTTCGTTAGCGCGGAAGAAGGGCGTGGCCAGCTTGGACAATTGCTCGGGCGATACGCCAGGCCCATCGTCAACAACCTCGACGACCGCTTCGCCCGCCTGACTGCGATAGACCTGCATCACGCCGCCGCCCGCATATTTGGCGGCGTTTTCGGCCAGATTGCGCAGCGCGCGGGCGATCTCACTCGGTCTGCACTCCGCCATGACGGGCTGCGGCGCATCCGCGCGAACATTGACACCGATGTCCTGCAGTTCGCCGCACAGCGTTCTTGCGATTTCGGCGAGATCGACGGTCGTGCGCTGTTCCTGGCTGGCGCCGGCGCGCGCCAAAGCAAGCGCCTGCTCCGTCAAGCGCTCCATTTCCTCGATCGGCGCGAGCAGCCGTTGTCGCGCCGCCTCGTCTTCGATCAGCTCGGCGCGCAACTTCAGCGCGGTGATCGGCGTGCGCAGATCGTGGCTGAGCGCCCACAGCATCTGCCGTTGCCGTGTGAGTTGCCGACCGAGCCGTTCCGCCATGGCGTTGAACGCGCTCGACGCGCGGCGCACGTCCTCCGGGCCGCGCACAGGCGTCGTCACGTTCGTTTGGCCCGAGCCAAGCGCAGTCGCGGCGCGCGCGAGATCGGCGAGCGGGCGCCCGATCTGGCGCGAAACCAGCGCCGCGCCGACGCCGACGACGAAAATCGAAACGACAGCGCCCAGGAGCAGACTGAACGGCGCGGGGCGCGGGCCGGGCAGCCGAGCGTAAGCATTGAGCCATACGTCCTCATCCAGCCGCACCGAAATAGTCGCCCGGGTGAGGCGAACAAGCGGCGCTTCGCTGCGCGGGCTCTCGTCGAACCTGTTATCCAATCCACGGCGGCGGCCGCGCCAGCGGCGCGACGGCTCTTCCACCGTGCGCGCCTCGACGCGCGTCTCCAAATCCGGAAGCCGCTCGGAAATGCCCTGCGCGATGCGCGCAGCAGCGCCGGCCATCGCATTCTGCTCGACCGCGGGGGCGGCGCCGATGCTGTAGCGGATGCGGAAATCGCGGCTTTGCTCGGCCACGACCGCGCGCTGCTCGCGCGGGGTGTAGCGCAAGCGCTCGGCCGTGTAGGCGACGCGCTCGGCCACGTTGCTCTCGGCGGCGCGCCTGAGCGCGGCGCCGCGCTCGTTCGCATAAAGCAGGAACGCCGCCGCATAGGAGATGATCACGGCGAGGACCGTGACCAGCACCAGCCGCCCCGTGAGCGTGTTGAACGGATTGAGACTCACGCCTTCTCCACCGGCGCGGTGAACACATAGCCGCCGCCCCACACGGTCTTGATCAGCTTCGGCGCGCGCGGGTCGCTTTCGATCTTGCGCCGCAGCCGGCTGACTTGCGTGTCGACGGCGCGATCGAACACGTCGGCGCCGCGCTCGAACGCCAGATCCAAGAGCTGATCGCGCGTCAGCACGATCTTCGGCCGCTGCAGGAAGGTGAGGAGCAGGCGATACTCGCCGGTGGACAACTCGTGCGCATTGCCCTCGTCGTCGACCAGTTCACGCTCGGCGATCTTCAGAACCCATCGGTCGAAGCGCAACGCTTCGCCCGAGGGCGCTTCGACATTCGGGGGCAGGGCGTGCGTGCGGCGCAGCACCGCGTCGATGCGCGCCAGCAGCTCGCGCGGGTTGAACGGCTTCACCACGTAATCGTCGGCGCCGACCTCGAGGCCGATGATGCGGTCGAGCTCCTCGGCGCGCGCCGAGAGAAGGATCACGGGAATGCGGCTGGTCTCACGGATATGCCGCGCCAGCGAAAGCCCGTCCTCACCAGGCATCATGATGTCGAGAATGACGAGATCGACGCGGTTTTCCTTTATCGCCCTACGGGCCGCCTCAGCGTTTTCGACGGCCGTGGCGCGCCGGCCGTTCTTGCGCAGGAATTGCGCCAGCGACTCGCGGATTTCGCGATGGTCGTCCACCACTAGGATGTGCGGGTCCTCCGGCGTCATGCGTCATCATGTGCAGGCGCGTTCGACAAAAATCTACAGAGCGCGGGTCGCCGATTTGTGCCAAATCGTGTCGGACTCCGAGCTGCGGCAAACTTGGGCAAAAAGCGCAAGCGTTTCGCCACAAGGCCGCCAAGGTCGGCCCGGAGAGATGCTGGTTCGCGACAGGGGACTGAAATGGGACCGAAAACCTGGATGTTGCTGGCCGCCGGCGCGGCGCTGACCGCGGCCTGCGGCTCGGGGCCGAGCAGCGCCAACCGCGATCCGATCCGGGCGCTCCTGTCTGGCGACGTGATGATGCTGGTCAGCTTCGATACGAACGGCGATCTCAGCATCACCGCCGACGAGATCGACGCCGGCATCGGCCGAGAGTTCGCCCGCGCCGACGCAAACGGCGACGGCAGCCTCACGCCGATCGAGTTTCAGAGCTGGACCAACGCCGTGCTCGGCGGCGGCCCGATGGGGCCGTACCGGCTGGATTTCGACCGCAATGTCGACAACAGCATCACGCGCGAGGAGTTCGAGAGCGAGATTCGCGCGCGGGTGCGCGATTATGACGAGAATGGCGATGGCGTGCTGACGCGCGGCGAGTTCACGCGCCTGGTCGGCGCGGCGCGTCCGCCGGTGGACCGGCAGCGGCCGCGGGTCCTCAACACCCCCTGACACGCCTTGGCGCCGAAGGCGCTGCCGCTGAGAAACGACGGACAAACGCCTGCGCTAACGTTCAACGGCTGTGGGCATCATCCCGTGACTCCCTGCACGGGCGCCCATTTGACGTCTGCGCGCGTTCCCATCGGCGCAGATGAAACCGAGCGGCCGGCGTGATCCCCTCCCTCAAGCGCCGGCCGCTTCTCTGCGCTCTCCGTCGACAAACTTTGTCGCACGCGCGACCAACGCCGGTAAATCCGCACCTGTAGGAGGTGGAGCGAGGGAGTAGGGCGCAAGCCGGAAGGAGAAGCGTATGCGTAAGGTGTTGTTTGCGGCCGTCGGATTGGCGGCGCTGAGCGCTGCTGGAATTGCTGTCGCCCAGCAGGATTCGCCGCAGGGCCGCGGCATTTTCCAGGCGGACGCCAATAATGACGGAACTGTGACGCGCGCCGAGTTCGATGCGCAGCGTACAGCGCGCTTTGCCGCCCTCGACGCCAACAACGATGGCCAGCTGACGCGCGAAGAAATGCGCGCCGGGCGCGGCGAGCATCATCGCCGGCGCGGCGGGCATCGCGGCATGCGCCTGGAGCGTGCGGATACGAACAACGACGGCAATATCAGCCGGGACGAATTCCTGGCGCACCCGCTGCAGATGTTCGATCGGCTGGACGCCAACAACGATGGCGTGATCGGCGCCGACGAGCGCCCGCAGCGGCGTGAGCGTGGCGAGCATCAAGGCGGCCGACGCGGGGACGCCAACAATGACGGCCAGATTTCGCGGGCCGAATTCGCGGCCATGGGCGCGGAGATGTTCGGGCGGCTGGATAGCAACAGCGACGGCCGCGTGACACGCGAGGAAGCGCAAGCCGCTCGCGGCCGCCGCCACGGGCGCTAAAACGGTAAGGCGCGGCCGGTTCATCCGGCTGCGCCGCCCGCTCCGTGAGGAGAAGGCGCTTGCCGTCGGCGGGCGCTCCGCCAGTGAGGACGTGTAATGTTCGCCGCGTTGCGCGAGAAAGTTCTGGCCCTTTGGGCGAAGCGTCCCGGCTTGCTGCGCGGGCGCAGTCTGTTCTTGACGCTCGGCGCGGCGGCGATCGTGCTGCTGGTCGGCTGGGGCATGCTGAACGGAAAGAGCGACGCCGAGCCATATCGGACCGCCGAGATCGACCGCGGCGCGATCACGCGCGTCGTTAGCGCCACCGGCACGCTGGAGCCGCTGATCTCAGCCAATGTGGGCTCCACCGTCTCAGGTCCCGTTCAAGAGATTCTCGTCGACTTCAACAGCCAAGTGCGCGCCGGCCAAGTGCTGGCGCGGCTCGATCCGGCGCCCTTCCAGCAGCGCCTTGCGCAGGCGCAAGCCAGCCTCAGTCAAGCGCAGGCGCAGCTCGCCGTCGCGCAGGCCGACTACAACCGCTACCAGCTCCTGGCGCAGCGCGGCTTCGCCTCCGCGCAGCTCCTGTCGCAACAGCGCGCGGCGCGCGATTCCGCGCGCGCGGCCGTGCAACAAGCGCAGGCGCAAGTCGCGAGCGCGCGCACCGATCTGGAACGCAGCGTGATCCGCTCGCCCATTGACGGCGTCGTCGTCGACCGGCAAGTGAATGTCGGCCAGAGCGTCGCCGCCAGCTTCCAGGCGCCGACGCTGTTCATCATCGCGCAGGATCTTTCGCGCCTGCAGGCGAACATCACGGTCGATGAAGCCGACATCGGCGATGTGGAGGAAGGCATGCCGGTGCGCTTCACCGTCGATGCGTTTCCCGACCGCGAGTTCGACGGACGCGTCAGCCAAGTGCGCCAGCAGGGCGTGGTCGAGCAGGGCGTGGTGAGCTACACGGTCGTCGTCGAAGCGGACAATCCCGGCCGTCAGCTGCTGCCGGGCATGACCGCCAACGCCGAGATCGTCATCGAGCAGCGCGACAACGTGCTGCGCGTGCCGAACGCGGCGCTGCGCTTCCGCCCCGCCGATCCCCAGATCGCGCAGCAAGCCGAAGAGCTGATGCAAGGCGGCCGCCGCGCCCGCTCCGGCGAGGCGCAAGCGCAGACGCGCGGCGAGGGCGGCTCTCGCGGCGGACGCGGCGTCGCGCAACTGGCCGAACAGCTCGAACTCACCGACGAACAGCGCGCAGCCGCGCAGCAGGCGTTCCAGGCGGCCATGCAATCGGCGCAGCGGCCCGGCCCGGATGCGTCGCAATCCGAACGCCGCGCCTTCATGCGCTCGCTCCGCGACGCGGCGCTGCGCGACATCGAACCCACGCTGAGCGAACGCCAGCGCCAGCTGCTGGCGCAGATGCGCGAAGGCGCCGGCCCGCGCCGCGAAGTGCGCCGGCAAGCCGTGGTGTGGGTGCTGCGCAACAATCGGCCGACGCCGGTGCAAGTCGAGATCGGCGTCGCCGACAATTCCAACACGCTACTCTACGGCGGCCTCGAAGCAGGCGATCAGGTCATCGTCGGCGGCGGGCCGCGCCGCGAGGAAGATAACGCCAGCCCGTTTGGCCGCGGCGGCCGCGGCGGGCCCGGCGGCGTACGCATTCGGGGCGCGTGATGCACGCGCCGCTGATCGAAGCGCACCATCTCGTCAAGCTCTACACCATGGGCGAGGAGACGGTGCACGCGCTCGACGGCGTGAGCTTCTCCATTCCGCGCGGCGGCTATTGCGCCATCGTCGGCCCGTCCGGTTCCGGCAAATCGACTCTAATGAACATCCTGGGCGGGCTCGATACGCCAACGCATGGCCGTCTCGTCATCGACGGCGCCGACATCGGTGCTCTGGACGACGAAGGGCTCGCGCGTTTCCGCAACCGCACCGTCGGCTTCGTGTTCCAGAGTTTCAATCTGCTGCCGCGCATGACCGCGCTCGAGAACGTCGAGCTGCCCCTCATCTACGCCGGCGTCGACGCCAAGCAGCGACGCGCGCAAGCCGAGCAGCTGCTGGCGCGTGTCGGCCTCGCGGAGCGCATGTCGCACAAGCCCACGCAGCTGTCCGGCGGCCAGCAGCAGCGCGTCGCCATCGCCCGCGCGCTCGCCGGCAAGCCGGCGCTGCTGTTGGCCGACGAGCCCACCGGCGCGCTCGACACGCGCACCGGCCAGGAAATTCTGGCGCTGTTCAACGAGCTCAACCGCGAAGGCGCAACCATCGTGCTGGTGACGCACGATGTTGAAGTCGCCGCGGCCGCCAACCGCACCATCGAAATGCGCGACGGGCGCATTGTCGCCGATCACGCGAACGAGCGAACGCCGCGCCATGATGCGCACGTCTGACCTCGTCGCCAGCGCGGCGCGCGCGCTGCGCGCAAATCCGATGCGCTCGGCGCTCACCGCGCTCGGCGTCATCATCGGCGTCGCCTCGGTCGTGGCGATGGTGGCGCTGGGCTCAGGCGCGCAGGCGCAGGTTGAGCGCTCGATCGCGAGCCTGGGCTCAAACCTCCTGATCGTCGTGCCAGGCTCGTTCCGCGGCGCCGGCGGCGTGCGCGGTCAGGCCGGCGGCTGGGATTCTCTTACGCTCGACGACGCCAACGCCATCGCCGCCCAAGTCGAAGGCGTGCTGGTCGTGGCGCCCTCACAGCGCAGCCGCGCCCAGGTGATCGCCAACGGCCTCAACTGGAATGCGCAGGTCGAAGGCGTCACGCCCGCCTATCTGACCGCCCGCGACTGGGAGATCGCCGAGGGCCGCTTCTTCGACGAGACCGAGGAGCGGCAGGCGCGGCGCGTGGTGGTGCTCGGCGCCACCGTGGCCAGGGAACTCTTCCCCAACGTCGACCCGATCGGCGAGACCGTGCGCATCAATGGCGGCGCGTTCGAGGTAATCGGCATCCTGGAATCGAAAGGTCAGACCGGCTTCGGCATGGACCAGGACGATGTCGTGCTCGCCCCGTTCACCACCGTCAAACGGCGCATCTCGGGGCGCAATCGCCGGGCTGACACGGTGAGTCAGATATCGGTGAAGGCCGTCAGCGAGGACGTGCTGCGGCAAGTCGAGGAGGACGTCACAGATCTGTTGCGCCAGCGCCACCGCACCCGCGAGGGCGAGGACGACTTCACCGTGCAGAACCTCAGCTCCATTACGGAGACTGCGCAGCAGACGACACAGGTCTTCACCTATCTCCTTGGGGGAATTTCCGCCGTCTCCCTCCTCGTGGGCGGCATCGGCATCATGAACATCATGCTGGTGTCCGTGACGGAAAGGACACGCGAAATCGGCCTCCGCAAAGCGCTCGGTGCGCGTCAGGCAGACATTTTGCATCAGTTCGGCCTCGAGGCCGTGGCGCTATCTGTCGCGGGGGGAGCGATCGGGCTTGTGCTCGGCGTGCTTGGCGCCTGGTTAATGACTTCTCTATTTAACTTACCCTTGGTGATAGCGCCGCAAAACGCGATCATGGCGATCGCGTTTGCCGGCCTGGTGGGGGTTCTGTTCGGCGCCTATCCGGCATGGCGCGCGGCGAAGCTCGATCCGATCGAGGCGCTGCGGCGAGAGTGAGGAAGAATTTCTCATGCGTGGTCTGATCGTCTCCCTGGGGGTGCTGGCGGCCCTGATGCCGGGCACAGTCGCAGCCGACACGCTGACCGAGGCGATGGTCTCCGCCGCGGAGTCGAATCCGACCTTGGCCGCCCAGCGCCAGCGCCTCCGCGCTACGCGCGAAGCCTTGCCGCAGGCTTGGGCCGAAGCGCTGCCGCAGGTGTCTGTGAGCGGCGTAGCTTCGATGACCGATCGGGATAACGAGGTCTCCTTCCTGGATACGGATCGCCAGGAGGATTGGACCGCCTCCGCCAGCGCCTCGCAGCTTCTGTTCGGCTCGGGCCGCGTCGTCGCCTCCACGCGTGCGGCGCGCGCGCAGATCCGCGGCGCCGTCGCCGACTATGACCAGGCGCTGCAGATCCTATTGCTCGACGTGACGCGCGCGTATGCCGACGTGCGCCAGACCCAGCAGATCGTCGCCGCGCGCGAGCAGACGGTCTCCAACCTCACCCGCCTTCTTGAATACGCGCAGGCGCAATTCGACGCCGGGATTGTGACCCGCACGGACGTGGCGCAATCGCAAGCGCGGCTGGCGCAAGCGCGCACGCTGCTGGTGCAAGCGCAAGGGCAAATGGCGGCCGCGGTGCAGGCGTACTTGCGCCTCGTCGGCCGGCCGCCGAGCAACCTGCAGCCGCCGCCGCGCGCCGAAGGCTTGCCGCGGGAGCTGCAAATCGCGCTCGACTCTGCCGGCCGCAACAGCCCGGTGCTGCGCAGCGCGATCGCCGACACCGAACTCGCCGACGCCAACGTCGACGTGGCCGCATCGCAAGGACGCCTGCGCGTGACGCTCGAGGCGGGCAGTTCGATTGGCGGCGACGATTTCGACACGGGCGGCTCGGAGACCTCCAGCGACTCCGTCGGCGTGCGCGCCACGATTCCCTTGTTCAACGGCGGCCTCGTGCGTTCGCGCACGCGCCAGCAGCGCGCGCTCCGCTCTGCGGCCAATCTCGATCTCGCCGCCGCGCAGCGCGCGGTGCAGGAGGCCGTCACCAACGCGTGGACCGGCCTCGCCAGCGCGCAAGCGTCCGTGCAATCCGCGCGCGAACAGGTTGAGGCGGCCGAGCTCGCGTATGAAGGCGTGCGGCTCGAGCAGGAAACCGGTCTGCGCGCCACATTCGAAGTGCTGGAGCAGGAGCAGAACCTGCTCGATGCGCGCCTCGCGCTGGCGCAGGCCGAGCGCGACCTCGTCGTCGCCGAGCGCCAGCTGCTCGCCTCCGTCGGCGCGCTCGGCGTGCCGCAAACCTCCGGCGCCGAACCGCCCGAGGACGACCTGCGCGGCCGCTGAGGCGCTCGGATCGCCTGCGTCCTCCCGACATCTTCGTGCTCGTTGTGCTCTCGTTGTGCCGTTGTGGTTTTTCTTTCACGACACAAACGGAACACGACGCTCACAGCGCGCCGGCAAGGACGCCAGCGGTCCAAGAAACACCAATTCGCGCCCCTCTATCGAATGCCGTTTGGCGCCTAAGTCCCTGAAAACACACAAGCTGGGGGTGATCGAATCCGTCTGAGAGAAAGTCGGGTTAGAATGCTCCGCGTCTGACATGGGAGGATTTCGAAGTCGACCGAACCTTTGAGATGTCAGACATCGGCCGGCGCGGCAGGCGTCGCTTCGATGGGAAGGAGGAGAACGTGGAAGCAGCGATGCGGAAGCAATCGACTCCAATCCATCGTTGAGGAAGTCCGCGGACGCGGAATGTCGAGAGGGCCCCCACAAGGGTACGCCGCATTCGGGGTTCGACGGACGAAGCGAACGGCGCTTGCACTGCTCGCGGGGCGTGAAACCGCGAGGTCCAGGATGCTTCGGTAGCATCCTGACGCGCTGAACCGGCTCGTGGCCACAACGGAGCTAAGGCCCCTGCGTGGTTTCCATGCAGGTGAGCCAGCAACTCCTGGTCGCCAATCCGGTTTGAAACGGCCGAGTACGGGGCGCGTTCGACGCGCGGCGCTGCTCAGCGATGATCAGCGCATCTCGGTACTACCCCGGCGCGTCCGACGCGCCCCGCCTCCCACTTTGCGGGCGAATGGCGAGTAGCGAATGGCGAATGGAGCGGGTGGCGCCGCTCGCCGGTGCTGCGCGCTTCCCCACTCGCCATTCGCCGCTCGCCATTCGCTTTCAATTCGCGCTATCGAGGGCACATGAACGAATGGAAGAACTGGTCCGGCAGCGTGACGGCGCATCCGAGCTCGTTTGCGCGGCCGAGAACGGAAGCCGAGCTGGCGGCGATCGTTGCGCGCGCCAGCAAACTGCGCGTCGCCGGGGCTGGGCATTCCTTCATGCCGCTTTGCGAAACCGACGGCGCGCTCATCTCGCTGGCCGATCTCGAAGGCGAGCTCGAACTGAGTCCCGACAGGAGGAGCGCGTGGGCGCCGGCTGGATGGAGCCTGGCGAAGCTGACGGCGGCCCTGTGGGAGCACGGCGTTTCGCTGGTCAATCAAGGCGATGTGGATCCCCAGGCGCTCGCCGGCGCGATGGCCACCGGCACGCATGGCACGGGCGCCGAACTCGGCTCGCTATCGACCGCCGCGCGCGCATTTCGCCTGATGCTGGCGGATGGTTCTGTCGTGACGTGCAGCGCAAGCGAACGCACAGACTTATTCCAGGCGCAGCGTCTTTCGCTCGGCCTTCTTGGCGTCGCCACACGCATCGAAGTCGCGGTGATGCCCGCCTATCATCTCGAGGAGCGCGTGGAGTCGCATCACCTCGACGCCGTCGCCGAACGCTGGGATGAGCTTGCCCGCAGCAATCGCCACGTCGAGTTCTGGGTGTTTCCATACGGCGATCAAGCCATTCTGAAGCTGCTCAATCCGGCGCCGGAAGAAGGGCCGCTGAAACGCACCACCGACATGGACGATCGCGCGTTCGGCGTGATCTGCGACATCTGCGCGGCTTTGCCGTTTGCCACGCCGGCCCTGCAACGCACGATCGTGCGGCCAGGCATTCGCCAGCGGCGCGTCGGTCCCGCCTATCGCATCTTCCCGTCCGAGCGGAACGTGCGCTTCGAAGAGATGGAATACGAGTTGCCGCGCGCCAATGCATGGCCGGCGCTGCGCGAAGCGATCGGATGGATCCGCAAGAAGCGGCTGCCTGTGACGTTTCCGTTCGAGTTTCGCCTGGTCGCCGGCGACGACATCTGGCTCAGCCCGTTCAACAATGGGCCGGGCGCCTCGATTTCCATGCACCAATACGCGAAGATGCCATGGCGCGATCTCTTCGCCGAAGGCGAGCGCATCTTCCGCGCGCATGGCGGGCGTCCGCATTGGGCCAAGCGCCACACGCTGACGGCCCAAGACGTGGAGACGTTCTATCCGGACGTCAGTCGCTTCCGCGCCGTGCGCGACGCGCACGATTCTGAGGGCAAGTTCGCCAACGCGCACCTCGCGGCGCTGTTCGGCGTCGAGCGCGCGTGGGAGGCGGCATGAGCGACGTCGACCTGCATCGTCACCTGATCGGCCAGCAAGGCTCGCGCCGCGCGCTGAACACCCCGGTGCTTGTGCTCGACCGCGATGCGCTCGAGCGCAACATCGCCGCCATGGCCGCGTTCGCGCGTGCGAACGGCCTGGCGCTCCGTCCGCACGCCAAGACGCATAAATCCGCGGCGATCGCGCGGCTGCAGATGGACGCCGGCGCGGTCGGCGTCTGCTGCGCCAAGCTTGGCGAAGCCGAGGCGTTGGCCGAGGGCGGCGTCGGCTCTATCCTGATGACGTCGCCGATCGTGACGCCGCAGGCAATCGAACGACTGGTCGCGCTCCACGCGCGCGCGGCCGATCTCCGCGTCGTCGCCGATCATCCCGACAATGTCGACGCCTTGGCTGCCGCGGCCAGCGCCTCGGCCAAACCGCTCGCCGTGCTGATCGACGTCGACCCTGGCATCCGCCGCACGGGCGTGGCCTCGCCCGAAGCAGCCGTAGCGCTCGCCGATCGGATTGCGCGCCATGAGGCGCTGCGCTTTGCCGGCGTGCAGTTCTATTGCGGCGTGCAGCAGCACATCGAGAGCTACGCCGACCGCCGCGCCGCGATCGAGGACCGCAGCGTCTACCTGCGCACGGTCCTCAAGGCGCTGCGCGAGGCTGGGCATGAGCCGGCCGTGGTCACCGGCGGCGGGACTGGGACGCATCGGATCGACGCTGAACTCGGCGTGCTCACGGAGCTGCAGGTCGGCTCGTACATTTTCATGGACCGTCAGTACGCCGCGTGCGATCTGCGCGGCGACGGCGCCAGCCCCTTCGAGACAGCGCTGTTCGTCGACGCGCACGTCATCAGCGCCAATCACGCCAGCATGGCAACTATCGACGCCGGTTTCAAAGCGCTTTCCACTGACGGCGGCGCGCCAACGGTCGTTGATGGCGCGCCACAAACCGCGATGTTCGTATTCATGGGCGACGAACACGGCGCCCTCATCGCGCCGGATCACGCGTTCCGGCTAGGCGATCTCGTCACGCTCCAGGTCCCGCACTGCGATCCCACAGTGAATCTTTACGACGCCTATCACGTCGTGCGTGATAGCGCGTTGGTCGACATTTGGCCGATCCACGGGCGCGGCCGCTCTCGATGAGTCTTGCGCGAGATCAAGCCGACCTGCACCTCGTCCGCTACGAGTCGCGGATGAGGTCCGGGAGCTTCCAATGAAGAATCGTGCTTTTGCGCTCGCGTTGGCGGCGATCGCGGGCTTGGCGACGGCGTCTTGCGCGACGGATTCTTACCACGCTTACGGAGCCGGCGAAGGCTACAGCGAAGAGCGTCTGAGAGAGACTGGCTGGCGCGTGACGTTCGTGGGATCGACAGTGGAATCGCAGCAGGCTGTCGAGCAGCAGCTCTTGCGGCGCGCGGCCGAGCTGACCATGCAAAGCGGCTACGACTGGTTCGCGCCGAGGGCGCAGGAGTCGCACGAGGAAGAGTCGGTCGTCGTCACCGGTCAGCGGCCGCAATCGGATGCCGCCCAAGCCGTCTGGCGCCCGCGCTGGCGCCGACGCAGCGCCTCGCGCTGGACCGATTGGGATCCGCAAGGCGCCGTCGCGCCGCCGCTTGCTCGCGCTGCGCCGACAGAAGCGGCAACTGAAGCGCGCTACTCCGCCACCGCTGAAATCGCCATGGGCCATACGCCCGCGCCGCCAGATGCTTTCGACGCCCGCGCCATCCTGGCGCAAACACAGTAACGGACGAACGAAGCAGCCGATGCTCGAAAGTGCTCTTGCAGCGCAAACGAAAACCGCTATTTCTCAACCGCTTCGCGGGCATAGTTCAGAGGTAGAACGTCAGCTTCCCAAGCTGAATGTCGCGGGTTCGATTCCCGCTGCCCGCTCCATCCTACCGCGCTGCGGTCAGCGCATCGCGGTTGCGCGCGGCGAGTTCGTAATAGCGGGGCGAGGCCGTGAGCGCGGCGGCGAACAAGCGTTCCGCCACTCTGCGGTCGCCCCGGCGCGCGGCGATGACGGCCACATTGTTGAGCGTGCGGGCGAGCTCGCTTTCCGAGACGCCGGCCAGCGCCGCCTCGTACTGGCCCATCGTCGCCAGGGCCATGCGGCGGTTTTCCGCGGCCGTCAGCATGGTCGGCTGCAAGCGCAGCGCCGTGTCGAACGCTTCGACTGCGCGATCGGCCGCACCGCGCTGCAGGCGGGACAGGCCCAGATTGTTGTGGATGCTGGCTTGGCTTGGCGCTGCGGCGATGGCCGCCTCGAAGGCTGCGTCGGCCGCGGTCCAGTCGCCCCGCGAGTCTGCGATCACGCCCAAGCCGTTCCAGCTGCGCCACAACGACGGCTCGATCGCCACGGCTTGGCGCAGCGCCGGCTCGGCGCGCGCGAAGTCGCCGGCCAGAAGCTGGCTCAGACCAAGGCCTTGCTGCGCGCGCGCGTTGGCAGGCTCGGCCGCGGCGACCGCTTCGAAGTGTTCCCGCGCGGCGGCGTAGTGGCCTTCGATCAACGCGCCTTCACCGAGACCGATGCGCGCTGCGAGATTGTCGTGATCGAGGCCCAGCACGAGACGATACTTCACGCAGGCTTCGCCCGCTTGGCCTTGCGCCAATGCTTGGTCGGCCCTCGACATGAGATCGCGAACCGCATCGCGATCGTTGCGCGCGCGCGAGCGGGTCTCGGTCGGCGCGTCGGCGCATGTCGCATAGGCGCTCGGCGCCGAGAACGCCAAGACCACAGCGGCGGCGACGATCGCGAAGCGGGCGGTCTTCATGTCAAGCTCCGGCCTGGAACAGCACGCGGATGAAACGGATGACGATCGGCGTGAAGATGATCCCCATCAGGCAGGGGAAGATGAAGAAGACGAGCGGGATGGCGATCTTCACGGGGAGCTCCGCCGCCTTGTGCTCGGCTTCGATCATTCGCGATCGGCGCAGTTCTTCCGCAAACACGCGCAGCGTATTCGCAAGACCGGCGCCAAGTTGATCAGATTGAATCACCAGCGTCAGGAAAGAGCGCAGTCGGTCGTCGGGCACGCGCTCGGCGAGCCGGCGCAGCGCTTCGGCGCGACCGGCGCCGGCCTGCATCTCGAGCATCGTCATCTGCAGCTCTTGGCTGAGAACCGGATGCGCCAGGCGCAGTTCGGCCGCCACGCGCTGTATCGCCTGACTGAGCGAGGATCCGGCTTCCATGGCGACGATGAGCAGGTCGATGGCGTCAGGCAGCGCCCGCCGGACGGACACTGTCCTTTCCTTGCCCCGAAGCGCGATGAAGAGCGGCGGCCCGTAGATGCCGATCGCCGCGAAGGCGAGAACCAGAACCACGCTGAGCGCGAGATTGTCGACCCGCAGCGAGAACAGCAGCACGCCGGCGATAAAGGACAACGCAAGCGCAAGCAGGACGCGCACGGCCGTCACGACAGCCGGCGCGTGCTCGGCATAGATGCCGGCCCGGATCAAGGACAGCCGCAGAGCGCCGAGTTCAGCGGCGTCTTGCTTGCCGCTCTGAGCTTGCAGGCGCTCGCCGAGGCGCACGAGCCAGTCCAAGCCGCCGGCCGAGAGCGACTGGCTCGCCTCGCGACGACCGGCGCCGACGGTTGCGAGGCGGCGCCGCACGCCTTCATCGGCAAGATAAATGAGCGCCAGCGAGACGGCGAGCAGCGTCAGCGCGAACGCCAGAAGGACCGAGAGGGCAATCCCGTTCATGAGTTTTTCCCGCTCAGATTTTGAAGTTGACCATGCGCCAGATGGTGAAGGCGCCGAACAGAAGCAGGATCGGCGGAACCGTCATCATCGGCGCAAACAGAGGATCGTCCGCCACCGCGCTGTAGAATTCTGGACGGAACACGGATAGAATTGTGAACAGCGCCACAGGCAACAGGGTGAGCAGAACGCAGGAAAGCCGACCCTCGGCGGTGAGCGCGGACACTTTCTTGCGCAGCGTAGCCTTGGCGCGGATGACGTCGGCGAGCTTCAAGAACACTTCGGCGAGATTGCCGCCCGTCTCGCGCGTGATCTGGATCGCCGCGACAAAGAGATGAAGCTCAGGCAGCGGAAACCGTTGCACCATGTTGGAAAGAGCTTCGTCGCGGTCGAGGCCGAACGCCATTTCGTCGATGACGATGCCGAATTCGGTGCCGATCGGGTCCGGCGATTGCTCCGCGACGATGCCGAGCGCGACCGGAACGGGATGGCCCGCCTGCAGGCTGCGCGCGACCAGGTCGACGGCGTTGGGGAATTGGTCGAGGAACGTGCGCCGGCGTCGATCGGCCATGATCGCGAGCAGCGCGAGCGGCGCCCCGAAGCCTGCGCCGAAGCCGAAGATCAGGGAGAGCACCGCGGGCGCGCCAGTGAAGCTCGACAGCGCCACGAACGCGATCGAGAAGCCGAAAGCGGCGCCGAGCAGGACGGCCGGCGAGACGTTGGCGCGGCTCATCCAGATAAGCTGCCCGAGCCACGGCGCTTGGGCCGTGATCGCCTGCGAAAGCGGACCGCCCTGCCGCTCGCGCACAAGCTGAAGCCCCGCTTTGGGATCGTCTTTTTGGCTGATGAGCGCCAAGCGTCGATTGAGTTCGCGCGAGTGCGGAGAAACGGAACGCGCAAACAGCCAGGCCCCCTCCACCGCGAGCACAATCGCGACGAAGACGAGGACGTAGATGGTGTAGGCGAACGCTCCGGTCATGATGGCCTCACGCGAGTTTCATCTCGGCGGGGATGGGGATCCCGAGCGCCTCGAACGTGCGCAGGAAGTTCGGACGAACGCCGGTCAGCACGAAGCGGCCCAGCACCTTGCCCGACGCGTCCACGCCCGTCTGCTCGAAGCGGAAGATCTCCTGCATGGTGATGATGTCGCCTTCCATGCCGTCGATTTCCTGGATGCTGACGACGCGGCGGGTGCCGTCTGGGAAGCGCTTGATCTGGATGACAGCGTTGATGGCGCTGGCGATCTGCGCGCGCATCGACTTGGTCGGCAGGTCGATGCCGGCCATGCCGATCATCTGTTCGATGCGCGAGAGGGCGTCGCGCGGCGAGTTGGCGTGGACAGTGGTGATGGAGCCGTCGTGGCCGGTGTTCATCGCCTGAAGCATGTCAAACGCTTCGCCAGCGCGTACTTCGCCGAGGATGATGCGGTCAGGACGCATGCGCAACGCGTTCTTGACCAGATGCCGCTGCGTGACCTCGCCCCGGCCCTCGATATTGGGCGGGCGGGTTTCGAGTCTGGCGACATGACGCTGTTGCAGCTGCAGTTCGGCGGCGTCCTCGATCGTCACCACGCGCTCGCTGGCGCCGATGAAATGCGACAGCGCATTCATCAGCGTCGTTTTGCCGGTGCCGGTGCCGCCGGAGATGAGGATGTTGAGCCGGGCCTTGACCATGCCCGCCATCAGATTGGCGCCGCTCGGCGCGACTGAGCCGATCTCGACCAGACGGTCGAGGTTGAACGGGATCTTGGAGAATTTGCGGATGGAGAGCAGCGGCCCGTCCAGGGCGATCGGCTGCACCACTGCGTTAACGCGCGAGCCGTCGGGCAGGCGCGCGTCCACCATCGGCTGCGATTCGTCGACGCGACGGCCCACGCGGTCGACGATGCGCTCGATGACGCGCAGGAGATGCTCGTTGTCGGCGAATCGAACATTGGTCAGTTCGATGACGCCGGCGCGCTCCACATAGACCTCGCGGTAGGTGTTGGCGAGGATGTCCGATACGGTGGGATCACGCAGCAGCGGCTCGAGCGGGCCGAATCCGCGCAATTCGTCCATGAGATCGTCGGTGAGGAGCACCTTCTCTTTCGAGCTGAGCGGAAGTCCTTCCTCCGCCAGGATGTCGCCAATCAGACGATCCACCTCCTGCCGCAGCTGCTCGGCCGGCATGTGCTCCACCGTGGGCAGGTTGAGCTTCTGAATCAGCGCGCGATGCAGCCTCGTCTTGAGAGACAGGTACTCCTGCAACTCGGCGTCCGCCTGCGTTATGTCCTGGTTCGCTGGGGTGAGCGGTTCCTGTGCAAGCGGAGCGCCGCCGTTGACGACGGCGCCGTTCGGCGGCTTGCGTGGATCGGAAAAGGAAAGGCGCATGTCTACCTCTGCAGGGCGGTCTGCGTGTTCGGATGTTGCTTCTGCTCGAGCATCTGCATGACCTCGGCGCAAAGCGGACGCATGTCCTTGGCGAAGCGTGTATTGGGCGAAGCCTCCCAGATCACGCGGCCGCGGTCGCCGGCGGCAGCTACCGCCGCATCTTCACCGAGCGAGCCGAGGACCGGCCGGCCGAGCGCGCGGCGGGCCTGATCGACGATGTCGTTGCTATCGAGCACGCTGTGCAGGCGATTGAACACAAGAGACCAGCGTGAGGATGAGACATTGAGCTCGCTTGCAGCATCCAGCACGCGCCGCGCGCCGGCGACGCCGCGCACGGCGGCGGAACTGACCAGCAGCAGATGATCGGCCCGGCGCATGAGCGCGCCGGTCCAATCGGACCAAGCCATGGGCAGCTCGACGATCACGAAGTCGTGCGAGCTCGCCGCGACGTCGACGATGGTCGAGGCCAAGTCGCCGTCGAGCGCGTCGAGGGGCGCGATGGCGGGCGGCGCCGCAAGAACGCGCACACCGGAACGGTGGCATTCCAGAACGCCGTCGAGGAAGTGAGCGTCAAGACGCTTCGGGGCGCGGAGGATCTCCGCAATCGTCTTCCGCGGCGCAAGGTCGAGCGCCAGCGCGACGTCGCCGAATTGAAGATCGAAGTCCAGCAGCGCCACTCTCTTCGCGCCCAGCCGATCGTCGCGTTTGCTGCGCGGCGGATTGGCGAAGTGACCGGCCAGGTTCACGGCAACCGTTGTCGCGCCCACGCCGCCCGCTGCTTTCACAACAGCGATCACGAGGCCATTCCCGCGGCCGTTTTGCGTCGGGCCGATCGCTTCGCCAACGGCGGAGGTGAGCTGATCTTCGCCCACCGGCGCCGCAAGCACGTCGCGGACGCCGGCGCGAAACAGCCGGCGCACATCTTCGGGCGTAGCGGTCGCCGCCGCGAGCACGACGATCTCGGCCTTCGGACAAGCCTCCTTCGCAATCCTGAGATCGCCCAGCGCCACACCGGTATTGGCCGCCTCCAGGAGAACGAGATTGGCGTTTACAAGCTCCGACGCGGAGACGGGCGCGTCGTTCCAGTGCGTAAGGCGCGCGCGATACGTGGCCGCCGCGGCCTTGACGCCGGCGAGCAGGCGGGCGTCACGCACTCTGGCGACAATGCGCGGTTCGCTCATGCTCTTTCAGGCTCCCTCATTGAGGTCTTCGCCCACGAGCGTGGCGTCGAAGCCGGGCATGATCACGTCGCCGAAGCCGAGCAGGTTATCCATCGCAATGAATTCGTAGGTCATGCCGGTCAGCCTGACGGTCACCATCGGGACGGGCGCGCCTCGCCCGACGAAGCCGAGCCCGGCGCCGCGCAATTCCACCTGCACGTTCTGTGCCTCGATATTCGGGTAGAAGCGCTGCATCTCGGCGACGAGCTGGTTAAGGGCAGCGGCTTGGCAGCCTGCCCCTGGCGCGGACGCATTGCAGATGAGGCTCCAGCCGGACGATCCGGCCACATCGGAGCAGCGCGTGCCGGCGGCCGCGCTCGTTGCGACGCCGCAGTCGCTGACGCCGGTGATCACCGGGCCGCGCGTGGCGACGAAGCGGGCGCCGGCGAAAGTCGCCGTTTCGGCGGCGTTGTACTGATATAAGACAAGCCCGAACTCGATCAGACCGAACGTCAGCAACATGAGCAGCATGAAGACGAGCGTGTGCTCGACCAGCACGGCGCCCGATTGGTTGCGGCGGAACTTGACGAACGCACGCATGGTCAATTTCCGATCCACAATTGCTGGTGGCGAACCTCAAGCTCGATCTCCCCGATGCCGATGACGCTCAGCATGCCGAGATCCTGGTAAGGCGCCTGCGCCGTCACTTCGATCACTGGCATCTGGTCGTGGCCGCGATACACGCGCGGGGTGTTGGAGACGCAGTCGGCGACGGCGACGGTGACGGTGGAGGGGTCGGTCCATGTCGGCAGGAAATAGCTGCCGCCGGCCGTAGTTTGACCGGTCAGCGCAAGGTTCTGCGCGGCTGTGACCGATCCTCCGTTGAGCGTGCATCCGCTCATCGGCACGCGCGTGAGATAGCGGGCGGCGTCGCGGACGCCCTTTTCCATGATGTGATACTGGCGCATCGCGTTCGCAAACTCGGAGAGGCCGCACATGAGCAGGATCAGCACCGGCGCGAGCAGAGAGAACTCGACCAACGATGCGCCCTCGCGCGCCTTGCCGAAGCGGGAAAGGAGGCGGATCACGGCGTCACCTGTAAAGCTGGACGTTGTCGTAGAGCACGCCGTCGTCCGCGCCGACTTGCACGACGTCGACGATCTCGCCGACGATTTCCACCCCGGTGGGTTCGTTGACCGGCTCCGTCAGGAAGATTTTCAGAAAGTTGATCGAGGTGACCGTCATCCTGCCGGCCAAGCCTTCGTCCACGCAATTGATCACGGCAAGATAGATGATGCGCCGATCGGCCAGCTCGTTGGCGGCGTTTTGCGGCGCCTGGAGATCCAGGCCGTTGTCGATCTCGAATTGATACATGTCATAGCGTGAAAAGCCGGATGTGTCGGCGACGCACGCAGCCGGACGCGTCACGCCCGAGCTGGCGTGGTAGGTGTTCCAATAGGCCAGGCAGTCCCAATGGCCGTTGCCGAAGCGCCCATCGGGGCCGCTGAAGGCGAGGTCGCGCGGCATCGGCCGCACGTTGACGTCCGGGGCGAATTCGGGATCGTTGCGGGCGCCGCCGCCGAAGCCGGGATTCTCGTAGATGCCGAACCGCACATTGAGCGCGGCGCGCGCGCCCGTTTTTGCGCCAGGCTCGGTCGTGACGTCGGCGCCGTAGCAATCGTTGGCGCCGTTGACCGACGCGAGCGCATCGCGCAGCGCGTTGGCGCCCGGCGCGCTTACTTGCAGGTATCCGAAATTACCCGGCGCCCAAGACGAGTTCATGCCGCCCTGGTGCATCAGGATCACCTGACGTCCGCGCCAAGCATCGATATCGAACGCAGCGCCGGCGCCGCCCGCTTCCGCCGGGTTGCAGATCATCATGGGCGGCACACGGCAGACGATCTGATTGCAGCCGGCGACGGCCTGCCGCGCGATATTGAGCGGCGCGATCGCTCCAACCGCACGCAAAAATGTGTTGAGGTGCGTCAGCGGCGCCGTGGTTACTTCGACGAAACGCGCCTCTAGCGGGTCGGTGGTGACAAAGGCGCCGGTGATCGGCAGGCTGTCGTCACTCGGTAATCCACTCAAATAACGCACGCTGGCGATCGTCACGGCGCCCGCGCCGGTCGAGGCCCAGCGCTGATCGTTCTCGACCAGATCGGCCAGCGCTGCATTGGCGCGGGAGATCGCGGTTGGCGTACCGTCCAGCTGCGACGCCGCGACAAGCGCGGCCGCATCTGCCGCGACTTGAGCCTCGGAGTTCAGAATCATCGCCCGGCTTGCATCGATCGCAAGACCGATGATGCCGAACAGCGTCGCGGCGATGAGAGCCACATAGATGGCGACGCCGCCGCGTCTGTCGCCCGCCCAGCTGCGCGTTGCTTGGCGGCGTGACTTCTCGGCGCTGCCAGCCATGACGCGCGCCCCTTACTGGCTAGGGTTGAGGGTCGAGGTTGAAGCCGGCACCAGCGGGCGCGTTTGGCCGCCCTTGTAGCGCGTTTGCGCAAGCGCGCCGACGGCGCCCGACCCGACCGGCGCGCCGGGCTGGGCCGTGTCCGCGATGCGCTGCGCTTCGTGCATGGCCTCGACGGAGGCGCCGAAGCTTCGGGCGCCGGCAGAGTCCACCGGGTGAGCGCAGGCGGCGACGACGGCCACGGCGGCGAGTGTGATGATCGCTCGAGTTCTCATTGCAGCACGTACCCCACATTCTGATCGAAACGGCCGATGGCGTTGGGTTGGGCTTGCGCCACCGAATTGGCCGACCGGGTTTGCGATTGGCCCTCGACCTGCCCAAGGAAGAAGAGCTGGAACTGGCTCGGCGCGTTGAAGAGGTCGGTCGGCAGCGACAGGCGGTCGAGCGTCGTCGGCTCGGCGCGGTGCGCGGTGACGATGATGACCACTTCCGATTCCGAGCGCTCGAAGCGCGTCGAGCGGAACAGTGCGCCCAGGATCGGCATGCGCGCCGCGCCAGGCAGCCCGTTGAGATTGTCGGTAAAATCCCGACGGATCAGGCCCGCGATGGCGAAGCTTTGGCCGTCCCGCAGCTCGACCGTGGTGCGCGCACGGCGTGTCGTGAGCGCGGGGATTTCCGTGCCGAACAGGCGCACACTGTTGTTGCGGTCGAGCGCGCTCACCTCCGGCGCCACGTTCAAGTTGATCGTGTCGCCGATCACCGTCGGCGTGAACGCCACCGCAACGCCGAACTGTTTGAATTCGATGGTGATGCGCTGGCCGTCATCGCCGTCGTTCACCGCCACCGGGATCGGGAATTCGCCGCCGGCGAAGAAGTTTGCGGTTTCGCCGGAGAGCGCAACCAGAGTCGGCTGCGCCAGCGTCGTCACCACGCCGCGCCGCTCCAGCGCGTCGAACACGCCCTGCAGCGTCCAGTCGCCGGTGACGCCGACGCCTTGCAGCGTCGCGAACGCATCGGGGCTGACGATGCCCGAAAGCAGACTGGTGGGATCGAGGCTGCTGGTGAAGCCGTTCTGCCAGATGGCGCCGGCGGAGCGAAGCCCGAACGCGGTGAGCGCGTTGCGCTGCACTTCGGCCACGCGGACCTCAAGCATGACCTGCTCGGCCGCGCTGATAGTCATGGAATTGACGATGCGGCCCGCGGCAAAGCGCTCAGCAATCGCAAGGGCCCGCTCCGCCGCGGCGGAAGAAGAGACCTCGCCCGAGAGCACGATGCCATCGCCGGCCAGCCGCACTTCGATGTTCTCGGCCGGCATGGTTTCGTGCAGCGTGCGGCGCAGGCCGATCGCATCGACGCCGACCTGCACGGTGTAGACCGCCAGGGGCGCGGAGCGCTCGCCGCGCTGCAGGATTGTGAGCGTGGACGTGCCGGTCTCTCTGCCGAGCAAGTAGATCGAGTGATCCGTCAGCGCGATCACGTCGGCGACACGCGAGTTGCCGAGATAAACGCGGCCGACGGGGCGGTCGAAGCGCAGGATGGTTGCGCCGCCGACGGGCAGGCCGACGCCGCCGCTGTAGGACGCCTCAGCCGCCGCGCTCTGAGCGAAGGCCGGGGTGGAGAGGGAAAGCCCGGCGGTGAGCAGGGCGGCGACGATAAGTGCGGGGCGCATTCGCATTCGCTCCAATTATTCGCTGGCGACGGGGGTGTGGTTCGAAGTGAAGCCACGGATGATTTCGACGGTGGGGCCGGCGACGCGTTCGACCCGGGCGCGACGCGGCCGCGGGGCCGGCGTGGGGGCCGACGCGGCTCGGCGCTCGGCTTCGGCGCGCAGATCCTGAATGCGGATGGTCTGCACAGGCTGCGTTGCCGCTTGAGCGGCGCCGATTTCGTCGGCGCGGCGCAGTGCGAGCGTCAGCGTGCCGATCTGGCTGGCGAGCGCGACCTTCTGGCCGTCCTCCGGCGTGACTTCGATCGTCACCGCGCGCGCAACTTGCGGATCGTTGCGGTTGTCGTTGGCGGTCTGGTCGACCGCCAGTACGCGCACGCTCCGGATCAGCAGGTCGGTGCGCATATTCTCATTGCGGCGCCCGCTCATATCCTCAGGCCGCGTGAGCAGCACGTCGACGAAATCCCCGGGCAACACGAAGCCGGCGACGCCGACAACGTCGTTGACACGGATGGAGACGGCGCGGTGGCCCTCGGCGATCGTAGCGGAGAGCGTGGCGCGCCCGCCGGGGCCGGAGACGCGTGAGGTCAAGATCGGTTCGTTGGGCTCGATGGCGCGGAGCGCGACACGCGCTTCGCCGCCGGTGAGCTCCGAAATATGTGTGAAGGCGCCCTGCGGCAGGGCGTCCGCGGGCCACGCCTGCAGGCGCAGCATGTCCGGCGTCAGCGCCTGACCGAGTTCGATGGAGCGCGCGGCTACGACCACCGCCGCGCCGGTGTGCGCGCGGCTCTGCGCGCCCTGCATGCTGAGCAAGCCCCAGACGGCGGCGCCGCCGAGAACAATTGCGATCGCAAGTACGATCAGGCCGATTCTGCGCATCTGACGTGAATCCTGTGGCGTTTCGGGACGATGAGGCGGCCGCCCAAGACGACCGCCTCACAAGTGCAAGGCCCGAGCCTCGTGACTCGGGCGTATTGTTAGACAGCCGCGTCCAGCGCCGTCCATTGCGCGCCGACCCACTGGCCGACAGCCACAACCGTCAGAACGACGCCGACGGTGATGAGGCCGATGAGCAGCGAGTACTCGATGAGCGAAGCGCCCGACTCGTTTTTCTTGAAGCTGTTCAGCGCGACATGCGCCTTAGCGATCAGTTGGTTCATGATGCAGTTCCTTTGACGTCTAGGATGGTTTCGGCTTGCGCCGTACGGGCGCACGCGGCCCGGTGCGTCATGGTCTAGCGGAACCGCAAAGCGCGAAGCCGCGAGGAGCGCGCCTCAAGTTTCAAGGTTCTAGGACGGCGTCCGTGCACGCCATCGCCTTGAAAAACCTGATCGCGAGCGCAGTTTGCGTCGCCGTCGCGGCGCCAACTTGCGGAGGTCGGCCCTCATGGTTGTGGCGGAACGGTTCCTGCACTGCGGCGGTGCGGCGCGTATCGGAAAGGGATTTCCAATAATGGGACACGCCCAAGGGCGGGGTCGGAAGTGACCTTCGCCTCAGACCTTGCAGTGCTCGAGCGGACGCATGATTGGCAGTGCCCGACATGCCGGCTTGCCGCGCGCGCGCGCGAAGGCCTGATCGTGCTGCCGAACAATCCGCTCATCGTCGCGGCGTTGCAGGCCATCTGCGCCGGTGGGCCGAACGCCTCGACGCTGGACGGCGGCTGGCGCCGCAACAAGTCCGGATTCCCGGTTTACGAATTCTGGAACGGCGCCGGCGGGCGCATTCTCGTGCGCATCGAAGCGGCTGATGCGGATGCAGCCTGGGGCGAGGTCAAGTCGCACTCGTCCCTGACGCTCGACGTCGCCATAGCGGTGCTAAGCGGTCTGGCGAGCCACGTCTTCCGGCAATCCACCTGCGCGCCGCGGCGCGAGCCGGTGACGCTAGGCGCCGCGCTTGTGCTCAACGCGAAGGGCTACCGGCGCTACGGCGCCGAGCGGAGCGACTACGCGGCGGCGGTTGCGGCGGAGATGGACAAGCTGGAGCGGCTGCGCTTCGACATCGTCGCTTATCCCGGGCTCGATCCGGCGACGCGGCGCTGGAAGCGCGATGGGATAACGCGAGCAAACATGGCGTTGCTCGAACGCGCAGACGATCATCCGATGGCGCCCGCAAACGACCGTCTGCCGTGCGCCTTCGCGCGGCCGCTGCGCTTCGGCGCCTGGGCCGAGCATTGGTTCAACAGCGCGGGCGCGTTGTGGATGGCGGATTTGCCGCAAAGCATCCTTCGCCTGGACCACCGCGAGAACCGCTCCGCCGACGCGCTCGCCAAACGCATCGCGCTCATCGTGTCGCTGAGTTTTGCCGCAGCACGGGACTCCCGCCAGCTGCGGCTGACCGTGCGCGTCTTGATGCGCCGCATCGGTCTGCTGCCGCGGCTCGAGGCGTTTCGCCCCGCGCACAGCGGCCGCATCGCCGATCGCCTCGAGGAAGCGCTGCTGCGCCTGTCGGAGCAGGAGATCCTCAGGTCGAAGTTGTGCGACGCTGCGCTCGCCCTGCGCGCCGCCAATCGCCGCTGGTTCGAGGAATGGCTCGACTCGGAAATCGTGTTCGAGCGTCCTTCGCCAGGGAAAAACTAGCCCGGACCGCTGGCGCCTCGTCGGCCTCTTTGTGTAGCTTCGTGTCCTTCGCGCCTTTGTGGTGAAGGAAAAACCACGAAGACACCAAGTGCACAAAGGCGCACAAAGAGAAGACCCCCGCAAGTCCAGGCTCAACGCGCGCGCTTCGGCTCGTCTGCGCCGAGGAAGGGCGCCAACAGCCCGAGGGCGGCGGCGGCGTGCACGAAGCCGCCGGGCACCCACATCAGCAGGCCCGCGAGCTGCTGGTCTTCGGCAGGCGTGAGACGTTGCGGCGTCATGCCGAGCAGTGCGTAGGGCTCGTACCAGGGGCTCTCGGAGAACGCCATCAGCGCGCCGAGCGCGCCGCTGACGATGAAGGTGGCGAACAGGCACAGCGCGCGCAGACCGATCGAGCGGCGCCGGTCAAGTATCGCCGCCCAGAACAGCAGCGCCGTGACGAAGAAGCTGATGTGCTGCACCGCGTGCCAGACATCGCTGCCGAGCGCGAGATCGAACAGCGCCGGCGCGTGCCATAGCCACAGCGCCGCGGCCTGCGCGACAGTGGCGAAAATCGGCGCCGCGATCGCGCGCCAGAAGGGCCTCGTGGCCGCCGCCGCCGCGCCGATCCCGGCGCGCCACGGCTGCGCGAAGCCCCAGAGCATGGTCGGCAGCGGCCGCGCGAGCGCAAACAGCGGCGCGGCGACCAGCATGATGATCTCGTGCTCGATCATGTGCAGCGTGAAGGAGCGTTCGCCGGCGGCGTGCAGCGGCGAAAGCACGGCGAGCGCGAGAATGATCCAGGCCAGTGCAAACCAGAGCGCTTCGCGCCTCAGAAGCGGCTGGCCCGCGCGCGTGCGTCGAAATCGGCGCACGAGCCCGGTGAGCCAAAGCACAGCGCTGACTGCAAGCGGCGCAGTGAGCCAAAGCGCAAAAGTCCAGCCGCCGGAATCGCCGTCCTCGGCATGCGCCAAGGCGGCGCCGGGTACGGCGAAAACCCAGAAGACGAGCAGGACGCGCATGTCGGCGAAGCGCTAGGGCCTGTACCTAATTAGCGAATGCTGATTCACTCGTGCGCAGGTGATTTGCCGCGCGAGGGGATCATGCGCAAAGGACTGTTCTGGCTCAACGACAAGCAGTGGGCGCGGATCAGG
>Ga0209172_10002198_pt1 | contig 35940 bp, 40 predicted proteins | sample LarsenN4metaG_FD_184113 | JGI IMG/M metagenome (GOLD analysis project Ga0209172, IMG submission 184113) | Hot spring sediment bacterial and archeal communities from British Columbia, Canada, to study Microbial Dark Matter (Phase II) - Larsen... ... | reverse complement strand
GGTGGCCGCACCGACCTTGATGACCGCGACGCCGCCGACGAGCTTCGCCAGCCGTTCCTGCAGCTTCTCGCGGTCGTAGTCCGAGGTCGTCTCCTCGATCTGCGCGCGAATCTGCTTGACGCGCCCCTCGATCGCCTGCGAGCTGCCCCCGCCCTCGACGATCGTGGTGTTGTCCTTGTCGATCGTGACCTTCTTCGCCTTGCCGAGGTCCTCGAGCTTGATGTTCTCGAGCTTGATCCCGAGATCCTCGGTAATCGCCTTGCCGCCGGTCAGCACGGCGATGTCCTCGAGCATCGCCTTCCGGCGGTCGCCGAAGCCGGGTGCCTTCACCGCCGCGGCGTGGAGCGTGCCGCGCAGCTTGTTGACGACCAGCGTCGCGAGCGCTTCGCCTTCGACGTCCTCCGCGATGATGAGCAGCGGACGCCCGAGCCGCGCCACCTGTTCGAGCACCGGCAGCAGGTCCTTCATCGAGCTGATCTTCTTTTCGTGGATCAGGATGACGGGATTCTCGAGCACGACTTCCATGCGCTCGGCGTCGGTCACGAAGTACGGCGAGAGATACCCGCGGTCGAACTGCATGCCCTCGACGACCTCGAGCGACGTTTCGAGCGTCTTGGCTTCCTCGACCGTAATCACGCCGTCCTTGCCGACTTTCTCCATGGCATCGGCGATGATCTTGCCGATCGTTTCATCGCTGTTGGCCGAGATCGTGCCGACCTGCGCGACCATGTTGCCCGAGACCGGCCGCGACATCTTCTTGATCGACTCGACGACCGCCTCGACCGCTTTCTCGATGCCGCGCTTGATCTCCATCGGGTTGGCGCCGGCCACGACGTTTCTGGCGCCCTCGCGGTAGATTGCCTGCGCCAGCACGGTCGCCGTCGTGGTGCCATCGCCGGCGGTGTCCGACGTCTTGCTCGCCACCTCGCGCACCATCTGCGCGCCCATATTCTCGAGCGGATCCTTGAGGTCGATTTCCTTCGCGACGGTCACGCCGTCCTTGGTAATGGTGGGTGACCCGAACTTCTTGTCGAGGACGACGTTCCGCCCCTTGGGGCCGAGCGTCACCTTCACCGCGTCGGCCAGCGCGTTGACGCCGCGCAGGATGGCCTGCCGCGACTGCTCGCCGTAGATGATCTGCTTTGCCATTGTCTATTTCCCCTTCGAATCGAGAACCGCGAGCACTTCGTCCTCGCGCATGATGAGGTACTCCTCGCCGTCGATCTTGATCTCCTGGCCCGAGTACTTGCCGAAGAGGATCGTGTCGCCGTCCTGGACGTCGAGCGGCTGCCGCTTGCCGTCATCGCGGACCTTGCCCTGGCCCACGGCGATGACCTTGCCCTGCTGCGGCTTCTCCTTGGCGGTATCGGGAATGATGATCCCGCCAACTTTCTGTTCGCCCTCCTCGATGCGCTGGACGATGATGCGGTCGTGTAGCGGTCTGACTTTCATGTGTGTCGACTCCAAGAACTCTCGTGGATGCGGGGGCGGGCGACGCCCGCACTATGCGTTAGCAGTCACCCAGGCCAACTGCTAATTGTATTGGGCGCGAAAAAAGCGTGTCAAGCCAGCCGCACCGGCTTGGCCATCGTCCGCTGTAGGCGGTGCTCCGCGACTTTGCGGCTCAGCGTATTGCGGTGCATCCCGAGCAGGCCGGCCGCCTTGCACAGATTCCCGTCGGCCTTGGCCAGTACGTGCGCGATGAAGCGCTTCTCGAATTCGCGCTGCGCATCCTCGTAGCGGACGCCGCGCGTCACCAGATCGTCAATCAGACGTTCGAGCTGCTCGCGCAGCGCCGTCACTCCAGCTCCTTCCCGGCGATGCGCCGGAACGCTTCGAGGTACTTCTCACGCGTCCGCGCCACCACCTCGTCGGGCAGCGACGGCACCGGCGGCTGCTTGTTCCAGCGAATCTGCTCGAGATAGTCGCGCACGTATTGTTTGTCGAAGCTCACCTGCGGCCGCCCCGGATTGTACAGATCCCGCGGCCAGTAGCGCGAAGAATCTGGCGTCATGACCTCGTCGATGAGCAGGACGTCGCCATCGGGCGTCAGCCCGAATTCGAATTTCGTGTCGGCGAGGAGAATCCCGCAGCGCTCGGCGTGCGCCGCGCCGAAAGCGTAGAGCCGCATCGTGAGGGATTTCAAGCGGTCGAGCAGTGACGCGCCGACGAGCTGTGCCGCCTCCGTCTCGCTGATGTTGATGTCATGCCCCGTCGTCGCCTTCGTGGCGGGCGTGAAGATCGGTTCGGGCAGCTGGTCCGATTCCCGCAGGCCCGGCGGAAGCGGGACACCGCACACGGCGCCGGTGGCGAGGTAGTCCTTCCAGCCCGATCCGGCCAGGTAGCCGCGCGCGACGCATTCGATCGGCGCCGGATTGGCCTTGCGGACGATCATCGAGCGGCCGGCCAGCACGACGGCGTGCCGCTTCAGCTCGGGCGGATACCGCCGCACGTCCGTTTCGATCATGTGATTGGCGACGATATGCGTGGTCGCCGCGAACCAGAACGCAGAAAGCTGCGACAGCACCTTCCCTTTGTCTGGAATCCCGGACGCGAGCACGTAATCGAATGCGGAGATGCGATCCGTGGCAATCATCAGGAGCGTGTCGCCGAGGTCGTAGATGTCGCGGACCTTGCCGCGCCGGTGCGGAGCCAGCCCGTTGAGGCGGGTGTCGAGAACGAGGGGCACGGCGTGCGGGGAAAGCGGCCATCTTACCCCAATGCGCGGATTGCGGCGGTCGGGTCGATGCAGTACACAAGAGCGCCGGTCCGTCGAACAGAGGGGCCTGATATATTGTGGTACCTCCGGACCCTCAGAGTGCACGCGCGTACGCTCGTCGTGTCGCTGTTGGCGGCGGTCGTCTTCGCGTGGTTTCTCAGCCACGCGAACCTGGCCGAGGTGTGGGCGCAGGTGCAGCACGCGCGCGTCGATCTGCTCGTCGCAAGCTTCGGCGCCGTCGTGCTCACGTACGTCATTCGCGCGTGGCGCTGGCAGTACCTCCTCAAGCCGATCGGTCCGACGCGCTTCCGGACCGCCTTCCGGACGACGGTCATAGGCTTTGCAGCGCTCGGCGTGCTCCCGGCCCGTGCCGGCGACGTGCTGCGGCCGTACCTGCTCGCGCGTCAGGAGGGACTCAGCATCTCGGCGACTATCGCCACGATCCTCCTCGAGCGCGTCCTCGATCTATTCGCGGTGCTCGTGCTGCTCGCGGTCTACGTCTGGTGGATTGCGGATCCGTCGGTGATTCCGGATGGGCTGCTGCGTCCGATCGAGATCTCGTCGGCCACGGCGGCGGCGCTGGCGGTGGCGCTCCTGGCCATCATGTGGGTGCTGGCGACGCATCCGGAGCGCATCGGCGGGTTCGTGCTGACCGCCGGCCGCCTGCTCCCGCATCGGCTCGCCCACAGGCTGTCGGACCTGGCGCGCACGTTCAGCGGCGGCTTTGCCGCGGCGCGCGACCCGCGGGGGCTCGCCGTCGCCCTGGCGTGGTCGTTTCCGCTGTGGCTCGCCATCGCGGCGGAAGTCTGGCTCGTGACGATCGCGTTCGGCATCGCCATGCCGTTTGCCGGGACGTTCCTCGTGCAGGCGCTCCTCGTGATCGGCGTTGCCGCGCCGACGCCGGGTGCGGTCGGCACGTATCACGAGGCCTACCGGATCGGCGTGACGACCTTCTTCGGCGCTGCCGAAGACGCCGCAGTCGCGGCCGCCATCGTCACGCACGCGATCTCGTACTTTCCCGTCATCCTGACGGGGGCGCTCTTCATGATTCAGGACGGCCTCACTTTCGGACGGTTGCAGGCGTTGACGGGCGAGAAGCGGGCCGCCGAGGAGGTGCCGGACACCCCATGAAATGCCCGTTCTGCGGCCATCTGGGCGACAAGGTCGTCGACTCGCGGGAGAGCAAGGAAGGCGAGGTCATCCGCCGGCGCCGCGAGTGTCTCGACTGCGGGCGCCGGTTCACCAGCTACGAGCGGATCGACGAGATCCCGTATATGGTGATCAAGAAGGACGGCAGCCGCGAGCGCTTCGAGCGCCAGAAGCTGATCGCGGGGCTGCTCAAGGCGTGCGAAAAGCGGCCGGTCAGCGTCGCCGCCGTCGAGGCCGTGGCCGACCGCGTCGAGGCGACGCTGCAGGATCGTCCCGAGAAAGAGATGAAGACGGAAGAGATCGGGACGGTCGTGATGGAGGAGCTGAAGCGCCTCGACAAGGTGGCGTACGTCCGCTTCGCGTCCGTGTACCGCCACTTCCGCGACATCAGCGAGTTCATGACGGAGCTCAAGGACCTGCTGAATGCAAAGGAGTAGGGGGCAAGGGGGGAAGGGGGCAGGGGATTAGCCGGTGGCGCTGACGCTCCGCGAGACCCCAACCCGTCCGAAGCCGGTGGCGCCGCCGCCGCGGCGGCGCGCCGCATCGCCGCGGCGGCGTCCCTTCCGCGACAACACGAAGCTGCTGCTGGCGGGCATCGCCGTGCTCGTCGCGGGGCTCATCAGCCTGCTGGCGCTCGCCAGTCGAACGACGACGCTCGCGCCCGACTTCCTCACCGAAGTCGTCCTGTACGCGCTGTCGGCGACCAATCTGACGATTCTCGTCGCGCTCGGGTTCGTGCTCGTGCGCAACATCATCAAGCTGCTCGTCGAGAAGCGCCGCGCGCTGCCGTTCGCGCATTTCCGGGCCAAGCTCGTCGCCGTGCTCCTGGGCATGACGCTCGTCCCGGCCGTGCTCGTGTTGCTCGTCGGCAGCGAACTCATTCGAAACAGCGTCGATCGCTGGTTCAACGCGCCGATGGACGACGTGCTGTCGTCGGCCAATGCCATCGCGGGCGATTACTACCAGGAGCGCCAGCGTCTCGTCGGCGCCGAGGCCCAGCGGCTGGCGCGGGCGCTCGGGCGGCTCGATCTCGCGTCGACTCCGGCCAATACGGTGCGAGGCCTTGTCGAGGCGGACGTCGAGCAGCAGCGCGTCGGGCGCGTCGACGTCTATCGCCTCGAATCGGCCGCGGACGCCGATCAGCCCGTCCTCATTCCGGTGGTCGATATCGGCACTCCTTCGCTCCCGGCGGAGGCGACCCGTGCGTCCGCCCTGCGGCTGGCGCGGCAGGCCGCCGGCGGCGTGGCGACCACGCCCGTCGTCCTGCAGCTGCCCGACGGCGGCGATCTGATTCAGAGCGCCGTGGCGATTCGTCCCTCCGCTGAGGGCCGCCCGCAGGGCGTCGTCGTGGCGAGCGAGTACATCACGAGCGCATTTGCGACGCGCGCGCGGCAGATGACGCGCGCCTACGAAGACTATCAGCAGCTGCGCGTGCTGAAGCAACCGCTGGCCGGCGTCTATCTGTCCTTCTTCCTGATGCTCACGCTGATGATTCTGGTCGCGTCCACGTGGATGGGCCTGTACATCGCCAAGCGCATTACACGGCCGGTACAGGCGCTGGCGGCGGCGGCCAACGAGATCGGCGCCGGCCATCTCGACCACCGCGTCGAGCCGGAGACGCGCGACGAATTCGGCTCGCTCATCGAGGCGTTCAACCGGATGGCCTCGGATCTATCGGCGAGCCGCCGGCGCCTCGAGCGGTCGTCGATCGAGCTGGAGCGCAAGCACCGCGACGTCGAGGCGCGTCGCCGGTACGTCGAGACGATTCTCGAGCGGATCGCGACCGGCGTCGTTTCCGTCGACACGGGCGGGCGCATCCGGACGCTCAATTCGGCGGCCGCCCGTCTGCTGGGCCTCGACGCGAGCGTCTCGGGCCTGCCGGTGCAGGAGGTGTTCGGGACGCCGGATCTCAAGCCGCTCGCCATTCTCATCGACGAGGCGGCGCGCAGCCGCGAGGAAGCGCTGCCGCAGGAGGTGGCGATCGTCCGCGAGGGGCGCGAGCTGCATCTGGCGGTCATGACGACTCCGCTCCGGCGCGAGGAGGGCGTGTCAGACGGCCTCGTCCTCGTCTTCGATGACGTGACGCCGCTCATCCGGGCGCAGAAGGTCGCCGCGTGGCGCGAGGTCGCGCGCCGGCTGGCGCACGAAATCAAGAATCCCCTCACACCCATTCAACTGTGTGCGGAACGGCTGCGACGCCATTTTTCCGGTGCTTCGGTGCAGACGCGCGATCTGGTCGAAGAGTGCACTGCCACCATCGTCGGCGAGGTGGAATCGCTCAAGGGGCTCGTCGACGAGTTTTCACAGTTTGCGCGGATGCCGGCGCCGCGTGCCGTGTCGACCGACCTCCACGCACTGCTGACGGACGTGCTGGGCCTCTATCGGGGCATCTTTACCGACGTCGAGCTGCGTCCGCGCTTCGCCGAGCAGCTGCCGCACATATCCGTCGACCCCGAGCAGATTCGCCGTGTCGTCATCAATCTGATCGACAACGCGGTCGAGGCGATGGAGCAGCGCGGCGTCATCGACGTCGAGACGCACCACGTGCCGGCCGACAACCTCGTCCGCATCGTCGTCGCCGACAACGGCCCAGGCATTCCGCCAGGCGAACGCGAAAAGCTGTTTCTGCCCTATTACTCGACCAAGAAGCGCGGCAGCGGCCTCGGGCTCGCCATCGTGCGGCGCATCGTGGCCGAGCACGGGGGCAGCATCGACGTGACCGACAACACGCCGCGCGGGACGCGGTTTGCCATCGAACTTCCGTGCTGAATTGCCGAAGTGACGAATTTCCGAAGTGACGGATTTGATTGAACAATTGAGACAACGGCCAGTCGTAAATGCGTGAATTCGTCGATCCGTAAATGCCATCCATCCTGATCGTGGACGACGAGCCGGGGGTTCGCAGCGCGCTCGGAGGCGTGCTGCGCGACGAAGGGTACGAGGTCGATGCCGTCGACACCGGCGAGGCGTGTCTCGAGCGGCTGGGCCGCCAGGCCTACGACGTGGTCGTCCTCGACATCTGGCTGCCGGGCATGGACGGCCTCGGCACCCTTTCCCGGATGCGGGAGCGGCAGATCGACTCGCAGGTCGTGATCATCTCTGGCCACGGGAACATCGAATCGGCTGTACGGGCGATCAAGATGGGGGCGTTCGACTTCGTCGAGAAGCCGCTCTCGCTCGAGAAGACGGTGCTCGTCGTCAGAAACGCGCTGCGGCAGCGGAACCTCGAGGCCGAGAACCGTGCGCTGCGCGCCAAGGTGGACGCTCAGCACACCATGGTCGGCGAGAGCTACGCGATGGTGAAGCTGCGCGAGCAGGTGGCCATGGCGGCGCCGACCAACGGCCGCGTCCTCATCTTCGGCGAGAACGGCACCGGCAAGGAGCTGGTCGCGCGCAACATCCACCAGCTGAGCCGCCGCCGCATCGGGCCCTTCGTCGAGGTCAACTGCGCCGCGATTCCTGAAGATCTCATCGAAAGCGAGCTGTTCGGCCACGTACGGGGGGCGTTCACCGGCGCCGTCGCCGATCGGCGCGGCAAGTTCGAGCTGGCGCACGGCGGGACGATCTTCCTCGACGAGATCGCCGACATGAGCCTCAAGACGCAGGCCAAGGTGCTGCGCGTGCTGCAGGAACAGGTGATGGAGGCGGTGGGCGGCTCGACGCGGATCCGCGTCGACGCGCGTGTGCTGGCGGCGACAAACAAGGATCTCACCGCCGAGATCCGCGCCGGCCGCTTTCGCGAGGACCTCTACTTCCGGCTGAACGTCGTCCCGATCTTCGTGCCGCCGCTGCGCGACCGGCAGGAGGACATTCCGCTGCTCGCCGATCACTTCATGGCGATGCTCGCGCGCGAATACGGCCGCCGGCCGAAGACGTTCGAGGCGGACGCCATCGTCGCGCTGCGCCAGTATTCGTGGCCGGGCAACGTCCGGGAGCTGCGCAACGTCGTCGAGCGGCTGATGATCATGGTGCCGGGCGACCGCATCTCGTCGCGCGACCTGACGTTCCTGAATCAGGGCGGCGTTGCGGCCGACGCACGACCGGCGGATGCCGGAGCGTCGATGCCGCTGCACGAGGCGCGCGACCGGTTCGAGCGCGATTACATCCTGCGCGCGCTGGCGGCACAGCAGGGCAACATCTCCCGCACCGCCGACGCGCTCGGCATCGAGCGCAGCAACCTGTATCGCAAGATGCGCGGCTTTGGCATCGCACCGTCCCGACGCGGCGAGGACGAGGAGATTGCCTGAGCGCGTCCTCGACATCCCGACGCCCGCGCTCGTCGTCGACGTCGCCGCGATGGACCGGAACGTCCGGCGCATGGCGGCGTTCTTCAGTACGGGCCCGTGCCGGCTGCGTCCGCATGTCAAGGCGCACAAGACACGCGAGATCGCGCGACGTCAGCTTGCGGCAGGCGGCTGCGTCGGCCTGACGTGCGCGACAGTGAGCGAGGCGGAGGTGGTCGCGCCGCTCGGCGCGAGCATTCTTCTCGCCAACGAGCCGGTCGGCTCGGGTAAGTGCGATCGGCTCGCGGCGCTAGCGCGCGGCCGCGAGATCATCGCGGCGGTCGATTCCGACGCGGGTGTCGACGAGCTGGCGGGTGCGGCCCGGCGCGCCGGCGTGAGGATCGGAGTGCTGGTCGACATCAACGTGGGGCAGATGCGCTGCGGCGTCGAGCCGGGCCCCGACGCGGTGCGGCTCGCCCGCCGTGTCGCCCACACCGCCGGCCTCGCGTTGCGCGGCCTGATGGGCTATGAGGGACACGTGCAGCCCGTGGCCGACCGCGCCGAACGCGAGACGCGCGCCCGGCGGGCGATGGGCGAACTGGTTGGGATGGCACAGCTGCTGCGTGACGCGGGTCTGCCGTGCGAGATCGTGTCCGGCGGCGGCACGGGCACTTACGACATCAGCGGCCGGGTCGACGGCGTGACGGAAGTCCAGGCGGGCTCGTACGTTCTGATGGACAGCGACTACGGCCGGCTCGACCTGCCCTTCGAGCAGGCGTTCTGGGTGCTGGGCACTGTCATCAGCAGGCCCGATCCGACGCGCTGCGTCGCCGACTGCGGCCACAAGGCGGTGACGAAGGATCACGGGCTGCCGGCGGTTCGCGATCTCGAGGGCGCGACGGTCGTGGCGCTCAACGACGAGCACGCGACGATCGCGCTGCCGGCGGGCGCATCACTCCAGGTCGGCGATCGCGTCTTCCTGCGGCCGTCGCACACCGATCCGACGATCAATCTCCACGACGTGTTCTATGCCATCGAAGGGGACCGTGTGGTGGACGTCTGGCCGATTGCCGCACGCGGATATCCGGAACACCGCAACGGTGCGAGGGTGCGTTAGTGCGAAGGTGCGGTGGTGCCCCACATCGCACGGCACCCTCGCACCCTCGCCACTTCGCGCCTCAGAACAAGAGCCAGCACAGTAACGCGCCGACCACCGTCATCGACAGGCCCCACGCGAACAGCCGGTTGTAAGTCGGCTGGACGTCCTCCGGCTTGACGATCGCGGCCAGGCACATTGCGCCTACCGTCGAGAGCGGCGAGATGTCGACGAGGTGCGCGCCCACGTTCATCGATGCGGCCAGCGCGAGCGGATCGCCGCCCCCCAGCCGCTCGACGAGGCCCGGGATCGTCGGAAGGAACGCCGGCAGCACGACGCCCGACGTGCTGCTGTAGACGGAGATGATACCCGTGACGAAGGCGACGGCACCCGTCGCCGTGTTCGCGTTCGCCGTTCGCGCCAGCATCGCCGTGAACAGGTCGAGCCCTCCGGTTTTCTCCAGCATGCTGATGAGGACCGTGACCCCGCTCACCATGACGATCACCGCCCACGGCATCCGGCGGATCGCCTGTTCGTGGTCGGCCACGCGCATCGCCGCGAGCGTTGCGGCTCCCACGAATCCCGCCATGCCGATGTTCGCGCCGGCAAAGAGTACCGCCACGACGACGCCCAGCACGACCGCGAGCGTGACCCAGTTGCGCGCGGTGAACCGGTGATCCGCGGTGGACTGTTCAGTAGTGCCCGTGTACTCCGAGCGAAACAACCGCCACCCACCGAAGACGAGATACCCGGTGATGGCGATGACGGTGTGGGCGAGCGCATTCGTCCAGTAGGTGCGCCATTCGTAGCCGCTCAGACCGATGCGGTCCATGATGCCGTTGACGATGATGCCGGCGGGCGCGAAAGGCGAGAGGGAGCTCGCGCCGGCGCCGTACCCCACCATGAGCGCCATCAGGAAGGCGGGAATGCGAGCGCGGGCCGCGACAGCCATCCCCATCGGCGCGAGCATGGCCGCCGTGGCGATGTTGCCGGGACCGAGCGACCCGATGCCCAGCCCGAGGAGAAAGAACGAGATCGGAATGACGCCCGTATTGCCGCGGCAGGCGCGGACGGCCTGATGCGCGAGCTTGTCGAGCGTGCCATTCAACTGCGCCTGCGTGAAGAGCAGCGTGACGCCCGCAAGCGTCAGGAACAACTGCACGGGAAACCCGGCGAGCACGTCGTTCAGGCTCATGCCCCCGATGAAGACGCCTACGAGCCACGCGAACGCAACGGCGACGACGCCGACGTTCAAACGTGTAAAGCAACTGAGGACGATGGCGACGAGCAGCGCACCAAGTGACACCCACGCGAGATACATGTCGGCGCATGGTACTTCGGATCAGAGTGCCACGTCGGCCTTGTCGTGGGCCTGCCGGGCGCTGCGACGCGCGATGAAGTAGTAAGCCAGATTGCCGAGACCGACGAAGCCGACGATGGCCGCGGCCACGGCAAGAATGCCCGCGAGTTCCCGTTCCACCAGGTACCCCGCGATCGGTGCGGCCACACCAAAGCCGATTCCGAGGCAAAGCAGTACCGTCCCCCGCCGGAGCGCTCCCTCCGGCGTCAACCGCTGTTCCGGCAGCACCGGCGGAGGCGTCAGCCCCTTCTCAATCATCAGTTGTCGTTCGTGATACTGGAGCTGCTTCTTCCGGTAGCTCCAGTAAATCCACCAGAACACAATGCCCAGCGTCATGACAACCGAGACGAGGCCCGTCAGAACCCCCATAATCCCGATAACTTCTCCCATAGGGACCCTCCGGATCGATGAGACGATCGGCGCGCCGACCGGTTTCATCGTCCCGGTGAAACCCATTGTGCGAATCCACGTCTCATCCAACAATGGGCCGGGGCCGCATCCTTGGACGGTGACGACCGCGCGCTCGTCAGGCGCTGTCTCGGGCAGGATCAGGATGCCTGCACGGAGCTCGTGCAACGCTTTGCGCCTATGGTCGGCACGGTCATCTGGCGGGCGACGGGCGACCACGCGGCCACCGAGGATCTGGCGCAGGAGACGTTCCTGCGAGCGTTCCGCGGCCTGCCGCGCTTCGACGGGAGGGCGAAGCTCTCGACGTGGATCTACACCATCGCCCACCGTGTGGCCATCGACCATCTCCGGCAGGCAGGCCGCTGGCGTGAAACCGGGATGGACGACGCTGGCGCGAACGCCCTCGATAGCGTGTCAGCCGACGACCTCGGCCCTGAGGCCGCGGTTGAACAGGAAGAACTGGCGCAGCTCGTACGCGGGCAGCTGGCGGAGCTCCCGGACAAATACCGGTTGCCGCTCGTGTATGCCGCGATCGACGGACTCGACCACGACGCGATTGGGGCCGCGCTCGGCGTGCCTCCCGGCACGGTGAAAACATTGGTCTTTCGCGGGAAGCAGATGCTCAAAGCGCGCGTCATGGCCGTATTGAGGACGCGCTGCCTGGTGTGAGGATTCGATGAAGCTGGACGATCACGTCGACAAGGCTCTGGCCGATCTGCCTGCATGGGAGCCGCCGGCGGGTTTCGCCAGGCGTGTGGCGGCCGCGGCTCAGTGGGAGCATCGTTCGGTCACGCTCCGGCCGCGCGGCCTGTTCTGGGTCAGCGCCGCGCTGCAGGGCGTCGTCCTCGCGCTCGTCGCTTATGTCGGAAGCTCGGTCATCTCATCGGCCGCGACATCCTTCGCGCTCACGCTCGGGATGGTGCTCGGGGGCTACGCGCGCTCGCTGTCAGGCTTCACTCTTTAACTTGTTCTCGAGAATCTGGTCCCGCGAAAACGACGTGAGCTGCAGGAAGTGTTCGGCGGCGCCGACGAGCGCGGCGGCGGGCACCAGGCCGACGATTTCGCTTTCGAGCACGTTGACGCCGTAGCGCGCGGCTTCCTGTCTGACCGCCTCGAACACGCGGAACATCGGCGTCTTTTCGTAGTCGGTCAGGTTGATCGAGACCTGTACGATGCCGCGGTCCGCTAGGCTCACGCCCATCGCCTTCACGTAGCGGAACCCGCCGCTGCTGTAGCGGATGGCCCTCGCGATCTTCTTCGCCACGTCGAGTCGGTCGGTTGCCAAGTTGATGTTGTAGGCGATGAGCGGCATGCGGGCGCCGACGACGGACGCGCCGGCGCTCGGATGGGGCAAGCCCGGACCGAAGTCGGGCGTCCATTCCGAATCGGCCATCTTGGCGGCGAGCCCTTCGAACTCGCCGCGCCGAATGTCTTCGAGGTTCCTCCGCGAGGGCCGAGTCGCCGCCTCCTCATACAGGTAGATGGGGACCTGAAAGCGTTGCGCCACCTCCGTGGCCGTCTGCTTCGCCAGCGCCACGCAGTCGGCCATCGTGACGCCTTCGATCGGGATGAAGGGGACGACGTCGACGGCACCGATCCGCGGGTGTTCCCCCTCGTGCGTGCGAAGATCGATGCGCGGCAGCGCGGCCTCGAAGAGCGCAAGCACCGCATCCTTCAGTCCGGCGCCGTCGCCCGCCATCGTGATGACCGATCGGTTGTGGGACGCGTCCGACGAGTAGTCGAGCAGCCGCACCGACGGGGTTCGCCGCACCGCGTCGACGAGCGCCTCGACGACGTCGCGCCGGCGTCCCTCGCTCACGTTCGGCACGCACTCGATGATCGCCATCGGTCTGCTTGTACCACAGGGCGCGTCCGCTCGACGTACGTCTCCAATTCGTTGACCGGGAGGAGGTTTTGCCCGATAATCGCGTCCGAGCCGCTCCTGTGCATGTCTGACCCTTTGTCCACGAACCCGGTTCGTGACGCGGAGCCGCGGGACGCCGCGGAGCGCGAGGCGCGAATCGAGGAGCTTCTTCTCTCCGGACTCGATCATTACTTCGCCGGCCAGTACGAACACGCGATCAACGTGTGGACGCGCATCGTGTTCCTCGATCGGCATCACGATCGCGCGCGCGCGTACATCGAACGGGCGCGGAGCGCCCTTGCCGAGCGACACCGGCAATCGGACGAGCTACTCCACACGGGCGTGGCGGCATACCAGGCCGGAGACGTCGACAAAGCGCGGGATCTTCTGACGCAGGCGGTGGAGCGCGGAAGCGACACCGCGCATCTCTTTTTGGATCGCCTCAATCGCGTGTCGACGACGGGCGTCGCCGCTGATCTGCGGCTCGATCCCCAGCCGGTCCGCCGGCGACGCGAGCGCCGCGTCGTCATGACGCCGCCGCGCAAAGGGTGGGCGGCCGCCGCGCTGGCGGCGCTGGTTATCGCCTTGACGATGCTGGTGGGAGGGCTGCCGATCGGCACCTGGCTGTCTGAATTGCAGGGCGACGCGCCCGTCCGTGTGTCGCAGCCGGCTCCCGAGGATCCCCTTCCCGTGGTGCGAGCCGCTGAAACGGCATTGCTGCGCGCCCGCAGCCTGTATGCGGATGGCCGGCTGCGTGACGCGCTGCGTGTGCTCGACCGCATCACGCCCGGTGATCCGTCACGAGTGGAAGCCGATCGGCTTCGTGCCGACATCCAGCGCGATCTCCTCGCGGCGGCCGGTCTCTCGAGTCCCGCCTCGGCGGAAGGAGGACCTCGCCCGTGAAGTGCCCGAAATGCGGCTACCTCGGGTTTGAAACGGGCGATCGCTGCAAGAACTGCGGGTACGACTTCTCGCTGATGGCGGATGCCGCTTCCGATCGGATTGAGATCGATCTCGATCTGCGGGAGGCCCACCCGACCGAAGCGACCGACTGGTTGGCGCGCGTCGACGTCGGCGCGCCAGGGTCCGCACCGCCTGAGCCTGAACCGCCCGTTGCGCAGGGACCGCCGCCGGCGCTGCGGCCGACGGCCGGACCGGAAAAGCTTCCGCTCTTCACGCCGGCGATCGATGACGAGGGCGACGAGCCGCTCATCAAGCTCCCGCCGACGCCGCGGCCGCCGCTGGCGGTACGCCGGACGCCGGAGACACCGCGTCTGCGGGCCTTCGCGACCTCGGTTCGCCGCGTCGAGCCGGCGCCGACGCCTCCGTTGCAGTTCGATGCCGAGGAGGAGCGCCGATCGCCGCCGCCGATCGATCGACGGCACGTGTCGCCGATATGGAACGAACCTTCGGTCACGAGCGACGTGAGCGGGTCCGGTGCCCGTGCCGCGGCAGCGGTGATCGATCACGTGATGCTCGGCGGGATCGACCTGGCGGTGGTGTACTTCACGCTCCGGATGGCGGGACTTCCAATGGATCAGTGGACGGCGCTTCCGCCCGTGCCCCTCGTCGCGTTCCTGCTCCTTATCAAGCTGTCGTACTTCTGCGCGTTTACGGCCGTTGGCGGTCAGACGATCGGCAAGATGGCCGCGCGGATTCGGGTCGTGACCGCGGACGACCAGCCTGTGGACGGGACGGCGGCGCTCTGCCGGACGCTCGCGGGCGTCCTGTCGGCGCTGATGCTCGGTCTCGGCTTCCTCCCGGCCCTGCTCGCCTCCGATCGGCGGGCGCTGCACGACCGCATGGCCCGCACGCGGGTGATCGCCCTTAAAGGGGTCTGATCCCGTTCTGACCCGTTCTGACCGCGGTCCGATCCTCGCCCATGCACCGCCTCGCGCTTGCCGTCGCGACCTGCGGGCCTGTCGGCTATGTTCCGCTCGCGCCCGGCACGGCCGGGTCGGCCCTTGCGCTGCCGCTCCTGTGGGCGATTCGAAGCACCGGCTCGGCGGCCCTCGAGCTTGGTGTACTGGCGGTCCTCAGCGTTGCGGGCATCTGGGGTGCGGGTGTGGCTGAGCGCCACTTCGGGCGTACCGACCCGGGTCGCGTGGTGATCGATGAGGTCGTGGGGACGCTCATCACGCTGCTCTTCGTGCCGGTCAATCTCGTCGGCCTGGGTGTCGGCTTCTTGGTGTTCCGCATTCTCGATATCGTGAAGCCCTGGCCCTCGAACCGCTTCGAGGCGCTGCCGGGCGGACTCGGCGTGCTGGGCGACGATGCGATGGCGGCGGTGTACGGGAACGTCATCATGCGCGGTCTGATTCTGCTCGCGCCAGGATGGCTGATGTGACGCCGTTGGACGCCGGCGCGCGGAGCGCGAAGGCGGCGCTGCGCCGCGCGGCCATCCTTGCGGTCGGCAGCGAGATGCTGACGCCGTCGCGCGTCGACACGAACTCGCTGTTCATCACCGAGCAGCTCGATCTGCTCGGGATCGAGGTCGTCTTCAAGGCGGTCGTGGGCGACAACCGCGACGAGCTGGCGAGCGCCGTTCGGCACGTGCTGGCGCGCGTGGACCTCGTCATCTGCAGCGGCGGGCTCGGCCCGACCGACGACGACGTGACGCGCGAGGTGGTGGCGCAGGTGCTCGGCTGTCGGCTCGCGGAGGACGAGCAGATTGCGGCGCGGATCCGCGTGCGGTTCGAACGCCGCGGGCTGCAGATGCCGGAGCTCAATCGGCGGCAGGCGATGGTGCCGGCAGGCGCCGTCGTGCTCGAGAACGCCAACGGCACGGCGCCCGGCTTGTGGCTGGAAGACGCCGAGCGCGTCATCGTGCTGCTGCCGGGCCCCCCGCGCGAGCTCAAGCCGATGCTCGTTGCGCTCGTGGAGGGTCGGCTCGCGGCGCGCGCGCCAGGCCGGTCGCTCGTGCGCCGCACGATTCGCATCACGGGGCGCACCGAATCGCACACCGAAGAGGCGATGCAGCCGCTGTACGCGGCGTGGACGCGTGCGGCGATTCCGGTCGAGGCAACGATCCTCGCGTCGCTCGGGCAGATCGAGCTGCACTTGTCGGCGCGAGCCTCGTCACGGGAGCAGGCAGAGGCCGTGGTGGAGGAGGCGGCCGGCCAGGCTGCGGCGGTGCTCGGCCTCGATGCGTTCAGTCGCGACGGCCAGACGCTCGAGGAAGTCGTCGGCGCGCTTCTGGTCGAGCGGGGTCTGCGCATTGCGGTTGCCGAGTCATGTACGGGCGGCCTCATCGCGTCGCGGCTGACCGATGTGCCCGGCAGCTCGCGCTACGTGATGTCCGGCGTCGTCGCGTACGCCAACGACGAAAAGACGCGGCTGCTCGGCGTACCGGCGGCGTTGATTGCGCAACATGGCGCGGTCAGCGAACCGGTCGCCGTGGCGATGGCGGAAGGAATGCGCGAGCGAGCGTGCACGGAAGTTGGCATTGGCGTCACGGGCATCGCGGGGCCTGGCGGGGGAACGCCGGAGAAACCCGTCGGGACTGTCGCTGTCGCAGCGGCCGTGCCGCAGGCGACGCGGTCGCGGCTGCTCCGGTTCGTCGGCGATCGCGAGCTGATCAAGTTTCAGGCTTCCCAAGCGGCGCTCGACCTGCTCCGTCGGATGCTCCTGGGTCGTCTCAACTGATGTTCTGGCGCCACCGACAGCCTTTCGACCGCGGTTCCACTGGCCGCGACAACCCGGGGCCCCGCCGCGCGTTGTGTGCGCGGTGGGGTGGAGCGGAGCGGCCAGTTCCGATGTAGGAAGGACGTCGCCAGTAGTCTCGTGAGGCTGTTCGTCGCGGTCGAGATTGCGCCGCAGGTCATCGAAGCGCTGGCTGCCTGCGGTGACGAGCTGCGCCGCCGCGCGGCACGCGTGCCCCGCGCGCGGATCGCGTGGGTGGCCGCCGATCGTCTCCATGTCACGGTGCGCTTCATCGGCGAAGTCGATGAGGCAGAGACGCGGGCGATCGCGACGGCGCTCGCCCCTGACATTTCACTGACGCCGTTCGCGCTCGCGATCGAAGGTGTCGGCACCTTTCCCGAGCATCGTCCGCCGCGCGTGCTCTGGGCAGGCATCGGCGACGGTTCCGACGCGATCGCCGCTGTGGAAGCGGAGGTGTCCACACGGCTGGAAGGCTGCGGCGTGCCCCGCGAGGCGCGTCCGTATCGTCCGCACGTCACGCTCGCCCGCGTGCGCGAGCCCGGCGGCCTGCGAACGGCGACGTGGCTGGCGGACTGGACCGACCGGCGCTTCGGCGTCTCGCCCGTAAACGCGATTACACTGTTCGAGAGTCGGCCATCACCGCAGGGCCACGTGTACGTGCCTGTACAGCGTACGGCGCTGATCGGGGTCAGACCGCGGTGATAAGTCGTACCGGTCGGACCCTGGTGATGGGGCGACTCGAGGTTGTCGTGGAAGAGCTGTTCGCGGTCACGTTTGGGTATCTGGTCGGTTCCGTGCCATTCGCGTTTGTGCTGGCGCGGCGGCGCGGCGTCGATTTGCGTCGCGCCGGCAGCGGGAACATTGGCGCGGCAAACGTGCTGCGGACGAGCGGCGTCGGATACGGGCTGGCCACCGTTGGCCTCGACGCCGCCAAGGGCGCGGTCGCGGTGCTCGTGGCGGAGCGGCTGACGGGCGGACCGGCGACGCCGGTCGCAGCGGGACTGGCGTCGATGATCGGCCACGTCTATCCCGTCTGGCTGCGTTTTCGCGGCGGCAAGGGCGTCGCCACCGCTGCCGGGGTATTCGGCGTTCTCGCACCGATGGCCGTCGCCATCGCGGGCGTCGTCTTCGTCGCCGCGATCTGGACGACACGCTACGTATCGGTCGGATCGATGGCGGCAGCGGGAACGCTGGCGGCCGTCGCCGTCGCCAGCGATGGGCCAACCGGCCTCTCCGTCGGCGCCGTCGTTGCGGCGCTCATCGTGCTCGAACGGCATCGCGCGAACCTCGGGCGACTGGTTGCCGGCACCGAGCGACGAATAGGACAGCGCATATAAGAGGATTGACGAACGTACGAATTGACGGATGTACGAATGTCCAATGGTGCGTACGCAAATCCGTGATTCGTAGATTCGTAGATTCGTAAATGAGAACCGTTGCAGTTCTGGGCGCGGGCGGATGGGGCACCGCGCTGGCGGTCCATCTCGCGCGTGCGGGCCACGACGCGCGGCTCTGGGCGCGCGATGCGGCGCTTGCCGCCGACATGCAGACGCGGCGGGCCAATACGGTCTACCTTCCCGACGTCGTCTTTCCTGAGCGGTTGCGGGTGACGGCGGATCTCGAAGAGGCGCTTGCGAGGGCCGATTTCATCGTCTCCGCAGTGCCGTCGCATGGGACCCGCCAGATCTTGCGGCGTGTGCGGCCGCTTCTCGGCACGGGCGTGACGATCGTCAGCGCAACCAAGGGACTGGAACAGGACACGCTCCTGCGGATGTCGCAGGTTGTCGAACAGGAGCTCGACCATCGCGCGCAGGTGGCGGTGCTCTCCGGGCCCAGCTTTGCCGCCGAGGTGGCGCGTCAATTGCCGACCGCGGTCTCCGTGGCGTCGCGCGACACGGCGGTGGTGGCGCAGGCACAGGCGGACTTCCGCGCGCCGTACTTCCGGCTCTATGGCACCTGCGATGTCGTCGGCGTGGAGATCGGCGGCGCGCTGAAGAACGTCATCGCGATTGCGGCGGGCCTGGCCGAAGGTCTCTCGCTGGGACACAACGCGCTCGCGGGACTGATCACGCGCGGGCTGGCGGAGATTACACGCCTGGCATGTGCCGAGGGAGCCCAGCGCGAAACGCTCGCAGGCCTCAGCGGCCTCGGGGATCTGGTGCTGACGTGTACCGGTTCCCTCAGTCGGAACCGGCACGTCGGCATCGAGCTGGCGCGTGGACGATCGCTCCACGACGTCCTGTCGGGCATGAAGATGGTCGCCGAAGGCGTGCGGACAACAGAGGCCGCGATCGCACTCGGAACGCGCCACGCCGTCGAGCTTCCGATTACGGCGCAGGTGGCTGAGCTGCTCGCCGGCCGCAAGGACGCGCGCGTCGCCCTGGAGGAATTGATGCTCCGGCCGCAGCGGGCGGAGACTGGATGAACGACCGGCTGGTAGACGCTAGCCGGTAGTGTGGGACTTGGAGTGTGGGATTGGGATTTTTTGATCGTCTCCGCGACGGCCTGAGCCGAACGAAGCAGCAGATCCTCGGCCGCTTCGATGAGATCGTCCAGCGCGCGGACGACGAGGTGCAGCACGCCCGGCCGATCGACGTGGACACGGTGGAAGCGCTCGAAGAGCTGCTCATCTCCGCCGACGTCGGCGTGGCGGCCACCGAGAAGATCGTGGCGGCCGTCCGCGAGCGGGCACGCCGCGGCGGGAGCCTCCGCGACCTGGTCAAGCACGAGATCCGCAGCATCTTCGACGCGGTCGAGCCGTCTGCGCCGTCCGACGGCCACACGCCGCACGTCACGCTCATCGTCGGCGTGAACGGCACCGGCAAGACGACGACGATCGGCAAGCTCGCGAATCTGCTCAAGGCGTCGGGGCAGCAGCCGCTCGTCTGCGCGGCCGATACGTTTCGCGCGGCGGCGGTGGAGCAGCTCGAGATCTGGGCGAAGCGGGCCGAGGTCGACATCGTGCGCGCCCGCGAAGGCGCAGACCCCGCGTCGGTCGTTTTCGACGCCATTCAGTCGGGCCGTGCGCGCGGCCGTGATCCAATCCTCGTGGATACCGCGGGCCGCCTCCACACGCGCACCAACCTGATGAGCGAGCTCGATAAGATTCGACGCGTGGCGGCGCGGGCGGCCGAAGGCGCGCCGCACGAGGTCCTGCTCGTCCTCGACGCCACCGTCGGTCAGAACGGTCTCGCGCAGGCGCGGGAGTTCACCAGCGTCGCGGGGGTCACGGGCATCGTGCTGACGAAGCTTGATGGGACGGCGAAGGGCGGTATCGCGGTCGCGATCGCGCACGATCTGAAGCTGCCGATTCGCTACGTCGGCGTCGGCGAGGGCATCGACGATCTCGTCCCGTTCTCGGCGCAGGACTACGTCGACGCGCTCTTCCAGGACAAATGGTGAGAGATCTATCCGCCGAAGCCGTGGCGAAGGCGGATCTGCACTGGATGCGCCGGGCGCTGGCGCACGCGCGGCGCGGGCTGGGGCGCACCACGCCAAACCCCGTGGTGGGCGCGTGCGTCGTGACCGACGAGGGTGTGCCGGTGGGCGACGGCACGCACGAGCGCGCAGGCGGGCCGCACGCGGAAGTCCATGCGATCGACGCGGCGGGCGATCGCGCGCGCGGCGCGACCCTCTACAGCACGCTCGAGCCGTGTTCGCATACGGGACGGACGGGACCGTGCACCGATCGGATCATCGCGGCCGGCATCCGCCGGGTCGTCGCCGCCATGGAAGACCCGTTTCCGCTCGTCCGCGGACGCGGCTTCGCGATCCTGCGCGACCACGGCCTCGACGTGGAGGTCGGCGTCGGACGCGACGAAGCGGTTCGCCTGAACCAGCCGTTTCTCACCGCGGTGCGCGAGCATCGGCCCTTCGTCATGCTGAAGGCCGCCACGAGCCTCGACGGCCGGCTTGCGGCGGCGCCCGGCGAGCGGACGCAGTTGACATCGGAAGCGGCGGACCGCCATTCGCATGTCCTGCGGGCGCAGGTCGACGCGATCGGGATCGGATCCAGCACGCTGCTCGTCGACGATCCGCTGCTGACCGCGCGCCATGTGTACCGCGAGCGTCCGCTGACGCGCGTGGTGTTCGACCGGCGCCTGCGCGCCTCTCCGGACGCGCGGCTCTTTTCGACACTGTCGGCGGGACCGGTCATGATAGTGACCTCCCGACAGGCTCAGCGCCTGCACAGCGAGCGGGCCGATGCGCTCGAACGCGCCGGCGCGACGCTTCTCGTCCTGGACGATCCGGCGATGATGAACGCGCTCCAGACGCTGGCGGATCGCGACATTCAGAGTCTCATCCTCGAGGGCGGTCCCGGCGTGCATCAAGCCGCCTGGGATGCAGGCGTGGTCGACTACGTGCAGCTCTACGTTGCGCCGGTCACCGTGGGGCAGCCGCCGTCGGCGTCGCCCGCCGACACCGTGTCGCTGGCGCTCGGGCGCGAGGTGGCGCTGGCATCGCTCATCGAGCAGAACGTGCAGATGCTCGGACCGGACGTGCTGATCGAAGGCTATGTTCACCGGCCTCATTGAGACGCTTGGGCGTGTGGCGGAGGTGCACCGTACCGCGACGGGCCTCCGTCTGCGGATTGGAACGACGCTCGCCTCCGAACTCGCGCCGGGCGACAGCCTGGCTGTGAATGGCGTGTGCCTGACGGTGGCGGCGGTCGGCGGCGATCACGTCGACTGCGACATCGGTCCGGAAACCGCTCGCGTGACCACCCTGGGGACGCTGCAGACAGACGAGCCGTTGAACCTCGAGCGGTCCATGCGGGCCGATGGCCGCTTCGGAGGACACTTCGTCCAGGGGCACATCGACGGCACCGGGCGGCTGGCCCGGATCCGGGAGGAGGGCGACGCGCGGTGGCTGACGGTATCCTTCAGTACGGCGCTCGCGCCGTACCTCATCCCCAGGGGCTCGATCGCGGTCGACGGTATCAGCCTGACGGTGGCGGTGCTGGCCGAGGGGACGTTCGATGTCATGATCGTGCCGTATACGTGGCACCATACGAACCTCCGCGCGCGGCGGGTGGGCGACGCCGTCAACCTCGAATGCGACATGATCGGGAAATACGTGGTCCGCGCCGCGGAGGCGATGGCGCGGGCCGACAGCGGCCGGTAGAAAGAGCATGACGACGAAGCATCCCAAGATGCGCATTGCCAAGGGCGCCAGCCGCCGCGGTCCCTTTGCGCCCATCGAGGAGGCGATCGATGCCATCCGCGCCGGCCGCATGGTCATCGTCGTCGACGACGAGGACCGGGAGAACGAAGGCGACCTGACGATCGCGGCCGAAAAGGTCACGCCAGAGGCGATCAACTTCATGGCGCGGTACGGCCGCGGTTTGATCTGCATGCCGATGACCGGCGAGCGGCTCGATCAGCTCGAGGTGCCGCTCATGGTCAACCAGAACACCACCACGTTCAACACGGCGTTCTGCGTCAGCATCGAAGCGAAGCAGCATGTCAGTACCGGGATCTCCGCCGCCGACCGCGCCGTGACCGTTCGGGCGGCCATCGATCCGAAGACAAAGCCGGCGGATCTGGCGCGCCCCGGGCACATGTTTCCGCTGCGCGCCCGCGACGGCGGCGTGCTCGTGCGGGCCGGCCAGACGGAGGCGGCGGTCGACCTCGCGCGGATAGCGGGTCTCTATCCCGCCGGCGTCATCTGCGAAATCATGAACGAGGACGGCACGATGGCGCGCGTGCCGGAGCTCGCGCGGTTCGCCCGCAAGCATCGACTGCTCATGATCACGATTGCGGATCTGATCAAGTACCGGATGCGGACGGAGCGCCTCGTCAGGCGCGTCGCGACCGCGGACTTGCCCATGGAGCACGGCGCCTTCCGCATCTACGCGTACGAAAACCAGATCGACAACGAGACGCACGTGGCGCTGGTGCGCGGCGAGATCGGCGATGGCACCGACGTGCTGGTGCGCGTCCACTCGAAGTGCCTCACCGGCGACGTCTTCCATTCGGCACGGTGCGACTGCGGTCCGCAGCTCGAGACGGCGCTGGCGCGCATCGCGCAGGAGGGGCGCGGCGTACTCCTGTACTTGAATCAGGAGGGACGCGGGATCGGCTTGGCGAACAAGATTCGCGCGTACGAGCTGCAGGATCAGGGGCTCGATACGGTCGAGGCCAACGAGCGCCTCGGCTTCAAGGCCGACCAGCGCGACTACGGAATTGGCGCGCAGATTCTGAGCGACCTGGGGGTCCGCACGATGCGACTGCTCACGAATAATCCACGCAAGTTCGTCGGCTTGCAGGGCTACGGCCTGTCAATCGTCGACGCCGTGCCGCTGGAGATTCCGGCATCCGACCTGACCCGTCGGTACCTCAAGGCCAAGAAGGACAAGCTCGGCCACCGCCTGTCCACGGTGTAAGATAACGGTTTGCGCCGCATAGGGTTAGCGCCCCCGTAGGGCGCCCCTCTGACGGGGCGCCGGGCCTTGCATGTTCGAGTCACTCAGCACACGAATTCAGGACGCCTTCAAGTCGCTGCGGGGCGAGGTGCGCCTGACGCCGGAACAGGTCGAGGCCGCGCTTCGCGAGATCCGTCTGGCGCTCCTCGAAGCGGACGTCAATTTCAAGGTGGTCAAGGCGTTCGTCGACCGCGTCCGCGACCGGGCGATGGATCAGGCGGTGCTCCGGAGCCTCACACCGGGGCAGCAGGTCATCAAGATCGTGCGCGACGAGCTCCTGGCGCTCTTCGGCGATGCCGAGGGCGGCCTGCAGAAGCACGCGCCAACGCCGCGCGTCGTGCTGCTGCTCGGCCTGCAGGGCTCCGGCAAGACGACGACCGCCGCCAAGCTGGGACGATGGCTGACGCGGCAGGGACGGCATCCGCTCATGGTCTCGACCGACGTCCGGCGTCCCGCCGCGATCGAGCAGCTTGCGGTGCTGAGCGAGAAGGCGGAGATTCGCGTGTTCGCGCCCGAGACGATGGACCCGGTGGCGCGCGCGAAAGGGGCGCTTGCCGAGGCCAGCGCGAAGGGGTTCGATACCGTCCTCGTCGACACGGCCGGCCGGCTGCACATCGACGAGGAGCTCATGGACGAGCTCCAGGCGATCAAGGATGCCGTCCAGCCGTCGGATCTGCTGTACGTGGCGGACGCGATGACGGGGCAGGACGCGATCAAGAGCGCGGGCGAGTTCAATCGCCGGATCGGCGTCACCGGCGTCGTGCTCACGAAGCTCGATGGCGACGCGCGCGGCGGCGCGGCGCTGTCGGTCGTCTCGGTCGTCGGCGTGCCGATCGCGTTCATTGGCAGCGGCGAGCGGCTCGAGGACCTCGAGCTCTTCCATCCCGATCGCATCGTGTCGCGCATGCTCGGCATGGGCGACGTGCTGTCGCTCATCGAAAGGGCGGAGCAGGCGATCGACAAAGAAGAGGCCGAGGCGCTCGAGGAGAAGCTGCGGAAGAACGAGTTCACGCTCGATGACTTTCGCAGCCAGCTGCGGACGATCAAGCGGATGGGACCGCTCGAGAGCGTCCTCGGCATGATTCCGGGGCTCGGCAACCTGAAGCAGCTCGCCGAGAACAAGCCGGACGAAAAGCAGATGGCGCGTGTCGAGGCAATCATCTGCGCGATGACGCCGGCGGAGCGCCGGGATCACTCGATCATCAACGGCAGCCGGCGGCGTCGCATCGCGGCCGGCAGTGGAACGTCGGTCCAGGACGTGAATCGACTGCTCAAGCAGTTCACCGAGATGCGCCGCGTGCTCGCGATGATCGGCCAGGGGGGCCCCGCGGCGCTCGCACGCGGCATGAAAATGTCGAAGACCCCGCCCAGAGCGGCGGCGGCGCCAGGAAAGAAGCGCAAGAAGGGCGGGCCGTGGGGTCTCATCAAGACGAGGTGACGGAATGTTAGCGATTCGTTTGCGGCGCGCGGGGTCGACCAAGAAACCCTACTTCCGTGTGGTGGTGCTCGAGGCGCGGTCGGGGCGCGACAGCAGCTTCGTGGAGAACGTGGGGACGTACAATCCGCGCTCCAAGCCGGCGCAGGTGGCCATCGACAAGGCGCGCATCGAGCACTGGCTGAAGCGCGGCGCCCGCCCGTCGGACTCGGTGCGCACGCTGTTGCAGAAGCATCTGTCGAAGGATCTGTCGGCTGCCGTCGAGGCGCCGACGGCGCAGTAATGGCGGCGGAAGGGGGCAATCCGCTGCGCGCGGTGATCGAGGTCGTCGTCCGCGCGCTGGTCGATCATCCCGATGCCGTCAGGGTCACGGAGAGCGAACGGCGCGGCGTCCAGCTGTTCGAGCTGCGAACAGCGCCAGGCGACATGGGGAAGATCATCGGCCGGCAGGGACGCACGGCCGCCGCGCTGCGGACGCTGCTCGCCGTGACCGCCGAGCATCACGGCAAGCGCGCGCAGCTCGATATCAAGGATTGACCGTGGCCTGGGAAGACATGGTGGTGGTCGGGCGCATTGCCCGGCCCCATGGTCTTCGCGGGCACGTGGTGGTCAACCCGGAAACCGACTTCATCGACGAGCGGTTCAGGCCGGGCGCGGATGTCTGGATCCGGCCGGCCGGCACCGAGCGGCGGCTGACGATCGCGACGGCGCGGGTGCAGGGCGGCCGCCCGGTGATTGCGTTTGACGGCCTGTCGAGGATCGAGGACGTCGAGGGGCTGAGCGGCCTCGAGTTGCGGATTCCGGAAGAGGCGCTCCAGCCGCTCGAGCCTGGGCGCTACTACGAGCATCAGCTCGTGGGGTGCGCAGTCGAGACGACGGTCGGCGCGCCCGTGGGCCCGGTCGTCCGAATCGAAGGCGGCGCCGGCGGCAGCCGCCTCGTCGTCGACGGGCGGCGCGGGGAGGTGCTGATTCCGCTCGCCGTCGATATCTGCGTCGAGATCGACGTGGCGTCGAAGCGGATTCGGATTGAACCGCCGGAAGGGCTGCTCGATCTGAACGAGACGAAACGATCGCGGCGATGAAGTTCGATGTCGTGACGATCTTTCCGCGGATGGTCGCCGCCGGCCTCGCGGAAGGCGTCGTGAGCCGCGGAATCGAGCGCGGCCTCGTGAACGTCGAGGTCCACGACCTGCGGGCGTACACGTCCGACCGGCATCGCAGCGTCGATGATGTCCCCTACGGCGGCGGGCCGGGAATGGTGATGAAGCCGGAGCCGCTGGCGCGCGCCGTCGACGACATCCGGGCGCGCCGCGGGGCGCCGGACGCCGTGATCCTGCTGTCGCCGCAGGGGCGTCGGTTCACGCAGGCGGAGGCGGCGCGGTTGAGCGCGGTCGGGCATGTCGTGCTCCTCTGCGGCCGATATGAAGGAGTGGACGATCGGGTGCGGACGGCCGTAGCGACCGACGAGCTGTCGATCGGCGACTACGTGCTGAGCGGCGGCGAACTGGCCGCGCTCGTCGTCGTCGACGCCGTCAGCCGGCTGGTGCCGGGCGTGGTTGGCGACGCCCGCTCGGTCGACGAAGACTCGTTTTCGCGGGGATTGCTCGATTATCCCCATTACACGCGGCCACCGGAATTTGCGGGGCAGAGCGTGCCTCCGGTCCTCCTTTCGGGGCATCATGAAGAGGTCCGGCGGTGGCGGAAGAAGACGGCGCTCCGGCGGACCTTGGAGCGTCGTCCGGATCTGCTGACCTCGGCTGCGCTCGACGATGAAGAACGGGCGATGCTGGAGGAGATTCGCAAGGAAGAGGAGAAGGAGCGATGAGCGCGATTGAGCTGGTCGAGAAGTCACAGCTGACGACGCGGCCAGAGATGAAGGCCGGGGACACCGTCCGGGTGCACGTCAAGGTCCGCGAAGGCGACAAGGAGCGGATTCAGATCTTCGAGGGCATCGTCATCAGCCGCCGCCGCGGCGGCGCACGCGCGTCGTTCACGGTGCGCAAAGTGTCGTTCGGCCAGGGCGTCGAGCGCATCTTCCCGCTGCACTCGCCGTCGATTGCGAAGGTCGACGTCGTGCGCTCGGCGCGGGTGCGTCGCGCCAAGCTGTACTTCCTGCGCAGCCTCAAGGGGAAGGCGGCTCGGATGAAGGAGACGCGCGCGGGGCAGCAGCAGTAGGGCGTAAATCCCACCTCCCAGATTCCAGGACCCCAGCACAGGCGCGACTTGGCTTTGGGATTTGGTCATTGGGATTTGGGATTTCCATGGTTCGAACTCGGGCGATGCGGACCCTCGAGAACGCCATGCGGCGCTGGGGGTTCTACCGCATCGCCGGCTGCGATGAGGTGGGACGCGGCTGTCTGGCCGGTCCCGTGGTCGTCGGGGCCGTCATTCTCGATCCTGCCCGACACATTCCCGGCCTCTGCGACTCGAAGATGATTACGGCGCTCGAGCGGGAGCGCTTGTACGACGTCATTACGCGCCGCGCGCTCGCCTGGGCCGTCGCGTCGGCCGCGCCGGACGAGATCGACACGCTCAACGTGCATCGGGCGTCGCTCGAGGCGATGCGCCGCGCCGTCCTCGCGCTGGCGCCGCTGCCGGATCTGGTGCTGGTCGACGCGTTTCGCATCCCCGGGCTGCCGATCGCGCAGCGGCCGGTGCGGCACGGCGACCGCCGGTGCAGCGCGATCGCCGCGGCGTCGATCGTCGCCAAGGTGACGCGCGACCGCGAGATGCTCGCGCATCACGCCGCCGACCCGCGCTACGGCTACGACCGGCACAAAGGGTATGCAACCGCGGATCATCTCGCCGCAGTTGCCCGGTACGGCTATTCCATCCTCCACCGCCGCTCGTTCAGGCCGCCGTCGCTGTTTGATACGATCGAAACTCCTGACTGTTGATCCGTCTGAAAGTCGCTGGTGCCAGTAGATCGCGACGCTGCGCTCAAGAGGGCGGAGAAGCTCCTCCGCCAGGGAAAGCTCGACGGAGCCATCGAGGAATACGTTCGGCTGATCGAGGACCAGCCGCGCGACTGGAACGCGATCAACGCGCTGGGCGATCTGTACGTCCGCGCCGGCGACGTGGAGCGCGCGATCGCACAGTTCACGCGCGTCGCGGATCATCTCTTCGGCGAAGGGTTCCTGCAGCGCGCGGCCGCGCTCTACAAGAAGGCGCTCAAGGTGCAGGCGCAGCACGAACACACGTTGTCGCAGCTGGCCGAGATCGCGGCGCGGCAGGGGGTGCTGGTCGACGCGAGAGGCTACCTGCGGCAGCTGGAGGAAGCGCGCCGGCGGCGCGGCGACGAGCAGGGCGTCGCCGAGATCCGCGCGCGGCTCGCCGCGCTCGAAGAGGCCGATCAGCCGCCGCCGCCGCCACCGGCTGCCGTCGCTGCGCCGCCCGTCCCTGTTGCGGCGGAACCGCAGGCCGCGGCGCCTGGGCCTCCGCCGGTGGAAGACGACGACCCGGCGACGTTCTTCGCGCGCGCGCAGCGGGAGCTGGCGGGCGGCGACGAAGTGCGCGCCCATGCCTTGTTGACGCGTGTGCTCACGATCGATCCCGAGCGTCATGCCGACGTACTGCGGCTGGCGCTCGACCTCGCTCGCGGGGGTCGGATCGACAGCGGCTACGGCTGCGTCGACGTGGTGACGGATGCCGCGCTCCTGGCGGGCGACTCTCAGCGGGCGATCGAGGCGCTGCAGGCGTTCGCCGCGGTCGTGCCGCACGTGCCGGCGCTCGCGAAGCTCGTCGAGGTCTGCGTCGACGCGGGGCTCGACGCGCCGATGCGCGCCGCGCAGGCCCAGCTCGCCGACGCCTACCTCGACGCCGGCAGCGGAGCGGAAGCACGGGTGATCGCGGAAGACCTCCTGGAGAGCGAACCGGGCAATCCGGCGCATGCCGAGCGTCTGCGGCGGGCGCTGGCACTTCTCGGCCCGTCTCTCCCGTCGCGGCCGAGTCCGCCTGCGGCGCCGCCCCCGCCCTCCCTCGAGGCGCCGATGCGGGAGGTCGAGGTGGACCTCACCGAGGCGCTGACCAAGGCAGGGTCCGCGCCGCCTCCGGCCGTGGCGGGCGAAGGGACAACGACGTATATCCGGGGGATGACACACCTGGCGGAAGGGCGGATAGCCGAGGCTGCGGAGGCGCTCGCAGCGGCCACGGACAACCCGCGCACGCGCCTCAAGGCGGCCGCCGAGCTCGGCCGGCTGCATATCCGACGTGGCGACCTGCAGCGCGGCGTCGAATGGCTGCAGCGGGCGGCCGACGGGCCCGCTGCCACACCCGACGAAGGATTTGCCGTGCTCTACGATCTGGCCGACGCGCTGGAGCGGGCGGGGGAGGCGGCACGCGCGCTCGCGATCTTCATGGATCTCGACGCCGATGCAGGCGGGTACCGCGACGTTCGCGCGCGGATCGAGCAGCTCGCTCGCGCGCAAACCGGGAGCCCCAGCCGATGATGCGCTTCGTCTATATCGTGTTCTTCCTCGAAGCCGGGTTCGTACTGATCGTGCTCCCGTGGCTGGCGTTCTGGGATCGGAACTACTTCGCGCAGCTCGTGCCGCCCCTGCAGGACGTGCTCACGAACAACTTCGTCCGCGGTGCCGTCTCCGGCTTTGGCGTCGTCAACATCGTCGTGGGGCTCGGCGAGCTGCTGTCGCTGCTGGCGAGCCGCACGTCGCAGCGCCCTGCGTCCATCAATCCGTCGCAGCTCGCCAACGACTGATGCGGCCGGTGATCTGCCTGATCACGCCGCCCGTTGAAGACGTGGCGTCCGGCTTCGCGCCGTCCTCTTCGGCTATGGCGCGTCCGTCCGAGGCACGAAGCGCGAAGGCGGACAGCCGGACCGTCGCCGATCTCGTGGATCGCATTGCCGCGGCCGCGCGGGCCGGGGTGCAGCTCGTGCAGATCCGGCAGCCAGGGCTCGAGGCCCGGCCGCTCACGGAGCTGGTGACAGCGGTATTGGACGCCGTACGCGGAAGCCGAACGCGCGTCCTCGTCAATGATCGTCTCGATGTGGCGCTCGCAACCGGCGCGGACGGCGTACACCTGCGCGGTGACTCCCCGCCGGCGGGACGGATTCGCGCGGTGGTGCCGCGCGGCTTCCTGGTCGGTCGATCGGTGCACGGGCTGGAGGAAGCGCAGGCGGTCGCCAGCGACGGGACGCTCGACTACCTGATCTACGGGACCGCGTTCGCCACCGAGTCGAAGCCTGGAGCGCCGGGGGCCGGGAACGAGCGCCTGGCGGCCGTCTGTGCGGCCGTGTCGGTTCCGGTGCTGGCCGTCGGCGGCGTCACGCCGGCACGGCTCGGCGCCGTGGCCGCGGCGGGCGCCGACGGGTTTGCGGCCATCGGACTCTTCGCGCGGGCGACCCCCGCCAGCGTGCACGAGGTCGTCGAAGACGCCGTGCGCGCGTTTGACACCCCTGCGAGCGTTCCCTAACATGAGGCGCACCGTGGCCATCGTGGAGTCGGCGAAGCCCGATTTCGGGAGCAGGATGAGACGCCGGCGCGAGGAGCGCGGCGTCTCGCTGCGACAGATCGCTGACGCCACGAAGATTTCCGTCGGTGCGCTCGAGGCGCTCGAGCGGAACGACATCTCACGGCTGCCGGGCGGCATCTTCTCGCGCGCGTTCGTGCGCTCCTACGCCAGCGAGGTGGGGCTCGATCCGGAACAGACCGTCCGCGATTTCCTCCTGCAGTTCCCCCACGAGTCGGTCACGGTCGGCAGCCCGCATGCCCTCGAGAGCAGCGGCATTGACGACCGCGACGGGCCGAGCCGCTCCGGCGCCACGCTCGTCGCCGTTCTCGTGGCGGTGGCGATGATCGTCGGCGTGGTTCTCTTCGTCGCGCTGTCGACGCGCTGAGTCAGGGCGCGCCTCTCTCGCATGGAAGCCGGCGCCGCAACACCTCTTCTCGATTTCTTCAGACGGAACCAGGTCGATCGCGACATCCGGCTGATGGCCGCGCAGTGCGTGCTCGGGCTTCGCCCATCCGAGCAGGAGGGGATTCTCGAGCTGCTGGCCGACGACCCTGATGCCGAGGTGGCCGAGACGGCGCGGACGCACCTGCGCGCGATGACCGATGCGTCTGGCGCCAACGCGCGCGGCCAGGCAGAAGGGCTCGTCCCGCCATCCGATGAGGCGGAGGAGGGCAACAAGACGGCGCTCGAGCGGATTGCGGCGATGTCGCCGGCCGAGCGGATGGCGCTGGCGATGCGCGGCACGCGCGAGGAGCGCGGGATTCTGATCCGCGACTCGAACAAGATTGTCGCGATTGCGGTGCTGAGCAGCCCGAAGATCACCGAGTCGGAGGTGGAGAATATCGCGAAGATGGCCAACGTCTCCGAGGACGTGCTCCGGATCATCGGGCACGCGCGCGCATGGATGAAGAACTACGCAATCGTGTCGGCGTTGACGAAGAATCCCAAGACGCCGCTGGCGATTTCCTTGAACCTGCTGCCGAGGCTCATCGAAAAGGACGTGAAGTCGCTGGCCACGGACCGCAACATCTCGGACGTGCTGCGCATCGCCGCCAGGAAGAAGCTGACGCCGATCAAGTAGCTCTAGCGCTGCTTCCCCCTTCCCCCTTTCGCCTTCCCCCTCGTCCATTCACTGCGCATCTGGGCCAGCCCGTCCATGTAGACGCGCGCCCGCTCCCGATCCTCTTCGGTCGGCAGCGTTTTCAGCAGCTCGATCGCGTGCGCGAGGTCGTGCTGAATCGTCTGCCGGGTGGACTTGAAGTAGATCGTCCGAATCTCCTCCAGCACCCTTTGCGGATCCGCCGGCGGTTTCTGCCTGAGCGATCGCAGCGGCACGAAGCCGCCAGGCTTGTCGCTCATGCCGCGCTCCGGCTGCGCCGCAGCGCCAGCCGCAGATCGTGCAGGCTTCTGCTGTTCAGCACGTCGGCCGGCGTCGCCCACGCGCGTCGGGCCATGTGGAGGCCCCAGCGGAGGTTCCCGAGCGCCGTGACCGAGTGGGCGTCGGTGGAGACGACGAGCCGGGCGCCACGCTCGCGGGCGAGCCGCGCGCAGGCGTCGTTGAGATCGAGCCGATCGACCTGGCAGTTGATCTCGAGCGCGACGCCGTGCCGGGCCGCCGAGGCGGCGATCGTTTCCATGTCGAGGCGCAGCGCCTCTCGTTTGAGGAGCAGCCGAGCGGTGGGGTGCGCCAGGATGTCGACCCACGGCGACTCGAGCGCCCGCAGTACCCGGTCGGTCATCTGCGGTTCGTCCTGACTGAAGTGCGAGTGGACCGAGGCGATGACGAGATCGAGCTGGGCCAGGCAGTCGTCGGCCAGATCGAGACGGCCGTCCGGCAGGATGTCGCACTCGATGCCGGCGAGGAGCGTCAGCCCCTCGAAGCGGCCATTGAGCGCCCGCACCCGTGCCGCGTGGGCGAGAGCACCCGGCTCGTCGAGGCCGTTGGCCATGGCGAGCGCTTTGCTGTGATCGGTGATGGCGATATAGGTGTACCCGAGTCGGTGGGCGGCCTCGGCCATCGCCTCCACGTCGTCGCGGCCGTCGGTCGCGGTCGTGTGCATGTGGAGATCGCCGCGAATGTCGGCGCTCGAGACGAGGCGCGGGAGTCGGCGCTCGGCCGCCGCCTCTATTTCGCCGCGATTCTCGCGAAGCTCCGGCTCGATCCAGGCGAGCCCGAGCGCCTCGTAGATGCCCTCTTCGGAGTCACCGGCGACACGCGTCTCGTCCGCTGTTCGGAACAACCCGTACTCGTTCAGCTTGAAGCCGCGCTGCATGGCGCGGTCGCGCAGGACGATGTTGTGCGCCTTGGAGCCGGTAAAGTACTGCATCGCGGCGCCGCGGCTCTCGGGCGGCACGAGCCGCAGGTCGGCCTGATACCCGCCCTGCAGACGGACGCTCGATTTGGTGTCGCCCCGGCCAAGGACGCGATCGACCTTCGAGTAGGCGATGAAGACGTCCATGAGCGAGGGGCTTCCGCCGATCGCGAGGATGTCGAGATCGCCGCAGGTCTCGCAGCCACGGCGAAGGCTCCCCACGGGAATGAAGTCGACGGCGGGGAACTGGTTCCGCAGATACGCGACGAGCTCCGCCGATGCGGCCGCGGTGTCGGCGAGGAGGTGGCGGCCCGCATCCTTCTGCCGCTCCTCGATCGCCTTGAGGATGAGCGCCTCTTTCTTCGCGCCCATCCCCTTCAGGTCGCGCAGGCGTCCGGCCCGCGCCGCCGTGGCGAGCTCGTCGACCGTACGGATGTCGAGCGTGGCGTAGAGCAGCGCGACCGTCTTGGGGCCGACGCCGTGCAAGCGGAGCAAGTCGAGGATCGTTGGCGGGAATTCCTGCAGCAGTTCCTGATGAAAGACGCACGTGCCGGTATCGGCCAGCTCGCGGATTTTGAGCGCGAGATCCTTGCCGATGCCGGGCAGCTCGCGCAGCTGGCGCTCGTCCATCCGCGCGACGGGGTCGCCCCACGTGCCGACCGTATCCGCCGCCGTCCGGTACGCGCGAATCTTGAAGGCGTTCTCGCTCTTGATCTCGAGCAGGTCGGCGATCTCGGTGAATACCTGCGCAATCTGGCGGTTATCCACGCGTCAATCCGTGCGGCTCGATGCGGAAGTCGAGCAGCCGCGCACCGCCGGCCGCGAGCGCGGCGCCGATGGCCTCGCGCCGCTCCGGTGGCCCGATGCAGACGAGGCAGCCGCCGCCACCCGCGCCGCAGACTTTGGCGCCCTCGGCCCCGGCGCGCGTCGCCCGCTCGATCAGGTCGTCGATGACGGACGTCGAGACGCCGGGCGCGAGTCGTTTGCGCGTCTCCCAGTCGTCGGTCATGGCGCGCCCCGCTTCCGGCCAGTCCGCCCGCACGAGCGCGTCGCGCACCGCCGCCGCGGCGTCGCGGATCCGATCGAAGCACTCGACCACGAGCGGGTCGCCGTCGATGTGCTTCTTCATGATCTCCCAGTTGTTCGTGCCCGAGTTGCGTGGCGCGCCCGTGTAGCACAGAACGAGTCGTCGTCCGAGCGCGGCCGGCTCCACCTCGAGCGGCACGCGCCGGATGCCGTCGACGTCGAGCTCGACGGCGGCGACGCCGCCGTAGAGCGCCGGTCGGTAGTCCTGGACGCCCGTCGGCACCGCGATCGCCTGCGCCTCGACGTTCATCGCGATGTGCGCCAGGGCGTCCGGCTCGTAATGCGTGCGCGTCCAGTCGGCGAGCGCCGCGCAGACGGCGATGTTGAGCGCCGAGGAGCCCGCGATGCCGGCGCCCGCCGGCGACTCGCTCGACGTGGTCAGCGTGATGCCGTGGACCTCGAAGAAGTGGCACAGCAGCGAGAGCAGCCGCAGCTCGCGCCGGGCACGCAGCTCGCGCCAGTTGTCGGCCTCGACGGTCACGCCGGTGTCGAGCGACCGGATGACGATGCGGTCGTCGTCTCGGGTCTCGACGAGGGCGTGGGCGCGCAGGCTGATCGCCGCGTTGACCGTCTGCGCGCCGGGGTGAAAGAGGTAAAGGGGCCAGATGTCGAGCGTGCCGCCGGCCAGATCGATGCGGGTCGGCGCGGAGGTCGCGATGCGCACGGAGGGGATTATAGAACTCTGCTGCTCACGATTCTGCGCTTCTCGCTTCTCCGTTCGTGTTCAGGGAGAACGCCTTGGAGAGGCAGCCGCGACGGCTCGTCGTCGAGCCGGTCGCCGGCGCTGCGCCAGCAGGCAGAAGACCGCGTCAGATCGCGCATAGTTGTCGTGACGACGCAGATGAACACGATCGTAGGAGCGCGCAACGCGCGCGCAATACGCAGACCTTCAGGAAAGGAGCGAACGACGCTACTCTATACGCTGTGGCGTCGATCGATGCCCGCCGCCGGACGGCAATCGCCGACTTTGTCGCTCGTCTCCGGGGCGCGCTCGAGCGCTGCTCGCCACGCGCGATCTCGACTCGGTTCGTCACGGCGGCGTGATTGCGCTCTTCCAACAGCACTTCGTGAAGACCGATGTCGTGCCTGCGCCGGTCGCGCGAGCGCTGCCTCGCTCGTTCGAAGCGCGACAGACGAGCGACTACGCCGACGCGGCCGAGCCGAGTGAAGAGGACATCGGCGCCTTCAGAGCGGAGATCGAGACATTCGTGGTGCACGAAGGCTGTCGAGCAGACAATCGCCCGGCGAAGAGGGCCGCGGACAGTCCGGCGGCGTCGCTAGAAATCGATCTGCGCGCCGATCTTCGCGAACCGTGCCAGCAGGATCGACGTCGGCCGCTGCCAGCTCGCGTACGCGTAGTTCATCGTCAGGACCGTGTTGGCGTTGAGCACGTTGTACACGTCGAGATTCACCGCGGCGCGCGTGCGCCCGAACCGGAGGATCTTGCCGAACCGCACGTCCACCTGATTCAACCGCTCGCCGTACATCGTCCCGGGCTCGACGATGGTGACGGGCAGGTTGGCCACGCCGCCCGCGAGGGGACGGCCGAGCGACGGCGCGATGATGGCGTTGGTCGCCACGAGATTCGCGTAGATTTCGGGTCCGGGGACGCTGCGGAACGTGCCGCTGACGAGCAGATCGAGGCGCGGAATCGTGTAGCTGCCGGCGAACTTCAGGTTGGTCAGCCACGGTGACTGCTGTCGGCAGTACTGTCCCGGCGTCCACTGGTTCGTAATCGCCGCGCCGTTGCTGGTCGCCACCGCGAGCACGTTCGGCGAGCTGGCCGCGCCGGCGCCGCCGAGCGCCGCGGTTCCGAGCAGCATCTCGGGAATCTTCTCGGCCACCTCGCAGATGTCGGTCAGCGTGCTGCCCGAGCTCAGGCCGCCCTGCAGGAGCACGCCGTTCTGCGGCCGGTAGCTCAGGTTCACGTCGACGCCGTGCCAGCGCTCGATCTGCTCGCCGTAGTTCTTTGCGTGCGTGTGGTAGTTGTCCGCCGCGCGCCCGAAGCTGGCCGGCTTGAGGTCGTAGAGGCCCGACACCTGGTAGCCGCCGCCGCCCGGCAGACGCGGATCGCTCGGCACCGTGATGCTGAACCGATCGAAATCGGCGGCGCCGATCGCGCGATTGTCGGTAACGATGAAGTTCTGGTAGCTGCGGCGGAAGTAACCGATGTCGATCGACGTCCGCGGCATCAGCTCGTGCTGCACGCCGGCCGAGAACTCCCAGTTCGCGATGCGTTTACCCCACCCGCGCAGCAGATCCGGATCGAACGTCGCGGCAGGACGGACCGTCCCGAACGCACGATTGGCGATGGCGCCGCACTCCCCATTGGCGTCGGGGCTGAAGAGGTTGCAGTCGGGCACGTAGTTCCGATTTGCGTCAATCCAGGATCGCGTCGTCTGGTTGACCACCGTCTCGAGCGGGTTCGGCCCGGTGGCGAGCGGCGATCCGGCCGCCTCGTTCTGCAGGTACTTGTTCAGGCTGACCTTCACGGCCGTCCGGCCGGTGCCGAACAGGTCGTAGCTCGCGCCGAGGCGCGGGCTGATGTCATGCCACGCGAGGTTCTTCTGGGCCGGGAACCGGAGGTTCCGGTCGGGCGTGAAGAGTTAGAGTCCCAGCACGTGGTGGAAATTCAGTAAGGCCGCCCGAGTAGACAGCGGAGTCGGCCATCGCGCATCTTCCGTGAGTTCTCTCTAGCCGGAGAAGGACGTCACGGAGGTGTTGACACGATG
>Ga0209172_10002197_pt1 | contig 35962 bp, 40 predicted proteins | sample LarsenN4metaG_FD_184113 | JGI IMG/M metagenome (GOLD analysis project Ga0209172, IMG submission 184113) | Hot spring sediment bacterial and archeal communities from British Columbia, Canada, to study Microbial Dark Matter (Phase II) - Larsen... ... | reverse complement strand
GCGAGCTTGACTTTTCTTTTGGCTACCAAAAAATGCGCTTTCGCGTTAACGCTTTTTACCAAAAGGGCAATCTCTCCGCCGCGCTTCGTTTAATTCCCGTCAAGATCAAAACGATGGAGGAGCTGGGCGTGCCGCCTATCTTAGAGCGTTTTACCGAACCGAGTCAGGGTTTTGTTATCATTACCGGTCCGACCGGCCACGGTAAATCAACCACGCTGGCTTCTTTAATCGAAAGCATTAACGAGAGCCGATCCGAGCATATTATCACTATCGAAGACCCGATTGAGTATATTTTTGAGCACAAAAAATCCATCATCGTCCAGCGCGAAGTTGGCTCAGACACTAATTCGTTTGCTCGCGCCTTGCGCTCGGCCTTGCGAGAGGACCCGAACGTCATTCTGGTTGGCGAGATGAGAGATTTGGAGACGATTGAAGCGGCGCTGACGCTAGCTGAAACGGGGCACTTGGTCTTCACGACCTTGCACACTAATTCGGCCGCTCAGACAGCTGATCGCATTATTGATGTCTTCCCGCCGCACCAACAACAGCAGGTACGAATGCAGTTGGCTAATGTGCTTCTGGGAGTGGTGTCGCAACGGCTGATGCCGAGAGTTCAGGGCGGGCGGATCCTAGCCACGGAGATAATGATTGCCAACTCAGCAGTGCGTAACACTATTCGCGAGGGCAAAACTCACCAGTTGCCTAACATCATACAGACCTCGGCTTCAGAGGGGATGATCGCGTTAGATAAGGTATTAGCTGAGCTCGTCAGTCGTGGCGAAATCTCCATTGATACGGCGCTCTCGTGGGCGCTTGATCCAAAAGCGTTCAAGATGATGGTTTACTGATGAGTCACTCTTACGACATTGTCGCCGCCCTCTTCAGGAGAATCAGCCACAAAGAGCGGGCCTTCGTCAGCCGCCAGCTGGCGGTGATGTTGCAGTCCGGCCTGCCGATCTCCCAAGCGGTTCGATCGCTCTCTGAACAAACCAGCAACCCGACTCTCAAAGAAGTGCTGGAAGAGGTCTTGGCTGATTTGGAAAACGGCTACAAGTTCTCGGCGGCGATTAAAAAACACCCGAAGGTGTTTAATCAGGTTTTTGTTTCGGTTGTCTCTGCCGGTGAAGCAACCGGCAAAATTGATATAGCTATGAACCTGTTAGCCGACGAGCTGGAGCGAGATCAGAGTTTTCGCTCCCGCGTTGTCGGGGCGCTGTTGTATCCGGCTTTCATTGTGGCGGCGATGATTGTGGTCGGGATTTTAATGGTTACCAGAATCGTGCCGGCGCTGGAGCTGGTTTTTCAGGAGTCGAACGTGCCTTTGCCGCTAAGCACCCGTATCGTGGTGGGGGTAACTAATAGTTTGATTAATTACTGGTTTGTTTACGTTGCCGTGATTGCTCTGGCGGTTGTGCTGTTTAGCCGTTATTACTCTCATGAGGAGGGCCGCCGCAACGTCAACGCCTTAATGTTGAAATTGCCGGTGTTTGGCACGCTGATTAGGAATCTCGAAATGGCGCGGTTCACCAGAATACTGGGAATGATGATGGAGGCGGGCGTGCCGATTATTCAGGCCTTGGACGCTGTTTCGCTGGTGATAGACAATGTTGTTTATCGCGAGGCGATGACGGCGGTGGCCAGAAACGTGGAGCGCGGCGCCCCGATTTCCCAGAGCTTGGTTAGAAATCCCATCTTTCCGTCAATTATTAACCAAATGGTGGCGGTGGGGGAGCAAACAGGGCGGCTGGAGCAGGTTCTGCACAAGCTGGCTGATTATTACGAAGAGGAAACCAACCAGTCGATTAAGAACATCACCGCTTTAACCGAGCCGGTGATTTTTGTCGTTGTTGGTCTGGGAGTGGCGTTTCTGGTGTTTTCCATCATTGTCCCGATATACAATTTGGCAAGCGTTATACAGTAAACAAACAAAATTACTAAATTACTGAATGACTAAATTACTAAATAACTCAATAAAATTACTAAATGACTAAATTACTCGATAGCGCAACTAAATTACTGAATTACTAAAGTGGGCGGCGGCGAATGGGCGGTGGGAGGAGGTTTGACTTGGAAGAGAGGACGTTGCGATTTAGTCGAGCCGTTATTGAATTTTGCCAGAGGCACAAATCAAGCGACTTCTTGAGGCCAGTTTTCACTCAGTTAATAAGGTCTGCCACTAGTATCGGGGCCAACTATGCCGAAGCAAACAACGCCCAGAGTAGGCGAGACTTTGAGCATAAGGTTGCGCTCTGCAGAAAAGAGTCGAAAGAGACAATTTACTGGTTGAACCTAATACAAAACAAGCCAGATTCTAAAGTGCTTCGCGAAGAAGCGGAACAACTACATCGGATTTTTGTCAAAATTGCCCTTTCAACAAAGAAAAACAACAACCGACACTCAGGCAATTGAGCAATTCAACAATTGCGTAATTTGTTAATTCCGTAATTCAGTAATTTGTTAATTTAGTAATTTGAAAATTCAGTAATTAAGTAATCGAGCTGATTGAGAAATTCCGTAATTTGTTAATTGAGTAATTTAGTAATTTGAAAATTTAGTAATTTAGTAATTAAGCTGATTGCCTTGACATCTTCTCCAGTGGGGTTAATCTAAAATTAATGGCTTTCACTGAACTCGTAAGAGGAGGGGTGGTCGACGGAAGTCGTACTATGATGGGCAGGCGAAAGCTTGCCTGAAGTAAGCGTTCGCTTGCCGCGTCATCGGCGCATGCGCCAGCGGCAAAGCACGCTCATCAAATAGGAGGAAATATGAATATATTAAAAGCCAAAAAAGGGTTCACCCTTATCGAGCTGTTGGTGGTTGTTGCCATCATCGGTATTCTGGCGGCGTTGATTATAGTGTCACTAACTAGCGCACGGGGTAGAGCGCAAGACACCCAGCGCAAGAACAACGCTCGCAGCTTGGATACGGCGCTAGCTCAGTACTATGTTGACCAAACAACAAGCGTGTACCCGAGCAACTCTGGCAGTGAAGATGTTGACGGTGTTCCTATCGGTGATTCATCTGCTTGTGCCGCGCCACTTAGTGTTTTAGTCGGGACAAGTGGCTATCTGACAGCATCGACCTCTTGTGGTGATCCGACCAACTTGGCCCATCTGTATGCTACAGCCGGTACAGGGGCTACTTACTCAATTGGATGGCAGCTCGCAAATCAGACGGAGAGCACAGTTACCACTGGAAACGGAGTTTACGCCGTTGCGGGTGGGGTTATTAATGTCGGCGGAGCACATACGCCAGACTTCACCGCGGGTTCCGGAATTGCAGGTACTCGAGCCTTCGTAGTTTACGGCCCTCAATAGCCAACTTCAGCAATTCAGACAAGAAAAAGACCCCGACGGGGTCTTTTTCTGTGTTATGCTTAAATTATGGTAGTTGGAGGGGTGGTTGCGGTTATTTTCGGGCTGCTCTACGGGTCTTTTCTTAACGTGGTGATACTGCGTTTTGACGATTGGCTCTCTATCGTTAAAACGCCGTCGCATTGTCCTAAATGCAAAACGCGACTGGGCTGGCTGGACTTGATACCGGTATTGAGCTATTTGAGTTTGCGCGGGAAGTGTCGCTACTGCCAGCGGCCGATTTCGTGGCAGTATCCGGTGGTCGAACTGGCCGCCGCTTCGCTGGTGGGCGCCGGCTATATTTATATCTTTGCCGGCCAAGATTTGCCTTTCTGGCGGGAGGCGTTTTCACTTGCCGCGTATGTTGTTGTCATCGGCGCGGCTTTGGTTATTTTCTTTCACGATCTGTACGAGATGATGATCCCTGACGTGTTTTCTAATTTGCTCTTAGTCGCCTCAGTTGTTTTTGCCTTGATTTTCTACTCCGACGCCTTAGGGGTCCTTTACAGCGGGTTGCTCGGTTTTCTGCCGATTGCCTTGCTGGCTTATCCGAGCGGGGGCAAGTGGATGGGCGAGGGGGACGTTAAGCTTTCCACGGCGCTGGCGGTGCTGGTGGGCTGGCCCGCCTCAGTAGCTTATTTAGCCCTTTCGTTTATCGGCGGCGGTGTTTTTGGCGTAACGGCTCTTGCGACCAAGAAAGTTGGCTTGAAGTCTCCGGTGCCTTTCGGCCCGTTTCTAATTTTGGCGGCGATTATCGCCTTTTTCTACGGCCAAGAGATAATCGGTTGGTATTTCTCGACGATAGGGTATGGCTATTACTAAAATGCGACTAAATCGGGCGTTTACCTTAATAGAGCTTTTGGTGGTGATAGCGATTATTTCGGTGCTGGTTGGGCTGTTGGTGCCGATGATTGACCGGAGTCTCTCCCGTAATCGGCTCGCCAACGATGTTGAGGTACTGCGCTCCAAGCTCGAAGAAGTCCGCCTTCTTGCCGGTTCTACCAGAGCGATTGACGAGCCGATAAGCAACGCGACGCCGGATGAGGACAAGGTTGGTTATTACGGGCTGTATCTTCCTAGTATTCATCAGCAAACACTGCCGAACAGCAATCTTGTGCGGCCGTTTTTTGCCATCGTCCGCATCTCTGACCCGTTTGAGGTTGAGCAGGGTAAAGCAGGCGTTTGTCATCTAAATTTACCCAACAGCGGCAGCAACGTTATTTGGGATGCCAGCAACCGGAACAGTGCCCCTGAAACCAGCCGGCCTTGTTTGGTTGAAAAAATTTACTTAACCAGAGGTGTTAGTTGGACGGCTAACGATGAAACTAATTTCCACGAGCGAATCATCGCTTTTCGGGTGCCAAGCCAGCAGGCGGTGGAGTTTCGCTATGACAACCGGCAAAGTCCTCCATCTCCGAGGTTCAAGATAATTGATCCGCCAAAGTTTGATTGGGGCTCTCAGGGTGGGTTAATTATGCGCTATCGGGACAAACAGGCAAAAATTAACTTTGAGAAGTTCACTGCTAAACTAAAGGAAAGCTATGAAAATGTGCCTTAAGCCAAACAACCTATCACGCGGGTTTTCCTTGCTGGAGACTTTAATTGCCACCGGCATTTTGATTATCGTCAGCGCCGCGATTGTAGCGCTGTCAAACTCGTTGATTCAGGGCACGGTAGTCAGTGCCGACAAAACCGTGGCTGACCGCTTAGCAGCTGAGGGCTTGGAGCTGGTTAGTAAAATCCGAGACGATAATTTCAAAGCCAACTCGCCGCTGTGGTTTGATCAGGCCGAGAATTCCAATAAATACGGTTGGTACGTGATAGGGCGAGAAGGAGGTGTAGGTGGTTCGCTCGGTTTAGAAAGGGGCGCGCTCGATAATAACGAGCTTAGTCGCTCTAAGATTGTCAACGACGGCGAGGCCATCTCCAGCGGAGGGATGACGCTCTGGAGAGTAATCTGCGTCGAGGCCATATCCGCCGTGAGCCAGCCGGAAGCTGGGCTTAATCGCAACAGTATTATCCGCTGTAATACGGACGAAAATGACCAGCCGGTTAACGACGGCGACCGAGCGGATCCGGATCAGTTTATTAGTGGTCAGTGCACTGACGGCGACCTGTACTGTTCAATGACCAAACCGAGCATTAACCGCAATCGCATTGCTTCTCCGGATCGGATAATTCCCGCGGGCAACGCCATAAAAATACGCTCCGTTGTGGTTTGGCTGGAGCGCGATCTGTATCGCTCTAGCGACGTGGCGACAGTCATTACTAATTGGGAGTCCAAATGAGCCGCGGTTACACCTTAATTGAGATGCTGATTTCCGTGGCGATATTTTCAGCGCTGATTATCATCGTGCTGGCAACCGTTTCTTCCTCAAGCTCCAGCTCGGCGCGGGTTAATAGTTTACGGGAGAAAACGGAGGCGACTCGCTCGGTGGTGGATCAAATAAGCAGTGATTTTCGCTACATTTACACCGAGAAGACGGTAACGGATGTAGAAGGAGAACTTTTCTTTAGTGGCTACTACATCGACGGCAACGGAGAAACATTGGTGCTGTTGATGAAACTGCCCGGCCAAAGCGAGCTTGTTAGAAAGAAGTACGCTTTAACTCGGCAAAACGGACGGTGGACGATAACGCTTGAGGAATTTCGCCGGTGCACGGTTGAAGTTGAAACTGGAGTTCTCGAGTGTCCGGAGGGAGAGTCAAGAACCACTCAGCCGCTGGAACTACTGCCGGAGCAATTTCAACTAAACCGTAAATCGGGCAGTCAGTACGATTCGTTTTTCGATGGGTTAACGCCGTTTGAGGCCTCAATGAAGAACCCGCCCGAGAACGGCTATCTTGAGCTGGCGCTGACAATCAAACCAACCGAGTACGGTTCGCTTGATTGCGGTGATCCTCAGGTAGGCGCGGGTACCTGTTATAGCTTGCGGACAACCTTAAACGCGGGGGCGATATGATGAGTTTGACCAAACGTGGCAGCAGCTTAATTTTGGTAACGCTGATTATGGCCAGTATAGTCGTCATTGTTTTCGGTACTCACCGGCTAACACTGGTGCAGTTTAATCAATCGGTTCGCGATGAGGATAAGAATTTTGCCTATTACGCCGCCAAGGCCGGCATTGAAGACGGTCTAGCGCGTTTTCGCCACTCCAGAGACGCCGAAACGCCGGAGGGCAAGGTCCACCGCTTCGACGTGACTACCGGCCACAACTACGGTGAGGTTGATGAAACCGCCTCAATCCGCCAAGTTGGAGGGTATAATCCGGCCCACCAGTACTATGATTTGAAGATTAACTTTAAAACCTCAAGCATCGGTTTTAATGAGATTAACGAGTTTACCAACAACCCGGGACCGGGCACTTTAGCCAAAGACGATACTCTCCAGTTAAGCGGTTTTCCGTTGCCTGAGAGCGGCCAGAGCAATTACTTGCGTTACAGATTCAATACTAACAATTGCTCGGACGGTCTTGTCCAAATTCAGCAATTGAGGGAGCAGAGCGAACAGGGACAGGTGCTTTACGAACAAAGAACAGTCGAGATTCCTAGAGGCACTATTGACTCGGCAGATGAGGGAGGTAATCTCTTTATCGCTGGCTCTGAAAACCTGACGGTGACGCTGAGGATGCGCGCCTACCACTGCGCCGTGGAGTACCAATTTTATCTGACTAGAGGAGCACAAAGCGACCAATGGAACGGCTTAAAATTTGACGGCTTAAAAACATTCATCACCGCCACGGGGTACTTCGGCCAAACGAAAAAGACGCTGGTGGCCGAGGTTGACCGCAACACCGGTCGGCTGATCTCCATTTATGATTTCAACATTTACTCGGGTGAGGGTAGTATCAGCCCGTAATGCCGGTATCGGCTAATAATCTTAAATCTTGAATCTTAAATCCTAAATCTCTATTCTATTTTGGCATGAGCCGAACTGTGACCGTTCATACCGACGGGGCTTCTCGAGGCAATCCGGGCCAAGCGTCAATCGCTTTTGTTATTGACGGCCTAACAGACCAACCGATCAAAGAGGCCCGCGCTATCGGCGTGTTCTCCAACAACCAAGCGGAGTATCAGGCCTTAATCGCGGCGCTGGAGCGCCTTATTGAAGAGGACATCCGCGACCGGTCGATTGCAATTTTTATGGATTCGGAACTGGTTGTTAGACAACTCAACGGGGAGTATCGCGTTAAAAACGCCGAGCTTCGGGCGCGCTTTCAAAGAGCCGCCGAATTGATTGGGGAGCTGAAGGGCCGATCGAACGAGGTTCGCCTAAACTCACTTAGACGGGAGCGAAACAGCGAAGCCGACCGACTGGCCAACCAAGCGCTTGACGGCAAGCTCTAATGTTGGCGCGGCTGCTTAATTCGCCGATTGACTGGTTCGTTTTGCTGATTACGGTTGTCCTGGCCGGTACCGGCGTAATCACTATCTATACTATTACGTTTCAGGCGGCCCCGGACTTAGCGAGCAATCAAATTTTATTTGGACTAATCGGCTTGGCGGTGACGCTGACTTTGGCTGTTTTTGACTATCGGCGGCTGAGGGCTCTTTCCGGTTTGATTTATCTGGTAGGGTTGCTGCTGCTGATTCCGCTATTGCCGCCGCTGGCGACGAAACTGCCGTTTACTCTCAAGATTTTCGGAGCTTATCGCTGGCTTGATTTAGGATTTTTTCAGCTTCAGCCGTCGGAGATTGTTAAGCTGGTGGCGATAATTTTCAGCTCGGCTCTTTTGGCCAATTACGTTGGCCGTTTGAATTGGCGGCGGACCATCACTTACATCGCTTTGGCGATTGTGCCGGTTGTGTTTGTCATACTCCAGCCCGATTTAGGCACGGCCGCGGTAATTACGGCCAGCTTTGCCGTTGTTTTTTTCGCCGCTTTGCCTCGGGCGAAAACCGTCTTGGTGCTGGTGTTGGCGGCGGCGTTGCTAGCACCGTTGGCTTGGAGCAATCTCAAGCCGTACCAAAGAGAGCGGGTGCAGACATTTCTTAACCCTACTGTTGATCCGCAAGGGCAGGGCTACAACGTTAGGCAATCGTTGATAGCTATCGGCTCGGGCGGCCTGACGGGGAGGGGGTTCGGGCAGGGGTCGCAGACAGTGCTGAACTTTTTACCGGTTGCCCACACCGACTTTATTTTTGCCGGTTATGCTGAAGCAACCGGTTTTATCGGTTCAATTGTCCTGCTGATGCTGTATGTAGCTTTGATTTATCGCGCCACCATTATCGCCCGCGAGGCAGACGATAACTTCGGCCAACTGCTGGCAATCGGCATCGCCGGTAAATTCCTTTTTCAGGTTGGCGTTCATATGGGGATGAACTTGGGGCTGCTGCCGGTTACGGGCATCCCGCTGCCGTTTCTCTCTTACGGCGGCACTTCGCTAATAACCGATTTTGCCGCCGTCGGGATATTGCTCAGCATTCATATCCGACATCAAAAAATCAGTTTTCGCTAGATTAAAGTCATTTCCCGTTGATATTCTCCTCTATTTGAGCTAATATGACTTCTGTTACAATCATTACGATGAGCCAGTCCAAAACCGACATCGCGGTCATTAAGGTTGGGGCAAGCCAGCACTTGGTTTCGCCAGGACAGCGTCTTAGTGTCAGCCGAATAAAAAAGGAGCCAGGCGAGACTTTTACCGAGGTAAGCTTGCTGGATGGACAGCCGGTAACTTTGAAGGTGATTGCCGCGAAGCTCTCCGACAAGATTCGCGGATTGAAATTCAGAAGTAAATCTAACTACCTGCGCCGCTACGGGGCTCGCCAAAAACAAACCGTTTTGGAGGTTGTCGGTATCGGAGAGTCAGGAGTTGCTAAGGCCAAAGCGAAGGCCGCCGACAAGCCGAGCCAGTCAGCTGGGGCCAAGGTCAAAACCAAGACTCAGACCAAAACCAAAACAAAGACAAAGGAAGCTAAAAATGGCTAGCCCTATTATTTTTGTTCGCTCGGTGGTGGAAGAAACCAAAAAAGTCGTCTGGCCCAACCGAGAAACTGTCATCCGCCACACCGTTTTGGTTGTCTTAACAGTTGCCGTGGCGGTACTGATCTTTGCCGGTGTGGACTTTCTACTGCAAAAACTAGTAATATTTGCTCTCCAATGACGGAAACCGAAAAGAAAACTAAACAATCTGGTGAGGCCGGCTGGTACGTTATCCACACGCACGCTGGATACGAGGATCAGGTGGCTGAGAATATCGTCCAGAGGGCCCACAATCTAAAACTCGACGAGCATATCTTTGAGGTTATCGTGCCTAAAGAAAAGCAGATTGAAATACGGAGCGGCCGCCGCCGGACGGTAGAGAAAAGAAGTTTTCCGGGTTATGTGTTTGTCAAAATGATCGTGACCGATGAGTCTTGGTACGTTGTTCGCAACACTCCCAACGTCACGGGCTTTTTGGGTTCGGGCGTTAAGCCGACTCCGATTCCGGAATCAGAGATTGAGCAGATCCGCAAAAGAATGGCTCGCGAAGAGCCGGAGCACACCGTTGACTTGGAGGTGAGCGATTTGGTTAGGATTTCTGACGGACCGTTAAAGGGTTACGAGGGCAAAGTGACTGAGGTTGACGCCGCCAAAGGAAAGATAAAGGTTTCGGTGTCAATGTTTGGCCGCGAGACGCCGGTCAATTTGGACTTTTTGCAGGTGAAGAAGATATAGATTTAAGATACAAGAATTAAGATTTAAGAGTAAATAAATGGCTAAGAAGGTAAAAACAGTTGTTAAATTACAGGCCCCGGCCGGCCGAGCTACACCGGCTCCGCCGGTCGGCACGGCGCTAGGCCCGCACGGCATCGCTTTGGCCGACTTTGTCAACCAGTTCAACGAACAGACGCGTCATCTCGGCGACACTGTGGTGCCGGTTGAGGTCACCATTTATGAGGATCGCTCTTTTAGCTTTATCACTAAAACGCCGCCAGCGGCCAATCAGCTGCTTAAAGCCGCCGGCTTAGAAAAGGCCTCAGCAACACCGAAAAAGGAAAAAGTCGGCAAAGTTACCCGCGCCCAAATCAGAGAGATTGCCGAGAACAAGATGCCTGACTTGAACGCTCGGACTATCGAAGCGGCGGAAAAAATCATTGAAGGCACAGCCCGCTCTATGGGCATAGAGGTTGTCTAAAAGAAAAAGCCGCCGTATTACCGGCAGCTTTTTCTCGTGTTCCTCCAGTTGCTTAACTGCCGGGCTTAACCTTTTTCCGCGACCGTTATCTGGCCGCGAGCAGTAAGACTCGAAGGTGTGGACAAAGACTTTCGTCTTTGCCCACACCTTAGCTGGAGCTAATCTTTTAATGTTGAGGTATTCTATCACTTAATGGGCAGTTTGTCAAGGGGTAGGAAGCGCTTTTTCGATGTTGATGAGTTGGAGTTGTTGGCCGTTTCGTCGCTGGAAAACATCGGTCCGCTCAGTTGGCGTAAACTTTATCAGTCGTTCCCATCCCTCTCGGCGGTGCTTAGATCAACCCCAGACAGACTCAAAGCCGCCGGGTTAACCGATAGGCAGGCAACTGCTTTAAAAGAGCGTCGGCTTGATCGAGACAGCGAAGCTAAAATACTTGAAGCTAGAAGTATTAAATTAATAACAATTGAGGACGAGGAGTATCCGGTCCTGCTTCGCCACATCTACGATCCTCCGATGATTCTTTATTGGCAGGGCGCCGCCGCTTGGCAGAGGCCCTGTTTAACGGTGGTCGGCACGCGCAAGCCGAGCGCCTACGCTTTGATGGCCCTTAAAGAAATCCTGCCCGAAGAGCTGGTTAGTCAGGTGACACTAGTTTCAGGACTGGCTTTCGGAGTTGATCGTGCCGTCGCCGAACGCTCGCTCGAGTTTAACTCGCCGACTATCGCCGTGTTGGCTTGCGGGCTGGACAAGGTTTATCCGAGCGCTCACCACCAGCTGGCGGAGAAGATTTTGCGCTCAGGCGGGGCCATCTTGAGCGAATACCCGCCGCTACGCCGACCGCGGCCGGAGTATTTTCCGGTTAGAAATAGAATTATTGCCGGCCTGTCGGCCGGCTGTGTCATTGTCGAAGCGGCAGTTAAATCCGGTACCCTAACAACCGCCAAAGCGGCCCTTGACTACAACAGAGAGGCCTTCGCCATTCCCGGCGACATAACCAGAGGATCAGCCGAAGGCGGCAACTTTTTAATTAAGTGCGGCGCGACGCTGTTGGACAACCCGCAGCAGCTGTTTGAGTTTCTTAACTTGACCGCCAAGGCCCCAGCGGCGAAAATTGACAAAAGGCGCGACAAGCTTTTATCGTTACTAGATGGTGAGGCCTTGAGCGCCGAGCAGATTGCCGAGGCAACCCAAGAACCGATTGAAAAGGTCCTCGGCCGTTTGACCGAGCTGGAGTTGATGGGCGAGGTCTTTCAGCCAAGAGTCGGTTATTATCAAAGCAAGTAATGTCTAAGAAATTAGTTGTCGTTGAATCACCCGCTAAAGCCAAGACTATCAATCAGTATCTTGGTTCCGACTTTGTCGTTAAGGCCTCTTACGGCCATGTCCGCGATTTGCCTAAGTCAAAATTGGGCATTGAGGTTGAGCACGACTTTAAGCCGCAATATCAGGCAATTCCCAAAGCGAAAAAAGTTATAGCGGATCTGAAGGCGGCCTTAAAAGGGGCGGCTGAGCTTTATCTGGCGACAGATTTTGACAGGGAAGGGGAGGCGATCGCGTGGCATTTGGTTGAAGCCCTCAGACCAACTCAACCGGTTCATCGAATTACCTTTCACGAAATCACCAGACCGGCGATTGAGAAAGCCATTTCAGCGCCGCGGCAGATCTCCGAACCGCTGGTAGACGCTCAGCAGGCGCGGCGAATTCTCGATCGGCTTGTGGGTTACAAGCTGTCTCCGTTTCTGTGGAAAAAAGTTTATCGCGGCCTCTCAGCCGGACGGGTCCAATCTGTCGCCGTGCGCTTGATTGTTGAGCGCGAGCGGGAGATTAAGGCCCACAAAGTCAGGCAGTATTGGGCCATAGACGCTATTGTTAAGGCAGGGAAAGATCAGTTTCGGGCCTATCTGACCAAGCCGGACTCGACAGTTAGGGCGGAGTTTGACTCCATTGGGGAAGCCCAAAGAATTGCCAAAAAACTGCGTCAAGCGACGCTGACGGTTGAGTCGGTGGAAAAAACAACATCTTCCCTAAAACCATCGCCCCCGCTTATTACTTCAACGATGCAGCAGGCGGCGGCTCGGTACTGTCGATATTCCGCCAAAAAGACAATGAAAATCGCTCAGGATCTCTATGAAGGAGTTGAGATAGCGGGGAAAACGGTCGCGCTGATCACTTATATGCGAACGGACTCTTACCAGATTTCGGAAGTTGCTCGCAAACAGGCAGGGAAGTTAATCGCCGAAAATTACGGCGCTCGCTATCTGCCCTCAACCGCCAACATCTTTAGCCGCAAAGTCAAAGGCGCTCAAGAGGCGCACGAAGCCATCAGGCCGACCGATTTTCACTTAACCCCAGAGTCTCTCAAGGGCAAAATATCCAAAGATCACTGGTCGCTGTATAACCTTATTTATCGCCAAGCTCTTGCTTCGCTGATGGCACCGGCGGAAGTTGAAACTACTACCGTCCTCATCAAGGACACAATAAAGCCCCGGCTGCTCGCGCGCGGTAGGCGTTTAGTTTTTGACGGACAGCTCAAGGTGCTAGGAAAGGAAGAAGACTTCGCTGAATTGCCCGAGCTTGAGCAGGGGCAAGTATTAACCGCTAAGAGTGTCGAAACCACGGAGCATTTTACCGAGCCGCCAAGCCGGTATTCTGAGGCGTCGCTGGTTAAAGAGCTGGAGAGGAGGGGAATCGGCCGGCCATCAACTTACGCGCCGATAATGTCAACGATCGTGGAGCGCGGTTACGTTAGCAAGTTGGCGGGGCGCTTTGTGGCTGAGCCGGTCTCGGAAGTAGTAACCGATCTTTTGGTGGAGAATTTCCCCAGCATTGTGGATTACGATTTTACCGCCGAGATGGAGGCCAAGCTGGATGATATCGCCGAAGGACATCTCAAATTAGTGCCCGTTATCAAGGAATTTTACGAACCGTTTGCCAAGACTCTTAGCGAAAAAGAAAAGACGGTTAGCAAAAAAGAAATCACTGAGGAATCAACGGACCAAAAGTGCCCTGAGTGCGGCAAGGCGTTGGTGATAAAGCTTGGTCGTTTCGGCAAGTTTTACGCTTGCTCCGGCTTTCCGGAGTGCAAGCACACGGCCCCGTTTTTGGACGATAAGTTTTCCAAACAGGAAGAAAAAGAAATCGAGGTTGAAGCAAAGGAGAAATGTCCCAAGTGCCATGGGGAGTTGGCTGTTAAACAAAGCCGATTCGGCACTTTCTTGGGTTGCTCCAATTACCCAAAATGCAAGTTTACTAAAAGCATCGTCATTCATTCCGGCGTTAAATGTCCTGATTGCGGTGGCGATCTGCTGAAGAAAAAATCACGCAAAGGCGAAGTTTTTTGGGGCTGTTCCAATTACCCGAAGTGCCAGAGAGCGTATTGGGATGAGCCCAGCAGTGAAAAATGCCCCGCGTGCTCTAACCTTATGTTAAAAAAGAAAGACGGCTTGACCTGCAGCCAGTGCGGCTTCAGCCAAGCCACAAAACAGCCGACTAGTTCAAAATGAAACCGATTCTTCCCAAAGCCGTGGTCGCACTTTCCGAAATACTCTCAACTCTGCCGGGAATTGGCCCCAAAAGCGCCAACCGGCTGACATTTTATTTGCTTAATCAACCCGACGAGACAATCAGTCAATTCGCCGAGGCGTTCGCTAAGCTCCGGCAGGACTTGGTCAAGTGCGGTCGCTGTCATATCGTTGCCGAACAAGACCCCTGCCCGATTTGTAGTAGCGCCGATCGCGCTCAGGCGGAGCTGGCGGTCGTGGAAGAGTCGCTGGACGTGCTGGCGCTGGAAAAAGCGGGCTTTCTCGGCCGTTACCACGTGCTTGGCGGACAGATTTCTCCGATAAACAGCGTCTCACCGGAAGATCTGACTATTGCCCACCTTTTGCGGCGTCTCAAGCAAGAGCCGATTAAGGAAGTCATTTTAGCTACGGATCCATCGCTTGAAGGGGAAGCAACGGCGATTTACATCGATGAACAGATTACAGTCGGGAAAAAGGAAGGGGAGCTGCCGAAAAATCTATCAGTAACGCGATTGGCTCGCGGCTTGCCTGTGGGGGGTGATTTGGAGTATGCCGATGAGCTGACGCTCTCACGGGCATTGGAGGGCAGGCGAAGCTATCATCAGGCCAAATGAACGCTTGTCAATCAGTTAAAGAGCTATTAAAGTTAAGTGATGCAAGTTGAGGCGGAGGAGTATATCTGTGAAAACTGCGGCTTTACCAGCCCGGTGCCGAACGATTCTTGCCCCGAATGCGGCGGCAAGATGAGTTCTCTTGACGGAAAGCAAGCTCAGACCGACGACTCAGACGAGTACGCTGACCAGAACGCTGCAGACGGCACTGAGTCGCTGGAAGATTTACGAGAGCAAGAAGAACTTGACGAGGCGCAATCACAGCCGTACGACGACGAGGATGCTTAATGCTTCTTTACGACACCCTTAGCGCCTCCAAGCGCGAGTTTGAGCCGATTGATCGGCGCCGAATCGGGATGTACGTTTGCGGGCCGACCGTTTACGACTATAACCACCTCGGTCACGCCCGAACCTATCTGAGTTTTGACTTACTCCACCGATACCTTAGATTTAAGGGCTTTGAGGTGAATTATGTCCAGAATATCACCGATGTTGGGCACCTTGTTGGTGAGCGTGAAGCCGGCCAAGATAAGATAAAGCAAAAGGCCGAGCAAACTGGCCAGAGTTTAACTGAGATTATTGAGCACTTTAGCGAAGCTCATAAGAAGGACTTGAGATTGCTCAATATCTTGATGCCTTCTGAGATGCCGGCTGCCTCAGCCCATATTAAAGATATTATCAGCTTCATCGAGGGCCTGATCGAGAAGAGGGTTGCTTATCAGACCACCGAGGGAAATGTCTATTTCGCCGTATCCAAAAAGCCCGATTACGGCAAGCTTAGCCGCCGTGGCTTAACCGAAATTCTCACGGGTACACGCGTTGAGCCGGCCAAAGATAAGCGCTCGCCGGCTGATTTTGCCCTTTGGAAAGCCGCACCGATCGGAACCAAAGAACTTACTTGGGAGTCGCCTTGGAGTAGAGGTTTCCCGGGTTGGCACATTGAGTGCTCGGCGATGAGTCGCAAATATTTGGGCGACACTTTTGATATTCATGGCTCAGCTGTTGAGCACGTCTTCCCGCATCACGAAAACGAGATCGCTCAATCAGAAAGTCTTACCGACAAGCCGCTGGCAAATTATTGGGTTCATACCGGCCTATTAACAATCAACGGTCAAAAGATGAGCAAGTCGCTCCGTAACGCTGTCACCGTCAGCGACGCTCTTAAAAACTATTCGGCCAATGAAATCCGGCTAGCATTTTTCCAGACCCATTACCGCAAGCCGTTTGATTACACCTCGCAAGCGCTTGCTCAAGGCGTTAGTCTGCGAAGCAAGATTTTTACCTCTTACTCCGGCTCTTTGCCCTCGGAGTCAGACAAAGCAATTTGGGACGAGATAATCTCGGCGTTGGAGGACGATCTGGATAGCCCTAGGGCCTTGGCAATCTGGGCAGCAGAGGGGGTGAACAAGCTGTCCCGACAAGACAACGATAAACTGATGGCGATTTTCGGGTTAAACTACCGACATCTGGAAGATGATGAAACAGCGTCGCGGCTGGCCAAGGAGCGGGATGAAGCCCGAAAGAAGGGTGACTTTCTGACTGCCGATAACCGGAAGGCCGAACTGTCCTCGAAGGGCTTTGAGGTGATTGATAACGAGCAAGGATCCGTTTACGTGCCCCGCTAAGTAGCTCACTCCAGTTAAATCCTTGACTAATTTAAAGGCATATGCTATACTCCGTGCGTACTTTAGTAGGGAGTGTCTGGTCGGCGCCGTCTCGGCTGGGAATTGGGAGAGCTGCCATTTTGGGTTGCGCTTGCGCATCTCGGCAGTTTCCCTCCTTCCCTTTTCCTGGCTGAGACGGCGCTGATAAGAGCTCGCGCTAAGCGCAGTTTAACATCAGCGACTACTCAAGGCCCGCAAGGGCCGAAGGAGAAGAAAAATGAGGAGATCGAAACGTTTGTTATCGGTCCTGCTAGCAGTTACCGCTGTTGCCCTTGCAGGCACAGCGGTGAGAGCGCAACTCCCCGAATTTATGATTTGGGGAGCTGGATCGCTCCTAAAGAGCGTCATCGACGGCAATCAGAAGACGGTAGAGGGAGCCGGGAAAATTACCGGCAACATCTACATTGAGCGCGGCGGGGAGAAGATCTTCGTCTGCGGGGTGGACCTCTCAATCCCGGTTACGGGATTTTGGGGCCCAAATGTATATTTGGAGGTAATACCGGTTTTGAATGCCGGTCCTCCTCACGACATCCTGTTGTATGACAACAACAGGATGATTGCGCGACGTAAGTTCGAGGGGGGTAGGGTCAACTACAGGACGAACGAGGTATTCGGCAACGAAGGCCCTGTCGGCGGCTACCCCATAATTCGCCTGGGCGATCTGGGCTTGGGAGTGCATACGCTCCAAGTCCGGTTTTCTAAGGGAGAGTGGGTGTCCACCGCAGCCCCAATTACTGTGGTGGACTACCACCAGTTCTGGGCACTCTGGAGCGATCCGGAAGTGCTACAAGAACTGGTGGGCATAGGGCATTCCACGACGCCGCAAGTACAAGTGCTAGCGGCAGGAATGCCGGATGGGACTCTTCGGTTCTTCCGAACCAAGGAAGAGCTGGAGCAGGTCCTAAAAGCACCACCACCAAGCTCTCCGACGCCGCCAGCTTTCGCGGCACAGTCATTCCTTGTGGTCAAAGCCGCGCTTTACAGGCGTGATGACTACAAAAAAATGGAAAGAGAGACAGCCTACCGGCAGATTGCCGAGGCCGTCGAGCGGCAGGCGCCCATAGAGGGAGAGAGTATCAGAATCACTCTCCCGACTGGGTACGGCGTAGGATTTTTGATAACTTCAACCGAGCCCTTTGAGGCGCGGATTGAAGACCCCTCCGGCGCCGTTGTAGGGCTACGTCGCTCTACGACGACAATTGAGAACCGGCACATTTTATTTGTGCCGGTTGCCGCCCAAGAAAACGGGCGGCTCGACGAAAGTATATTGATCTTCCAAACTGCCTCAGGGCAGAGAAGGGAGGTCCGATTCAACTTGGGAGGTTGAGTGAAATGAAACCACTTGCTCTGTTAATGGTAATGGTAATCGGTGTACTGGCCGTGAACGCACTCGGCCAATACACTAACCTCGGCCGGGATCCGATGATCCCGGGCGGGGTTAGCGTCGCCGAGGCGCGCGAGCTCGGCTGGGAACCCTTCCAATACGGGGCTGACACGCACCTCAAGATGCGTGGAGCTTCGGGTAAGTGGGTTGATGCCCACTTACCCAAAGGAACCTGGGCCGCTTGGTGCCCAGACGGAACCGAGCGGCTCCTCGCGTGCGGGAACGTCACTAACCGAGTTCGTGTGGTAGTGACAAAAACCTTGACCAAAGAGAAAGAGGTCAAGGTTCCCGTTCCCGTGGTGGAGTACAGAGACCGTATCGTCGAGAAGACGAGAACGGTCGAGGTTGAGGTCCCAATTATAGTGACCGTGATCGTCCGAGAAGAGCGCGGCCAGTACGTCGCCGCGCTCGGGGCGCCAACTGTAAATTACGGCCAGATCTACCTGCCACCTATCGTCGTCGGCGGCTCCGCCGGTGGCGGTGGCGGCGGAGGCGGTGGTGGAGGCGGCGCAGCAGCCGCTGCTGCAGCCGCCTCAGCGGCAGCTTCTGGCTAGAACCCGTGGGGAAACCGATGAAGGTTTCCCCACATTCCCAGCTTTACCAATACGGTCGAATTGGTGGAGCTGGTGAATGTTAATAAATTAGAAAGGAAAACAATGAAATACATTTCAATTGTTGCCCTGATCGCGTTAGCGCTCGTTCTGACTCAGCCGGCCTTTGTTTTGGCCGCTGGCGGAGGTGAAGGCGGCGGTGGCGCTGGAGGTTCTGCCTCTAGCTCTTCCAGCTCGTCTTCCTCAAGCTCCAGTGGGTCTGGTTCGGCTTCTGCCTCGGCAAGCGCTAGCTCTGCTTCCGCCGGTGGCGGAGGTGGCGGTGGCGGCGGAGGTGGTAATTCCGGTGGCGGAGGCGGTGGCGGTGGCGCTGGAGGTTCTGCCTCAGCGTCGGCCTCGGCATCAGCTTCAGCCAGCTCCGGTAAAACCGCTAAGAACGCGCCAAACACGCAAGTGTCTGGTTGCCCGTCAAGCGCCTCGGCGGCTTCTAGTGCCGCCTCAAGCGCCTCGAGCGCCTCGACGGCTGCTAGCTCAGCTTGTCCAACCGGCAGTAAGACTGTTGTCAAAACAGTCAAAACTCTGCCTGAAACAGGCGCCGCAGCGGCTGTTCTGCCAAGCGCGATCGCTCTGTTTGCCTTAGCGGCTCGCAAGTATTGGCTGGCCAAAAAGGAATTAGAGCTCTTGGGTTAAAGGCCCAAACAAAAAACACCCTTCGGGGTGTTTTTTGTTTAGTTTCTCATCTAGAATGCCATTACAGATGGCATTAGATGATAGAAAGCAAGTCCTAGCGGAACTGCTGGGAATTAAAGCCAAGCGTGAGCGAGTTAAAGCGATTGAGGCCGAGATGGCCGAGCCAACTTTTTGGCAAGACCACCGCCGCTCGGCTAAGGCCTCATCCGAGTTGAAGCATCTTCAAAACCTCTTAGAGCGTTTTGAGGCCGCTAAAACAGAGGAGGATCTCTCGGAGCTGGAAGCGGAGACTTTGTTTGATGAAGACCACGATGACGCTTCGGCGTTTTTGGCAATCCATGCCGGCAGCGGCGGCACCGAAGCCCAAGATTGGGCCGAGATGCTGCTGAGAATGTACACCAGATTTGCCGAAAGAAGGGGCTTTAAAGTTACAGAGCTAGAGAAGTCTGTAGGCGATGAGGCCGGCATAAAGTCCGTCACGCTACAGGTGGAGGGTTTTCGCGCTTACGGACTTCTCAAAGGCGAAAACGGAGTTCATCGTCTGGTCAGGATCAGCCCGTTTGACGCCGATAAAGCCCGCCATACTTCGTTTGCGCTAGTGGAAGTTGTGCCCGAGCTTGATCGGTTGGAGATTGAGATAGAGCCGGAAGATTTAAAAATTGATGTTTTTCGCGCCGGCGGTCACGGCGGCCAGTCGGTCAACACCACAGATTCAGCGGTGAGGATTACCCACCTGCCCACCAAAATCGTTGTCACTTGCCAAAACGAACGCAGCCAGCTGCAAAACAAGGAGCAGGCGATGAAAATTCTCTACGGCAAACTTCAGTTACTTGAAGACGAAAAACGGCGTATTGAAACCCAGAACCTAAAGGGCGAGCCGGTGCTGGCTTCGTGGGGTAACCAGATCCGTTCCTACGTTATGCAGCCCTACCAACTGGTTAAAGATCTGCGCAGCAATTTTGAGACCAGCGCTGTGGATAAAGTGCTGGACGGTCATCTTGAAGGGCTGATTGACGCTTACCTTAGGTATCTAGCCGCCGCCAAGCGCGCCTAGGGCCGTATTTGGCTTTTTCGTTTGGCCGGTTTACAATTGTCGAGAAAGGAGTGCAACAATGGCAATGCCAAATTTCGGACAGATGCGCGATATGTATCAGATGGCTAAGAAAGCCAAGCAGATGCAGAAGGAATTGAAGAACTTGGAGATAGAGGCCTCCTCGCCGGACGGTTCAGTTACGGTCGTTCTTAGCGGTGAGCTAAAACCAGTTTCCATATCCGTCAACGAAGAGATGCTCAGTCCTGAGAACAAGGGTCAGTTAGAGAAGCTGCTCAAAGACACACTCTCTGAGGCGATGAGTCGGGCGCAATCTGAATCAGCCGCTCGGATGCAGCCGCTACTGAAAGATCTGAATTTGCCGGGAATGTAACCGCGCCGCGATGCTGGCAGTCATCGGCTTGGGCAATCCCGGGGCAAAATATAGCCAGAACCGCCATAATGCCGGTTTTATGGTGGTGGATCAGCTGGCGGGACATTATGAGCTAAGCTGGAAGTTTGATAAATACCTTGAAGCGACAACCGCTAAAGCCGAACGGTTTATGCTGTTAAAACCGCAAACTTTTATGAACGAATGCGGCCGAGTCGCCGGTTATTTAATTAGCCAAACTCAAGTCGCGCCAGGTGAGATTTGGGTAGTTCACGACGACACCGAAGTACCCTTTGGCCAAGTCCGAGTCAAACTTGGCGGCTCTAGCGCCGGACACAACGGCATCAAATCAATCGACGAGGCCATCGGAACCGATTATTGGCGCTTGCGAGTTGGAATCGGCCGGGTACCCGAAGGGTCAACGGACTTATCCGCTTACGTTTTATCTGACTTTAGCCAAACCCAAAAGAAAGTTTTGCCGATGATCGTTGACCGAGTTAGCCGTTACCTGATAGAATCAATCGAAGACAATCAATTACAACCGATTACATTTAATGCCATCGAAAAAGAAAACGGATAATCCGCTAACTCAGGAGAAACAAGCACAGGCCGATTCGGAAGCGGCCACTGATTTGCATAGTCCGATTGAGGACGAGGAGGCCGAGAAAGCCGCGCTAGTTGAGCGCGGCGCCCAGACCGAACAGGTCACTCCTGCTGAAGTAGCCGCCATTAGCGAGGTTCCTCAAGACCAGACCAGCTCAAAGCTAGAGCGAAAAAAAGAGAAAAAAATAGTTCGACGCGCTCGCAAAGAAACCGAAAACCCCAGCGGCGTAAAGGGCTCACACAAAAAGGCCAGTAAGTATACCGCCGCCAAAGCTAAACTTGAACCGGGTAAACTTTATCCTTTAAAAGAGGCGATTGGACTAGTTAAGCAGGTTTCAACTTCCAGTTTTGACGGCGCGGTGGAGTTGCATCTGCGGGCCGGCTCTAAAAAATCAAAGACCCCTCAGCACTCTGAGCGCGGCGTAATAAATCTGCCGCACGGCACCGGTAAGCAGAAAAAGATCATCGTGCTGGATGAGAAGAAGATAGACGAAATCGCCAAGACCAAAAAAATTGATTTTGACATCGCTTTAGCTCGGCCGGAGCTGATGAGCAAGGTCGCCAAGGTTGCCAAGATTCTCGGCCCTGCCGGCAAGATGCCCGATCTAAAATCGGGTACAGTTACAGATGAACCGGATAAAGTTATTGAGCAGATAAAGCAGGGTAAGACAGAATACCGCCTTGACTCTGGCGGCAACCTTCATCAAATTATCGGCCGCGTTTCTTGGGAGGATGAGAAGCTCTTGGAGAACGCCCAGGCGGTCATCAACTCCCTTGGCCGCAATCGAATTGTTGCCGGTTATCTTTCACCAAGCATCGGCCCCGCGGTGCCGCTTGAGCTTTAGCAAATGCATCGGCTTATTGCGCCGATGGTATTTTTGGTCTTGTTTTTCGCTGCCGCGGTGATTTTCGGCGGCAGTCGAAGCTCAAACCAACCCGACGAGTCATTGATCTCCCCGTTTAAGGTCAGTGACACCCCAAAGGGCGGTGTCGTGAGCGACCAAGAGGGAGCCCCTGTGGAGCTGGAGAGTCTTTTTGGCGATAAAACCCTGCTGACGTTTTGGTCCAGTCAATGTCGCGAGTGCGAGGAGGGGCTAGCTGTCATTGGCGAATTCAGTGAGCGTCACCCTGAAATTACAGTTATCTTGGTAAACTTTCGCGATCCAGTGCCACTAGCCGCGCAAGCCCTCGAGCAGTTCTCACCGCAGCTGACGAGTTATTTTGACAGCACGGGTTCGGTTTACCAAAACTGGCTGGCGACACTGCCCTCTAGCTATTACATCGAACAAGATAAAATCCTTTATTTTTTCCCGGGACGAATCGGGGCCGATCACTTAGAGGCGCTAGTGGCGCCTTAGGGGCTTTCCATTTGCGAATATTTTTAATATACTAATTAAGCTACAAAGACAGCAGGTGCGTTCGCCCAAATGGCGAGAAGCGCTTAATTTCCTGCCGAGGGCAAAGCTAAACTGCCGGTCTTTGACGGCGTTTTTTAAAGTCTGAGAGCGCCGAAGCCGAGGTTTGCTCGGGTAAGTTAGGACTTAGAAGTTAGTTAGCAGTAACAATGCCATTAATTAGAAGTCAAAAAGAGGAACTGGTTGCCAAGCTATCAGAGGAGTTGCGAGACTCCCGAGTCGCTTTAGTTTTTAGCTACTCTGGTTTAAATGTGAAAACCGGAGAGCGACTCAGAAGCGAGGCGTTTGAACAGGGTGCCAAGATCAGGGCGATTTCTAACAACTTGCTTGCCTTAATCTTGCGCCGGCTGAACCTTGAGCTGGAGATCCCGCCTAAAAATCTCGGCTTGGCCTACGGGTTTACCGATGAGGTAGCCGCGGCCAAGATTTTGGCTAATTTTGCTAAGGAAACCGAGACGCTTGAGGTCATCGGCGGCTGGGTTGATGGTCAATTCTTTAGCGCCGATCAGGTCAAAACCCTCTCAGCTTTGCCGGCTAAAGAAGTCCTGCAGGCACAACTGGTCGGGCGACTAGGCGGCTTAATCGGTTCCCTCGGTTACTGCTTGAATTACCCGCTGCAAAAATTTGCTTATGTGGTGAGGGCATTAGAAGAAAATAAAACAGAAATGAAAGGAGAAAATGAGTGAAAAAACAGATAAGTTATTGGATCAAATCGCCGAATTATCGGTGATGGAGTTGAGTGAGCTCGTTAAAGCGCTAGAGGAGAAGTTCGGTGTTTCGGCTATGCCGGTTGCCGTCTCTGGCGGGGCACCTGCCGGCGCCGCCGCCGCTGAAGGCGATGCCTCCTCTGGGGAAGAGAAGTCTGAATACAACGTTGTTTTGACCGCCGCCGGCGATCAAAAAATAGCTGTGATTAAAGCTGTCCGCGAGGTCAAACCAGATCTGGGTCTCAAAGAAGCCAAAGATCTAGTGGAAGCCGCGCCGAAAGAGCTAGGCGTTATGAAAAAAGACGACGCCGAAGCCGCTAAGAAGAAGCTGGAAGAAGCTGGCGCCACAGTTGAGTTAAAGTAATTTATCTATCGGCTAACGAAACTTCTGATTGCCTGATATCATCTCTTATGAGAGATCAGCTGGCGCCGGATAGAAAAACTCTTGGGGCGCTGCTGGTTGTGGTACTGCTGCTTGGCGGTAATTTTATCGCTGTTAAGTTCAGCAACGTTGAACTGGCGCCGTTTTGGGGAGCATCGCTGCGGTTTGCCGCCTGCACCGTGATTCTCGCAATAATTATGCTTTGGCGGCGGCTGAAGATGCCGCAAGGCAAAGTGCTGCACGGGGCCTTGGTCTACGGTATATTTAGCTTCGGAATTTTATACGCTCTCTTATACTGGGCTCTGCTACACGTCTCATCGGGGTTGACCTCCGTATTGTTTGCCACCTTGCCGCTAGCGACGCTGATGATCGCTTCGGCGGTGGGATTGGAGAGATTGAGGCCGACCAACATTTTCGGCGCTTTGGTGGCAATAGTCGGGGTAGCTTTGATTTTTTCACGGCAATTAAACCAAGATGTATCGTTTTGGCCGATTGTCGCGGTTTTGGCCTCTGTAGCGATGGGCGCCCTCTCGACAGTTGTTGTTAAACGGCTCGACCGGCCAAATCCAGTCAGCTTAAACGCCGTTGGAATCGGTGCCGGAACGATATTTCTCTTAATAAGTTCTTTAGTAGCTAAAGAGCCGATTGCCCTGCCAACTCTTAGCTCAACATGGCTGCCCTTGGATATCTGGTGTTGAGCACCGTGACGGCGTTTATCCTTTTTGTTTGGGTTATTAACCGCTGGACGGCCTCAGCAACAAGTTACGCGCTGGTCCTAACACCGATTGTTACGATCGTGTTTGCCGCCTTACTGCTAAGCGAACCGATAACCGGTAATTTTCTAATCGGTGCGGCGGTAGTGCTGGGCGGGGTGTATCTTGGTGCCATAAAGCCAGCGCAGCCCCAAATTAGAAATTAGATATAGCAAAAAGCGCCGCAATTGCTTGCGGCGCCAGTTGTCTGGCGAGCTAGGCAGTTCTCTGCAGGGCTCGCTTGAGGGTTGAGCGGATCTGAAATGACCACGGAGATCGATTGATATCGACAATGGCTTCTTGCAGAACCGCTCTCCAGTCGGTGCTTGGCTCTTCGGAGAGCCACGCTTCCATCAACGTTCGGGGGTAACGATAGGTCCCGAACGTTATATCCGCCAAGGGGACTAGAAACAGCCCGCCGACGTTTAGGTTTCGCCGCCGATTGAGATGATGCACAAAATGCAAGGCGTGGATTCTCATCATCAGCGGGCCGATGAGGGGTTTCCGGCATTGCCTGCGCCACCAGTCCTCCGGAAAGTGGTCGATGGCGTGGCGGTTTTCGTAAAGCCACACCGACCAGCTGATACTGATAGCAAAGCAAACCAGCACCGGAAGTGTCGGCAGGATTAGCTGAAGAGCAGTGGCAGGAATGGCGAACACTCCCCAAAAAAGGACAATTGCCAGCTTGGGGAAGGTTGCCGATCGGGTTTTTGCCACCTCATCGATCGGGTACTCGTTGAGCAGGTTACCTTTGAGCCGACCGACATCAGTCAGCCTGTGGTGTATCCCGTCGTGAGAGTGCCTGATACTGTCAAGCCAGTTATTCAGCCCCTCGGTCAACCATCGGGGTCTGCCTAGCGGCAGTTTCAGCCCTTTATGCATCGGGTACAGGTGTAGAAAGTACTCGCTGAAGCACAGTAGCAACATCGTTCCCAGTAGTGTTACTGCGAACTTGCCGCTCGCCAAGTCGAGATTAGCGCGGATAATCGTTTGATTGCCCGTCGAAATGATGATGAGCCAACCAACGAGTGTGAGCGCTAGCAGCTGCGCCGCAAAACGCACAGTGAAATAGGCAAACCTAAAGCGCGGGATCTCTTCTCCCTCGGTCTTTGGCTTTACCATCTGATAGAGCTCGTGCAGAGCCTCTTCGTGGGGGGTGGTTTCGTCCAAAGACATTATCGTCCTCCTTTTATTAAAGAGCCAGTTAGACTTAATTTAGAGTATAGCTGCAATTGGGCGGCTCGGATACTAACGACCCCACCTTTTTTTGAGTTTATCGGACCCATGAGACGACTTGTAAATCTAGTATTTACTCCGGCGGTTCCGGTAATATCCGGCCCGCGTCAAAGACGCGGGCCATGGAGGTTATGGGGCTCCGAAAGGAGAGCAAAGGAGCCCTCTGACGCCCAGCTGTAGACAACAAGAACGGCTGGGCTGCAAGTCAATCCTAGTTCGCCTTTGGTATTTGTCAAGATAAAATAAATGGCGCCCGGGTGTCTTGCAGATCCCGGGCGCACGGGTTGGGTGTCGCTTCGACACAAGTCTTGTCGTTGTCCGCCGTTTGCCGCGTTTTACCTGCGTGGTAAGCGATGATGATCAGCTGCCAACCCTCGACGGGTCAGTAAGCTACGGGATGGGAGCGCGCGGACAAGCGACTTGCGGAAGCACAGTAATTATAGCATCAAGCCGTACTCAGTCAAGCGGATTTTGCTGACTGGGGTTGAATGGTTCCGCCTAAGCTTGGCGCTTAGGCGGCCGGTGGGGTGGTGTTAAGCCCCCGTGTCTTTCTGCAGACCTCTTCGGCCCCTGGAGCCGATACCGCAATAGGTAGGGTCTTAACGCTAACAAACTAACAAGTCCAGAATTGATTACAATGGCGAAACTCACAGCACTAATCCCAGCTTGGTTATATCGATCGTCAAGCAAGTTTTCAAAGGCGTGATGCTTGGTATAATTCGGTTATGGAGGTAAACGGTTGGCTATTAGCCGGTGTGGCGCTGTTGGCTGTTTTGCTTGCCGTGGGATATTTTCGGTCTCAATAATTGGCTCATGCCAAGCAACGAGCGCTGGGAGGTTGCAAGCCAAGTTATTGTAGGAAAGGAGGTGATAGTTTATGGATACGCATTATGTCTGCCGGAGTTGTATGGGGACTTCCGATCAAGCTAAGGCCTGCGAGACTGAGGGTTGCGCAATGAAAGGCCAGCCGATGGAGGAGTGCCACTGCGAAGATGGCCAGCACGGCATGAAAACGGAGATGGCTTGATGAGTCAAAACTTACAAACAGTAGTTTTTTTAGTCCGTCACGGCGAGACGGATCGTTATTACAGTCAAGATCCCTCTCGTGATCAGCTTAGGCAACTGACCGAGCGGGGAGCTCGTCAAGCGGCAAAAGTAGGGGAGTACTTAGCCGAATTTGCCCCAACGGCAATCTATTCAAGCCCGCTGGAGCGCTGCCGCGACACGGCGCAAATAATAAAAGACGCAATAGGGTTTAAAAACCCGGTTGTCTTGACCGACAAACTGCTCGAGATTTATTCTAACGAACCTCGTCAGGAAGCAGGGGAGAGGGGAGAATCAATTTTTACTGAAATCTTGGGCCGACACGCCGGAGAACAGGTAGTGGCAGTGACCCACCAATACATAATCGGCTACATCGTGGCTAATTTTCGGGGTGTTGACTACCACGATGTGCCGTGTGATTTTGCTGATGTTTATCGGCTAACGTTCGCTGCCACAACGTTGGTGGAGGCCGTTAGGTATCGTCCGGCCGCAAATCTCTAGAATCGCCCACTGATGATTTTTGAAGTCAGCAGAACAAGCTCACGCTCTCTTGCTCGAATCGGCGTGCTGCAGAGTGATCACGGCGAAGTGGCTACACCCGTCTTTATGCCGCTGGCAACCTCGGGCGCAGTTAAAACGTTAAGCGGTTGGGAGGTGGAAGAACTGGGAGCCCAAATCGTCCTTGGGAACACTTATCACCTTCATCTGCGCCCGGGCGAGAAGTTAATCGCTTGCCAAGGAGGTCTGCACCGCTGGATGAGCTGGAACGGGGCAATCTTGACCGATTCGGGCGGATTTCAAGCTTTTTCTTTAGGAGAGAGTCGAGCAAAAAAAGCCAAGACCGATGAAGATGGGGTAACTTTTTACTCACACCTTGACGGGCGACAGCTACGTTTTACGAGCGAGTCGGTGCTAGATATTCAGCTAAGTTTAGGTAGCGATATCGTGATGGTTCTGGATGACTGTCCGCCGTATCCCGCTTCGCGCAAGCGGCTTGATATGGCCTTATCGCGTACCGCCCATTGGGCGGAGCAATCTATCAGCTACTGGCGGCGCAAGCGCCGCAAAGGCAAAGCTATTTTTGGCATTGTTCAAGGCGGAGTCATTGCCCAGTTGCGCCGTCGATCGCTGCAGCAAATCCAGCAGTTACCGTTTGACGGATTGGCTATTGGGGGCGTGTCGGTAGGGGAGGGCAAGGCCAAAATGGAGGAGTCGGTCGAGGCAATCGCTAGTGAGCTTGACCCAAACCGGCCTCATTACTTAATGGGAGTCGGTGAACCGGTGGATTTGATTAGGATGGTTGCGAGGGGAATTGATATGTTCGATTGCGTTTTACCGACTCGGCTAGCTCGACACGGCAGTTTCTGGGATTGGGACTTTGTCCGCCACAACCTCTCGCAAGCGCGATTTAAAGCCGACAAGCGGCCGCTCGACGAACGCTGTCGTTGCCGTTACTGTCAGAGATATTCGCGTTCGTACTTGGCGCATCTACTCTCCAGCGGCGAGGTGCTTGGTATTAGGGCACTAAGCTACCACAACCTGTTTGTTTACTTAGAGCTAATGAAGAAAATACGCCTCTGTATTGCCGAAGGTAGTTTTGAGAGAACATTCCATCGACACTTATCGTAGCCATCCCTCCTGTGTATACTGAAAATATGGCGAGGGGAACTGAAAGAGAGCCGCGAGCGCCTCAATCGCTTGAATCAGATCAATCAGCTGAGGGTCTCGGCGACAGCACAGTCATTGAAGGCAAAGAAAGTGAATTTCCTCGTGAGTTCGGCCAACCAGCCCCAAGCGCTCCGCTTGAGGGGGTACCCAACCCTGTACCCTCGGAAAAACCAGAGGATGCCAACCAGCCCAAAGCCGAGATTGAATTAACCGATTTAAAAGAGCATGATCCGACCCAACTTGAAGCGTCGATGGAGTCCATCTTTAGCAGCACTGCCGAGGAGCAGTAATGACTGATTTTTTTATTGGCACTCTGGCTTGGTTGATAGCGGCGTTGATTGTGGTGTTGCCCATCGGATTCTGGGCTCTGACACGGTATTGGCAGAGAAAGGATGAGATGGGTGATATCAAAAGCTTGGTTTGTTTGTCGGTAACGGTCCCCAACGAGAGCAACCCCTCAGCCAAAAACCCTAACGAACCGGTCAAGGACTTTAAGGATTTGATCGCTCCTATGGAACAATTTATAGGTTCGTTAACGACTATTATTCATCAGCGACATTTGTTTGATTGGATTTTCTCCACACCCGCTCACGTCAGCTTTGAGATTACTTCGGTGGGTGGGGTAATTCAATTTTTCATCGTCTGCCCCAAAAGGGTCCGTTCGATCGTTGAGAGGCAGCTGCACAGTTTCTTCCCACGCTCGGAGGTAACAGCAACGGTTCCTCCGAGGGTTTTCGAGCAAAACAAGTTCGCTGCCGGCGCAATTTTTGAACAAGCCAAAAGCTATGTTTTACCGATAAGAACCTACAAATTTTTAGAAGCCGACCCGTTAGGGTCGCTAACCACCGCCATGACTAAACTTCGGGGCGAAGGTAGCGGCGCCAGCGTCCAGCTGCTAATCCGGCCAACCAGTGAATCTTGGCGAACCCAAAGCCAAATTGCCGTTAACCAGATAATGCAGAACAAGCTCCACTTAGTCACTCGCGGTTTCTCTGGAAAAGTTCTCGGCACAGTCGTTGAGGCCGTTCGGGGTGACAAATCCAGCTCCTCGGACAAGCCACAACCGCTTTCAAGCGTGCAGGAAGAATTGGTTAAGGCCGTTCAGGAAAAGGCCAGCCGGACTGGTTTTGAAGCGGTTCTTAGGGTGGTTACCACCGGAAAAGATGAAGCGGCCGTCAAGGAAAACCTAAGCACGCTGATCGCCAGTTTCGCCCAGTTTCATCACCCCAGTTTTAACTCGCTGAAATACCGCCTTATATCGCCGAAAAAAATAGCCCGCAACTATTTATTGCGGCTGTTTCTGGGTAACCGTAAGATGCTGCTTAATACCGAGGAAATCTCCAGCATCTTTCATTTTCCTAACCGCACCCTAGAAACACCGGGAGTCAAATGGCTGCAGGCCAGATCACTTCCGGCTCCGGCCGGATTGCCAACCGAAGGCGTGATAATCGGTGAATCACTCTATCGCGGGGTCAAACAACTTATTCGGCTCAAAGATGAGGATCGCCGGCGGCACCTGTTTATGATCGGTAAAACCGGTGTCGGTAAAACAACGCTCTTTGAAAACATGATTGAGCAGGACATGCACGCGGGCAAGGGGGTATGTTTTATCGATCCGCTGGGGGACGCGATTGAAAACCTGCTTGGTAAAGTCCCAACTGAGCGAGCAAAGGACGTAATTATTTTCGATCCGTCGGACACTCAGTATCCGCTTGGCTTAAATTTACTGGAGTGGCAAAAGCCGGAGGAGCGCGATTTTCTTATCCAAGAAGTGATTGAAATTTTCTACAAACTCTTTGACCCCAACCGCACCGGTATAGTCGGGCCGCAGTGGGAGCACTGGGCTCGAAACGCCGCTTTGACCGTAATGAGCAATCCGGGTGGCGGCTCGTTGATTGATATTCCGCGGCTTTTTACCGATGACCAGTTCCGCCAGTCGTCGGTGGCTAATGTGAGCGACCCGGTCGTCAGGGCGTTTTGGGAGCAACAGCTGGCCAAAACTGCCGATTTCCATAAGTCTGAGATGTACAACTATTTCATCTCCAAATTCGGCCGTTTTATGACCAACGACTTGATGCGCAACATTATCGGCCAACAGCAGAGCTCCTTCAACCTGAGGGAAATTATGGACTCGGGCAAGATTTTGTTTGTTAATCTTGCTAAAGGAAAAATCGGCGAGATCAATTCTAATTTGCTCGGTTTAGTCTTAGTGTCTAAAATTCAGGTCGCGGCTTTCCGCCGAGCCGACACACCGGAAGAAGAGCGCCGAGATTTCTACTTGTATGTCGATGAATTTCAGAACTTCACAACCGATTCGTTTGCCACCATTTTGGCGGAAGCTCGCAAATACCGCCTAAACCTCAACATCACCAATCAATACTTCGCGCAACTGACAGAGCGCATTCGAGATGCCGTTATCGGCAACGTGGGGACCTTGGTTGCTTATCGGGTTGGTGCCGAGGACGCTGACTTTTTGGTTAAAGAAATGCCGGGGCTGACGGCTGATGAGCTGACAAACCTTGACCGTTTTCAGGCATATGTTAAGCTTCTGGTTGATTTGACACCGACACGACCTTTCAGCTTTCACGGCATTCGTTCGACAACCGTTCCCAACGATCAAATGAGACAGTGGTTAAAAAATTATACTCGCCATCACTTCTCTAAAACCCCCGTCCAGATCAAAGCTCAAGCTCAGCTAGGATGATATTAACTTGGTTAAATTTAGTGTTTGTGGCGCTGCTGCTTGCCGGCACAGTTTATTTCTACTTGGCTAGTCGTCGGCTGCGCAAAAAGATTGTCTGGGAAGACTCTGAGAAGACAGAGCAGCATTTTACGTTACTTTCGATTTCAGTACCGAAAAACAACGACCGAACGCCGCAGGCGGCTGAGCAGATGTTCGCCGCCTTGCATGGGATTTATCGCGAGGGCGCCAAGACTCAGCCGCAAATCAGTTTTGAAATAGTCTCCAAAAACAAAATAATTAAGTTTTTTGTCCACTGCCCGTCAGAGCTTAAAGATTTTCTTATCAGCCAGATTTTTGCTCAATATCCTAACGTCGAGATCAACGAGATCGATCCAGAGAATGATTACGTTGAGGGTATGCTTGGCAAACAGATTGCGGCCACCGAGTTGGAGCTCAGGAAAGAAAGTCCGTACCCAATTAAAACGTTTCCCAATTTTGAGGTTGACCCGCTTTCAGCGATTACGGGGGTTCTAAGCTCGGTTAACGCCCAAGAGGAGGTTTGGGTCCAAACCATTGTTCGTCCGATAGGCGACGACTGGCAGCAAGACGGGGAGAAGGTAATTAAAGAAATCAAAGAACCGGTAGCAAAAAACAGCTTTGTTGGTGTAATCGTTCGTGAGTTGAGGGAATTGATGGTAGAGATGCTGCGCGGATTAGTGCTAGGGCCACCGGCGGAGAGCGCCAAGAAAGAAGATAAACCGAAAGAGCTAAGCGGCCCTATACAGCAAGCGGTAAAGGGGATTGAGGAAAAAATAACCAAACTTGGCTACGAGGCAAATATTAGGGTCTTAACCGCGGCTCCGGATGAGCACTCAGCCAGAGCTAAACTCGAACAAGTTGTGGGAGCGTATAAACAGTTTAACACCTTGAATCAGAACTCATTTACTTTTAAGGAAATTACCAACGATAAGCAGGCTTGGCAGTTGTTTAAGCACCGCGCTTTCGGTTCGGCAACAATGATTTTTAATATCACCGAGCTGGCTTCGCTGTACCACTTTCCTTCGGAAACAGTAGCGACCCCGACAATCTCTTGGGCCGGATCAAAGAAGGGGGAGCCGCCACCAAATTTGCCAGTTGTTGGTTCGGTGCCCTCAGATGAATTGACAATTTTGGCGGCAACGAACTTCCGAAACGAAGTCAAAAAGTTCGGCATTAAAAAAGCCGATCGGCGACTGCATATGTACATCATCGGTAAAACTGGAACGGGTAAGTCAACCCTTTTGGAAAATATGGTGATTGATGACATTCGTGAAGGTAGGGGAGTGGCGGTGGTCGATCCTCACGGAACGCTCGTTCAACACTTGCTTGAATTTATCCCCGAGCACCGCGTAGAGGAAGTAGTTTACTTCAATCCGGCCGACTATAAGCATCCGATTGGCTTTAATTTGCTTGAGAACGTCGATCCGCAGCAAAAGAACATAGTGGCTAGCGGCGTTGTGGGAATCTTGGAGAAAATTTTCGGCGAAGTCTCGTGGGGGCCGCGACTTGAGTACATTTTGCGTAATGTCATCTTGGCATTGCTAGAGTACCCCGGATCAACGTTTCTGGGGATAATGCGGCTGTTGACCGACAACGCTTACAGGCGAATGGTCTTGAATGAAGTAAAGGATCCGGTTATTCGCGATTTCTTCATCAATGAGTACGAAAAATATGAACCGCGTTTTCGCACTGAGGCGATTGCCCCGATTCAAAACAAAGTTGGCCAGTTTCTTTCCGCCTCAACGATTCGTAACATTATCGGTCAGCCCAAATCAACGATTGATATTCGTGAAATTATGGATAACGGCAAAATCTTGCTGGCCGACTTATCCGTTGGCAAAATCGGCGAGGATAATTCGGCTTTGCTTGGGGCGATGCTGATTACAAAAATCCAGCTGGCGGCGATGGGGCGGGTGGATGTAGCCGAGGACAATCGGCGCGACTTTTATTTGTACGTTGATGAGTTTCAAAACTTTGCCACTAATTCATTTGCCACCATACTTTCAGAATCGCGTAAGTACCGACTCAATCTGGCGATGGCCAACCAATACACTGCCCAGATGCCGGAGTCGGTCTCTGACGCGGTTTTCGGCAATGTCGGCACGATAATTTCTTTTAGGGTCGGGGCGCACGACGCCGATGTTTTAGTTAAGGAGTTTGAGCCGATCTTCGACGCTAACGATTTGGTCAATCTGGACAACTATCAAATCTATCTCAAGATGGCCATAGACGGCGTGACGGCGCCGGCGTTTTCCGCTTCAACACTACCGCCTCAGCAAGACAAGAGCGATCTGGCGGAGCGGGTGATAGAGGAGTCGCGGAAAAGGTTCAGCAGGCCTATCGAGGAGGTAGAGGATTACATTACGGAGTGGTCCAGCCCGATTGACCTAAGCAATAACGAAACTCAAGGAGCAGAAGGCTCCGCCGAGAGTAAAGTCCGAGCGGTGTCATCAGAGAAGGGGAGTGAGGCCAAAAAAGATGAGTCGAAACAGCCCAGCTACCAGTTACCCAAAGATGCCCGCGTCGAAATTTTAAAAGATCGCTTTGATCGGCCTTGGTACGCCACCATCGTCGAAGCGGGGGAGACCAGCGACAAAAAACAGACAGACCAGCCCGGGAGCGGGGGAGAGGAAGCCGCCGAAGACCATTTAATTACTTGGCATGAGGCTGAGGATCTGGGCGCGAAAATGGAAAATACACAGCCCAAAAAGCAATCTCACGACGGCATTTTACCGATCAAAGAACTCGAGTAAAGGCGTCTCCCCCGCCGCAGCTGGGGGAGAAGTGGTCATTTTTTTCTTTTTGTTAGTTCCCCGCCGCAGACCCCGCGGGAGAGTGGAGTGCTATTTTAATGAAATAGGGGCCCTAGGGGGCTCGGCTCTCTTAAGTTGAATTTGATGCTAAATCGCCTGTTTTGTTTCACTTATGTCGCACAAGTTACATTGTACGACATAACCAACAACTAAACTAAGTTGTTCTCTGTTGTTAAGGGGCGCACCTCTATTTTTTTATCTGTTTCTCCCCTATTTTGACTATTGCTTTAGCCTGATTACTGAGTTCGGTCAGAAGTTAATAGCCAAATAGCATATGTCCTGCCCCTATTATTTTTAAGTTACCGTAAAATTTTGCGATTTAAGGCCCGTTTTTAATTTTAGCGATTGAGTCATCACGGAGGTCCTCATTATGAGCACTGTTGCGGCCTAGACGCGTCTGCCAAATCACTAATAAGACCGTGGCGATGAAAATTGATGAGTAGGTGCCAATTACTGTTCCGGTCAACAGGATTAAGATAAAGGGCCTGATGCTCGCGCCCCCGAGCGTGGCGAGTGCCGCGAGCGTTAGGATTAGAGTTAAGCTGGTGGCCAGTGAGCGGTTAAGGGTTTGCAGGAGCGCGCCTTCGGCGAGCATCTCAAAATTATTGATCGCCTTAGTTTTATCTTTCAGGGTGCTCTCTCTAATCCTGTCGAAGACAACAATCGTGTCGTGAACAGAAAACCCCAGCACCGTAAGCATCGCCGTTATGAAAGAGGCGTCAATCTCGTAGTGGAATAGCTTTGCCAAGACAGCGAACACACCCACCGTGATTATTAGATCATGCAATAAAGCCGCCACCGCCGTTAGGCCGAATCGCCAAGAAGAAATCGGGTAAGTCACTGAACTGAAAGAATATGCCAGATATAAGACGATTAGTACCACAGCCAGAACAACAGCCCAAATAGCTTTTCGGGTCAGGTCTTGGCTGACGCTGGGACCAACGGACTGAAACTCGAGTTGGCTGATTTGGCCAAATTCGCTACTCAACTGCTCGAGAATCAGCTGGTGCTGTTCTTCGCTGATCGGCAGCGTTCTGATCAAATAACCCCTCTCTGTTCGGTTGACCGTCACTCCCCTAACCTCAGGCAGACTCGAAAGACCCTGTCGCAGCGCCTCCTCAGTAGGGTTGCTGTCAATTGTTACCTCGAGCTGAGCTCCTCCCTTAAAGTCAATTCCCAACGGAATTTTCCAGAGCACAACGGCGATGATAGATGCCACTATCAGGATGCCCGAAAGAGTTAGCCACCAATACTTCTTTCTCTCGAGAAATCTCATCACACCCTTTCTAGCAAACCTGATAACGGTCTGATTTTAAGGCAGAGTCTCAAAATAGCTCTGCTAAGGGTGATTGAGCTAAACAGCGACACAATTACCCCGATAGCCAACGTCAGAGCGAATCCCCGGACCAATCCGGTGGTAGTGAAGTATAAGATGGCACAAGTGATTAAAGTTGCGGCGTTTGAGTCTCTAACTGACGGCCAAGCTCGCCCGAAGGAGTCTTCCAGCGCGACCTTGAGACTGCTACCAGATCTTAACTCCTCACGAAAACGCTCAAATATTAGGATGTTGGCATCAACTGCCATCCCGATTGAGAGGATAAAACCCGCTATACCGGCAAGGGTTAGTGTTACTGGTATCACCTTGAAAACGCTTATCGTAACAACTGTATAACCAACCAAAGCCAGTACCGCCACTACCCCCGCCAAACGATAATTTATGACCATATATAAGGCAACGAGGATTAGCCCTAGAAGACCGGCCACCAAACTTTTCTTGATCGATTCTAAGCCGAGCGTTGCCCCGACTGTCCGCTGTTCCACCAGTTTTATCGGAACGTCAAGCGCTCCAGCATTAAGCAGGGTAACTAAATCGCGGACTTCCCCAATACTGAAATCACCTGTTATAACGGCTTCACCGGTAGTAATTTCTGCCTGCACTGTTGGAGCGGAGATAATCTCCCCGTCAAGGAAGATCGCAACCGGTCGGCCGATGTTGCGAGCGGTAACCTGGCTGAAAAGTCTGGCCCCTTCCCCGTTGAACTTCAAGCTTACCTGCGGCAGGTTGGTGGTTTGATCGAAAGCCACCGAAGCGTTACTTAATTGCTTGCCGGTTAGCCCGGTCGGCAGCCACTCATCTTGGGTTTGGCCGGCTTCGCGAAACTCCAATTGAGCCGTTCTGCCTATTAGCTCTATCGCCTCTTCAACCCGCTGAATGCCCGGCAGTTCAACAATCATTGTCCGCCTCTCCCCAATCCGTCCGGGCTGAATCAGCGACTCAACCACCCCAGTTGAGTTGACTCGCCTCTCG